>ERZ857521.139-NODE-139-length-113009-cov-21.657197_pt1 | contig 113009 bp, 70 predicted proteins | sample MGYA00519701_ERZ857521 | MGnify/ENA primary metagenome ERZ857521 (study PRJEB31778, sample SAMEA3449346) | human gut metagenome | biome: human gut; feature: human-associated habitat; material: faeces | place: United Kingdom | collected 2010/2012 ...
CAAGAGCAATTAACCTACGCTCATTTCCAATAAATTACACTCTTTTCGTAACTTCTGTTTGCAAAGATACAACATTTCCGTCAAAATACAATTACAACGGCTTTTTTATAACATTAAAAACCGACACTGTGCCACCGACCGCATGACCAAACCGACAATATGAATATTTAACATATCGGATTACGGAAACGCCTATATCGTAGTTTGATTTAATTTTATTTAAGTATCATCATCTTATATTTTAACTTTTGAATTTTCTCAATCCAGCTTTTGCGAAGCCACAAAAACGCTTTTATTGTCTCATTCCATACGTTCCGCACCGCGGATTTCGGATACCCGCGTTGCGAAAGAGCCCATTTCGCACTCCGAAAGAGCCTCTTTCATGGTGCAAAAGAGCCTCTTTCGGCCTCCAATAAAGCCCATTTCGCAAGCCGAAATGATGCTTTTCGCAAAACAACGGATACCCCATTGCATAGAGCACTACATATAATTGTCTGTCTATCAGCACATTACACATATTCATAAAAATCGTGAAATTTCAGCCCTTCAGCCGGAAAAATCAGGAATTTTTCAAAAAACGGCCATGCCAGAGTTTTATTTTTAACATTTCAAATCCGTGAAATGTTAAAATAAATTGATAAAAAACGCGCCATAATACACTGCGCGCTAAGATGCCCAAAATCATTCCATACAACCAGTTTCCACTCCCCCGCAACCGCGCGCCGCGCATCCGCAAAACCATTCCGGCACGCTCCGCAGCAATCAAATAGCGTTCCGGCATGTCCATTTCCACATTTTTATTCGTTTATTACGCCAAATTTGATTAAGTTTGCACATTAATTAAATAATACACAGACAACATCAGCAAAATGCCCATGTCCCAGATAGCGCAATATTTTCCGATAACCGACCCTACGCTCATATTCTTTGTGGTGATGATAATCATCCTCTCGGCGCCCATCATCATGGGTAAGCTGCGCATTCCGCACATCATAGGCATGGTGCTCGCCGGAGTGCTCGTGGGCAAATACGGGCTCAACATACTGGTACGCGACGACTCGTTCGAGCTATTCGGCAAGGTGGGACTCTACTACATCATGTTCCTCGCCTCGCTCGAGATGAACATGGACGGCATACGCAAGGACGGACAGCGGTTTCTCACTTTCGGTCTGCTGACGTTCGCGGCACCGTTCGTGCTTACCTATTTCATGAGCTCCGAACTGCTGGGATACTCACAACAGGCGTCGTTGCTGCTGGGCTGCATCATGGCGTCCAACACACTTATAGCCTATCCCATCGTGAGCCGCTACGGCCTTCAACGCAAGAAGAGCGTGTCGCTGAGCGTCGGTTCGTCCATGATATCGCTGTTGCTGGCGCTTGTCACGCTCGCCGCCCTCGTAGCGTCGCACAGGGAGAGCACCGGTTTCTGGTTCTGGGTGTGGTTCGCGGCCAAGTTCCTGATATACATAGGGGCCATGGTTCTCATCATTCCCCGGCTCACACGCTGGTTTCTGCGCCGCTACAGCGACGCCGTGATGCAGTTCATCTTCGTCATGTCCATGCTCTTCATGAGTGCCGCCCTGAGCGAGGCCGTGGGACTTGAGGGCATCTTCGGAGCCTTCGTCGCCGGACTCATCCTCAACCGCTACATACCGCACGTGTCGCCTCTGATGAACCGCATCGAGTTCATCGGCAACGCGCTGTTCATCCCCTACTTCCTCATAGGCGTGGGAATGCTCATCAACGTGCGCCTGCTCTTCGCCGGAACTGGCATCATCTGGGTGGTGCTCGCCATCACTTTCTTCGGCACGTTAGGCAAAGCCATCGCCGCATATCTGTCGGCCCGCCTGTTCCGCCTGCCGCTGTCGTCGGGCAACATGATGTTCGGACTCACCTCGGCACACGCCGCCGGCTCAATAGCCATGATAATGGTGGGAATGAAGATAGAGACGGCTCCGGGACAGATGCTCGTGAACGACGAGATGCTCAACGCCGTGGTGATAATGATTCTCTTCACGTGCATCATATCGACGATGATGACCGAGTCGGCTGCGCAGCAGATAATTATGCGCGACAAGGACATGCCGCAGGACGACGTACAGGCCGACGACGAACGGATACTCATACCAATGAAGTATCCCGAGTATGCCAACCGGCTGCTGAACCTTGCGCTCATGATGCGAAACCCGAAGCTGGGACGCGAGATTGTAGGGCTTAACGTGGTTTACGATGACGATGACATGCGCATAAACCAGGAGCGCGGACAGCGTCTTCTGGAGAGTGTCAGCAAGTATGCGGCGGCGGCCGACGTGAGGATGCAGACTCAGGTGAGAGTGGCCGCCAACATTGCCAACGGCATAAAGCACGCGTTCAAGGAGTTCCACGCCTCTGAGATTATCATCGGAATGCACATGCACAAGGAGGTGTCGCAGAAGTTCTGGGGCGCGTTCCACCAGAGTCTGTTCAACGGACTGAACAATCAGATAATAATGGCGCGCATCAAACAGCCGCTGACTACCATACGCCACATACACGTGGCTGTGCCTTCAAGAGCGCAGTTCGAACCGGGATTCTACCGCTGGCTCGAACGTCTTGACCGTCTTGCGGGCAACATGGAGTGCCGTATGATGTTCCACGGACGTCCCGACACGCTCTCGCTCGTAAACAAATACACCGTGGAGCACCATCCGGACGTGAAGGCTGAATACACGTCGATGGACCATTGGAGTGAGCTTCCGAAGCTCGCCGCGAACATAAACGAGGACAACATGTTCGTGGTTGTGGCCGCACGAAAGGGCACTGTGTCATACAAGAACGCGATAGAATATCTGCCCGAGGAGCTGACGACTCATTTCTCGGGCACCAATCTCATGATCATATTCCCCGACCAGCACGGCAACGCCATGGACGAAATGACCTTCGCTCAGCCGCAACACACCGAGGACCGAAGCGCTTACGAGAGCATCGGCAAGTGGATAAACCGCATGAAGAAGTCGGGAAAGAACCGTGCCGACGGCAACGACGCGCAATGACAGCGGCTTGACAGCCACACATCACCCGGCGGCATGCACATACAACAAAAGACAAACCATACTGTATTTATGATAGACATCAAGGGTATTACCAAAAGTTTCGGCTCACTGCAGGTGCTCAAAGGCATCGACCTACACATTGACAAAGGCGAGGTGGTGAGCATAGTCGGACCCAGCGGAGCGGGCAAGACCACTCTGCTACAGATCATCGGTACGCTCGACAAGCCGGACAGCGGATCGATCGTCATAGACGGAATAGACGTAAGAAAACTCAACTCCAGACAGATAGGCGAGTTCCGCAACCGCCACATTGGTTTCGTATTCCAGTTTCACCAGCTCCTTCCGGAGTTCACGGCAATAGAAAACATCATGATTCCGGCATTCATCGGAGGCATGGGCAAGAGCGAGGCCAAGGAGCGCGCGCTCGAATTGCTGCGTTTCATGGGGTTGGAAGACCGCGCCACACACAAGCCGGCGGAGTTGTCGGGTGGCGAGAAGCAGCGCGTGGCCGTGGCAAGGGCACTGATGAACAACCCGGCGGTGATTCTTGCAGACGAGCCCAGTGGCAGCCTCGACTCAAAGAATAAGGAGGAACTGCACCGCCTGTTCTTCGAACTGCGCGACAAATTCGGCCAGACATTCGTCATCGTGACACACGACGAGAACCTGGCCAAGATAACCGACCGCACCATAGTGATGAAGGACGGACTGCTGGAAAGCAGCTTCACCGCTGCCGAACCTGCCACAACGACAGACCCTCCGAAAGACAATGACGGAGCTGAAGACTCCGACGGCGACGGGGAATGATTCTTTATATATTTCGAACTATCAAAAACAGACTGACATGATAAAGCTCGGCGACTACAACATACTGACTGTCGTTAAAAAAGTGGACTTCGGACTGTATCTCGACGGAGGCGATGAGGGCGAGATACTGCTGCCCCGTCGCTACGTGCCTGAGGGTGCCGAACCCGGCGACACGATGGAAGTGTTCATCTATCTCGACAATGAGGAGCGGCTCGTTGCCACAACAGAGATACCTCTGGCAAAGGTAGGCGACTTCGCTTATCTTGAGGTGGCGTGGGTCAACCAGTACGGAGCGTTCCTCAACTGGGGACTGATGAAAGACCTGTTCTGCCCGTTCCGCGAACAGAAGATGCGCATGGTGAAGGGCAACAAATACATAGTGCACGTGCATCTCGACGAAGAGAGCTACCGCATCATGGCGTCTGCCAAGGTTGAACACTTCCTCAGCGAGGACATGCCGCCCTATCAGCGTGGCGACGAGGTGGACATGCTGGTGTGGCAGAAGACCGACCTTGGATTCAAGGTGATTGTGGACAACAAGTTCCAGGGACTCATCTACGACGACCAGATTTTTGAATACATACACACGGGAGACCGTATGAAGGGCTACGTGAACACTGTCAGACCCGACGGAAAGATAGACCTCATGGTGCAGCCTTTGGGACGCCGTCGCACCACCGACTTCGCCGACACGCTGCTGGAATATATGCGTGACAACGGAGGAACGTGCCCTGTGGGCGACAAGAGCGACGCCGAGGACATAAAGGATTTGTTCCATGTGAGCAAGAAGGTGTTCAAACGGGCTGTTGGCGACCTGTATAAACGCCGGTTGATAAGCATTTCTGACAACGGATTAAAGCTGAACGACTGATGCAGGAGTGGTATGCAAGGACGGAGATGCTGTTCGGACACGAGGCCATAGAGGCGCTGGCAGCAGCGCGGGTGGCCGTGTTCGGAGTAGGCGGCGTGGGCGGTTATGCCGTCGAAGTGATGGCTCGCAGCGGTGTGGGACACTTAGATCTGATAGACAACGACACTGTGAGCATCACCAATATCAACCGTCAGATAATAGCACTCAACAGCAACGTGGGGCAATATAAGGTGGATGTGGCTCGCCAAAGGGTTCTCGACATCAATCCGCAATGCGACGTCAGAGCCATACGCATGTTCTATCTGCCCGAAGAGGCGGACAATATCGACCTGTCGGAATATGACTATGTGGTGGACTGCATCGACACAATAAAGGCCAAGATAGACATAGCAATGCGCTGCCATGAGCTCGGCATACCGGTGATAAGCAGCATGGGAGCGGCCAACAAGCTCGACCCAACAATGTTCCGGGTGACCGATCTGAGCAAGACAAGCATGGACCCGATAGCCCGTATAATGCGTAAGAAGCTGCGCAAGGCCGGCATAGAACATCTGAAAGTGGTTTACAGCGAGGAACAACCGGAGAAAATCAACTGTAACGATACGCTAGACGACAGCACCGCTACATCCAAACGCCCCGTCCCGGCAAGCAATGCTTTCGTGCCGGCAGCGGCAGGTATAATAATAGGTGGTGAGGTGGTGAAGGACATAATCGGCATAGGCAAAAAACAATAAACCCTAATGTCCGCAGCGGAAAGCTGTTTTCCTTATGATAAAAACAATCCCGGAACAGAAGCACACAGGCTTTGTTCCGGGATTGTCTTATGTCTTTGAGTTTTCTTTTTAGAACTCTGCGCTCTTCGGAGTACGCGGGAACGGGATGACGTCGCGTATGTTCTGCATACCTGTTACGAAGAGGATGAGACGCTCGAAACCGAGTCCGAAACCACCGTGAGGACATGTTCCGAACTTACGTGTGTCGAGATACCACCACATATCCTTCATAGGTATGTTGCGCTCGGTGATCTGTGTCATGAGTTTGTCGTAGCTTTCCTCACGCACACTTCCGCCGATTATCTCGCCGATCTGCGGGAACAGCACGTCTGTACCCTGTACAGTACGGCCGTCTTCGTTCATCTTCATGTAGAAAGCCTTTATCTCCTTCGGATAATCATTCATTATCACAGGCTTCTTGAAGTGCTCCTCAACGAGGAAGCGCTCGTGCTCGCTCGCAAGATCCATGCCCCATGAAACAGGGAACTCGAACTTCTTGCCGTTTGCCACAGCCTCCTCGAGAATCTTGATACCCTCGGTGTAAGGCAGACGTACGAACGTATCTTTCAGCACTCCCTCAAGTCTTGCGATAAGACCTTTGTCTATCATCTTGTTGAGGAATGCGAGATCGTCCTGGCAGTTGTCCAAAGCCCATTTGACACAATACTTGATGAACTCTTCCTCGAGGTCCATCAGGTCGTCCTTATCGATGAAAGCCACCTCAGGCTCTATCATCCAGAACTCTGCAAGATGGCGCGGAGTGTTACTGTTCTCGGCGCGGAACGTCGGACCGAATGTGTATATCTGTCCCAGAGCAGTGGCTCCGAGCTCACCCTCGAGCTGTCCCGATACGGTGAGAGATGTCATCTTTCCGAAGAAGTCATCGTTGTAGAGAATCTTTCCGTTCTCGTCTTTCTTCAGATCATACAGGTTCTTTGTAGTAACCTGGAACATCTCTCCGGCACCCTCGCAGTCGCTTGCGGTGATGATAGGTGTATGGAAATAGAAGAAGCCACGGTCGTGGAAGAACTTATGTATGGCGATAGCCATGTTGTGACGGATACGCATCACTGCGCCGAACGTATTGGTGCGCAGACGCATATGAGCATACTGGCGCATGTATTCGAAGCTCTGTCCTTTCTTCTGCATTGGATAGTCCGATCCGCACAGGCCGTAAATCTTAAGCTCCTTGCACTGTATTTCTGAAGCCTGACCTGCACCCTGGCTCTCTACGAGCTCACCTGTGGCGCTGATACATGCACCTGTGGTGATCTGCTTCAGCATGTTCTCATCGAACTTTGAAGGATCAACAACTATCTGTACGTTCTTAATCGTTGAGCCATCGTTCAATGCTATGAAATCAACGGCCTTACTGCTGCGGTGTGTGCGCACCCATCCTCTGACATTGACAGTTGCGCCGAAGTCGGTGCGCTTCAGAACGTCAACAACCTTTGTTCTACGTATTGTCTCCATTTTTTCAATATGTTATAAAATGCTGTCAGCCTTTTCTGCACGCGCCTATGTCCTCATCATGCTCACAGTGCATGAAGCGAAGACAGCGGCACGGACCGAATCGGCCGACACACCAACTGTTTATATTATTCTTTTTCAGTCTTACTATTTACTCGAAAGCGCCCATGCGCAGCATCTCAACCTCTTTCTCGGTGAGGAATCTCCAGTCACCGCGACGCAGGTTCTTCTTTGTCAGTCCGGCGAACTGTACGCGGTCGAGCTTCACGACATGATAGCCCAGATGCTCGAATATACGACGCACGATGCGGTTCTTACCGCTGTGTATCTCTATTCCCACCTGACTCTTGTCCGTGTCGCTGGCATACTCGATTGCGTCTGCGTGTATCTCACCATCCTCAAGCTCTATGCCCTCAGCTATCTGCTGCATGTCGTGAGCAGTGACATTCTTGTCGAGGAACACGTGATAAACCTTCTTCTTGAGGAACTTCGGATGAGTCAGCTTGCTGGCAAGGTCACCGTCGTTGGTAAGAAGCAGCACACCCGTGGTGTTGCGGTCGAGTCGTCCCACCGGATAGATGCGCTCCGGACACACGTTGCCCACGATGTCCATCACCGTCTTGCGGTGCTGCGGATCGTCGCTTGTTGTCACACAATCCTTCGGTTTGTTGAGAAGCACGTAAACCTTCTTCTCGAGTGTAACCACGTTATTCTGGAACTTGACTTCATCGCTGCGCTTAACCTTTGTACCGAGCTCGGTCACTACTGTTCCGTTCACCGTCACAGCTCCTGCCTCTATGTACTCATCTGCCTCACGACGGCTGCACACACCGGCATTTGCAAGATACTTGTTAAGACGTATCGGTTCGTTCGGATCGATGTGAGTCTCGCTGTATTCGATGCGCTTCTTCATGCTGTACTTAGCATTCGGATCGTAATCGGCGGTACGCTGACGATAGCCTCCCTGCTGATAGTTCTTGTTATAGCCACCGCGCTGAGGACGTGCGCCACGCTGCTGATAACCGCCCTGACGCGGCTGATAGCCACCCTGAGCGTTGTCACCACTGTTGTAGCGAGGACGATAACCGCCCTGCTGATGCGGCTGATAGCCACCCTGAGCGCTGTCACTGCTGTTGTGGCGCGGACGATAACCACTCTGCTGGCGAGGCTGATAGCCACCCTGAGCGTTGTCGCTGCTGTTGTAGCGAGGACGATAACCGCTCTGCTGGCGGGGCTGATAGCCACTCTGAGCATTATCGCTGCTGTTGTAGCGATGACGATAACCGCTCTGCTGACGCGGCTGATAGCCACTCTGAGCGCTGTCACTGCTGTTGTAGCGCGGACGGTAACCACTCTGCTGACGCGGCTGATAGCTTGAATTATTATTGTTTTGCAGCAATCCGGCTCCGAAACCTTCCGGACGGAAACCGCCTTCGTCGCTGCTTGTGCGACTCGTGCTGTATGCACGCTGAACACGAATGCGCGGACGTTGCGGACGGTTGCCGCTACGATAGTCTTTCTGATAGTTTGCGGCAGCAAGCTCCTGGCTCTCGCCATTCTGCTCTGAAGGCTGCCCCTGTGGTTTGTTTTCTAATTCTGAATCCATATTAATATTAATGTTTTGGCCTCACGGCTCCGGTTAATAAATTACAATTTTCTTAATTATGTAAACCTTTTATATGTAAATAATTATCTTCCGATCAGATTCCCGTGTAGTTGTGCGGTGTTATGGCCATAAGCTCAGCCTTGACTTCGTCGCTCACATTGAGTGTCTTCACAAAGTCGTGGATGGTCTCTTCTGTCATCTTCTTGTTTGTGCGGGTGAGCGCCTTCAGTGCCTCATAAGGATGAGGATAAGCCTCGCGGCGCAGAATTGTCTGTATGGCTTCTGCCACGACAGCCCATGTATTGTCGAGATCCTCGTAAATCTTCTGTTCGTTGAGAATGAGTTTGCGCAGTCCCTTCAATGTGCTCTTAATGGCGATAAGACCGTGTCCGAAAGGCACGCCCACGTTGCGGAGCACCGTTGAGTCGGTGAGGTCGCGCTGCAGACGGCTGACAGGCAGTTTGGCAGCGAGGAACTGAAGTATGGCGTTTGCCACTCCGAGGTTGCCCTCACTGTTCTCGAAGTCGATAGGATTGACCTTGTGGGGCATCGCACTCGAACCAACCTCGCCGGCCTTTATCTTCTGTTTGAAGTATTCCATGGATATATACATCCAGAAATCGCGGTCGAGGTCGATGATTATCGTATTTATGCGGCGCATGGCGTCGAACACTCCGCCAAGGCAGTCGTAGTTGCTTATCTGTGTGGTATATTGTTCACGCTCCATGCCGAGCTTCTCTTTTGCGAAGCGGTCGCCGAAAGCCTTCCAGTCGAACTGCGGATATGCCACGTGATGAGCGTTGTAGTTGCCCGTAGCACCACCGAACTTCACTGTCATCTTGCATGCCTTCAGCTGGTTGAGCTGTTCTGTAAGACGATATACGAACACCATGATTTCCTTACCAAGTCTTGTAGGCGACGCCGGCTGACCGTGTGTCTTTGCAAGCATCGGTACGTCTTTCCACTCCTCGGCGTAGGTATTGAGCTGGGCGATGAGTTCCTCTACGGCAGGATAATACACATGTTCGAGCGCCTCCTTGATGGAAAGCGGCACGCTGGTGTTGTTGATGTCCTGCGAAGTGAGTCCGAAATGGATGAATTCCTTATAAGCATCCAGTCCGCCTATCTTGTCGAATTCCTCCTTAATGAAATATTCCACAGCCTTGACGTCATGATTGGTCACAGCCTCGATATCCTTTACGCGCTGTGCACTCGTCTCGTTGAAGTCGGTGTAGATGCTTCTCAACCGTGCGAACAACGAATGATCGAACGATGCCAGCTGCGGCAGCGGGAGCTCGCACAAGGTTATGAAATACTCTATTTCCACGCGCACTCTGTAGCGAATGAGTGCATACTCTGAAAAGTAATCAGCCAAAGCCTCCGTTTTTCCTCTGTAACGGCCATCAATCGGGGATATGGCGGTAAGCAAATCAAGTTTCATAAATAATACCTATTATAGATTTTGCAAATTTAATAATTTAAATCGAAACATACGCAAAGATTTAAAAAACTTAGTCGTTTGTTTCTTTTATTTTATGTAGACTTAACTTTTAACGCCATTTTGAGATGATTTATTTCACAAAACGAAAGAAACAAGACCGTTTTTGCGTTAAATCCAAACCGGCCATCAGACAGCGCATATTTTCATACATTTTGCGCTTCATGCTTTCTGTTGGCTTCTTGTTTTATATCGGCCTCTTTTTGTTCTCTTTTTCCCGACAGGACCAATCATGCCCGCAAAAAATCCAACGAAGACCGGCTCAACATAATGCAAAAACACCGGCCGAATACCAATAACCGTTTTTTAATTTAATCCGAACACCGTAGCGACACATAAATTCCGTGCATCGTTCCGCGCCCGATGTCGGCTAAGAAAAAGGAAAACGACCGACGAGCTTACAATTTTTCTTGACTTTATTTTGACAAAATATTTTCGCAAAAGAGGTGTAAACGAATGTTAAATCAGACAGAATGAAAGACATTTCGGACAATACCGCATTTTGATATACCCTGTCCGATAGTCTGTAAAAGTCCGTTTTGCGTTCCGATAATGCCCATTTCACGGTACGATAAAGCCTATATTGGAGTGCGATATGGTGCTTTTCGGCCCCTGAAATGGGCCATTTCGCATGCCGAAATGGCCTATATTGCAATGCAACAAAAAGCCGTTAAAATACAAATCATTGATATTCAATACGTTATAAAAACCTCTCATATTTCGCATATTTACGTCCGAAAGAGAGTCTGTCCGCAAATACGCGCTTATTTTATGGGGTATATCGAGAAACTGAGGCAGAAAAATCAAAATCCGGTTATAAATTGAAAGTGCCACATATCGTTTATTTTCAGAATGAGGAAACGATGTCGATTCGATATGGGAACCGCAATCTCTCTTTTTAAACAAATTACAGATGAATTTCTGCTGAGCCCCAGAAGTCCATTCACTTTAGGATTGCGAAGTTGTATGGATACATCCTCAGGATTTCAACTAAGCCTAAAAAACTTATTCTCTTTAAAATTAAAAATCTGTATGAATACAATCTCCGGATTTCTGATGAGCCTAAAAGGTCCAGTCTTTTTAGAACTGCAAAATTGCATGAATAACCTCTTTGGATTTCCACTAAACCAAAAAAATCATTCTTTTTAGAGTTGCAAAATTGTATGGAATATACTTTTTGGATTTCCACTGGCTCCCTATCCGTCCGCAGAAACCCGACAGGCGCATCGCTATGACTGCCCCATTACAATGCGGACAAGCCGCAACAGATACGAAAAAACCGGATGTGAGAAACACATCCGGCTGTCTTTGTGGGCGTTGACGGATTCGAACCGCCGACCCTCTGCTTGTAAGGCAGATGCTCTAAACCAGCTGAGCTAAACGCCCGTTGCTTATCTTAAAAGCGGTGCAAAGATACGCACTTTTTATGAAACCGCCAAAAACATCGGAATATATTTTATACTTTTTAACATAATATTTCTGTTTTCAACGGCTTTTCTTCAGTCAATCATAATGCCACAGACATCATCAGACAGAGCATAACACATTGTGTATCAAGATAAAACAAACCGACTGCGGGAGTTACAATGCCTCTCGCAGCCGGTTTCAGACTATTTATGATTTCGTATTAACGTACGACCACTTTCTTGATCGCGCCTCCGGCCTTAACGATATATACGCCCGGACGACCCAGAACGTAAACATTCATTCCGGCAGCACCGGCAGCATCAACACACTTGCGGCCGCTGACGTCATAAACATCAACATGCTCAGGCTCATTAAGAGTGACGTGCAGGTTGCGTCCTGCCACGAATATGCCCTCAACGCTCTCAGCCTGTCCTATGCCGTCGCTTGTACCGTTGAGGTCTGCTACTGCCATGTCGGTGGCCGAAGAGTAAACCTCCTGTCCGCAGAACAGACGGTAGGCAGATACGCGATAACCGAATGTCTCGTCCTTGCCCTGCTCCAGATTGGTGAAGGTGTAGGATGTGTTCTGGTTGCCCAACGCATATCCGTTAGCCTCCTCGTTGATTATCTGTGATCCGACAGCGAGCTCCTGACTTACCTTTATGTCGTCGATGAAGAACATGGAACCCTTATATGTATAGATGAGCAAAGGCATGTCAGCCTCGCCGCAATCGAACTCAACCGATGCGGTAACAGGCTCATACTCGCCTGAGAAATAGATACGTTTGTAAACGCTCGCACCTGCCTGGATAACGAGTGAGTCCTCTTCTGCACCAAGACCGCCGCAGAATGTGATGTCAACCTTGAACTTTCCGCCGTTGCCATCGAGCTTCAGAGCAGGAGTCTGCACCATTCCGGCAGCACCGAAGCTGCCTGCGCTGGCGTTGCCACCGAGCATACCCGTAAGATACACATAATTAGAACCCAGCCATCCGGGAAGTGTTGTAAAGTCATCAAGAGATTTAGGACCGAACATTGACATAATGTCACTTGCCGGATTGTCCTGGGTATTGTCTGTGACTACCTTAGAGAAGTCCTCATGCAGAACGACTGTCTCCTCCGGTTCAGATACGGTGTGTATTCTGAAGTTGCGCACATAATAACCGTCTGCCTTCGGCACAGCCTGCCAGCGTGCGGTGTATTGATTTGCGCTCACTCCCTCGACAGCGCTCAGCACCGGTACGGTAAGTCCGAGAGCAGGAACGGCGTCAGACAGGGCAGAAGTATATTCGGAGTTCTTTGCCTTTACGGCGTAGCAATAGTCCTTTGCTGCGTCGAGACCTTTCACGACATAGAATGTGTCGGTCAGTTCCTTGTCAACAAACACGGGAACCGTCTCCGGCTGAACCATGTAAGATATCTGGTCGATTGCCACCATCGGGTTCTTGTCAGCATCGTTCTCGTTCTTTGAGAATACGAGTGCCACGCGGTGGATGTTGTCTTCCAGACTGTTTGCTATCGAGATGAACTCACCCTCGGTGGATATTCTCTCTATGTCGATGCGTCCGAGCTCATACCACTCGTCGTCGTCGAACATCACATCTATCTTCAGAGTGCTCGCATTGACAGGATTGCCCGATATGTTGCGGGCATAGAACTTGAAGTCTGTCAGCTTGCCGTTGATTACAGGAGTCTGCAACCAGTCGTTCGTCTCGTCCATGACGAGTGCCTGCGAGCCCTCGAATCCGTCGTTGGTGAGCTGTTTGCCTGTACCCTGAGCCAGCACGATTCCCCATCCTTCCGGATAGTTGGGGTCGGTTATGTCCACCTTTCCGTCGGCAGTTGCCTTGATGCCGTCGAATGTCTCAGTGGTGGTAGCCTTGTCTGTGGCCATCTCGTAGAGGCTGAACAGATAGCTGTCGGCATCGGCAGTAGGATTCCAGTGAGCAGTGAAACCGTCGGTTGTGAAATCTGTCGCGGCGGCAGGCGTAGGAGGAACGATGGATGTCTGCTTGCTTACCACCTTGATGTCGTCAAGAAGTACGGCAGCCGAAGCCATGGCAAACTCTATTGCGCACGACTTGAACTCGCCCTTGCTGAACTTCACCGTATATTCGCTCCACTCCTTACCTATCTCGAGCTGCGAGTTTTCCAGAGTTCCCTTCTCCGAATTTATGAGCGTTACGCTCATCTTGTCGCTTTCCACATCGGCTCCGCTGAGACGTGCACGGAACGTAACCGTGAGGTCGCCTGCGTAGTTGCCCTTCGGCGTAATAAGGTAACCCGGCAGGGTCTGTGCCCCGCCGTCAGACGTAGCGAAGTTTCCCAGAACCATTGCGCATACGCCTCCGGCCTGTCTTATGGCCGCGCCGGTCCATCCGGGAGTCTTGGTGTAGCGTGAAGGAATCTCGCCCGTGAAATTGTCTGACACGTTTTTGCTGTCGGGCTCGTCCTCAGTTCCGGCTGTAAACAGGGAGAAGTCCTCGTCGAGCAACACGGTTTCCTCTTTCTCGGCATTGGCACGATGCTCATAAGAGGCCATGCCGACAGGCTTCAACTTCATCTGAGCCGTGGTCGGAAGAACCGACATTGACAGCACAAGAAGAAGTGCACTTGTTTTAAAGTAAAATTTTTTCATAACAGTGGATTAATATAATATTAGTTGCTTTATAGCCTTTTATAATTTACCCTCAGCGCGGATAAATCCATATATGACAGGAATGAACTGTCTGCTTTGAACCGACGGCAAGGCAACTCACTTACTGTCGCAATATCCGAAAACTGCCATCTCTCGACAAAGAGTGGCAAACGGGCCCTTCATACCAAAGCGCAAAAATACAAAAAAATGTATAAATCAGTACTATTTGATTGTTATTTCATGATATACCATACACACGTGCCATTCATTTACACAAATGACAAGAAAAAAGGAAGTATATACCAACTCATGAAAAAGGCCCTCCGCTGATGGCGGAGAGCCTGTTACGGCAGTGCACGTACGGACTGACGGCCGTGATTGCCGTCGTCAGCGTTCGTCCAAAGGAATATACTTTCTTTCCTCCAGTACGTTCTTGTAGGCCGGACGTATGATGCGGCGTCCCTCGAAGTTGAGTTCCTCTATGCGGTGGGCCATCCATCCCACAATACGCGACATGGCGAATATCGGGGTGTAGATCTCCTGCGGAAGCCCTATCATCTCATATATGAAACCCGAATAGAAGTCAACATTGGCACAGAGAGGCTTCTTTGTGTTGCGCTTGGCCGTCACACACTTGATGCTCTCCTGCTCGAGCAGACGCAGAAAGTTGTACTCATCCTCGCGCCCTTTCTCCTTAGCCAGTTCGCCGGCAAGTTTTTTCAACTCCACCGCACGTGGATCGCTTTTCGTATATACGGCGTGTCCAATGCCGTAGATAAGTCCGGTTCCGTCGTAGGCATCCTTGTCGAGTATGCGGTTGAGATAGGTGTCTATCTCGTCGGTGTCGGTCCAGTCGTTTATGTTCTCCTTCAGATGGTGGAACATGTTGATGGCCCTGATGTTCGCTCCTCCGTGCAACGGACCCTTGAGCGAGCCTATTCCGGCGGCTATGCTCGAATAAGTGTCGGTGCGGCTCGACGATGTTACTCTCACCGTGAACGTCGAGTTGTTACCTCCACCGTGCTCTGCCTGCGTGATGAGCAGCATGTCGAGCATCCGGGCATCAAGCTCCGTGTAGTCGTCTTCCTTCAGCATGTAGAGGAAGTTCTCGGCAATAGAGAGGTTCTCGCGCGGATGATGGATGTGCAGCGAGCGGCCGCGCACGGTGTGGCGGTAGCTATTGTAGGCGTAGGCCACGATGGTCGGAAACTTCGCAGTGAGCTCCACGGCCTGGCGCATAAGGTTGTCGCGCGACAGGTCGTCGGGGTTCGGGTCGAACGTGTACATCTCCAGCACCGTACGTGCGAGTATGTTCATGATGTTCGAACCCTCAAGGTCGATGATGTGGACTATCGATTTATGGTCCAGCGCCATGTTGTCGTTGATGAGCTCCTTGAAGGCTTCGAGCTCCTCACGGTCGGGGAGATTGCCGGAGAGAAGTAGGAAGGCAATCTCCTCGAATCCGAGACGCTTCTCGGCAAGTATGGGTGACATAAGGTCGTCAAGTTCATAACCGCGGTAATACAGTTTTCCTTCTGTAGGCACGAGGTTGCCGTCAGCGTCGCGCTCGTAGCCCACTACGTTTCCTATTTTCGTAAGGCCTACAAGCACACCGCTACCGTCCTCGTTTCTCAAACCGCGTTTAACTCCGTATTTCGGAAACAATTCGTTGGGTATCTTGCACGAGTTCTTCACCTCGTCAGACAGTTTATATATCAGATATTCCTTTTTCATAACCTTGGGTTTTGTTTGTTTTCTATGCCGGACGGAGCATCGTGTGTCCGTCCGCTTAAATCATAATGGGTCACAGACCGGAGGCAAGCATGCTGCCGAACGCACGTGTGCCGAGCGTCTTTCCGCCCGGCATGAAACGGGCGAGGTCGGCTGTGGCGTAGCCTTCGACGAAGAGGTGCTCCATGGAAGCCGTGATGAGATCGGCAGCTTCGCCCCATCCCATATACTCGAGCATCATCACTGCCGAGAGAATGATGGAGCAAGGGTTCACCACATCCTGGCCGGCTATGTCGGGAGCAATGCCGTGTGTCGCCTCGAAGATGGCGTGTCCGCTCTTATAGTTGATGTTTGCGCCGGGCGCAATGCCTATGCCTCCCACCTGCGCGGCAAGCATGTCAGACACGTAGTCGCCGTTAAGGTTCATCGTGGCAATGACACTGTAGTCGTGCGGACGCAGCAGAGCGTTCTGCAGGAAGGCGTCACAGATGCAGTCGTTCACTACAAGACGACCGCTGCGCAGCTCCTCACCATATTCGCGTTCGGCAAGTTCGTAGCCCCACTTCTTGAATCCTCCCTCGGTGAATTTCATTATGTTGCCCTTGTGCACGAGCGTCACCGTCTTGCGGTCGTGTGCCAACGCGTATTCAATGGCACTGCGTATGAGTCGCTCGCTTCCCTCACGCGATACGGGTTTCACACCGTATGCCGATGTGGCGGGGAATCTCACTTTGTCCACACCCATCTCTTCGGAGATGAACTTATAGAATTTCTCTGCCTCGGGCGAGCCAGCCTCCCACTCTATTCCGGCGTATATGTCCTCGGTGTTCTCGCGGAATATGCACATGTCAACATCCTCAGGATGCTTCACCGGCGACTCTATGCCTCGGAAATAGCGCACCGGACGATGGCACACATACAGGTCGAGCGTCTGTCGCAGGGCCACATTCAGCGAGCGCATTCCTCCACCCACGGGCGTCATCAGCGGTCCTTTTATTCCCACAAGATATTCGGTGAAAGCGTCGAGCGTGGCTTTAGGCAGCCACTCGCCGGTATTTTCATGGGCCTTGCCACCGGCAAGCACCTCCATCCATTCAATCTTACGTGTTCCGTCGTAGGCCTTTCTCACGGCCTCATCGACGACCTCTCGGCACACAGGCGACACTTCGCTGCCCACGCCGTCGCCCTCTATAAACGGTATGGTCGGCGTATCAGGTACGGCCAGACGGCCGTTTTTCATTTCGATTTTCATTGTTATTTCGTTGTTTTGGAGTTTCCTTCAATATGTGATAATCAGACGGACATTCATCCGAATGCCGGATAACGTCACGTAGTGATGGTTCATTCATGCAATCCTACGTAGTTGAGCGCGCTGCCTGCACGGAACCATTCTATCTGGGTCGCGTTATATGTGTGGCATGCCTCGAAGCTCTCGGTAGTACCGTCAGCATGTCGCAGCACAACGGTAAGCGGTTTTCCCGGCGCGAAGGTGTCTAGTCCCGTAACAGAGATGCGGTCGTCCTCGCGCACTTTATCGTAATCAGCCTTGTCCTTGAAGGTCAGAGCGAGCATGCCTTGTTTCTTCAGATTGGTCTCGTGAATGCGTGCGAAGCTCTTCGCCAATACCACACGCACGTTGAGATAGCGCGGCTCCATAGCAGCATGTTCGCGCGAACTGCCCTCTCCGTAATTGTCTTCTGCCACGACTATTGACGACAGTCCGGCTGCCTTATAGGCTTTGGCGGCAGCCGACACAGCCATTTCAGTGCCGTCGATGAGACATTTCACCCGGTTGCTCTCGCCGTTGAAAGCGTTCACCGCACCCATAAGCAGGTTGTCGGATATGTTCTGCAGATGTCCGCGATACTTCAACCACGGGCCTGCCATAGATATATGGTCGGTGGTGCATTTGCCTTTCACCTTTATCAATAGGGGCATATCACACAGATCCTTGCCGTTCCACGGCTCGAACGGAGCCAGTTTCTGCAGACGGTCTGAGTCGGGCGAGATTACGACCTGCACGTCGCTGCCGTCTGCCGGAGGTGCGATGAATCCTTCGTCCGTGGCATCGAATCCTTCAGGAGGGAACACATTGCCCTGTGGCGGATCGAGCATAACGCTCTGTCCCGAGGCATCTGTCAGCGCGTCCGTGGCAGGATTGAAATCGAGACGGCCCGCTACGGCAAGCACCATGGTCAGTTCCGGACTGCCGATGAATGCGTATGTGTTCGGATTTCCGTCGGCACGACGTCTGAAGTTGCGGTTGAACGAGGTCACAATAGAGTTTTTACGTTCGTTGTCATCAGTATGTCGCTTCCACTGTCCGATGCAAGGACCGCACGCATTGGTCATTATCACCGCTCCGATGCGCCTGAAATCTTCCAGTATTCCGTCTCTTTCGGCGGTGCGGCGTATCTGTTCCGAACCCGGATTTATTATTATCTGTCCTTTCACAGGGATGTTCTTCTCGTAAGCCTGGCGCGCAACCGAAGCCGCACGGCACAGGTCCTGATATGAGGAATTGGTGCACGAGCCAATCAGTCCCACCTCTACGGCAGGCGGGAAACCACATTCCTCCACCTTAGACTTCATCTGCGAGAGGGGCGTGGCAGCATCCGGCGTGAACGGACCGTTAAGATGCGGCTCCACCTTACTTAGGTCTATGTCGATCACTTTGTCGTAGTATGCCTCCGGATTCGCATACACTTCGTCGTCGGCACGCAGGTTGTCGCTACACGTACGAGCCATTGCGGCTATCTCCTCACGACCTGTACGGCACAGATATTCGGCTCCGTTGTCGTCGAACGGGAATATGGAGCAAGTAGCACCGAGCTCGGCTCCCATGTTACAAATGGTGGCTTTACCCGTTGCCGACATCGACTCGAGACCGTCGCCGAAATATTCGAGTATGGCGTTCGTACCGCCCTTTACGGTCAGCATGCCAAGAATCTGCAGTATGACATCCTTCGGCGATGCCCAGCCCGACAGTTTTCCGCTCAACCGTACACCTATGAACGTCGGCATCTTCAGTTCCCACGGCTGACCCGTAAGCACGTCCACGGCATCCGCGCCGCCCACTCCGACAGCCACCATACCGAGTCCTCCGGCATTGGGCGTGTGCGAGTCGGTGCCCACCATCATTCCTCCGGGGAAAGCATAATTCTCGAGCACCACCTGATGTATGATGCCTGCGCCCGGTCCCCAGAACCCTATGTGATACTTGGCCGATACAGAGCGCAGGAAGTCATAGACCTCCTTGTTGGCCGTCATAGCCGCCGGCAGGTCCTTATCCGCACCTACGTCGGCCTTTATGAGGTGGTCGCAATGCACAGAAGCCGGCACCGCCACACGGTCCTTTCCGGCATTCATGAACTGCAGCAGCGCCATCTGCGCAGTAGCATCCTGCATCGCCACGCGGTCGGGACGGAAATCCACGTAGTCGGTTCCGCGCTTATATGGCTTCAGTCCGTCCACATCGTATAAATGAGCGTAGAGCACTTTCTCCGCATAAGTAAGCGGTTTGCCCAACGATCTTTTTACCTTTTCCACCTTATTATTATATGAAGAATAAAAATTCTTCAGCATTTCGTAATCCAATATCATCTTATCAAGAATTTGATCAGATGCAAAAATACAAAAATAATTTAGATTTGTAGCATTTTACGTGATATTGTTATCAAATTGATATTAATAAATGCATATAACTATAAAAATGTTGTATTTTTATGCAAAAACCACTATGACGAATCATAAAAATACATAAAACAAGCCGGAACAGTCATTCCCGCACAATAAAGAAACGCATGGAAAGAATGTTCCGGCGCAACAACATCAGTCGTTCATAATATTTTCAATCTCCAAACCGACCTCAACTATATTTGAACTCTTATAAATCACCTCACCCGTCGGAGATATTATGAAATAAGACGGTATGTCAGATACACCGTACTCCGAATCCACCGGTCCGGCGTTTTCTGTTCTTACACGAAACTGTTTCCACGTCATCATGTCGTCTAACGCCTTCAACCATTTGTCATCATCGTCATCCAGTGACACGCCAATCACGTTTATCCGGCCTTCATATTTGTCTTTTATCCCGCGCAACATCGGCATTCCAGCCCTGCACGGTCCGCACCATGACGCCCAGAAATCCACAATATTAACCTTGTCGCGGCTGAGTACGCTCTCCAGATTAACCTCTTCTCCACCCGTCGAAACCATGCGAAGATCGGCAAAACGGCGACCTTTCACAAACTTCATATAGCGTGGCATATCGGCAAGAAACCTTTTATAGCGCAACGTATCGGCGTTGCCCGCGAACTTGTCTGCCGTGGATTCCTGCATATCCTTCGTATAACAATAAGGCCGCTTCAGCTTTTTCAACTGCAATATGAGAGATATGGCGTACTCGGGATGGGCGTTTATGAAATCATCATTGATGCGTTCCACCGCCTTTCTCTGCTCCGAAGCAATCGCCTTAAGACTGTCGGTCTCACTCTGTGGACGCTCCACAGCATCGCTGTTCACCACATGATTGGTTGCTCCGAGCAGGCTTTCCGTATGCCACAGTCTGTCTTCAGCCGCCATAACCGCGTCGCGCCATTCGTTGTAACGATTCTGTTCAGCCCCGCCTCTGACAACTGCGGCGGTCTCGCTCATCATAGGCGACACCACAGGCTCGTCATAATTCATCACACGCGGAAGACGTGTCACATCGTCAACAGCAACACTCATGTCAGCATTGTCGAGCATGACAGTGACATATCTTGCATCTCTGTCGTTGAAAAACGAAGCAGCACGCGCATCGCAGAATATGATGTAAGCAAGCGCAGGACCGTCAACATGTCCGGAAACCTCAAACGTTCCGTCCTTAACAAGCGCCTCTGTCAACGGCTGTCTGCTTAAAACCATATTATTGAATCCGTAATACTCAGGAACGTCTATGTCATAGAAAATTACTACCTTCATGCTGTCGGCCATGCCTCCAACACTTCCTTTTATACTGAAATCCCGACATTCGGCCGCGCACGATATAAACAAGGCCATGAAAAAAAGTACCAGTCTCGTCATAAAAGCAATATATATACGGTTAGTTTTCTCAAATATAAGAAATAAAGAACACACGTATATACGAGGCAGGAGAAATATAACATAAATTAAACCCAAATCGGTCATTAAACCGCAGCTGTTTCATATATTTTATGTATTCATCCTTTCAGCCGTCGTTTTGTTTTCCATTGACCTCTTTTGTCGTATTTTTCTTGACACAGCCTGCTATTCCAGCAATACATCCAACGAAAATACGCTCAATACAAAGCAAAAATACCAGCTGAATTCCAATGACCGATTCGGATTAAAATTGTGCAACAGAATGTGTATCAGACACACATCATTCTGTTGCACAATATATAAAAGCCACCTTACAATCTGCAGGTGACACAACACATCATAGCTCAGCCAGAAGTCCGGCGCAGGCATCCTCTATCAGATCGAGGGCATAATCGAAGTCTGAATCGTCGCCGTAGTAAGGATCGGGAATCTCGCTTACGCCTACGTGGGCCGTCATATACGAGCCGAGCATCCTCACCTTGTCCTTCTCCTCAGGCGTGGAAGCCATGGCAGTGACGGCACGCACGTTGGCGTTATCCATCACAAGGATTAGGTCGAAGCGGCTGAAATCTGCCTTGGAAAGCTGACGTGCGCGACTGTCGAACTTATAACCACGCACTGCTCCGCGCCGGCGCATACGGCTGTCGGGCAACTGTCCGATGTGCCATCCGCCTATTCCGGCAGAGTCGATGAAAAACTCGTCCTCGCGTCCGGCCTTCTCCACGAGCGCCTTCATCACGCCCTCGGCCGCCGGACTGCGGCATATATTGCCTAGGCAAACAAACAACAGTCTTTTCTTACTTTTCTTCATAATCGTCGTCTAATAGTGTCTGTGATTCGGGTATGGGATAGTTGGCGCTCTCCTTCACGCCGAGCGACTTCAGCTCGTTGGCTTTCTGCACGATGCTCTGGCGTCCGGTGTAAGCCTTGTTGTAGGCGTCGTCGTAGTCCTTGTGCAGAGTGTCGATGTCCTTCTTCAGCTTGTCAAACCTCTTGATGAACTCTCCCACGCGCTTTATCATCTCGTCCGCCATAGCGAAGACCTTCTTCTGACTCTCGGTCTGAGCATACTGACGCCACGCGATCTGAATCATACGGAGTATGGCCATGAGGTTCTGCTGTCCGGTTATGAACACGTGCCGGTCGAACGCCTCGCGCCAAATCTTCGGGTCGTGAGCCAATGCCAGCTGCAACGCACCCTCGTTCGGCACGAACATTATGACAAAGTCGATGGCCCTGCGCGGCTTTACTATGTAGCGGCTGTAGTCTTTCTTCGCGAGGTTAACGGCCTGGGTGCGCACGCTCTTCACCAGATCGTCGGCATACTTGCGCTTCAACGTCTCGTCGTCGGTGTTCACATACTGATAGTAAGCATCTATGGACATCTTCGAATCTATCACCACATCCTCGTTGTCAGGATAATGCAGGATGACATCGGGAATCATACGCTTGCCGCTCTCGTCGTTCACAATGACGTTACCCTTGTCGTCTGTTATGGTCTGCTGCACGTCGTAGTCCACCCCACACTTGTATCCCTGCGAGTCGAGAATCTCGGTCAGCATGCGCTCGCCCCAGTTGCCCTGCGCCTTGTTGCCGCCCCTTATGACGTTGGTGAGCATTGTCGCCGTGCGGTCTATCTTAGTAGTCTGGTCGCTCATGGCCTTGAGCTGTTCCGAGAGCGACGCCGTATTCTTTGCCGTCTCGCTGTTGGTGACACGTATTGCCTCCTGCAACTGCTTGAGATTGTCGCGCAGCGGTTTAGTGATGTTCTCCATGCTCTCCGAGTTGTCGGCCTTCAGGCGGTCGGTGGTCTGGCTCAGCACCTTTGTCGCGAGGTTGGCAAACTGCTCCTGAACGGTCTTCAGCTGCTGCTCGAACTGCTCCTGCCGCAACTGCATCTCCTTGGAATTGTGCTCACGCTCGGCCTTCAGCTCCGCCCCCACACGCTCGGCCTCGACCCTCGCCTGCACCATCTCGCCGTTTATCCTTGCCGTCTCGGCCCTGGCACTTTCGGTCTCCGCCTTGAGCTGCGCGGCTGTCTGCTCCAGCTGCGTGGCTCTCTGCTCAGCCAGCGCGAGCCCTGTTCTGACACTTCTCACCTTCGACTGCATGAGGAAAAACACCATGGCGCAGCCCACGGCGATACCAATTATCAAATAAACAATCTCCATATATGATATATATTTAAAGTCATCTGCACATTCCGTGCCCTGAACGACACGCCGAAAAAGCGTCGCGACGCAAGGCAAAACGCGGAAAGTCGCAAATATAACAAATTTTCCCGGCATAAGAGATACATTCTCCGAAAAAAATAAACGGAACCAAGGCAGACTGAAAATCGTCACATTATACCTGCCATAAAGTTGAAGATAAAAACACAAATAAACCCATTTTATTATATATTTTCATTTCAACAACCATAAAAATGCATGCTGTGTGCGCGCACGGTGGATTTTTTCGGAAAAAAGGTAAAAATAATTTTGGAGGTCACAAAAAAAGCCCTATCTTTGTAAACGTTATCCTGAAAACAATCTTTTTACCTTAATGGAAGAGACTAAAACCTATTGAAGATTTGAAGCGGTCGCCTGTGAAGGTTGTCGCTTTTTTTTATGTCCTGCGGTAAGGAAGGCAAACCGTGATTGAGGACTGAAAAAACAGAAATGAGAACTGAAAAGAACGAGGGAGAGAATTTCTAAAAAGATGTAATCAATGGATAAAAATACAGCAGACTATATAAGACTTCTTGCGGAGAGATATGAGACGGCCGACTTTCTGAAAGACGACCCGAGCCTGTTCATGCACAAGGTGGAGGGCGAGGCAGACATGGAGGTGATGGCCTTCGCGGCGTCGTGTCTGAGCTACGGATCGCGCAAGCAGTTTTTCCCGAAAATACAATACATGCTCGACCGCTCCGGCGGAAGAATGGACGAATGGGTGCGCAGCGGCAGCTTTGCCGGCGACATTCCCGACGAGGACCGGTGCTACTACCGGCTCTACACGCAGCACGACATGCACATGTTGTTGCAGACTCTGCGTGCATTGCTGACCGAACACGGCAGTCTGGGACAGTTTGTCCGCGCCAACGCCACCGACGGCTACGGAGCCGTGAGCGCCATCTGTTCTTACTTCGCGGCGCATAACGCGAGCACGGTGATACCGCGCGACACCAAGTCGGCGTGCAAGCGTGTGTGTATGTTCATGCGCTGGATGGTGCGCGACGGCTCGCCTGTCGACCTGGGCCTCTGGACACGGTTCATCGACAAGCGCACGCTCATCATGCCGCTCGACACTCATGTGGTGCAGCAGTCGCAGCGTCTGGGTCTGCTCACGAGCCGCACGGCGTCGATGAGCGCGGCACGCCGACTGTCGCAAGCCATGCTCGAGGTGTTCCCGGACGACCCGCTCAAAGGCGACTTCGCCCTCTTCGGTTACGGCGTGAACAACGACTGAACGGCCGGAGCGCGCCACATCTCTTTTACGGATACTCAACCTGAGTTTCAATAAAAGGGATGAACGCCGTATAAGGACAGTCCCCGGATTTAACCCGAATCGGTCATTAGAATCCAGTCTGTATTTTTGTTTTATATTGAGCGTATTTTCGTTTGATCTTTTGCAGGCATAGCGGGCTATGTCAAGAAAAATCAAACAAAAAGAAGCCAATAGAAAGCAAAAAGACGACTGAAAGCATGAATGCATAAAATATATAAAACATGCGCGGTCTGATGACCGATTTGGGTTTAACATTTTTAGGTTAAATTTCAAGCGTAAAAAATCTCTTCGTCCGTTCACATTCCAGAAACGGAGCGCCGACAAAACGGGCTTGATGAGCCGACGGAAACGAAACCGAAGAACAATTTTCCGGCCACCGCCGCGCGAAAAGCACCATTTCGCAACCTGATTAAGCCCATATCACACCACAATAAAGCCCATTTCATGACATGATAAAGCCCGAATCGCACTCTGATAAAGTGCATTTCGCAAGGCAGAAAAAACACGGCTGGCGACTGATGAAACATAAAGCGTTGTAAGACAATGATTTGCGCAAAGCGCCCAAAATTCGGATTTTTACGGTCAAAGACGTGTCTGTCCGAAAAAATCGCGGCTATGGAGACGAATCATTTAACATTCGACATATTATAATTCACCATACGCACACAACCGCCCTTGCGCTTACGTCAGACCCACGCCCCGCTTACGACTGTGCAGGAAGCTCCAAAGGCCGTTTACTTTTACTTTCTTTAACAAACCATATCCATAACTTACGATATTTTTCAATATATTTGCAGAATATGAGAATAGACATTATCACTGTTTTGCCCGAAATGCTCGAGGGCTTCGTGAACGAATCGATACTCGCAAGGGCACAGAAAAAAGGACTGGCAGAGATACACCTGCACAACCTACGCGACTACACCACGGACAAGTGGCGCCGCGTGGACGACTATCCGTACGGCGGTTTTGCCGGAATGGTGATGCAGTGCGAGCCTATCGACCGCTGCATATCGGCGCTGAAGGCTGAGCGCGACTACGACGAGGTGATATTCACTTCGCCCGACGGCGAGCGGTTCGACCAGCACGTGGCCAACGACCTCTCGATGAAGGAGAACATGATAATCCTGTGCGGCCACTACAAAGGCATCGACCAGCGGGTGCGCGACCATCTCATAACGCGCGAGATAAGCATCGGCGACTATGTGCTCACCGGCGGCGAACTGGCGGCAGCGGTAATGGCCGACGCCATAGTAAGAGTGGTGCCGGGAGTGATAGGCGACGACCAGAGTGCCCTGAGCGACTGTTTCCAGGACGACATGCTGTCTGCCCCCATCTACACCCGCCCGGCCGACTATAAGGGCTGGAAGGTGCCCGACATTCTGCTTAGCGGCAACGAGGCCAAGATAAAGGAATGGGAGATGGAGCAGGCTATGGAGCGCACACGCCGCCTCAGACCCGACCTTCTGGAGAAATGAGCCACGCATAATGCCGCCACAGCCGGACGATACCGGCGAAGAACCATGATAACCTAAAGATAAGATATGAAAAAAACAAACCTTTTCCGCACATCATTGTGTATATTCATATCGCTCTTGGTCTGCTGCGTGGCAACCGCCGCGGCAGGCAACGACAACGACAAACCGCTGCGCATAGCCGTGGCGGGAGTGGCTCACGGACATCTTAACGACGTACTCTCACGCATGGACAGAGGCGACTTCGAGGTGGTTGGAGTGTATGAGAAGGACGACCGCATGCGTCAGGACAACGGATTCACCCGCCGCGGCGACAAGGTTCCGTTCTTTGCCGACCTCGGCGAAATGCTCGACAAGACCCATCCCGAGGCTGTCGTGGCATACGGTCCGATATACGACCACCTGGAAGTGGTGGAGGCATGCGCGCCAAGAGGAATACACGTGATGGTGGAAAAGCCGCTGGCGGTGAACATGAAGCACGCCAAGCGCATGGCAAAGCTGGCACGCCAGTACGGCATACTGCTGCTCACCAACTATGAGACGAGCTGGTACAGCTCCAATCACGAGGCTTACAGAATGGTGAAGGACGGACAGATAGGCGACATAACGCGCATACTTGTGTACGACGGACATCAGGGGCCGATAGAGATAGGATGCGGCAAGGACTTCACCACGTGGCTCACCGACCCGGTGATGAACGGCGGCGGAGCGATAACCGACTTCGGATGCTACGGCGCGAACATCGCCACATGGCTGTTCGACGGGCGCAAACCGCTGAGCGTATATGCCGTGACAAACACACAGAAACCTGACAAATATCCCGACGTTGACGACGACGCGACAATCATACTGCAATATCCCGGTGTGACGGTGCAGCTCATGCCGTCATGGAACTGGCCGATGAACCGCAAGGATATGTACATATACGGTTCGAAGGGATACATCTATCAAAGCACTCCGTCGCGCATGTCGCTCTACAAGGACGGCAAGGAGAAAGACGTGAAGACCAAACCTCTGAGCGCGCCCTACGACGACTCGTTCCGCTATCTGAAGGCTGCCGTGCGCGGAGAGATAACGGTGCAGCCAACCGACCTCGCATCGTTGGAGAACAATCTGACGGTGGTTGAGATTCTGAGTGCCGCAGTGAAGAGCGCACGCACCGGCAAACCGGTACGCCTGAAATGAACGGCGACGCGACCAACACACACGTAACACACGATTTTACGCCTGTCGCCGGAGACACGGTCCCCACTCCAGTGCAGACGACATAAACAAAAGTTGGGAGCCAAAATTAAAACCTAAATTAATTATGAGAGAATTGACAGTACTTCCACAGTTGGAATTCACAGAAGCGCTAAAAGCCTTCTGGAATAAGATAGCACAATTTCAAGGCCGTTCGCGCCGCTCCGAATTCTGGTGGACCTATCTCGCCTACTTCGTGACATCCATAATATTCTCGTTCGTGCCAATCATCGGCAACATCGTAACACTATTGTTCGGACTGGCCATCATACCGATAACATTCCGTCGGTTGCACGACACTGGACGAAGCGGATGGTGGTATGGCGTGAGCATAATAGGGAGCCTGGTATTCACCGTCTATTTAATCATCTTGATAATAGGTGCTATCGGCATAAGCGCAGGCATGTCCGAATTTTCATCCATGTCTGATACTGAAATCATGGAGAAGCTATTCACCGGAGCAACAATGTCATACATCCTCTTCGGTCTGCTTGTGGGAATTGTATATAACATCATCGTTCTGGTGTTCCTCTGCCAGGACAGCCAGAAGGAAGCAAACAAATATGGTCCGTCACCGAAATATGTTGATGTGGATGCTGACGCTTATGGACAGGACTATACGCAGACAACTTTTTAACGAATGACAGAATAGACATATTTCAGATACACCGCTGTCCATCGTACAATTACGGTGGACAGCACTCTTTTAAGAACACATACATAAATCAGAAGGCACTATGAACAGATTCGTTTCAACCCCTTCGGCCGGCTTTTCCGATTCAGTAAGATCATCGCTCAGCCGCCTTACCGACTTCAAAGGCCGCACACGCCGCTCTGAATTCTGGTGGACAATACTGGCTTACTATATATTCGTGCTTATCGTTAATTTCATACTGGGTGTTATTTTTCCATATACGGCAACGACCATAATAGGCATCATACTTAAGTTTCTCATCTTCGGTGTAACCGTGCGCCGCCTGCACGATACAGGCAAGAGCGGATGGTGGGTCGGCGCAAGCTGGATTGTGAGCGCCATCAGTTCAATATATGTCATGATAAACACCGACATAGTGATTGGCACCGACATGAACATGGAAGACATAATAAGATTTGCCAGTACGACGGAATCTAAGGGTCTGACGGCAATCAACACCATTTTAAATTTCATCGTCATAATATTCTGTCTGCTCGACAGCACGCCCGGAGCAAACCGTTACGGCGAATCGACAAAATATAAGGAAATGGAATTATAAACGGAATAGAGCTGAGCGAACGTCAGTCAGCACGGCAACGGAGAAACACGGCTTTTATTCTACATTCAGATATTTCTTGCAGAAGGCCTCGCCAAGCGCGAAGCCTTCTTCGTATAGGGCCTCCAGCTTCTTCGTGTCTCTCTCTATACGCCCCACCTCCATCGGTTTCAGCGGACGTATGCAGGTGATGCGTCCTTCATTCTCCAGACGGTCTATCATGTCGAGCTGGCGGTTGTAAACCTCTATGCGATGGCTCAGAGCCACACGCAGACGCGGATAGTCGCGGTAGATGAAGCGCGGAATCTTTATGTCGTGGCCGTCGTTGTGGTAGCCTTTGTTGCGTGTCAGCACCACCACATTGTGGCTGTAGCCCTTCTGCATGGCATGTTCAACGGGAATGCTGTCGGCTATTCCTCCGTCGAGCATCGGTTTTCCATCCACAAAGACAATCTTGCTCACATACGGCAGACTGCTCGAGGCACGCACCACATCGAGCGCACGCTGACGGTCATGACGCTCCGACAGATATTCGGCAAGGCCCGTGCGGCAGTTGGTGGCAACCATCTCGAACTCGGTCTCGCTGTTGAAGAATGTGTCGAAGTCGAACGGTATGTAGCTGTTCGGAAACTTGTCGTAGAGCAGTTTCTGGTCGAATATGCATCCCTGGGTGAAGAGATAGCGCAGTCCGATGTAGTCGTAGCGCGCCAGATAGTCGATGTTCGAGATGCGCGCCCGTCGCGGCTGACGGCTTATATATGACATTCCGTTGCACGCGCCGGCCGATACCGCCACGACATACGGGAAATACAAATCGTACTTCATAAACGCGTCGAGCACACCACTGGTGAAAACGCCACGCATACCACCTCCTTCAAGAACAAGCCCCGTATTTTTGTCTGTTTGCATAAAAACCGTTTAAAACACGCTGCAAAATTACACATTTTAAATATAAAAGTTGTAACTTTGCAAACAATTGATACAATTATTTATTATATGTTCGACAAACAGACCTACGTAAACCGTCGCGCCAAGCTAAAAAGTCTTGTAAAGGACGGAATAATCATACTTTTCGGAAACAACGAGTCGCCATGCAACTATCCGAGCAATGGCTATTATCCGTTCAGACAGGACTCTTCGTTCCTGTATTATTTCGGACAGAACAGAGACGGACTCGTCGGAGTGATCGACATCGACAACAACCGTGAGACAATCTTCGGCAACGACATCGACATCGAAGACATCGTATGGTATGGCAGCGTGGACAGCGTGCATGACCTCGCGGCACAGGTGGGCGTGGAGAACACTGCACCGATGCGCGCGCTGAAGAGTACCTGCAACGAGGCCCTGAAGCTGAAACGCAAGATTCACTTCCTGCCGCCTTACCGCCACGACATACAGATACAGATTTTCGATTTGCTCGGTATACATCCGGTACAACAGAAGGAAGCTGCGAGCATGGAACTCATAAAGGCTGTGGTAAAGATGCGTTCGGCAAAGGAACCGCAGGAAATAGAGGAGCTGGAGAGAGCGGCAGAGATAGGCTATATGATGCACACCACAGCCATGAAACTCACCCGTCCGGGAGTGACAGAGAAGTTTATAGGCGGACAGGTGGATGGAGTGGCAAACTCTTACGGCGCAAAGGTGAGCTTCGCAACCATATACAGCCAGCACGGAGAGATAATGCACGGCAATCCGTCGATGAGTGTTCTGGAGGCAGGACGCCTCGCTTTGTGCGACGCCGGAGCCGAGACCATAAACAACTACTGCTCGGACAACACGCGCACAATGCCTGTCAGCGGCAAGTTCACGCAGCGTCAGCTGGAGATTTACAGCATCGTGGAGGCTTGCCATGACTATGTGCTGGAAGTGGCAAAGCCGGGTGTGAAATACTTCGACGTCCATCTGGCAGTGTGCCGACTGATGACCGACCGGCTGAAAGAGCTCGGACTGATGAAGGGAGACACCGAAGAGGCCGTGGCAGCAGGCGCACATGCCATGTTCCTGCCGCACGGACTGGGACACATGATGGGCCTTGACGTGCACGACATGGAGAATCTCGACCAGATAAACGTGGGCTTCGACGAGGAGACACGACCCAACCTTGAGCAGTTCGGAACAAACTGCCTGCGCATGGGACGCCGCCTGGAGAAGGGCTTTGTTGTAACCGACGAGCCGGGTATATACTTCATTCCGGCACTCATCGACGACTGGAAGGCAAAAGGCCACTGCAAGGAGTTCATCAACTTCGACCTGCTTGAGACCTACAAGGACTTCGGAGGAATACGCATCGAGGACGACATCCTCGTGACAGAAGACGGCTGCCGCTTCATCGGAGCGAAGAGAATACCTTATCACCCCAAAGACGTAGAGACATTCATGGAGAATAATCAATAAAAAACAAACTTTATTATAACAGATTATGAAGAAAATATTTACACTTGCGCTTCTTGCCATGCTGACCCTGGGAGTGAGCGCACAGGACAAGAAGGAGAACAGCAACAAGCCTGTTTTCACCGTTGTCAAGGAAAACCCGATCACAAGCATCAAGGACCAGAGCCGCAGCGGTACATGCTGGGACTACTCTACTCTTGCTTTCTTTGAGAGCGAAATACTCAAGGCTACAGGCAAGACCTACGACCTGTGCGAGTCTTTCGTAGCAAACAAGAACTACATGGACCGCGCCATCAAGGTGGTACGTCTGCACGGCGACTGCCAATTCTCACAGGGCGGATCGGCTTACGACGTATATTATGTACTGAAAAACTACGGTATCTGCCCTGAGGACGCAATGCCGTTCCCGGGTTCTCTGTACGGTGACTCACTCAACAACTTCAACGAGTTCTTCTCACTGCTCGAGCCGTATGTTGCTGCCGTTTCAAAGAGCAAGGCCAAGACAATCTCAAATCAGTGGAAAGTCGGATTGCAGGGCATCCTCGATGCTTACCTCGGCAAATGCCCGGAGAGCTTCACATACGAAGGAAAGAAATACACTCCGAAGTCATTCGCAGCAAGCCTCGGACTGGACTGGAACAACTATGTCACCATCACAAGCTACACACATCATCCTTTCTACACCAAGTTCCCTGTAGAAGTTCAGGACAACTGGCGTAACCCGGGTTCATGGAACCTGCCGATGGAAGACATGGCACGCATCATCGACAACGCCGTTATGAACGGTTACACCGTAGCATGGGGCGGCGACGTGAGCGAGGAAGGATTCACACGCACTGGTCTGGCTTACTCTTACGACACAAAGGCTATGCAGAGCTACGCCGGAAGCGACATGGCACGCTGGCTCAAACTGTCTGCATCTAAGCGCACAAACATCATCGACTCACTCGGATGCAAGGTGCCTGAGCTCACTCCTACACAGGAGAAACGTCAGGAGCGCTTCGACAACTGGGAACTGACAGACGACCATGGAATGCTCATCTTCGGTATCGCAAAGGATCAGAACGGCAAAGAATACTACATGGTGAAGAACTCATGGGGTGAGGCCGGCGACTACAAAGGCATCTGGTATATGTCCAAGAACTTCATCATAGCCAACACAATGGACTACATGGTGAACATCAACGCTATACCAAAGGATATCCGCAAGAAGATGGAAGACGCTGTAAAGAAAACCGGTATCGGCGAATAACAGCAGAAGAAATATAACAATATAAAAACTGCGGGGCAGAAGTCACGACACACACCGGACGGCATTGATTGCATGAAGGTGATGCGAAAAGACTCTGACCCGCAGTTTTGTTTTCATCAGACAAATGATTTTTTGAAATAAAAAGATATTTACCGCAAGCGCGGCACGTGTTTTCCACACCTTTTTCCACTTCTGGCATCAGCCTTCTTAACGAAAACTCAGACGCCGGGCTTACAATTTTTCTTGACATTTTTTTGACAAAATATTTTCGTGAAAGAGGTGTAAACAAACATTAAATCGTATAGGATAAAGGACGTTTAGGACAATGCCGCATTTTAATATACCCCATAACGTAGTCCGGAAAAGTCCGTTTCGATTTCTGATAAAGCCCATTTCGCAATGCGAAAAAGCCCATATTGAGGTGCGATATGGTGCATTTCGGCCTCTGAAATGGGCCATTTCGCATGCCGAAATGGTGCTTTTCGCAAAGCGATAGAATATCCCTTAAATTTAAGTTATTGATAGTCAATGTCTTATAAAAACCTCTCATAATTCGCGTATTTGCGCCCGAAGGAGACTTTGTCCGCAAATACGCGCTTATTTTTCGGGGTATATAAGAAAGCCGAGGCGGAAAAATCGGAAACCGCTTACAATCTGTAAGTGCCTCATATAGCATGTATTCCGGCCTACGGAAACGGCAATTATCCGGAACTGAGGCAGCGGTTTTCCATTGAAACCACTCCCCCGCTTAAATTCTACTGAGCCTTCTTATTTTTATATAAAAACGTATTGCCAATACGATGTTTTCCATTTTTATTTTGTAACTTTACAGCAGTTTATGCGCGACAACCCGCACATTTCCCTAATGACAGAATAAAATAAAAACTATATAAATGCTATTCAAATGGAATTACAAGCCACCTACATCCGAAGAAAGACAAGCGGCTGAAGAATTGGGAGGGAAGCTCAACATCAGCCCCATACTTGCCGGACTGCTCATAAAGCGGGGCATCACGACAGAATCGGCGGCAAAACGTTTCTTCCATCCGCAACTCTCCGACCTCATAAATCCATTTCTGATGAAAGACATGGATGTGGCCGTTGACAGACTTAACGACGCCATGGGGCGCAAGGAGCGCATCATGGTGTATGGCGACTACGATGTTGACGGATGCACGGCTGTGGCTTTGGTCTATAAGTTTCTGTTGCAGTTCTATTCAAACATAGAATATTATATTCCCGACCGATACGAAGAAGGATACGGCGTGAGCAAAAAGGGAATAGACTATGCGCACGCCAACAACGTGAAACTGATAATAATTCTCGACTGCGGAATAAAAGCCGTCGAGGAGATAGCCTATGCCAAGAAGCTCGGCATAGACTTCATAATATGCGACCACCATGTTCCCGACGAGGAGATGCCGCCGGCAGTGGCAATACTCAACCCCAAGCGCAGCGACGACACTTATCCTTTCAAGCATCTCTGCGGGTGTGGCATAGGCTTCAAATTCATGCAGGCTTTCGCCAAGAACAACAGCATACCGTTCTCACGGCTGATTCCCCTGCTCGACCTCTGCGCCGTGAGCATTGCCGCGGACATTGTTCCCGTGACCGACGAGAACCGCATCCTGGCCTTTCACGGGCTGAAGATTCTCAACCAGAACCCGAGCACCGGACTGAAAGCCATCATAGACATCTGTGGCCTCAACAACCGAGAGATATCCATGAGCGACATTGTCTTCAAGATAGGACCGCGCATAAACGCTTCGGGAAGAATAGAGAACGGACGCGAGAGTGTTGACCTGCTCGTGGAAAAAGAGTTCTCACATGCGCTCGAGAAAGCCAAACACATAGACTGCTACAACGAGCAGCGCAAGGACATAGACAAGCACATGACCGAAGAGGCCAACCAGATCGTGGCACGGTTGGAAAGCCAGCAGCACCGCTCTTCAATCGTCTTGTACGACGAGAACTGGAAGAAGGGAGTCATCGGAATAGTGGCGTCACGTCTTACCGAAATATATTTCAGACCGACGGTAGTGCTCACCCGCGACGGCGACCTGGCCACAGGCTCTGCCCGAAGCGTGACAGGCTTCGACGTGTATTCGGCAATTAAGAGCTGCCGCGACATCCTGCTGAACTTCGGCGGACATACTTATGCCGCCGGACTGACACTGAAGTGGGACGACATACCCGAGTTCAGACGCCGTTTCCAAAAATATGTCGATAACCATATACAACCGGAACAGACCGAGGCAGTGCTCAACATCGACGCCGTGATAGACTTTAAGGACATCACCAAAAAGCTGCACAACGACCTGAAGAAGTTCTCTCCGTTCGGTCCCTGCAACCAGAAGCCCATATTCTGCACCGTTGATGTGTACGACTACGGCACGAGTAAGGTGGTGGGAAGAGAACAGGAGCACATCAAGCTCGAGCTTGTCGATTCCAAGTCGAGCAACGTTGTAAACGGCATTGCTTTCGGACAAAGCGCGTCGGCAAGGTATATCAAGTCGAAAAGGAGCTTCGACATAGCCTATACGCTTGAGGACAACGTGTTCAAGAAAAACACAGTGCAACTGCAGATTGAAGACATACGGCCTGCCGAGGAGGACGAGAACACGCAGGCATGACGGCTTCTCCCGGCTGCACGGCAAAACATAACATTCTTCGTGGGCAACGTTTCTGATAAATACGTAAGCATATTACGCCAGTACTGGGGCCATTCGGACTTCAGAGGAATACAGCGTGACATCATCGGAAGCATAGGCAGCGGACACGACACGTTGGGACTGATGCCGACAGGAGGCGGCAAGTCCATAACCTTTCAGGTGCCTGCCCTTGCCGCCGAAGGCGTGTGTATCGTCATCACTCCGCTCATAGCGCTGATGAAAGACCAGGTATACAACCTGCGCCGGCGCGGCATAATGGCGGCGGCGATATACTCGGGCATGACCCGACGGGAGATACTGCACACGCTGGAAAACTGCATTCTGGGCAGCACAAAGATTCTTTATGTGTCGCCCGAGCGCATAGCCTCAGAGCTGTTCAAGACCAAGCTGCGCCACATGCGCGTCAGTTTCATAACCGTTGACGAGGCTCACTGCATCAGCCAATGGGGCTACGACTTCCGCCCTTCCTACCTGCACATAGCCGACATAAGAGACATAAAGCCCGACATTCCGGTGCTCGCGCTCACCGCTACAGCCACCGGACAAGTGGTGGACGACATACAGAAGAAGCTGAAATTCACCGAGGCCAACGTGTTCCGCATGAGTTTCGAGCGCAAGAATCTGGCATACATCGTGCGCCACGCCACCGACAAGCGCGAACAGATGATTCATATTCTGCGCAGCGTGGAGGGCAGCGCCATCGTGTATGTGAGGAGCCGCAAGAGAGCTTCGGAGATAAGCGACCTGCTCAATCAGAACAATGTGGAGGCGACATACTACCACGCCGGACTCGAACACTCCGTGAAGGACGAGCGGCAGAAGGAATGGCACGACGACAAGAAGCGCGTAATGGTGGCCACAAACGCCTTCGGCATGGGCATAGACAAGCCCGACGTGCGCGTGGTGATACACTTCGACTGCCCCAGCTCGCTCGAAGCCTACTTCCAGGAAGCGGGACGTGCCGGACGCGACGGGCAGAAATCGTACGCTGTGCTGCTCTACAACAACAGCGACAAGTCAAAACTCCAGAAACGCATAGCCGACGAGTTTCCCGAGAAAGAATACATCCGGAGTGTTTACGACCACCTTGCCGGCTTCTTCCAGATAGCCGTGAACAGCGGGCGCGGACACGCTTTCATGTTCGACATAAGAAAATTCTGCCGCACATACAAGCTGTTTCCCATACAGACCGACGCCGCCCTGAAGATTCTCGAACGTGCGGGATACATAGAATATGACGCCGATCCGCATACCGAACCGCGCATAATGTTCCTCTTGTCACGGCAGCAGCTTTACATGCTCAACGAACTTTCACCGCTTGAGGAACGCCTCGTCACGACACTGCTGCGCAACTACGGCACGCTGTTCAACGACTATACGTACATCGACGAGGAAATGATAGCTAATCAAGCCGGACTGACAAGCCAACAGATGTACCTGCTTCTGAAAGGACTTACGCAGCAGCGCATACTGCACTTCGTGCCGCGCTGCAAGACACCCATCATAACATACACGCGCGACAGAGTGGACGGAGTGGACCTGATAATAACGCGCGACGTTTACGAAGACCGCAAGGAGCAGTTCACCAAACGCATAAACACCGTCATAAGCTACGCCACCAACGACGACGTATGCCGCAGCCGGCAACTGCTGAGATACTTCGACGAGACACGGTCGGAAGACTGCGGACAGTGCGACGTGTGTCTGGCACACAAGAAGAAGCCCAACATGAGGCAACAACTGAAGGATGCCAGAGCCACGATAACCGCATTGCTCGGTGACAAGAAACAGCATCATCTGACCGAACTTCTGAAACTTCCTCTGCCTTCAGACATCCTCGACACGGCCCTGCAAGAGCTGGTTTCAGAGGAGATGATACACGTGGAAGACAGTTATATACACATTTAACCCACGCACCGACGGGAAAACACCTGCGCACCGACGGGAAAACAACCGAGCAAAAACAATCTGACATCACAGACCAAGACAACAACTCAAAGAACAAAAAGCCCTGTCTGACGTCATTACCACAAACAGACATGACCGGCAGCCACGACAGACGACACACCACAAGCACGCTTATCGACACACGGACACGGCAAAGCCGTATGCCCGAAATAAGAAAAAGAAAATACACTGACGCCATAAACATAATATACTAAAAAGAAAACACTTTATCATTATGATGCACATCTGCAACCTTAAACCAAGATTGTTGTCCCGAATCATGCCTGTCATAGCCGGGATGATCTTACCTATGTACGCTCTTGCGTTGGAGAAACCGAAGCTGGAAATAAACAAGACCAGCTTCAGTCAGGACGCCCAATGGGAGGGTTATTACTACATCGACCAGGCCAAGTTCACCTACGACGCCACCGGATCGACCAAACGCACGCTCTGCCTCTATCTTGACGGCCACCTGATAAGCCGCACCGCACTACCCGACGCCGCATCATCCTACACACGCACCCTGCTCTACGGAGGCAACTACGAAGCCTACATCGAGGCGTGGGACGGTGACACCAAGGCCGTGAGCGACAAGATTACGTTCACAGCCGCCAGCGCATACAGGTCACTCGACGCCGCATATTACGTGAGGAACATCATACGCGACTATCCCCATATCATCGACATATCATCGTTCAAAGTGCCTGTGAGCGAGGAAAGATACTTCGTTGAGAACATCTGGTCGCAGGCAGGAAGCGTGTCGGTATCCAACAACGGAACGATACTTACGACCTGCAAGCTGAACTATGGCATAACAAAGGCCCAGAACCAACAGATGTGGGACTACATAGACAACACCATTGCAGCCCTGTTTCCCGACGATGCCACCGACCTGCAGAAGGGTGTCATACTCTACAGCTACTTCGGAACATACAGCAACACCGAGTATGCCGAGGCCGCACACAGCTACGACATATACGGAATAGTGGAGCGCAAGACCGTGTGCGACGGCATTGCCAAGGCCTTCGCGACATTCTGTGAGGAGGCAGGACTCAACTGCATCAAGGGCGGATCGGGCGACATCGGGCACTCATGGAACGTCATCGAGATAGACGGAATATGGGGACAGACCGACATCACGTGGGACGCGCAGGACGCAGGTGACGGACGCGCCAACTTCGGAAACTTCATGTGCACCGACAACGACTTCATAGGCTCGCACACATCTAAGCAGCAGGAGATAACATGGAGCTGCAGCGGAGTATTGTTCCCCACCTGCACCTCGGCGGAATATCGCGCAGGCTACGAGTTCGGACCCGACAAACCGGGCGAGTTCTGGTATGCTCCCGACGGACGGTTCTACATGAACCGCAACGGCAACACATGGCTATACAATCCGCATACATCCGAACCGCTTGAGAGACTGCTCAAGATAGACGACCTGCCACCACTTGACTATCTCGCGGGACACGTGCCGACCGATGCCTACCTCACCGTACCTGAAAAAGCAGGACTGGGCGGAGAGATATACATGGCGACCGGAGCACCGTTCAACAACAAGGTGAAGAGCTACAACATGGGCTATGAATGTGACATAACATACGACATACAGAAAGACGGCAACACCATAGCCACAATAACGGGCGCACCACTCGAGATTTCGTATTACACACCGCAGGAAACGGGCGAATACACCATCGTGGCACACATAAGCAACAAATATGGCGGGACATCATTGTCGAAGAACGTCACAGTGACCGAACGCGAAAAGAAAGAGCTCGACCTCTCGCTCTCAACCGTAAACATATATAACGGCGGTTATGAGTATAACGGCGAGTTTGTGGACGGCGATTACGACTACGTCATCACCGGTTCGACAACCGAAAACCTGCTCAACTTCTACAACACAGTCAATACCAACGTGACGCTCAGAGACGTGAACATCGACCTCAGGGCGCAAAGGGGCACCAACGTGACCTATTCGGCATCATACGTAAGCGCGTCTTCGGTGAACATCACTCTCGAAGGCGAAAACAAACTGTATGCAGGCAACGACCGTTCGGCCATATTCATGGAGGGCGACTGCTCTGCAACAATCGACGGCGAAGGCAGTCTCTATGCCAACGGCGACTGGGCATGGGCGGGAATAACCTGCGTTGACAACCAGACCCTCACCATAAACGGCGGCAACATAACGGCCAGAGGTGGCGACTACGGAGCCGGAATAGGCGGCAGCTGGGGATGGGCTGGCGGCAACGTCATCATCAACGGCGGAACAGTGACGGCCATCGGAGGCTTCAGTTCGGCAGGAATAGGCAGCGGCCATGACACCGACGCGGGCAAGACTCCTGTGATAAACGGCGGCTCGGTGAAGGCAAGCGGTCTCTACGCATTCGGCGGAGGCAGAGAAGGACAGGAGCTTACGCCGGTGAACAGCGACGGCCGACGACTGACACTGCACAAGATGAACAACACGTGGTTTGGGTCGCTCACAGTAGAAGGCAATGAGTATGGCAATCCTTGCGGAGCCCATCCTTCAGACAACATGTTCTATCTCTACCTGCCGGAATCGGGCGACGCTGTGCTTAACGGCATACCGTTCCGCATAGAAGACGGATGGCCCATCACCGACAACATAGACAACACGGACACAACCGACGGCCTCAACGCCACAGGTCAGGACGGAACAATAGTGCTGAACGTGGCGAAGGCGCAGAAGGTGACCATATTCTCTGCCGACGGCATGCGGATATTCAGCGCGTTCTGCAGCGAAGGCGAGCACATGGTGCACAACGTAGGCAAGGGCGTATATATCGTCAACGGCAGAAAGATTGTCGTAAGATAACTTACGGAACATCATTCCAAGACATACCGGCAAAGCCTCTCCCCACCGCGGAGGGGCTTTGTTTTTTCTCCCTAAAACAGCCAGTTAGAGGAAGAAAGAGGAAATGTATAAATATGCGGAAATTGAAAAGGCAAAATGAATAAATATACATCGTAACTCGAAAATACGCGCGTTTTTTCGTCCGACTGCTCCTTCGGTCGCAAATACGCGAGTTTTGAGGGGTTTTGTTATCTGCTTGATAGACAGCGTTTTATGCAATATGGCAATTTAATGATGTGCTTACGGGTTTGCGAAAGAGCCCATTTCGGGTTGCGATATAGGCTCTTTCAGGCTCCGATATGGTGCTTTTCGTGTCCTAATATGGTGCATTTCGCAAGCCGAAAGAGCCCATTTCGCAAGACCATCGGTTTTTTGCGGTGTTTTGATGAGGAAAGAACCGATGCGGAAAAGGCTCTTTTGCGCATCGCGACAGGGTTGCTTTCGGGCTACTTTTTTCTATTTTGCGAAAAATTTTTGTCAAAATATTTTACCGTGAAAAGCGTATAAATATGCAGTTCTTGACTATCAACAGCTTTGCAGACATCGCGCCGACCGACACTCGAAAGCCTGCGGTGGCAGTCAAAAAAACGGCATGGCGAGACGTAAGTCAAAGGATATAAAAGTGCCGTATGAACGAAAACACTAGGCCATCATAAGATTGCGGACGGACAATGCGGACTGCACGGAAAGACAGAGCGGAATATACGGACTTGCCGACGCACAGGCAACGCGGCACAGCGACGCCCTTAGCACGACGCAGAAAAGCACGCGACGGGCCATAAACGAATTAAGGGCGCATCATGACGATGCACCCTTAACACTTTATTCATTCCGTTAATGTTGACCGATGAACGAATCAACGGTTGCCCATGAACAGGATTTTCTCCTTCTTTGAAGTATTGTCCTTATAAACGGTGACGCGTATCACCAGACTGCCCTTCTGCGGTTCGCCAATCTTACGGCCGTCGATTGAATAATATTCTACGCGCTGCACTTCCTTGGCGGCGGTGTTATCGACAGACTCAATGGATGTAGCGATTGTAGAAGCCGGGTCGTAGGTCACGTTCACAGTCTTGACAAACTCGAACAGAAGGTTCTCGTTCACGGCGATGCTACCTGTTGTTGCGTCGTACTCAGCCACCCAAATAGCCATCGGGTCGAGGGTCAGCGTTCCGTTCTTGACGTCGATTGTGGCGTGGATGCGTCCCATATCGGCAGTGCCGTCATACGACATTCCGGTCGGCATGTTGGTAGCCTCATCATAATCGCAGCCTGTCAGGATGCGGTATGTGCCGTCGTTGGCATATCCGGTGAGCGTATAGTCGAGCATGGCATCGCCTGTCTCGGCGTCGAACGTACCGCTGAGGTGAACGCCGTAGCCGTACTGGTCGGCCTGGAGAATGTTGTAGATGTCGATACGGTTGCCGTTGATGGTCACATAGCACGGTCTCGACTCGTTGTATTCGTCCTGACTTCCGGCAGCTCCGACGTATGATGTGTTGGCTGAAGTACCGTTGCAGCGCACGATGGTAGAGCTGTTTGAGAAAGAGCTGGTCTGGATGTTCTCATCCAGTATGGCAACGAGCATGAGGTCGTTGTCGTTCTGCCATGTGTTGTTACCGGCATATCTGTATTCTATCGGACGTGTTATCACCTCCTCGTTCTCGCTATCCCACGGATAGAGATAGACCATGTACGACTCCATGTCGAATATCGGTGTGCCTGAGGCAATGCTCATCGAACCGTTCTTCTCGTTGTATTCGGCGTCGAAGTTGAGACATCCTGCCATGTAGAAGCCGCTCATGCTGACGGTGGTGTTGCCCGACGGCGACATCTTGAACGCCTTCATCGACGAGAGGCTTGTCACTCCGTTATACTCCTGTGAGTTCAATACGAGAAAGTCGCCAGACATGTCGCTGAGCGCAGGAATCTCTGTTGTGTTTTGCGCGCAAACAGATGTTGCGGCAGCCACTGCCATGGCCAGTATAAATTTTCTTACCATTTTGATGTTTATTGAATTATTATTTTCTTAACAGTTTGTTTTGTATTCTTGCCCGACATCTTGAAGATGTATATGCCTTTTGCGGCACCAGGCAGACCGAACGTGAGTTCCTCACCTGCCGAGGCACTGCCCGCTGCTGACGAAGCGACGCACTCGCCCTGTATGTTGTAGAGCTGCATGTGTATGTCGCTATCGGCATATCCCATGACGATTCTGACGTTGCGGCCGTCGCTGACAATCATGTGCGGCGCGTCAGCCAGTCCGGTCTCAATGCCGGTTCCGCAGAGTAAGCTCTCCTTGATGCCCTCGTAGGCGTCGAGCTTGCCGTAGCCCCACAGATAGGTTGGCAGGTTGTCGCCGGTGAAGGAGTCGCGGCGCGAGGTATTCTGAAGTATGCTGACAACATCCTCAGGGGTCAGTCCAGGATTTGCCTGAAGCCATGTGGCAACCACTCCGGCAACAAACGGCGACGCCATGGACGTGCCCTGCATGTATCCGTATTCGTATTTGTTGCCGTTCCAGCTGATGGTGCAATACTTGACCTTGCTGCCGGTGTAGTAGCTCGACAGCGAGGAGACGATGTAGGCGCCCGGAGCTGCAACCTCAGGCTTGAGGCGTCCGTCGGCCGTTGGTCCGTGGCTTGAGAACGAAGCGAGGGCATTCACCGTCTCGTCGATGTAGTGAGGAATGCCGTATTGTGTGCTGTGGTCGCACGTGACGTATGCTCCTACAGACACGATACGCTTGCCTGTACCGCCTATCTCGCCCACGGTCATGTCGTCGTTGCCGTCATCATATCCTGCGACATCGTAGTTGCTGAACTGCGAGGTCATGTTCTCGGTCCACATGTTCACGTCGCCCTTATCGGACGATATGACGTATATGCCGCGACGATAATCGGGCGAGTTAAGATAGTTGAAGCTGAGCATGAGGTGCACTTTGCCGTTGAGCGGGTTCACTTCGCCCTCCACTGTGAGATCGCCAGAGACGGAGTCGGTGGCAAGATTGAAATTGTAGGTGCGGTTGTCGCACTGCTCCGTGTTGAACACAGCCGGCTCATAGACCTGCTTTATAGTGTTGCCGTTGGCACGCAAGACAAACGGCACGAACTTGATGTTCATTCCCTTGTCGCACCATATCTCGGCCGTTCCCGACTGCGGATAAGTGTATTTGAAGTCGAGGAACGTGGCGATGGTGTCAGCCTTCTCGCCTTCGAAGGTCTTTCCTACGTGGCACTTGGCACCGCCGTCGTTGCCGGCAGCTCCCACGATGATGCGTCCCGGTCCGAGCATCTCGTCCGTCAGCATGTCGAAGGTTGACGAACCGTCGCGCGGTCCGAGGTGACTGCCAAGGCTGAGGTTTACCACGCAGGGCTTATTCACCGACTTGGCATAATCGAATATGTACTTCACTCCGTCGATGACGGTGGTGTTGTCGGCGTTTATCAGTTCGTTTCCGTTGAGAGACACGAGCACTATGTCGGCATCGGTAGCCACGCCATACACATTCTTATCGCCCGTATTGTCGGCTCCTGCAGCTATGCCCAGCACGTGAGTTCCGTGTGTCGAGCTGTTGGTGTCGTAGGCTCTGGCAAGTATTTCGTCGGCCGTGGTGTATTCGCATCCGTAATCGAATTCCTCGGGAGCATTGCCTGATGCGTTCTGGTCCCATACTCTCTTTATGCGAAGCTCGCTCTTGTCGCGGGTGTAGAAGTTGGGATGGCCGAACTCGAAACCATTGTCCACCACTCCCACCACTACATCCTTGCCGCGATATTCGGCAGGAAGCGACACGCCGTTCTGCACATCATCCACACGCGTATCCTTGCGGGCCTTGTCAAGACTGGAGGTTACGGGCGTACCCATCTCTATGTATCTCACGCCGTCGAGGGCCGAGAGCTTGTCGAGAGCGTCGAGCGGGATGTCGGCGGTAAGCACGTTTCCTATCACGGTTCTCACTTTCACGCCGTAATCCTTGAGCATATCGGGGCTGTATCCTTCGTAAAGATGGACAAAGGCCGGTATGACAATGTTGCGGTCGGTGGCATCGGTTCTGAAACAATAAGCGCTCTTCAGCTTTCTGATGTCTGCCGAAGATGCGCTGTGTTTTACGGTCTCTACAAAATAACGAGTATATGGGGACAATTTACTTTGTCCCCATATATTAACCGACATTGCAGCAATCACTGCAGATATTAACAGTCGTTTCATTTCTATTGGCTGTTTGTCGTTTATTGAACAATAACTTTCTTGGCTGTATCGCCTGCCTTTACGACGTATATGCCTGAATGCAGGGTGCGCTCATAAGCCGGGGCCGTGAACGTGTCTATCAGCATGCCGTTGCTTGAATAAACAGAAACCTTGGCTCCGTTCGGGTTGCTTATGCTGATAGTGTTCTTGCCTGTGGATACGGAAAGGCCGCTGTCGCCGGTCACGTTGTTGATACCCGTGGTGACGTCGAGGCGTATGTCGAAGAGGTAAAGGAACTCATGGAACTTCGGAGAAGTGACATGGAATCCGAAATAATATACGCCGTCCTCATCCACCTTGATAGGTACAGAGTATTCGGTAACAGGATGTTCCTCGTCAACACTCGGTATTTCAGGAATGTTGAGCAGCTGTGTGCTCTGCTCCTCCGGAGTGCGTCCCTTGCCGAACGTAACTTCCATAGACTCAAGATAGTCGGCATTCGAAGAATAAGCCTTGAACGACAGTGTGTAGTCAACGCCCTTCTTATAGTTGATCGGAGGTGCTATCATCCAGTCGTCAGCATCGTTGTACTGGTTGTAAACATACACTGCGCTTCTTGTGTTGAATTCGTAACCCCAGCAGTATCCGTCGCCGTTGCTGTCGATGAGAGTGTAGTAGTTGAGCATATCGGCAGGACCGGTGAACATACCACCGTAAGGAGGATTGAGCGGTGTGCCGAGAATCATGTTGTTGGAATATCCCCATCCGCCTTCCTTACCGTTGTACATGGCTGTCACGGTGTAAACATAGCGGGTCATGTCTTCAGGATGTGTCTCTGTGAATGAGCACTCTTTCAGATTCTCTGCCACGGTTACCTCGTAAGGATATCTTACTACCTTGTATGTGATATTGTCCTTATCGATAGCGTTTCCGTTGATGCCTTCAGTAGGAGCATCCCATGTCAGTGTGGTTGTAAGGCCTTCGTTTGTCAGCTTTATGTTTTTAGGAGCAGCCGGAAGATCGTAGCCGGCAAAGAATGTACGGGTGATAGTCGGACCGTCGCCATACTCATTCGACACGGTCACTTTCACTGTATGGTTGTCGTTTGAGAGTGTAACGAGGTCGCTCTTGAATAATTCTCCAGGAGCCGCAGTGGCGTCAACAAGCACTTTGTCGCCTTCTGTCACCTTCACGTTCAGCTTCTCGTCGGTCAGCGGATTGCCCAGATAGCTCTCCGACGAAACCTGGAACTGGAAGTAACCGCTTACGGAGCTGTCGTCAGGAGTTACGAAATCGAAATCTGATACAATGCCCGGTGCACCGTCGTTAGGTTCTTTCAGCCATGCGCCGCTCACCTGATAGCGTCTTGTGAGATATGATACGATCGTACCTTGAGCATTAGTCAGGTTGAGCTCTACAATCGGTGTGTACTGGCTGTCAAGCTCTATGCTGCTGCTTTCGAGAATCCAATAAACCTTGCCTGTGGCTCTGTTGATGAACATAGCCTGCTTTGTTCCGTTATTAGCCAGATAATCTTCCGGACCGATAAGGTTCTTACCGGTTATGGCTTTTACCTTTACAGCCATACCGTCGGTCTTTCTGATCTTATAAAGATACTGTCCGTAATCCTTTGTATCGATGACAACGCTGTACAACATGCCTCTGTTGTCTGATACAAGAGTCTTGAATCGCAGATTGTAGTCAAAGTCCTTGCCCACTCTCGTCATGTCGCCTGTCTCCGGATCAATCTCTACCAGATGTGAGGTTGAGTAGTCAACGACAATTCCATATATCTTGTCGTTGGTGACATCATATGCAAGCGATGTCGTGGTGCTCTGGCAGTTGTCCGGCAGTTCCTTCTCATACAGCACCTCATAAGTATTGCCGTCGAGAATTGTCCACACCGGTTTCTGCTCCGGAAGATGGGCTTCATCGCTGTAAACGTTGCAATAGATCTTGCCGTTGTGATAGACACCACCTCCTGCTACATAGCGGTTGAACAATACACTGTTGTCATCCGGCTTGAAGTTGTCGTCATATCCGAACTTATACAAACCCGGAGTCATGTCGTCCAACTGGTTTATCGGCGAGAAAGTAACGAGTCCGTACATCTCCACACCTTCCATCGCTATTCTCTGGTTATATTCCTGAGCCTCGGCGATGTTTGTATTGCAGAACAAGCATAAAGCCTGCAACGCCAAACCAATAAGTATATTTTTCTTCATAATCTTGTTTTTTAGTCTTTCGTATAAGCAAAATAAGGCACTGCCCTCTCAGGCAGTGCCCGTAATGTCATATTAGTCCTTAACAACTTTCATTGACAAAGCCTTGCCGTCAGTTGTAACTGCTTTCACAATATATATGCCATTGCTCAAGCCAGCCAAAGACATGCTGCCTGCCACATTGTGTGTATTAAGAACATTCTGTCCCTGCAAGTTGTATATAGATACAGACTTGATGTCGTCGCGGAGAGACAGTGTAGAAGTAGAAGCATCGTAGTGCATGCTGCTGCTTTCAACATTCTCCTTGATTCCGTCGCTTACTGCTTTCTCAATCTTGAAGTCGTCCAAAGCAATCATTCCTGAATTAGGAGCGTCAGCATGGAACTCGAAGTAGAAGCAATAATCCATGTCATAGTGAGGTATATACTTCACAGTGAACTTAGTCCATTCAGTAACCGGATCAGTAATACTGTGCAGAACAGGAAGCTCTATGCCTGCCTCATCCTGAGTATATGCCAGAACCACGTTAGCTGTTGTCTTGTTCTCACCGTTGCCCGGCATATAGAGATAGAATGAAATCTCGTATGTCTCGCCCTCCTTCAGAGAGAAATACGGAGTGTAGAGAATCTCGTCGCGTCCGCTGAGTGTGTACTCATTAGCCACTGCTGCATATTCTCCAGAGTGTGCTGCGATGGTATTCTCAGGCATCTTAGTGATGCGGAACAGTTCTGAAGATGATGTTCTGCAACCCCACTTGTTGGTGAAGAGTGTCTGTTCATTGATGTCGATGCGGTTCTCGAAGTCCTGAGCATAAGGCAGTTCTTCTGGTTCTGCAGATGTGAACATGCGCATTACCTTCAGACTCTTTACCTGAACATTAGCGCCGTTCGGGCTTTCTACGTGTATGCCGAAGAAGTTACCTTCAGATTCAGGAGTGAATACCGTGCCGATCTCCATTACGTTATAATCGTTCATTATGACGTCGTTGTATCCGCCTATCACAACTGTCTGGTCTTCAACAGCCTGACCGTTACCACGTGTGAACGTGATATTGGCACTCTGATTGAAGTCGGTCTTGAACTCACAAGTTACATAATAAGACTTTGTCGGGTCGAGTGTAACCTCCGGTGAGATGAGCCATTCGTCCTTGCCGTTGGTTGTCATGACAGCGTCAGCGCCTGTCCAGGTGTTGCCATCATTGTCACCGTCAACAACAGTCCATTCGTTGTCGCCTTCAGAGAAGTCAGCGACATAAGCGCGTTCCTTCAGATATCCGTCAGCAATGCTGCTTATCGACAGTACGCATGATGTAGCAGGACCAACCTCAGTCTCAATGCTTGGTATCAGTTTGTATATCTTCTGTCCTGAGTACTTGCTCTCGTCAGTGTACTCATACTCATAAGAAACAGCCAGACCGGTGTTCGAATCAATCGTTGCAGGATCAGGCATGGTCTCTGAATGTTCAACGATGAGCTCGTCGCCATCATAGATCTGAGTCTTGATAACAGAACCCTTCTGTATCGGGTTGCCGTCAACGTCAACAAGCGGACAGCTCCAGTTGAACACAACACTCTTCTCTGAATTGATCGGTATAACCGAGAAGTCTGTAACAGCAGCAGGTTTAACCGGAACAATTACAGCAGGTATATCGATGCTGAAATCATCGATGATTATCTCGCCACCGTCAGGTGCGTCAGTGTTGGCCTTTATGGCGAAGCAGTATTCACCAGCCTCATCAACGGTAACCTCAACACTCTTCTTAACCCAACTGAAGCTTGTGTTCTCTTCCGTCTCTATCAGCGGATCGCCTACAAATGCAGACTGTGTCTGATCGGTTGCCTTGTAAAGAGCCACCTTATTGTTTGTTCCCTGCTGCAACATATACAGCATGAAGCTTACAGTGTAAACCTTACCCGGCTCCAATGAGAATTTCGGAGTGTAAACAACCTCTTCTCTTGCCTCAGGATCGCCGCCTGCTGCAAACAGAGCGTTAGTTCCAGAATATGCCTTCGTGCCCCAGATCGAAGAGCTCTCGCGTACGTTGGCTACAGAGAAGCCGTACTGCTCACTGCTGCGATCTATCTTCCAGCCTTCAGGTGTTGTCGTGCTGCTGTCGAAGTTCTCTGAATATGGAACCTCAACTACAGGCACTTCCTTATCCTCAGTGTCGATATAGTAAATACCTACGCTCTTGATCTTCATATTGTCTGTTGTCTTGCAGTCCTGGAATCCGATGTAATAAACACCAGCCTCATCAACGCTGAACTGCGAAGTAGAAGTGCTTACATATCCGTTGTAGCGTATGTCGTCCAAAGAAAGGAGCTCTCTTGTCATGCCGTCAGCTGTCTGGCTGTTGCCGAGCCACAATTTCAGAGTGCTCTCGAAATTGGTACTTGTAGAGACACGGAATTTGATTATGTATCTCTTACTTGGATCCAGATTTACTCCCGGAGTTATTGCCCAGTCGTTGTGTGCATCCTTGCTGCCTCTGCTGACAGACATACCGCCGTCATCATAAGTGATAGGCTGCCATGTGTTGCCACCGTCCTTGTTCTCGATAACCCAATCGCTGTAATCGGCAACGGTAGAGAATTCCTTCAATGCGACAGTCTCACCCTGAACATCATCGAGGTTTATTTCCTTTTCAGCAGGCAGAGACTCCATTCCGTTGAGAGAAGCAACCACTCTGTATGTCACCATTCCGCCGAAATCAGCAGGATTGTATGTATAGGTATCAGCAGCTCCTGCCTCGCGGTTTTCGAGTGTAGTCACCTTCACACCATTCTCATATATGTCGATGTTCAGCGGCGACAGGATGGGAGCGTCTGTAGTATCGTATGCCGGATTCTTCCAGTTAAGAGTAACACTCTTCTTGCTGAAGTTTGAGGTAACGTCGAGATTATCGACACTCTTAGGCGTTGCCTTTGAGGTCTTTGTCACGGATATCTTGTTTAAGGAAACGATACCGTTAGGAGTTGCGGTAGCGATGTTGAATCCGATGTATGCCGTTGTTGTTTCGGCAGCAGTCAGACGGATTACCTTATCAGCCGAGCCGCTGTTCAGATCTATTGTTTCCGTAACGAGTGTATTGGTCATGCCCTCTGCTGCAGGAGCTGTTCCCCACTTCACGTTGAGCACGTCATTGTCGAACGCACCAGCCTGTGATACGTTGTATCTTATCAGATAGTCGCTGCCGGCCTCCATGTTCAGAGCCGGAGTGATGAGCCAGTCGTTTGCGGCACCCATTGCTGCATTGCCGTCATAAGAAGGTCCGGTGTAACCATCGACCATTCCCCATTTCACGCCGTCAGCGTTTGCATCGACAACAGTCCAGCCGTTCAGCGGATCAGCACCGGTGAAGTCGGTTGAGAAAATCTCGGTCTCCAAAGGTATCTCGCCCACGTTCTCCTCTATTGCGAAAGAATAGAGCTGCAGCGTGTTGCCGCCGCTTGCCGATGTGTTATGGAATGAGAAGTAATAATTGCCATCGGTCTGAGGAGTGAAATAAATCACTTCCTTGTTCTCGCCGCTGTTTGCAAGGGTCAGCTGTTTAATCGGAGTCATCTGCGACTTGTCCGTACCCTGAGTAAGCATTATGACATCGTAGCCCTTCGGTTCGTCCTGTACTGCCACGTCGGTAGTTATCTTATAGGTCACTCCACCCTTCAATACTATCTGCGGAGAGAAGTAGTCGTCATCGTTCTGTCCTGACAAAGGCATCTCGAGCATCGGTCCGAAGCCTGTAATAGGTGTCCATGTGTGTGAGTCTTTGTTGTTATCGACCGCAGTCCATTCGCTGTAGTCGTTAAGCAGATTCACGCTGTAAGGAGTCTCTTTCACCGGATCATCAGGAGTAACTACAGAGCCACCCTCCTCACGAATCTTGAATTCGAACAGGAAGACTGTTGAGTTGAACTGCGGTGATGAATTGTGGAAAGCGAAGTAATATGTTCCGCTTTCAGGCACGGTCACCGATACACTCTGTGCAGCCGGATACTCCGAGTTGTCGTTCTGTGCCACATCCGCAAGCTTTGTGAAGGTACCCATGTCTGTGGCAGACGTACCAAGTTCCAAGCTGGCATTGCAGCCGTTGCCATTCTGCTGGCAGCAAGCATTAACCTCTACGGTGTATGTCTTTCCTGCCTCAAGATTGAACGCAGGCGACACATAATAGTCGTTGCATTCCGAAGAGTAGTCCATACCCATCATGACACTGCCATAATAAGTACCCTGGATGTAAGCCCAACGCGACTTATACTCCCACGTAGTGCCCGGCGTCGTACTGTTGTCCACAGCCGACCAGCCATCCTGGCTGTCGCCGAAATTGATTTCATACGGCAACGCGCTTTGCGCCCTGCCGACATTTATTCCCACAAAGGAAACAAATGCGAAAATTAACAATAATAATCTTCTCATATAAATGATTTTATTAAGTTGATTTATATTTTCATTCATCTCTCTCATATAAAATAAGCATCCGTATCATCATCCGTCAATATAAAATTCCGACCACTCATGTGATGCGTCATACAAGCCCACACGTAAGCGACCACGATTCGCATAATACTTAACAACGTCATGTGATGTCTGAAAACGACATACATTACCCACATTAGATTGCCTGGCCTTCTCTCCTCATACTCCCCACAACAAAATAATAATGAACAGCATATCAAATATTGCCGAAAGACAAACCGGATATTCTCTTAACTTATCAATACCATAATAACATGAATAAACTACGATTTTATCACGCAATAATGATATATTATTGATGCTGCCAGTTCACATTATTCTGTTTTTCCTTTAGTCTTTTTGCAGATAACCGGTTTATGGTTGTAAAGGTAAGCAAATTTTCATAAACAAAAAGCATTTTGGTTAAGATATTTTAATCTGACCGTAAAAGTTTTACAATGTAAAACAAAAATGACATTTATTTATCAAAAAATCCATATTTTACCCCATTTTCATTACAAATGCGCATAAAAGCATTTATTAACAATACACTTATTCATCAGAGACACGTCCAACCTGTTAACATTAAATCACGTTTCCGACTCATGTTTTCCGAACAAACCACCATGAACGCAGTTTGCCGGCGACTCAAGACTGGATCTTCGACACTGGACGGCACCATACACAAGCCCATTCACCGCCGTCTGACCACCGGCATGATATACATTATTATATTTATATACACACGTCATTCCATTTACATAAAACCAACCGTTCATCTCACCGGCCCGGACATCCGGAATGATACTGACCTGCCGTCTGCATCGCATTAACCGGCACAACTCTCGACACGGCGTCTCCCGACAGCCACGCGCAACGATAATAACGCCTCTTTCCACCGCCGCGCTACGCCACCGCGACCGGTTTTCCGGACACGCCAAACCGCAACTTCCCCAATGCGCCAAACCGATGCGCAACGGTTATCTGTCAGCATTAAGAAAGGCCGTTACGGCATTGCATAAATATGCAGAAAACGGAATGAGGAAATGAATAAATATACAGCATAACTCGAAAATACGCGCGTTTTTTCGTCCGACTGCTCCTTCGGTCGCAAATACGCGAGTTTTGAAGGGTTTTGTTATCTGTCTGACAGACAGCGGTTTACGCTTTATGGCAATCTGAAGACGAACTTACGGGTTTGCAAAAGAGCCCATTTCGGTTTGCGATATAGGCTCTTTCAGGCCCTGATATGGTGCTTTTCGTGTCATAATATGGTGCATTTCGCAAGCCGAAAGAGCCCATTTCGCAAGACCACCGTTTTTTTGCGGCGTTTCGATAAAGAAAAAACCGGTGCGGAAAAGGCTCTTTAACGCATTGCGACAGGGTAGCTTTCGGGCTGCTTTTTTCTATTTTGCGAAAAATTTTTGTCAAAATATTTTACCGTCAAGAGCGTATAAATATACAGTTCCGAGGCGAAAAGGCCTTTATCGGAACAATGTTCTGCGATGGTCATAAGGACTATGAACACATCTGCCTGCGTATCCGACTCAACACTCTTGTCGCCTTATCTGCATATTACCCACGCTGTGCGCCAGCGCAGACCACGAAAATTCACTTCCGCTTGCTGCTTTGAGTACATTTTCATATCTTTGTAAAATATAAGATGTGGTTCGGCAGTGACAAATACGGAAAAACTTCGTTTCTCCTCTTTGTCATTGCACTCGCCTTTCACTATCCCTTATAAAAACTGACCTCAAACCGCAATTCACACTATGGCGAGCACAATAGAATTTGTAGAGTTCGTATGTTCACAACTCTCAGAGCTGGGCAATGTGCGCCACCGCAAGATGTTCGGCGAATATATGATTTATGTCAATGAGAAGCCGGCAGTGCTGGTGTGCGATGACATAGCGTACATAAAGAAAATCCCCGAGATAGCAGACATGATGGCAGAGGCAGAATGTGGCACGCCATACAACGGCGCGAAGGAGCACTACATACTGGATGTGGAGCACCGGGAGCAACTGCTGAGAGTGGTGGCCACGCTGGAGAAGGCTCTGCCTTATCCTAAAAAGAAAAAGAAGAAAAAGGCGTAATCGTCATACCGGAATATTACATCTGTAACAACAAAACCGTATTTTCATCTCATAACATTATGGAAACACAAAGACTCATACTGCGTCCATGGCACGACGACGATGCCGCCGCGCTCTACAAATATGCCTCTGACCCGGCCGTAGGTCCTATTGCCGGATGGCCGCCACACACGTCTGTGGACAACAGCCGCGAGATAATACGCACCGTTCTTTCGGGTCCGGAGACCTACGCCATGGTGCTCAAAGAGACAGGCGAGCCCATAGGCAGCATCGGCATAATGTATGGCGACGGCCTGCACAGTGCACAGATGGGCGAAGGAGAGGCCGAGATAGGCTATTGGCTCGGCGTACCCTATTGGGGAAAGGGTCTCACGCCGGAAGCCGTAAGGCGCATACTGCGACGCTGTTTCGACGAATTGGGGCTGCGCGCAGTGTGGTGCGGCCACTACGAAGGCAACACACGGTCGAGACGAGTGATGGAAAAATGCGGATTCGTGTTTCATCACACGGAGAAAGGAAAGCCTTCGCCACTCGGAGACATACGCACCGAGCACTTCCTCAGGCTCACTGCCGGGAAATGGCACGAAAGCATACAGATTGCCGAAGAGCCTTTCGACATCAACCGATGGCTCGCCTCTTTCCGCAAGAGACTCACACAGTTGTTCGGCGACAGGCTCCGCTTCTTAGGTCTGCAGGGCAGTTACGGCCGCGGCGAAGCAACGACGGAGAGCGACATCGACGTGGTGGTGATACTCGACCACGCCGGTTTCGACGACCTACGCGCATACCGCCGGATGCTCGACAGCGACAGCCGCAGCAGCCAGATCTGCGGATTTGTGGCGGGCGAAGACGAACTGATGGGTTGGGAACGGTCCGACCTTCTGCAACTGTATCTTGACACGCGGCCCGTCATTGGCTCGCTCGAGTGTCTGCATAGTCTGTTCACCGATGCCGACATACGCCGCGCCGTACGCATCGGGGCGTGCAATCTTTATCATGCCTGCTCGCACAACTTCCTGCACGCACGCAGCTCTGACGCACTTGCCGCGCTCTACAAGGCGGCACGCTTCACCGTCCGCATGAAGCACTTCATGAAGACCGGCTCTTACATTGCCTCCATGTCTGAACTCGACAAAGCAGCCACGCCGGCCGACAGGAGGATTCTCAACCATGCCCGCCACGCAGGTTCCATAACCGACGGCGACGCGTTCGACCTCATGAGCCGCGACCTGCTGGAGTGGAGCTCCGCGCTGATTGAAGAGACAAAGGAATAACAGACATAGCCATGCAGGCCGTAAATGTAAAACCGAAAAAACATTTCTCCGTTAGCAACATACGGTACTCAGAACACGTACGACAGCCATAGAAAACCCTGCTACACATTTCTGCATCACATAATAAAGCATATATCTTTTCGACACATCTTTCCTCATCATCATTTTCCCCCACATCCCCACTTCTCCACGCAAGTGTTTGCCATGTGAGACAAAAGCATTATCTTTGCACCCCTGAAATATCGGAGACGATTTGTCAGAATATACACCTGTCATGTAATAATACAAATATTCCAGTCTGAGCATAAGTATTATATGAATGTGGATTGTTCTGATTATTACGGGAGTCGGCTGACTGCCTGTTTTTTACAAATATAACATAAAAATGATGATGACAAACTTCAGAAAAGTTCTTGCCATTTTTGCGGGAAGCATCATACTGATGACTTCGTGCAGCGATATCGACGATTCTTTTTTCGGCAGTGACGACGGCACAATCGCGCTCCGGTGCTCACGGTCTGCCGCATGGGCACTCAAGAGTCCGGCAACCGACAATGACGGGAAAGGCAGCTTCGAGCCCGGCGACCGCATAGAGATGAGCATAACCGGCGGCGGCGCGACACACAATGCCACGCTACAGTATTCAGGTTCGCAATGAATGCCGGCACTACGGCGCAGCGAGTACGGTACGGGTGAGCTGCGGCTCTCGGCCATATATCCCATACTGGCACACGACACCGGGAACGATGGTCTGCGCACTGTCAGCCTACCGACCGACCAAAGCACTGCCGAAGGACACGACTCTGCCGACATTCTCTTCGCCACCACAACCGTGAAGGAGGGTGCCGTGGCTGCCGACATGCAGTTCGGACACGCAATGCACCGCATAAAAATCAACCTGAAAGGTTCTGTTCCGGATGATCTCACCATCGAGGTGAAGACATGCGGAGAAGGCACGATGGCTGTTTCTGACGGCAGCATGGCGCTGGACGGCAGTGCCGGATATGTGTGGGCAAAACCTTATAAGACGGGAGATGACTCCTACTCCATAATCATCCTGCCACAGGACGCGCGCCCGTTCCAGAGCGGCGAGGGCCTGATACGCTTCAGAGGAGGCGGCAAGTCGGCTGTGTATGAGCTGAAATCGGACATCAACACCTTTGAAGCCGGCAAACAGACAACGCTCAACCTGACTCTGAAGATGGGCGAAGGCGGCGTAGACATCGAGTTTGCCAACCAGACAAAATGGGTGTATGGCGTGAACGGCATAGACTTTCCAGGACGCGAAAACATAAAAAGCTATCCGGTGGCCAAGACCGATTTTCCTGACGGAGAGTGGTTCAGACTGGCTTACGAGAACCTTTATCCACCCATGCCATACGAGGAACAGTATCTCACCTGGAAGGAAGGCTGCGGATGGTACGACTGCAACAAAACCTTCAACTACGACGGCGACGGCAACCTGTGTTGGGCTGCGACGGCCTCGAACCTGTTACATTGGTGGATGGAACAGAACAAGGAATACATTGATGCGTATGACAAGAAGTTCGGACCTGAGTACGACTACATGAGCCGACCGTCTGAGTATCACCGCATGACGGCCGACAACCAGCAGCACAGTGCCGTGTTCAATTTCTTCAAAGCCTCGTTCAGAAACATCGGAGGTTGGGAATGTGGAGGCACGAACTGGTTTGTCAACGGCAACGACAATAACATCTATCCTCAAAATGCCGGCTTCCACGGATTCTTCAGCAAGGTGTTCTCCAAGAACGACAACATAGCGGAGGAAACCAAAAACATGTCGAAGGAGAACTTCAATCTGTATATGAAGAAGGCGTTCAAGAAGCACAAGGCCATCGGTTTCTCTGTCTATGGATTTGCCAATCCCAATTCAGGAGTCCACGCGATGACAATATGGGGAGCTGAGTTCGACGCCAACGGTGACGTGGCGTACATCTATTTCTGCGACAACAACTCCAGTGAGGGCGAGCCAAACCATGCTTCGATAAGAAGATTCAAGGTGGTTTACGACAACTCTACAATACCTGAGCTGTCGGGAAAGTATGCTTTTCTGATGACGTTGCCCGACAACGGAAACACCACCACATACAAGGCGTCGTTCACCTCGCTCACTGTTGTGGATCTGCGCAGGGACATATGGCAAAAGTACTTCCCTGACATAAAATGAGATAGTAAACAAACAACAGCATGAAACACAACGAACAACAGCATGAACAAGAATATGACATCACATAAAAAGCAAAAGACAATGACTATGAACAGAAGCCATTCACACATCGCCAAAGCGCTCGGACTCGTTCTCCTGGGCGGTATGTTCCTGACATCGTGCACGAACGACAGTTCAGACAAAGGTTCTCAGACAAACGACATCATAACGATAAGGACAAGCGTAGCACCACAGAAGCGCACCCCGCAGCTCGACGGCTAGGGTAAAGGCAACTTCACACAGGGCGACATATTGTCTGTCTTCGTAGGCGACGGCACACGTTGCCTGGCCTCGACCGACTATGTTTTCAACACCGGCGTGCTCACCTGGAGCGGCCTGCACCTGCCTGAAGGCACCGCACACGTGACCTTCGCCTCATGCTATCCGAAACAGACGGTTAAAGACGACGGCACTTTCGAATTCAATACAAGCACGGCTTCGTATAAGGATCTGCTGCTTTCGAAGGCCCAACCGGTGGACGTGGGTACGAAGGACGACGTGAACCTCACGTTCGTACATGCCCTGCACCGCCTCGACATCAGTTTCACACCGGGCAGCGGATATACCGAGGACGACCTGAAAAAGCTCAGTCTGAAATGCAACGCCCGTACGACATGCGTGGTGGATGCAGTGAAGGGCGAGATAAGCAAAGTGAAAGACGACAAAGGCGACTACACATCAGCAGGCACGTCGGCATCGTTCTTCCTCGTACCGCAGGCAACGGCCGACATCACTCTCCACATAAACATGAACGGAGAAGAACAGACAATGACTCTGAAACAGCTGCTCGAAAAGCTCGGTACACCGCAGGACAACCTTGAGGGCGGCAAGAAATGCACCATCACGCTGAGCATAGGACGCGACGGAATAACCGTATCGGGAGGCTCGATAAGCGGTTGGGAAGATCAGGTGACGGCAGACGGAGAGGTGACGATAGGCTGATACGGCAGACGAAGAGACAGTCGCGACAGCGACAAATGATATTCATAAAAAGAAAATCCGGCGACTCCTGGGATGTTATTCCACCCAGGAGTCGCCGGATTGTTTATAAGTTGCAGAAGAGATTTACGAAGAACGGCACGCTCAGATCTACAAGTATGCCGTGACAGATGGCTATCGGCATCACCTCCTTACCCGAACAGCGGGTGATGGAAGGCAGCAGTACATCCATCGAGTTGACGCCCGCAGCCGATATGGGAGCCAGCTTTCCAAAGTAGCGGCGTATGAGAGGAGCACCCACAAGAGCCATCATCTCGCGTATGATGTTGCTGAGCAGGGCTATCGTTCCAAGCTCGGTGGCAAGCTGCATGCCTATCGACGGCTCCTTGAACTGGGTTATCAGTATGGACGACAACGAATAATAGGCAAAGCCGCTGCCCACAGCCATACAGTCGAACACGCTCCACTGGCTGAGCAGCAGGCTCGCGACAGCCGAAAAAAGCAGCGTGCCGGTGATGGTGGCAAGCGGCACGAGCAGTATCTTCGGACTGACATGTCTGAGGCTTTCGCGCAGGCTCTTGTTGCTGCCTATGCCTATTCCCACCTGAAGCATGAGCGCATAGAGTATGCATAGCGACAAATTGTGGATGTCGAACTCGATGTCATAACATGCGCCGGCGACGCAGCCGACGATGAATATTGCTATTACGGTAATACTATTTTTCATTTCTCTCCTCTCCTTTCTTGAAAAACAAACGGTAAACAATTCGTGCGGCAACAATGCTGCCACCCATTCCGAGCACTGCAAGCACGGCGGCCTGCCAGCCGAAATGTCCCATATTCTCTATTATTACTTTGTTTGAGCCGACAGAAAGACCGAGCACAAAGAGCAACACGAAGATGGTTATCGACGTGGTTTTCTCTATGTTTTCAACCTTCTTTCCGTTGCGCAGAAAATGGCCGATGACGACACCGGCAAGCATGGTCATGATTATACTGAACATGATTTTCTTGTCTTGATTTCACTGATTATACATGTTGGTTTATCATGTCCGCCACACGGACACAGTCCGGACACGGCGACACGACGGCGCATGCCTCAAACGGAAGGCATGACAGATGGCTATTGCCTAAGAGAAAGTGAAATCAAATGAAACCGCTGAACCAATGAACATGCACGGTCTGGCTGATGTCGGTGCCCTTGTAAAGACCGGCATCACGGCGTAAACGGCGTGTCATGAATATTCTGTTGTTCATTGGATATCGTATTTTACGGCGGCAAAGGTAATGCTTTTCTGTATATTTTACAAATAAATATGCAAAAATCATTCATAAATACCGAATAATTACATAACCGATATTTGTATAATTGACATACATGGCGTAATTTTGGAGGTCGTTTCCGAACAAGAACATGAGTCAACCATACAATAAAGGAAATCTTACCGAGGGCGGCATCACGGTCACCATGCTGCGCTTTGCCCTACCGCTGATGCTCGGCAACCTGCTGCAACAGTGCTACAACATCGCCGACACGCTCATAGTGGGACGTGTGTTGGGTGCACGCGCCCTGGCCGCCGTGGGCTCGTCGTATGCTCTCATGGTGTTCATCACCTCCGTATTCATAGGACTTTGCATGGGCTGCAGCGCCCTTTTCTCCATACACTACGGCGCCCGCGACCTGAAGGCATTGCGCCGCAGCCTGTTCTCTTCAATACTCATCATAGGCGCGACAACGCTTGTGCTCAACACCGTGTCGCTCGTTTTCATCAATCCTATAATCCGCATCATGCAGACACCCGCCGAGATTGAGCAGCTGACACACGACTATCTGTTCATCGTCTTTCTCGGAATGGTACCCGTGTGTGTATATAATTTCTACGCATTCCTGCTTCGTGCGGTAGGCAACTCGGTGGTTCCGCTGGTGTTCCTCGCCGTGTCTGTAGTGCTCAACATCGCGCTCGACCTTGCTCTTATACTCGGTCTGGGAATGGGCGTTGAGGGTGCCGCCCTTGCCACTGTCGCGGCACAGACAGTCGCAGCAGCAGGACTCTGCATATACACGCGGCGACATTTCCCCGAACTGAGCCTCACACGGACCGACTGCAAGACCGACAGAGCGTCGCTCAAGCGGGTTGCCTCTTGGTCGTTTCTCACATGCCTGCAACAGTCGGTGATGAATTTCGGAATACTGATGGTGCAGGGTCTGGTCAACAGCTTCGGCACAGCGGTGATGGCAGCGTTCGCCGCGGCGGTGAAGATAGACTCGTTCGCCTACATGCCCGTGCAGGATTTCGGCAACGCCTTCTCCACATTCATCGCACAGAACTTCGGCGCCGGACGTGCCGACCGCATAAGACGGGGAATACGCAGCGCCATCATCGTCACCACGGTGTTCGCCCTTGCCGTGTCGGCTTTGGTGTTCTTGCTGTCGCCATGGCTCATGTCGCTGTTCGTGTCAGCCGGCGAAAGCGAGATAATAGCCATCGGCGTGGAGTATCTGCGCATCGAAGGCAGCTTCTATGTCGGCATCGGCTATCTGTTCCTGCTCTACGGACTCTATCGCGCCGTGGCCATGCCGTCGATGTCGGTTGTGCTCACCGTAGTGTCGCTCGGCACCCGTGTGGCACTGGCATACGCCCTTGCCGCCATACCGTCTATAGGATACACCGGCATCTGGTGGTCGGTTCCGATAGGCTGGGCACTGGCAGATATCACCGGACTGTGGTATTACCGTCGCCGACGCGACACGATAATGGCCTTCAGCTGGAGTGTAGGGAAAGCGTAGGAAAGAACATAACGCCATGTTATGGCGTCGTAACACTTCAATATAACACCTGCTGGCACACTGATAAACATATTTCTCCATTTCACGACACGATCCATTCCAGGCAATAATATCGTCTTGATGATTCATCATTTGAAACAATCTAAAGAGTACGGCATCACACTGTCGCACTCCGAAAAAGTCTGTTCCATAAGCTCATAAAACCATTCCAATATAATTATAAAAACAATATCACTACAACACAAAGACATCTTAATCCTGCGAAAACAATACTTTTCATGCGTCGGAAACGCATCTCCTCTTCATGCGAATAAGTATTAACTTACGCATAAACATATTATTCGCATTGCAAAAACCATAAATATATCAATAGAAAGAGAAAGAACCACATACTGACAACGCTTATATCATAACAGCGTTTCACGATTTTTTAGACCGTACATTGACACAATCTGACAAATATGTGTTATCTTTGAAACATAAACATACGAATGACCAGAACCTAAAACTTACACTTATATATGAACAGAATAATAGTTGTGACGGGCGGCGCAAACGGAATAGGACGCTGCATAACCGAACTTTTCGCATCGAAGGGCGACACGGTGTATTTCATCGACGCAGACCGCGACGCCACCGAGGCACAGACCGAGAGGATGCGCGGCCGCGGATGGGACGTCTGCGGATATGCAGGCGACGTGGCGGAAAAGGAGGAACTGGAGAAGTTCGCTGCCATGGTGCTCGACAAACACCCCGAAGGTATACACTGCCTCATCAACAACGCGTGCCTGATGAAGGGCGGAGTGCTGAGCGGATGCTCCTACGACGATTTCATGTATGTGCAGCGTGTGGGTGTGGCAGCACCCTATTGGCTCGCCAGTCTGTTCAAGAACCATTTTCAGGGACTCGGCTCCATAGTCAACATATCGTCCACAAGGGCGTTCCAGTCGCAGGCCGACACAGAGAGCTACACGGCTGCCAAAGGCGGCATAACGGCACTCACACACGGGTTGGCGGTGAGCCTTGCGGGCGTGGCGAGAGTGAACTCCATTGCTCCGGGATGGATAGACACCGGCGCATGGCACTCCGACAGCTACGCACCGCAATACAGTCACGGCGACACGGCGCAGCATCCGTCGGGCCGTGTGGGCGAACCCGGCGACATAGCACGTGTAGTTGAGTTTCTGTGCGACCCGCGCAACTCATTCATCAACGGCGAGAACATAACGGTGGACGGCGGCATGAGCCGGCTGATGATATATCACGATGACTACGGATGGACCTACGACGACGGACTCGGCCGCGGCGACGGCAGAGGCGAACTGCAATAGTCTGCACCGCACGCCATAGGAACCATAAACCAACAACGCAAAAGACAATGAAACAGATAAGAATAACTGTGATGAGAAAGGTGTGCCACCGCGACCTCATGGAGCGATATGAAAACCCTATAGAGCACGCCTGCGACATGGAGGAAGGCCAGGTGTTCATAGCCGAAGGATGGCAGAAGCCCGAAGGACTGTGCGAGAGCGCCTGGCAGAGCATGTCGCCCTTCGTCATGGCTCTGGCTCACGGAGGCGGCGACTTCTACGACGGTTGGATGAAAAACAAACATTCGGCCATGATATCGTGCAACGACGGATTCCGCCCTGTCAGCTTTCTCATAGAGGTGGTGGAATGATTCCACCGCACTGACATTATAATATTGCATACATAAAGAAAGGAGAAATATATCATGTTGGCATATACTTACATCGAGAAAGGGCACTTTGAAATGAAAGAAAAACCCGTGCCCGAACTGAAAGATCCTCGCGATGCCATTGTGCGCGTGACGCTTGGAAGCATCTGCACGAGCGACCTGCACATCAAACACGGCAGTGTGCCGCGGGCTGTACCGGGCATAACCGTAGGCCACGAAATGGTTGGCATAGTGGAAAAAACCGGCGAGGAGGTAAAAAACGTGAAACCTGGCGACCGCGTAACGGTGAACGTGGAGACCTACTGCGGCGAATGTTTCTTCTGCCGCAAGGGTTACGTGAACAACTGCGAGGACCCCGACGGAGGCTGGGCTCTGGGATGTCGCATCGACGGAGGGCAGGCGGAGTATGTTCGTGTGCCGCACGCTGACCAGGGACTGAACCGCATACCCGACGGCGTGAGCGACGAACAGGCTCTCTTCACGGGCGACATTCTCGCCACAGGATTCTGGGCTGCGCGCATATCGGAGATAACTCCGGACGACACGGTGCTCATAATCGGTGCCGGACCAACGGGCATCTGCACCCTGCTGTGCGTCATGCTGAAGACACCTCGGCGCATCATCGTGTGTGAGAAGTCGGAAGAGCGTGCGGCATTCGTGCGCAGTCACTATCCCGACGTGCTCGTCACCGGACCGGACGATTGCCTGGAGTTTGTCAGAAAGAACAGCAGCCATGGCGGTGCAGACGTGGTGATTGAGGTGGCAGGGGCCGACGACACGTTCCGCCTTGCATGGCAATGCGCGCGTCCCAACGCCATTGTGACGGTGGTGGCTCTGTACGACCGTCCGCAGACGCTGCCCCTGCCCGACATGTACGGCAAGAATCTCACGTTCAAGACAGGCGGCGTTGACGGCTGCGACTGCGAGGAGATACTGCGCCTCATAGCCGAGGGCAAGATAGACACCACACCGCTCATCACCCACCGCTTCGGCCTGTCGCAGATAGAAGAGGCCTACAGCGTGTTTGAAAACCGGCTGGACGGGGTGATAAAAGTGGCCGTGAGCAACGACCAAAAACACAATAACGTATAAACAAAAAACGACACCCGCCCACCCTTCTGAAGAAAACAGGACGCGGCGGGGTGCAAAGAACAATCAGAATAAAACAGAACAAATCATGAGAAAGAACTTCGGAACAAAGACATGGCTCTATCCCATGCCCGTATTCATCGTAGCGGCTTACGACGAGGAAGGCCGCCCGAACGTGATGAACGCCGCATGGGGAGGCATCAACACCGACGACACAATAGGTCTGTGCCTGTCGGAAGGCCACAAGACAACACAGAACATTCTCGCCACAAAGGCATTCACGGTAAGCATGGGCACGGCCGACACCGTGGCGCAGTGCGACTACGTGGGCATAGTTTCGGGCAACAAGGAGCCTGACAAGTTTGCAAAGGCAGGCTTCCACGCCGTGAAGTCCGAATTTGTCAACGCTCCACTGATAGCCGAACTGCCCATGACGCTGGAGTGCGAACTGCTGACCTACGACAAAGAGAGCTGCTACATGACGGGCCGTATAGTGAACATCTCGGCCGACGAGACGGTGATAGGCGACGACGGAAAGATTGATGTATTCAAGCTGAGACCCATCACCTACGACCCGATACACCACAACTATATTGCCCTTGGCGAGAAAGCAGGCAACGCTTTCTCCGACGGCAAGGCTTTGAAGTAAACACTGCGGCCTTCGTGCGGGACGATAATTGTCGCCCTGCACGAAGGTCACGGCTCATTTTTCCTTATCACCGAAAAACTTTTTCCTGTAATACGAACCTGCCGTATAGAGCGCGGCGGCCGGATTGTTGCCCGTCACGCGGTCCTTGGTAACAAGAGTTGTGACGTAAGCGTCGGAGTATTTGTAGAACAGACTGTCGTGGCCCACACAAAGACCAATCACCACATTGAGATCGGTGTGGGCTTCGTTGAGCAGCCGCGCCTGCAGTATGGGGTTGCACATCGCCGCACCTATGCTCTCACACTCGGCCGGAATGCCCATCGAGGTCTTCGGTTTGCCGGCCACCTTGCATATCACCGAGTAGGCCTCGAAGCCGTTGGCCCGGAGTATGCGGGCGAAGATGCGCGCCTCGTTTATCAGTCCTATGCAGTTGGCAATGCCTATGCGGTGAGCCCCTATCTTGCGGGCGAACTCCATTATTTCCTGCACACGTGTCCATCGGCAGTAACCTTCATACTCCACTTCGGCACTGGCAACCATCACTTCACGGTTGCGTCCTTCGTCGTAACGTTCGAGTGCCCACTGCATGTCTTCCTCTTTCAGATTGGTGGTGAGGCAGAAGTCGGGATAAGTGCGGTTCTTGTACTTGCAGTTCTGCGTGCCGCAGTCCACGCAACTGTGTGTCATTTCCTTCTCCATATTTTCTCTTTTTTCTGTTGTTGCCGGCCTTTCGTGCCGTACGTTGCCATGTGCCGGCCGGCGCGACAGCGGCATACGGCAGCCTTCATCATGCAAAGATACATCTATTATTCATACTTTTCACCGATCCTGCTGTGTTTTACACTGACATACCATTCTGCTTTTCACTTCCCCACCGCATTATCCGGACATAACGGCCAAGGCCACGTGCAACCGTCACATACATGTTCCGACTGCCTCAGAAGGCCCGCTCCGCCACATGTATGCGCCACCGCATCATGACGGTTGCGCCATACCCGATTTGACATAATGTGCTAAAACATATTAAAATAGTATATACTCATATTTGCGTATTGAAAAAATCGATATATTTGCGGCTGTATTCGCGCATGCAGAAATATCTGTTACAACAGAAGACAACGAAGCGACAAGTACAAGACTACGTATTCATTCAGAAGTTTATTAACTGTTTCACAAACCAATTCATCTCAAACCAAAACTATTATGAACAAGATTTTGTCAGCAGCCGCCATGCTCGCACTGGTTGCATGCGGCCCGAAAAGCGGAATCAACGGTGCAGACTTAGTAGGAAACTGGATTGAAGTAATGCCGGGAAGTCCGCACATCGTACAGGGAATGACACTCAACGAGGACGGCAGCGCCGCATCCATCGGCATGGCTACATTGCTCTATGAGAAATGGCAACAGGCCGACGGAAAGATTGTTCTGAGCGGAAAAAGCATCGGAAACGGGCAGACTATTGAGTTTGACGATACATTCAACATAGTGAAACATACGGCTGACACTCTCATATTAGGCAAGAACGAGACATTCAGACTGACATACGTGAAGACGGAAGACCCGAACGGAGTGAAACCATTCAACGTTCTCGACTCCCTGAAACAGAATCCTGACGCCGGAAAAGTTGTGACAGAGGTTTATAAAGGTACGCTTCCCGCCGCTTCGTGTCCGGGAATAGAATACACCGTAAACATATCCCACCAGGAACACAGCGGCGACGGTGTGTTCCATGCCACACTCAATTATCTTGAAGCAGAGGAAGGCCAGGACCGCAGCTATGAGGTTTACGGCAGACAGTACACACTGAAAGGCGACAAGGCCGACAAGAATTCCACCGTCATACAGCTCATATCCTTCGACGGAAAAGAGACAATGAACTTCCGCAAACTCGACGGTAAGATACAGATGCTCGATAAAGAAATGGCACCGATCGATTCAAAACTGAACTACACACTCACCCTTCAGAAATAAGCAGAGGGGCGCATACGTCTCATAAACGGCAGACCGCAATCCGGCATATACAGCAGAAACGGATTGTGGTCTGTCTTTTTTTATTATACGTGAAAGTGCTTACCACCTTACGCATCTGCATTCCGCCCATCCGCAAATGCCTCGGTTTTCATTTACATCTTTCACCGACCGGTTTAACGTAAACGGCCTGTCAGCTGACCGCACAGTGGTTTTCCCACGTACACCATACGCTTTTTCATGCCGTAAAAATGTTCTACCGGACAAAAAAGAGCCCCGATAGAACATCAGTGTGGATTGATACCGTTATGTAAGCCTGCCTTTTCTGTCCCGGATAAGTGTTGTCCGTCTCAGTCCTGACGAGACCGACAAGCGCTCTTTCAGATTGTAAGCATGTTGCGGTTTTTCAGTCTGAGTTTTCTGTTCTACCCCGTTTATTTTTCGCGAATTTGCGAGATGACTCTCCTTCGGACGCAAATTCGCAAAAAATAAGAGCCTTGTGCAAACAACTGTATGCCAACAACTTACATCCGACAGTGATTTTTTCATCATACGAAATGCACCGTTTCAGCCTCCGATATGGCCTGTTTCAGGGCCTGATATGCGCAATATCGCACCATGATACGGACCATATCGGAGGCTGAAACGGGCATAACCGGAACGTCATACGGATTGCCCCTGACTACCTGACTGGGTATATGAAAAGACGGTATAAGCCGAAACAGGCTTTGATACGACGGATTTAACATTTCTTTACATCTATTTTCCGAATTTATTTTGTCAAAAAAAAGTCAAGAAAAACTTCAAAGTCCGCCACCCGGGTTTTCTTTTAAAAAGCCGGAATCGGGCGCTATTATAAACACCAGAAACCCTCACATGTTGTGCGGCGATGGTCAGGCGGTTGAGCCAACACTTATTGCCCTTCACGTGATACCCGCACGGTCCGTGCCGACACAAACAGTAAGGACGGTTTGCCGACTTCAGTAATGATTTACTAATAAAAGCAAGTCCTCACCGAATTTCTGCCGGGACCATAAAAAATCAATGGTTTGAAAATAAATGACAATCAAAAGGCTGTATTATAAAAATATATGTATATTTGCTCCGTAATAGTTCACCCGCAAGCTTATAAAGCGATGGCAACATATTACATTGTCACTTACATAAACACAAAAGAATTATGAAAACCGTAAAAAAATATTATGTTGCGCCTGCATGCAATATAATAAAGATGGAAACAATGCAGTTTTTATGCGCCAGCCCGTAGCCGGAAGGTTCTTCCACGCACGAAGACCTTGATGAGGAAGAAGACAATTATGAATGGTAATTATATGAAAAGGAAATTTCTTTTTATACACTTGCTGTGCCTGGTGTGCCTTTCCACTCTGTTCGTTTCATGCTCTGAGGACGAACAGCAGGCTGGCCCTTCTCAGGAGAAAGTATGGATGTCGTTTTCCGCAGGGTCAAATGCCATGACCTTCAGCATACTGACCGAAGGCAACAAGATACTGTGGGAAGCAGGAGACGCCATATCTCTTTTTGACCCGACGGGACAGAACAATGAGTTCACGACAGCGCAAGGCGGAGCCGCAGTAACCTTCACCGGCAAGGCTACAGAGGCAGACGGCAACTACTACGCCCTGTATCCGTACGACAAGGATGCGACAATCAGCGGCACACAGATAATCACCACCCTGCCCGGAGTGCAGGAACCAAGAGCCGGAAGCTTTGCGCAGGGACTCAATCCCTCGGTTGCCGTAGCCGACGCAAACAGGAACCTGTATTTCAGAAACGTGTGCGCTGTGGTGAAATTCACACTCGACTCTGAAAGCGAAGTCATAAGAAGCGTGCGTCTGAGCGGCAACAACGGAGAGGCGCTGGCCGGTCCTGTCAAGACCGATGTGGCAGCAAGCGACCCCGTGGCCGTCACAGCCGACAACGCGAATGCTGTGAAAGAAATAGAGCTGGCGGGCGAATTCACCAGCGGCAACACCTATTACATCATTGCATTACCGGGAACTCTCAGCAACGGACTCACCCTGAAACTCTACAATGACAAAGGAATGATGTTCCAGCGCAAAGGTTCGAGCAAGGCCACTCTCATCGCCGGACGTATTCTGAACCTGGGAACAATAAAGCCGACATCCTTCCAGGTGCCAGCATGCGGCGCTGTCAAGATAGACGGAGTGTATCACATTTACAATGCGGAAGACTTGGAATGCTGGAGAGCACAGTCCGACTGTCTGAACAGCAAAGCCGTGCTTGAAGCAGACATCGACATGAACGGTGTCACATGGACACCGCTGGGAAGCGACATGCAGAACGGTTTCGCAGGCGATTTCAACGGCAACGGCAAGACCATATCAAATCTTACCGTAAGCAATGATGCCAATGCTGGTTTCTTCGGAGGGCTTTCGGCCGGTGCGAAAGTACACGACGTAACCTTCACCAATGCCAATGTAAGCGGAAAGACTTACGTGGGCACCGTGGCAGGAACGAGCCTCGGAATAATAGAAAACTGCAAAGTGAACAATTCAGAAATCACCGGACAGTATGCCGGAGCTATCACCGGCAACAACAGTGTGCAGGTGAACAAATGTCTTGTTTCGGACACAAAGGTGATCGCATCCACCGCAGCCGGAGGCATAGCAGGCACAAGTCACGGAAAAGTGGAATACTATTCTGTCACCGGAAACAGCATCATCTCATCAAGTGAGAGAAACAGCCGTGCCGGAGGAATCGTAGGACAGACCACCGAGGAAGGCGGCATCACCACAAGCGGACGCCTGCTCAAGTGTGCGACAGACGGAATAATGGTGTCCGGATCGATGGCCGGCGGCATAGCAGGCGAGAACGGATTCGGCACGATAGCGCAGTGCGTGGCCAACAACATCAAGGTGACCCACAACTCAACAGACAAAAGTGCCAGACTGGGCGGCGTAGTCGGATACAACTCAAGAGGCGATGTCGTTGCGTGCTATTCTGCATTTTCCACTGTCGGAACCGATGGCATAGTTTCCGAATCGATGGGTGGCATCGTCGGATACAACTACACCAGCAAAGCCTATATCTACGGATGCTATTCCACCCACATCACCTTCGCAGGAAGTGTAAGCGGCACCGAATCAGGCATCGGCGCCATCGCAGGATATTCGAGCGGCTATGTCATTTCATGCTACGCAATCCTTCCCGACGGAGTAAGTGGCATAAACCTTACTACAGGTCAGGGCACGATAAAAAATTGCGTACAGATTGGAAGCAATGATTTCAACACTCTCATAACTGGAGTTCAAGACCTTACCGCAACCGACGGAACAGTATGGAAAGCGGAGAACATCTGGAAACTGACCCAAACAGGATCATATCCAGAAATACAGGCTGAATACATCGGAGAATAACAATAATCCAAAAAAGTAAGATCTTATACATACAAAAGGCAGGATATTCTTCAAGAAAAGGAATATCCTGCCTTTTCTTTTATGAACCTTCCACACCACATAGCCCAAAATCATTTTTCAGAAAAGACGTTCATGCCTATCATTCTGCATGAATAATGACATTCTGCAACTCAAACAACACCCTTTTATATCTTGAAAAAGATATGAAATGGAGATGATATCATCCAAATTTCCACGACTTAATCTGTATACGAATTTACAGTGTGTTATAATTTACCGATAAAACATTGCATTTTGTAACAATTTAAAAGCATTTATGCGCTTTAGCGTTAAGAATCATAAGATAGCAAAATTAATTTGTTCAAAAGTTACAATTATATGATTTTTGATTTCATTAATTAGTAATTTTGCACTCATAAGAAGCAAAAAGATAGATAATATATCGTTTTAGCTTCAAAACGACACAGATACACTCAGGAAAAATCCTACACATATAATAACTTAAAAGAGTAAAAGTATGATGAAGAATTTTTTACAGAAAGCAACTATCCTGTTGTTATCATTTGCAGCAACTGCACAGATTGCCTGCGCACAGGACAAGCCTGAAGTATCGATAGGCGCCGATTTCGTAAGCAGTTACATCTGGCGCGGCCATGAACTTGGCGATTTCAGCATTCAGCCTACGGCATCAGTAGAGTGGAAAGGCTTTTCTCTTTCCGCATGGGGATCGGCAAGTATCGGGAGCGAATACGCAAAAGAATTCGACCTTACGCTTGGTTATTCCACCGGTGGTTTCAGTGTCTCACTGACCGACTACAGCTTCAGCAAAGGCACGAATTTCAAGACCGGCAACGCCATAAACGGCAATTATTTTCATTACGGCAGCAATTCCACACTTCATGTATTTGAAGCTCAGATAGGATATGACTTCGACTTCATGTCCGTAAACTGGTATACCAACATCGCAGGCAACGACGGTCGTCGTTCGAACGGAAAGAGGGCATACTCCTCATACGTCATGGTGTCGGCACCGTTCAGGACGGGCAGCATAGAATGGAACGCCACTGTAGGCGCCACTCCGTGGGAAACGTCCTTCTACAACAACGGCAGCAACGGGTTTGAAGTATCCGAGATAAGCCTACAGGCATCCAAGACAATACCCATAACCGAGCGGTTCGGCTTGCCGCTGTCGGCCAAAGCAATATGGAATCCGGCAACGGAGAATGCACACTTCATCGTGGGAATAAGTCTTTAAAAGCAAGAATAACTAACAAAGATGTATCCAAACAAAACATTATAACACAAAAAAGACACATCATTATGAAGAAAATTGAAGCGATTATCCGTAGGACCAGATTTGACGATGTGAAGGAAGCATTGCTTGCGGCAGACATCGAATGGTTCTCGTATTACGAAGTAAGAGGTGTGGGAAAAACACGTGAAGCGCGTATATACCGCGGAGTGGCTTACGACACAAGCTCGATAGAACGCATTCTCATATCAATCATCGTGAGAGAGAAAAACGTGGAAAAGACCGTGCAGGCAGTAATGAAGGCCGCATACACCGGCGAGATAGGCGACGGACGAATATTCATCATTCCGGTCGAGGACGCCATACGGATACGCACGGGAGAGCGGGGCGACATAGCGCTTTACAACGCTGAACACGAGAAATAACAATAACAACATAGAGAGAACGATTTAAAGGAAAAACAAAAGGAAGCAAATAATATGATGTTAGCGACAATACCACTTAATTCAGGAAACACGGCATGGATTATCATGGCCACCATCTTAGTTCTTTTAATGACCGTTCCGGGCATCGCCCTGTTCTACGGCGGTCTCGTAAGAAGGAAGAACATGCTTAGCGTGATAATGCAAAGCCTCACAATAGTTGCAGTTATAAGCCTTATTTGGGTCGTATTCGGATACAGCTTCGCATTCGGTTCCGGATTCGACGGCAATCTTTTCAAATATGGTATAGGAGGTTTCGACAAAGTCTTTCTCAGAGGTATAACACTCGATACAACCACGACAGGCGGCATACCTGAGATTCTTTTCGCACTGTTCCAGTGCATGTTTGCCATCATCACCCCGGCGCTCATCCTCGGAGCATTTGCCGAGCGTGTCAGATTCTCAGGATTTCTTGTATTCACCGTCCTGTGGAGCATCTTCGTTTATCTGCCAATGGCACATTGGGTATGGGGCGGAGGATTTCTTATGGAGATGGGAGCTATCGACTTTGCCGGCGGTACTGTGGTACACATCAACGCCGGAATATCGGCCCTCGTCATGGCGTTGCTCGTAGGACGACGCAACGACTACAGACCGGGAAAGCCCATAACACCACACAACATCCCGTTCGTATTCATCGGCACTGCCCTATTATGGCTCGGATGGTTCGGCTTTAACGCCGGCAGCGGACTGGCAGCCGACGGACTGGCAGCCAACGCTTTCCTCGTGACACACATCGCAACGTGTATGGCTGCAGTGACATGGATGACGGTAGATTGGATTGTAAACAAGAAGCCGACCACCGTAGGTGCATGCACCGGAGCCGTTGCAGGACTCGTGGCCATAACTCCTGCCGCAGGATCCACCGACATTCTCGGAGCCATCTGCATAGGATTCATCACATCGCTCATCTGTTTCTGGATGGTAGCAGTGATAAAACCGAAGTTCGGATATGACGACGCGCTCGACGCATTCGGCGTACACGGCATTGGCGGTATCATCGGTTCAATACTCACAGGTGTATTCGCAACACACTTTGTAACAGGTGCCGACGGTGTACAGGGCGCTCTCTACGGCGACTGGCATCAGCTCTGGGTACAGATTGAGACAACAATCATAACGATGGTCTTCAGCGCAATGATGACATTCATCATATTCAAGATTGTCGATGCAGTATGCGGCATAAGAGTCGTGAAGAGAGTTGAGGAAGAAGGTCTCGACATCTACGAGCACGGCGAGACTGCTTACGACCTGTAACGGATATCAATATAAACAATGAAATAAATAACAATAACTCAAAAAACAAAACAACAAGTATGTCGAATTTAAGATTCAGAGTAGTTGAAAAGGCTTTTCAGACAAAGGCCAAAGAGTTACCCATACCTTCCGAAAGACCGAGTGAATACTTCGGAAAGTACGTATTCAACCGTGAGAAGATGTTCAAATATCTCCCGAGCGATGTTTATGCCAAGCTTGTCGATGTGATGGACAACGGCGCGACTCTCGAGAGAAGCATTGCCGATAAGGTGGCAGCAGGCATGAAACGCTGGGCCATGGAGCTCGGTGCCACACATTACACACACTGGTTCCAGCCGCTTACAGACGGTACTGCCGAGAAGCACGACGCCTTTGTTGAGCACGACGGCAAGGGAGGAATGATGGAGGAATTCTCCGGAAAGCTGCTCGTACAGCAGGAGCCTGACGCATCGTCATTCCCGAGCGGCGGCATCCGCAACACATTCGAGGCACGCGGATACAGCGCATGGGACCCATCGTCACCTGTATTCGTCGTTGACGACACACTGTGCATACCTACCATTTTCATCTCATACACCGGCGAATCACTCGACTACAAGACACCTCTGCTCAAGGCGCTGCGCGCAATGAACAAGGCGGCTGTCGATGTTTGCCACTATTTCGACCCTTCAGTAAATAAGGTGTTCTCTTATCTCGGATGGGAGCAGGAGTACTTCCTCGTTGACGAAGGACTCTATGCCGCACGTCCAGACCTGCTGCTCACAGGCCGTACCCTCATGGGTCACGAGGCTTCAAAAAATCAGCAGCTTGAAGACCACTACTTCGGAGCAATTCCAATCCGTGTGGCTGCATTCATGAAAGACCTGGAGATACAGGCCCTCGAACTCGGCATTCCGGTGAAGACACGCCACAACGAGGTGGCGCCCAACCAGTTTGAGCTTGCCCCGATATACGAGGAATGCAATCTGGCAGTGGACCACAACATGCTCATCATGTCGCTTATGCGCAAGGTGGCACGCGCTCACGGCTTCAGAGTGCTGCTCCACGAGAAACCATTCAAGGGCATAAACGGCTCAGGAAAGCACAATAACTGGTCGCTCGGAACAGACAACGGCACAGCCCTCATGGCTCCGGGAAAGACCGCCGAGGACAACCTGCGCTTCATAACATTCATAGTAAACACACTGATGGCCGTATATCGTCACAACGGACTGATAAAAGCCAGCATCATGAGTGCCACAAACGCTCACCGTCTGGGAGCAAACGAGGCACCGCCAGCAATCATTTCTTCGTTCCTCGGCACACAACTCAGCCAGGTGCTCGACCATCTCGAGGTGAGCTCAGACGAGGACATGAGCGTCCTGATGGGCAAGCACGGCATGAAGCTCGACATACCTCAGATACCCGAACTGCTCATAGACAACACCGACCGCAACCGTACGTCGCCCTTTGCCTTCACCGGTAACCGATTCGAATTCCGCGCCGTAGGTTCCGAAGCCAACTGTGCCAGCGCCATGATTGCGCTCAACACGGCCATGGCCGAGCAGCTCGCCGACTTCAAACACGATGTAGATGCAATCATGGCACAGGGCACTTCTAAAGAGGCTGCCATTCTTCAGGTGCTCCGCAAGTACATCAAGATAAGTAAACCGATACGTTTCGACGGCAACGGATACAGCGACGAGTGGAAGGAAGAAGCTAAACGTCGCGGACTCGACTGCGAGACAAGCTGCCCGGTTATCTTCGACAACTATCTGTCTGAGAGCAGCATCAAGATGTTCACATCAACAGGTGTGATGACAAAAGTAGAGCTCGAGGCACGCAACGAGGTTAAGTGGGAGACCTACACAAAGAAAATTCAGATTGAGGCACGCGTACTCGGCGACCTGGCAATGAACCACATCGTGCCGGTTGCAACACAGTATCAGAGCCTGCTCATCAACAATGTATATAAGATGAAGGGACTCTTCGACGCTGACGAAGCCGCAAGCCTGTCGGCTGAGAACATCTCACTCATCAAGGAGATTGCAGAACGTACCGCATTCATCAAGAAGCATGTGGACGAAATGGTAGAGGCCCGCAAGGTGGCAAACAAGATAGAGGACGAGCGCGAGAAGGCCATAGCTTATCACGACAACATCGCGCCGATGCTCGAACAGATACGCTACCACATTGACAAGCTCGAACTGATTGTTGACGATCAGATGTGGACTTTGCCAAAATACAGGGAGTTGTTATTTATAAGGTAAATATAATTTCCTTCATTGTTAGTTATTTGATAGTCAGGTCCGGACAGTCGTGAGATAGTCCGGACTTTTTGTTTTCCTTCTCTTCAGCGTCACTTCTGTTTCTGAACAATAAGCCACAACACAATCAAAAGTCCGCGACTGACACACAAACCGCACGTCCCCACCCTGCGACTGTGGAACGTCTGGATGACGGAAAGCGACACATGCCACGGACTTTATACCATCCACCAGCCGACAGGCATCACGATATACACCCATTCTGATGCGCCTGCAAGCGTTTTTTCCGCACTCCTTGAGGTCTTCACCGACCAGTAACGAAAAAGCCGTTACGGACATTAAACCCAAATCAGTCATTAGACCGCAGATGTTTTATATATTTTATGCATTAATGCTTTCAGCCGTCTTTTTGTTTTCTATTGGCCTCTTTTCGTTCGATTTTTCTTGACATAGCCCACTATACCTGCAAAAAATCCAACGAAAACAAGCTCAATATAAAGCAAAAATACTGACTTAATTCTAATTACAGATTCGGGTTAAAATGAATATTTATACGCTTTTCACGGTAAAATATTTTGACAAAATTTTTTTTGCAAAATAGAAAAAGGCAGCCCGAAAGCTACCCCGTCGCAATGCGTAAAAGTACCTTTCCCGCACCGGTTATTTCTTCATCAAAACGCCACAAAAAACCGACTGTCTTGCGAAATGGGCTCTTTCGACTTGCGAAATGCACCATATCAGGACACGAAATGCACCATATCGGGGCCTAAAAGAGCCCATTTCGTGTTGCGATATAGGCTCTTTTGCAAACTCGTGAACGCATCATTAAATTACCATATTGCGTAAACCACTGTCTGTCAATCAGATAACAAACCCCCTCAAAACTCGCGTATTTGCGACCGAAGGAGCAGTCTGACGAAAAAACGCGCGTATTTTCGAGTTACGATGTATATTTATGCAACACGCGGCAACAGAAAATGAATATTTATGCAAAAGCGATAATGCGCTTTCACTGCGTACTTATGGCGTGTCTCAGACACATCGGTGTCACGCCGTTCAACGCCGTGATACACGTTCACAACGGCAAATACTACCACGCACCATGACGGTTCGCACCGGGCGCATACACCGCCCGACATCCTCTCAATCTACCATCAGACATAAGAATAAGACACAAAAAAAGTCTGTCCTGTCTGCACTGCTCCACCGGACAAAGCCGGGGACAGAAACAAACAAGACAGACCAATCCTCTATATAAATTTTTCACGACATACTTTCCGCGCTGTTTCAGTCGGTGTAAGCATCCTCGTGCACACCGCTTACGGCCCTTCCACTCGGGTCGTTCTTGCCGGCGAACGAAACGTCCCATGCCAGAGCCTCAGCCGTGGAGCAAGCCACGCTCGGCACACTCGGCACGCTGCGTGCGGCACTCTCGCTCGGGAAATACTCCTCGAATATGCTGCGATAGTAATATTCCTCCTTGTTCATCGGAGTGTTTATCGGGAAACGCTCTGCGGCATGTGCCATCTGCTCGTCGGTCACTGCCTTAGATGTCACTTCCTTCAGCGTGTCTATCCAGCTGTATCCCACTCCGTCGCTGAACTGCTCCTTCTGTCTCCATGCCACGCTTTCGGGCAGCAGGTCGCCGAATGCGTCTCTCACGACTTTCTTCTCTATCGTCTTGCCGGGGCACATCTTGACTGAAGGATTGAGCTGCATGGCCACGTCGAGGAACTCCTTGTCGAGGAACGGCACACGTCCTTCAACTCCCCAGGCAGCCAGCGACTTGTTGGCGCGCAGGCAGTCGTACATATACAACTTGGAGAGCTTGCGCACTGTCTCCTCGTGGAAAGCGCGGGCGTCGGGCGCCTTGTGGAAATAAAGGTATCCGCCGAACACCTCGTCGGCTCCCTCACCGCTCAACACCATCTTTATACCCATGCTCTTTATGACACGCGCGAGCAGATACATAGGAGTAGATGCACGCACAGTCGTCACGTCGTAAGTCTCGATGTAGTATATCACGTCGCGCACGGCGTCGAGTCCTTCCTCTATGGTATAGTTTATCTCATGGTGCACCGTACCTATGTGTTCGGCCACCTCACGTGCCTTGATAAGGTCGGGCGCGCCCTTCAGACCCACCGCAAAGCTGTGCAGCTGCGGCCACCACGCGCTGTTGCGTCCGTCTGTCTCTATGCGGCGTGCGGCATATTTCTTTGCCACTGCTGATATCACCGAGCTGTCGAGACCGCCCGAAAGCAGCACGCCGTAAGGCACATCGCTCATCAACTGTCTGCGTACGGCGTTGTCGAGAGCATCGCGCAAGGCATCGACCTGCACTTTGTAGACATCCACGCCCGCATCTACATGAGTAGCGTTTGTGGCGGCCGGAGTGTAGTTGTCCTTCACGTTGTCATACGATGTCCAGTCTCTCTTGTACCAGGGTTTCATCTTTCCCTCGCGGCTCCAGTAGTAGTGGCCCGGCAGGAAAGGCTCGTAGAGGTCGCAATAGCCTTCAAGAACCTTCAGCTCACTGGCGCAATATACGCGGCCCTCGTTGTCGTATCCGATGTAGAGAGGTATCACTCCTATCGGGTCGCGGGCTATAAGAAACTCGTCCTTTTCCTCGTCATAGAGTGCGAAGGCGAATATACCGCTCAGCTCCTCGATGAAGTTCACGCCCTTGTCGCGATAGAGTGCAAGGATCACCTCGCAGTCGCTGCCGGTCTGAAACTCGTATTTTCCGGCATAACGGGCGCGTATGTCGCGATGATTGTATATCTCGCCGTTCACGGCAAGTATCTGTTTACGGTCAGGAGAGAACAGAGGCTGTCTGCCGCTCTGCGGATCGACAATCGACAGTCGCTCATGACACAGTATGGCAGAACGGCCACAATAAATGCCGCTCCAGTCAGGTCCGCGGTGTCTGATTTTCTTCGACATGTCGAGAGCCTTTCTACGCAATGCGCTCACATCTCCCTTTATATTGAATATAGCAGTTATTCCACACATGATCTATTGTTTTTTAAGATAAGCGTCTATGTCTTTTGCAGCCTTACGTCCACCTGCTATGCAGCGCACGACGAGGCTCGCTCCCGTAGCGGCGTCGCCTGCCACGAACACGTTGGCGGCAAATTCCGGCTGCTGCGGTTTAAGGAATCCCATGGCAAGAAGCACTAAGTCGGCCTTTATCGTCTCTTTCTTTCCGGTGGGTTTCATGGTAGGACGTCCTCCGTCGGGCGACGGAATCCACTCCACTTCCTCAACTTCCACACCGCACACATGGCCGTTCTTCGTGCCGATGAATCGGTTGGAGTTCAGGCACCAGCGGCGTTCGCATCCCTCTTCGTGGCTCGAGCTGGTCTTCAACACAATCGGCCACTGCGGCCACGGAGTAGCCGGGTTGTTGCCGACAGGCGGTTTCGGCATTATCTCTATCTGCGTAACCGACACTGCTCCCTGGCGGTTGCTTGTGCCGATACAGTCGCTACCGGTGTCGCCGCCGCCTATCACAAGCACCCGCTTGCCCTTGGCGTCGATGCGGTGTTCGCGGTCGAAGGTCTGTCCGGCGAGCACTCTGTTCTGCTGCGACAGCATCTCAAGAGCGAAATGTATGCCTTTCAGCTCGCGTCCGGGTATCTTGAGGTCGCGTGCCTGCGGCGTTCCGGTGCACACACAATAGGCATCGAAGCCTTCAGGCAGTTTCTGAACGTCAATCGGAGTGCTGACGCAGAACTTCACGCCTTCGGCCTTCATTATGTCCACACGGCGGTCGATGATCGATTTGTTGAGCTTGAAGTTAGGTATTCCGAAGCGCAACAGTCCGCCGATATATTCGTCTTTCTCGAACACTGTCACCTCGTAGCCCATGGCGTTAAGTCTGTTGGCAGCGGCAAGTCCCGAAGGACCGGATCCCACGACGGCCACTTTCTTGCCGTTGCGCTCGTAGGTCTTGGGCTGCACATAGCCCTCTCTGAAAGCCGCTTCTATTATGGCGGCCTCATCTTCGCGTATAGTCACCGGCGCGTCGATGGCCAGTTTAAGCACACAACTCTTCTCGCAGAGTGCCGGACAGATGCGTCCGGTGAACTCCGGGAAGTCGTTTGTGGCACTCAATATCTCGTAAGCTTCTCTCCATTTTCCCTTGTACAGCGCGTCCTGAAACTCCGGAGGACGGTTGCCCAGCGGGCATGCCCAATGGCAGAACGGCACACCGCAGTCCATACAACGTGATGCCTGCAGTTTGCGTTCACTTGTGTTCAACGTCTGTTCCACCTCGCCGTAGTCGCTTATTCTGTCGTGAACCGGACGGTAACCGGCTTCCTGACGCGGTACGGTAAGAAATGCTTTAGGATTTCCCATATATATGTTTGTGATAAAGTTCTGTTAATATTTAATAATCTCTCTGTACGTCTGCTATCTTCTGCTGCAGCTTGCGCATCTGCTCTTCGGCAAGTACGCGCTTGTATTCGATAGGTGTCACCTGTATGAACTCGTCGGCATAGTGATTCCAGTCGTCGAGCATCGTGCGTGCCAACGGCGAACCTGTGTACAGATAATGCTGGCGTATGAGCTCGTGCAGTTCCTTGCGCGCCGTCGAACTCTCAAGCAGCGACAGTTCCACCATCTCCATGTTGCAGAAGTAATCGAACGTATGGTCGTGGTCCCAGACGTATGCCAGACCGCCACTCATACCTGCGGCGAAGTTGCGTCCGGTCTTTCCGAGCACTACCACACGGCCGCCTGTCATGTACTCACAGCAGTGGTCGCCCACGCCTTCCACCACGGCAACGGCACCGGAGTTGCGCACTGCGAATCTCTCGCCCACACAACCGTTGATATATACCTGGCCGCTTGTCGCGCCATAAAGCAGTGTGTTGCCGGCGATGGTGTTCTCCTCAGCCTTGAAGTTAGACCTGATAGGCGGCTGAACGGATATGAGTCCACCGCTCAAGCCCTTGCCAAGATAGTCGTTGGCCTCGCCTTCGAGACGGAAACTGATACCGTGTGCGAGGAACGCTCCGAAGCTCTGACCGGCCGATCCCTTGAATCTTACATTGATAGACTGGTCTGGCAGTCCGTCGTTGCCATACTTGGCGGCAACCACACCCGACAGCATCGCACCTACGGAACGGTCGGTATTCGTGATGGCATAGTCGAGCGATACCTCCTTACCATTATCTATCGCGTCGCGTGCAGCAGCAATGATGTCGACGTCCTTCACATGGTCAATGTCGTGCTTCTGCTCATTCACATGATGTATTGCCGCTCCGTTGTCCACCATATGGAGCATACGGTCGAAGTCTAGCAACGATGATCTGCCGTGCTCTTTGTCTTTCCTTATCTCGATGAGGTCGGCACGACCTACTATATCGTCGAGTTTTCTGAATCCCATCTGCGCAAGATACTCACGCACTTCCTGCGCAAGGAACCGGAAATAGTTCACAACATACTTGTAATGTCCGCGGAAATGCTCACGCAGTTTCGGGTCCTGAGTAGCCACTCCCACCGGACACATGTTCGTATGACACTTACGCATCATCACGCAACCCAACACAATGAGCACCGTCGTACCGAATCCGAACTCGTCGGCACCAAGCAGCGCCATGCTTATTATGTCGCGTCCGGTCTTCAGCTGACCGTCAGTCTGCAGACGAACCTGTCCGCGCAGTCCGTTGAGAACGAGCGTCTGCTGTGTCTCGCTGATACCTATCTCGGGCGAGATACCGGCATATCTCATTGACGAAGCAGGCGAAGCACCTGTTCCTCCCTCCGCTCCGGAGATGACAATCAGGTCGGCTTTTGCCTTGGCAACGCCCGCTGCGATTGTTCCTACGCCACTCTCTGCCACCAGCTTGACACTTATCTGCGCCTTAGGATTGACATTCTTCAGGTCGAAAATGAGCTGAGCAAGGTCCTCTATTGAATAGATGTCGTGATGAGGTGGCGGAGAAATGAGTGAAATACCGGGGATGGAGTGACGTGTACGCGCAATGACCTCGTTCACCTTAAAGCCAGGCAGCTGTCCGCCTTCACCAGGCTTGGCACCTTGAGCCACCTTGATCTGTATCTCGTCGGCGTTCACCAGATATTCGGCAGTCACACCGAAACGTCCTGACGCCACCTGTTTTGTCTTACTGTTGAGCGATATGCCGTCCACCGTATCGTGGAAACGGCTGCTGTCCTCGCCACCTTCTCCGGTGTTGCTGCGTGCTCCCAGCTCGTTCATTGCAAGCGCGAGAGCCTCGTGAGCCTCCTTGCTGATGGCTCCGAAAGACATTGCTCCCGTCACAAAATGGCGCACGATGTTCTCCACCGGCTCCACTTCTTCTATTGGAATAGGGTTGCGCTTGAAGTCGAAGAAGTCGCGCAGGAATATCTCGCTCTCCTTCTGGTCAACCTGAGAAGTGAATTCCTTGAACTTCTTATAGCTTCCCAGACGTGTGGCGAGCTGCAAAGTGGATATCGTGACAGGGTTCCACGCATGTTTCACTCCATCCTTGCGATAGGAGAAAAGGCCCACATGAGGCAGCAGACCTGAAGTGTCTGACTTGCCGTATCCACTCTCGTGGAATGCCACATAGTCGTGGGCGATCTCTTCCAGACCTATTCCGCCGACCGTAGATACGGTGGTTCCGAAATAGTCGCGCAGCAATTCCTCGCCCAGTCCGATGGACTCGAATATCTTAGCTCCACGATATGAACGTATGGTACTGATGCCCATCTTACTCATTATCTTGTATAAGCCCTTGCATACGGCTTTGATATAATTCTTCTCGGCGGTCTCATAGTTAAGCTGAATCTCGTTGCGCTTGACCAGATCGTCTATCACCGCGAACGCCATATATGGATTTATGGCACTTGCTCCGTAGCCCAACAGCAGCGCGGCGTGCATCACCTCGCGTATCTCACCGCTCTCGACGATAAGCGCTGTCTGCACACGCTTCTGCACAGAGATAAGATGATGATGCACGGCACTCACGGCAAGGAGCGACGGTATGGCGGCGTGGGTCTCGTCAACGCCACGGTCGGATAGGATGATGTAGTTCACACCCTCATCCACTGATGCCTCCGCACGCTTGCACAACTCGGTAAGAGCGGCGTGCATTGCCGGTTTTCCGTGTGCCGCCTCGAATATCATCGGCAGCTTAACCGTGTTGAATCCCTTGTAGCGGATGTTGCAGAGAATGTCGAGTTGTGTATTGGTGAGCACCGGATGCGGCAGACGCACCATCTTGCAATGCGACTCGTCGGGCAGAAGAATGTTCATTCCCACTGCGCCGATGTACTCGGTAAGCGACATGACCAGCTCTTCGCGGATAGGGTCGATAGGCGGATTTGTGACCTGGGCAAACTGCTGACGGAAGTAGTTGAAGAGCAGTTGCGGACGGTCGGACAGCACAGCCAGCGGAGTGTCGTTACCCATTGACGCAGTAGGTTCAGAACCTTTGCTGCTCATGGGCTGTATCACCTGTTCCACATCCTCGCGTGTATAGCCGAACGCTCTCAGGCGACGGTCGTAATCGTCCACGCTGTTCGGTGCCTTACGTCCGCTGCGCAGGGCATCGAGTTCGATGCGGTTGGCGGAGAGCCACTGTCTGTACGGCTTCATCGAAGCCAGGTTCTTTTTCAGCTCACCGTCGTAGTATATCTTGCCTTCCTGCGTATCCACGAGCAGAATCTTGCCCGGCTGAAGGCGTCCTTTCTCCTTTATGTCACCCGGTTCGAAGTTGATTACGCCGGCCTCACTGGCCACAACCATCATGTCGTTGCGGGTTATCAGATAGCGTGCCGGACGCAGACCGTTGCGGTCGAGCATTCCTCCGGCATAGCGTCCGTCGCTGAACAGCAGCGCGGCAGGGCCGTCCCACGGCTCCATAAGAATGGAGTGATACTCGTAGAAAGCCTTGAGGTCCTCGCTTATCGGGTTCTTGTCATTGAACGACTCCGGTATGAGCATGGCCATGGCATGCGGCAGGCTGAGTCCCGACATAACGAAGAACTCCAGCACATTGTCGAGCGACGCACTGTCGCTCATGTCGGGCTGGATGATCGGGCGTATGCCTCTCACGTCGCCGAGAGCCGGCGTAGAGAGCACACTCTCGCGGGCTTCCATCCACGCACGGTTGCCGCGGATGGTATTTATCTCACCGTTGTGCGCCAACAGACGGAACGGCTGGGCAAGGCTCCACGTAGGGAACGTGTTGGTGCTGAAGCGCGAATGTACCACCGCCAGACCGCTTGTGAAGTACGGTTGTGTGAGATCGGGGAAATATTCGCGCACCTGCACCGACGACAGCATGCCCTTATAAACTATGTTCTTGCTCGAAAGCGACACGATGTAGAAATCCTTATGCTTGATGCGTCGCTCTATGCGTTTTCGTATGATGTACAGTTTGCGGTCGATGTCTGCGGTATCGGTCACACCGGTTATGAACACCTGCTTTATGTCCGGCTCGGTAGCCAGGGCGTCCTTGCCCAATACCGACGAATTGACGGGCACGTTGCGGAGATGCATCAGGTTGAGTCCCTCACGCTCAATCTCCTCTATCATTATGCTGAGCATGCCAGCCTGCTCCTTCTCGTCCTTTGGAAGGAACACCAGACCCGTACCGTATTTACCCTTCTCCGGTACCGGAATGCCCTGCAGGAGGATGAACTCGTGTGGTATCTGAAGCATTATTCCGGCTCCGTCGCCGGTCTTGTTATCGGCGCCCTCGGCTCCACGATGCTTCATGTTTTCGAGCACTTTGAGAGCCGAATCCACCAGTTCGTGCGATTTGTTGCCGTGGATGTTCACAATCATGCCCACTCCACATGCATCATGTTCGTTTGATGCGTCATACAATCCTGTTCTCTCCGACATTGTCATGTTATTAAAAAGATTATTTTTCATTATTCACTATATCTATGTGCGACGAATTACCTACGATTTAAATCGTATGTCCTGCAAAAGTATTAAATTTGTTTCAAAATGCTCAACATTATCTCATCTTTCATTAAAAAAAATTGTAATTTATCATATTTTCTTACAATTTGATAAATAAAGCTGCCTTAAAAATCACATTTGTAACTTCAAATGCCGTTCTCAAGTGATATCGTAAATACGGCCATTGCTATAAAATAAAACAAAAGCCGACCTGCGGTGGACTCGTTCATAACACTTCGTGGAATGACGAAGAGGGCGGCAGCGTGAGACCGTCGATTCCTTACAACGACGTGATGTAATAAGAACCGGTGCGGAGAAGCCTCATCCACGAGTCGCGACGAAGTAGCTTCCCGACCGCCGGTTTTTATTTTCAGGATTTTATCTGTCAGAATATTTCACTTTTAAAACTGTATATTCATGCACTTTCCGATGCCATGATGCCCTTCCCGTTCCGCATTATCAGACACCGCACATTACGCAGATTTACGCCATTGGCACATCCGTGCCTACGCGCTAACGGCTCCAGTCGCCCTTCCACCGTCTGCTTCCGGGCGCAGGATAGCGACACGACGCATCGTCGAGCACGAGCACCCAGTCGGTCAGTTCGCCGTCGGTGGGCGGCGCGAAGGTCAACGGGTTGGCGTCGTTGGCGAATGTGCCGATGGAGGTTACCTTGCCGTCGCGCGGACAGAACCACCATGCTTTCAGCCGTTTGCCGCGCAGCTGTGAGGTATTGACGGAGAACCGTCGGCCCGACGGCACGTAAACCATGGCGTATGTTCCGGCTGTGTCGCGCGTGGCAACGAGGCGGTAGCGGCCCTCACCGGGCACCGACTGCGGCACACGGGCGCTGACTATGAGCGAAGGATCGGGCACGCGACTAAAGTACGGGCGCGACTCAATGAGCCGGCGGGCGTGCATCATCTGTCCCGAACCGGGACGGTCAAGGGCTTCCTGCCACGTGCAGAGCGGATTGTTTATAGGATTACGGCCCTTGTCGGGGTCGAACATCTGCCACACGGAGTGGTGTCCGTAGGTGTGGCCGCACGCTCCGTTGAAGAGGTCCCAGTAAAGAGGGCGGCGCACATCCGACGATATGGAATAGCCGAGGCGCGCAGCGTCGAACGAAAGCGGATGGTCCTCGTAGAGCGGTTCGCCGTCGATTACGGGCTTCACGAGCGTGCGGCGATAGTCCTCAAGCGTGTTGCTGTAGCATCCGGTGTAGTCGGAGTTGTGGCCGTTCTGCCTCATGTTGAAGCTCAGCCATTCATCGTTGTGAAACCATGTGGAGGAGCCTTGCCCGCCCGTTGGATGGAACGTCATGAGCTGCGTGTCCCCATGACCGCGCCGCAGTCCGCGCGCCATGGCACGTATCACGGCTTTCTGATTGTCGTTGTCCACATTGCGGTCGCCTCCGAGAATCCATATCACACGGCTGTCCTTATATCTTCGTCCGAGAAACTCGCCGTAGATCTCGGCATTGCGCTCATCGAACAGCGGACGGTTGCCGTGCACTCCCGTTCCCTCATGCCAGTAGCGGCCCCACGTGGGCAACATTCCCACATACATGCCGAGGGCGTTTGCGCGCGCCACGATGTAGTCCACATGGTCCCAATAGTCGTTGTCGGGTCCGTCGGTGACGGCTGGCGACGCCGGGTTGAAGTTGTCAAGAGGCAGATGTCCGTATGCGTTGGGCACGGTGTGGCCGTCGAGCTCGGCTATCGCCACGGCCTGTATCACGGTGAAACCCTTCGATGCACGGTCTGAAAGATAGGCGTCTGCCTCCTCGCGCGACAGACGATGGAACAGCTCCCAGGCCGTGTCGCCGAGATAGAAGAATGGCGTACCGTCCTCGTGTTGCAGGAATCTGTGGTTCTCGGAAACCATGATGCGACCGTGTGAGAAGTCCACCGGCCTACCCTTTCAGCCGTCAGCTGCTGCCGAAAGACTCATGGTCAGAATACCGGAAATCAATAGTGTTCTTAGGTTCATAAGGTTTTATTTTTTTGATTAATAGATTATATGGTTTATATTAGTCAGGCGGCTATGTGCACATAGCACCACCACGCATTGTAACACAGCGCGGTTCCGGCTGCATAAATGACCGACATTAAAGGCCGCGCGCCTCGACTTCAGCTACAATCTCGCGTGCAACGGAGGCTATAACCCCTGCATTGACGGCGTCGCTCTCGGCCGAATCTTTTATGAAAACCGTGATGTAGCAGTTGCGTCCCGACGGCATGCGCACCACGGCCACATCGTTGTCGCCTGTCTTTATGCCGTCTATGCGGTCAGAGCTGCCGGTTTTGTGGGCTATGGGAAGCCCCTCCGGCACACCGGCACGTATCTTGTCGGCACCCGTTACGGTGGCTGCCATTATGCGACGCAGAGGTTCATAGAGCGGCGTATTGCTTTCGAATATCAGTTGCATGAGCTGTGTCATGGCCTCGGGACGGCTCCAGTTGTCATAACAGTTGGTGAGATCGCGATGCATGCCGTCCTCGTCGTACTTCAGACTAAAGCCCTTCACGCCGAGCGAACGCACATAACGGTCTATCTGCCGCACACCTCCTGCCAAGGCGATGAGTATGTCGCATGCGTTGTTGTCGCTCTCCGCCACACTATATCTCATTAGTTCTGCCACACTGATGTCCACATCTCCCGTGGGGTAAGCATCGCGCAGCGGACTGTAAGTATTCTCGTGAAGCATTGCTCTTTCCACGTGTACTATGGTATCGAGACTCGTTCCACCGGCTGCCAGGTCGGAAAGCACCTTCATGGCTACATGCACCTTGAGCACGCTCATAAGAGGAAAGCGCACCCGTGCGTTCCTTACATAACTGAAACTTCCGCACACGGCCGACACGCCAACGGTCATACGCTTGCCTGAAAGCAAGGAATCGATGCGCTCATCAAACGACGATGGCACACCGCCACACCACGAACGGCACGGCAGAAGAAGCATAAAAAGCAATAAAAACAGTTTTCCACGCATATTCTCAACTGCAAAGTACGTTTATATTGCAAATATAGTGAAAGGCGAGTACATTGCCAAAACAAATAAACGGATGTTTGTTTGGATTGGTAATGTCGAGCCGAATCCTATATTATGAAAATATAGTGAAAGGCGAGCACACAGACAAGTCAAAGAAACTTTTGTTTGTTTGGATTGGCTGTGTCGAGCCGAATCCTATATTATGAAAATATAGTGAAAGGCGAGCACACAGGCAAGACAAAGAAACTTTTGTTTATTTAGATTGGTTTTATCGAGCCGAATATATATCATATAAATATAATAGAAGCCTTGCCAAGCTGTTGATAACTCACCGATTATCCACACATACGCGACATATCCGGCTCTGCCAGCCGTAACGACATAAATATACCGTCTCCGGTAAATACCTTTATCCACACATCGGACTGCCATCGGCATATCGAAAAGAATGAAACGATACCAATAAGATAAATCACAAATGCAAACACGATACATATTTTCCGTCCCGGCCCTACCGCCTGTCAACAGCGTTCTTGACGAAAACCCGACTCATGAACTTACAATTTTTCTTGACATTATTTTGACAAAATATTTTCGCAAAAGAGATGTAAAGGAATGTTAAACCATACAGAATGAAGGGCATTCCGGACAATATCGTATTTTGACATACCCCATATCATAGTCAGGAAAAGTCCGTTTCGTGTTCTGATATGGCCCATTTCGCAGTGCGATAAAGCCCATATTGGGATGCGATATAGGCCATTTCAGCCTCTGAAATGGGCCTTTTCGCATGCCGAAATGGGCTTTTTCGCAAAGCGAAGAAATACACCTTAAACATAAGTCATTGGTATTCAGTATATTATAAAAATCTCTCATAATTCGCGTATTTGCGCCCGAAGGAGACTTTGTCCGCAAATACTCGCTTATTTTTGGGGGTATATCGGGAAACTGAGACGGAATAATCAAAATCCGGTTACAATCTGAAAGTGGTACATATCGGTTTGTTTTCAGTGGAAACAAACATCGGTTGTCCGACAGAAGAACCGCCTTTTTTATTGTAATCGGTATCCATCCGATTTATGCCGGGCTTGAAACGGCGCGATGTTTTTCTTCATCCCTGGACCGCAGATTATTCATACCGACACGATAAAGAGACAAAGAAAGCCCCGCCGACAGAATCAGTATGAAACCGATATGGCTCTGCCGACGGGGCTAAAAAAATGAACTCAGTATCAATCAACATGTCTGACATTTACCGGCAGACATCCGGTGATGACGCTGTTACATCCTCACGGATTTGTGTCAGTCGTCATATTCCTTGTGCAGAAGTGTTCCCGCAGCGTTTATTGTATACTGCACTTCAGCGCGTGCGGTCTCTATCTCAATCTTGTAAATAGTGTCCGAAGGTGTCTCTGTAACCTCCATCTCCATCCTTACTTTCTGGAAATCCTTGTCAGCCTCGAGCGTTGTCCTCACTGCAAGCGGCAGGTCCTCGTAGTTGTAAAGATCGTATTCGGTCTTCACCCACTGGTTGCGGCCGTTGAACTTCACTTCCTTTATCAGGCCGTTGTGGCTGATCTTTATCTCTAGAAGGCCGTCGTCATACTCCTTGCCTATAACAACCGCACCGCTATATTTCTGCTCGATGAACGTCATAAGGTCGTCAGCCACCGGCACACTGCCTGCTCCGCCAACCGTGATGTCCGGATTCTGCGGACGGTCGATGAATGTTCCGTCGGTGCCGATGTACACGTCTATCTCGTCGTCCCATGCGCTGCGGATGCTCTGGAGTTCGAAACTGAAATAGCTGTTTGTGGCAGACTCGAACTTCTCGGCGTCGTCAACGCGCCACTCGCTTGCGCTGTATTTACCGGTGAGAGCATTCATCACCAGCTCAGGAACGTAGCTTGCGTAGTTGCGTCCGTAGTCGGTCTTGGTGTAAACCCACTGGTTCGACGCGTCGAAGACAGCCTCATACTTCAGTCCGTTGCTCACGAACTCAATCTCAGTGGAGTTATGCTCGCGCTCCATGTCCACCATGCGTGCGCCCGGATAGTTTGTGTTGAGCCATGTGCTGATGTCATTCGACGGAGTCTGCGGCAGATAGTCGTGATAGTCGTAGTCCTTCTCCACATCGGCTATTTCCTTCACCAGCACACCGGCTGCGGTGTAATAGAGTTCCATCTCGGTCTCAACACCCGATTCCTTTTTCTCCACCTTAATGACGTAAAGCGCCTCGGCGTTGTCCGGTCTTTGCAGGAAATCCACCTCATTGTCCTTCACCCACGGCGACTTTGAGTAGTCGCTCGCCTCGAAGGCGGTCTTTACAGCCTCGGGAATCATGCTGTAAGGCATCTCCACCTCAGTCATGTTCCACTTGCCTGTGCCCCAGTCAAACCATGCAGTATAGTCGCTTCCGGCACCGCTACCGGTGGTGTTCGTGAAGCTTGCCACGGCATACGAGTCGTATTTTTTCGCCCAAGAAACATTCGATGCGTCGGGGAATTTCTCCTCGAACTCAGTCATCACAACCTTAGGCACCTGATTTACGTTCAGTTTACCATTGTCAAAAGAGTCATTGTTGTCGCACGATACCATGATGAACATCGCCATCACGAGTGTTAGAATAGTGATTCTTCCTTTCATATACATTAGTTTTAGTTGTTTGTTCTTATTATTGTTTCTTGCCGCAAAATTATTACCCAATTCTGAAAAGAATCTGAAATATGTCTCCAAATTCAGGAAATTATGCACAAAAATGTGTTTATTTTTATTAAAATAGCGTTGTAGGTGGAAAAAGATGATGCAGGAACGGCAGGACGGATAGGACTGTTCTAAGGAAAGAAAAACTCCGTATAATATACAAGATATGTTGTAACAAAACGGTGGAACAAGTATTCCCTGCCTCAATTATATGCCTCACTTTGTACAGAAAAAACAAACAATAAGTCATGGAATACGGTTCTATGTACGAATGGGAAATACTTATCCGTTCTCCGATTAAGGCCAGGCAACGGACAAGTGTCCCGATTTGTAATAAAAATAAAATCCGGTGCATATTGCCACATGCACCGGACCACCCAATAATACTTTATCAACTCTTATTAACTTAACACATACATAATCTCTGTAAGACAACTGACGTTTCTGTCATAATACGGTTATCTCCATACCGGCACATCAATACGAGCCCGTGCCGTGGCACAGATCGCAGGTCACATGCTGATGACCCGTGCCCACCTCTCGGTTGCATATTGAGCACCACTTGCGCTGACCCGAGCTGTAATATTCTTTTATCTTACGGCCGGTTCCGCCGCACAGACGGCATACTGTCTTTGTCTTAGTGGTGGTACTTCCGCCTGTGCTCGGGGCAGTATAGAAACCTCCGCCGGAGAAAACAGAGACTGAGCCACTGCTCTCAGCAGGTTTCGACGGGTTCTGCAACTTATATTGAGCATACGCATTGTTATACCACTCATCCAGCTGAGCCTTTATGCCATAGTTGAGATAAACCTTACGCAGTATTCTGTCGTTGGTCCTGGCAGCGATATTCCTTGCCTCTTTGTAATGAGACACGGCATCACCGAACTGTCCCGAGTTGAAACTGTTGTGCCCGGCATTGATGAACGCGAAAAAGTTCTTCATGTCCGCCGACTGCAGATTAGGATTTTTCAGAACCGCACCTATCGTCAGTCCTTCACTTAAAGAGTTGAGAATGTCGCCCAAGCCCTGCGCACTGACACCCGCGCTGCCTAAACAACACATCACAACAAACATAATACGTCGTAAAACCTTCATAGTTATCATTATTTAATTATTAATAAACCACCGTCTGCGTATTGCGCAGATACGTGAAAAAACAAATTGCGGTGAGCCGCCACTGACAGCCCACCACAACGCCTCATGCCTGAAAACACACAGGCATAAAGACTATGCGAGAGCCATGGTCACGACATATAACGCCGTGACGAAGACTGAAAGATAAAGTCACCCTTCGTTCCGGAGAAACTGGGAACATTCTTCTTGTTCTTTTTATGGAAACAACCCTGTATAAGACTTATCCACATATTGCCGTCATCAAGCACAGAAACCTTCTCCACTCCCATAGCCATCAGCAGACTGTTTGGCTCGTCATCTGCCTCGTCGGTCTTGTTCTCCGTGTTGTAGAGCAAATACTTATCGCTTGTCTCCACGTTACATCCCTGAGACACATCGCCGTCCTTCGTGATGATTTCATCCTGCGCCCCAGGTATGGAGAGTCCTAACCCAACAAGAACAAAAGAAAACAGAATAAAGATAGTTCTCATAATACATTATTTTAATATAACATCAATAATTCTACCAAACCCATTTTCCACAACGTAAACCAGCTTATGTTTTTTCCATACGGCGAGAGCCGTTGACCAGTACAAAGATATACAATACGCAAAACGTATGCAACCACCCAAATGGCGCATACGGACTGTATGGCAGACGACGAAGTCCAAGCGGCAGAAAATCGTGCCCACATGGTCTGAAATTCATCATCAGAAACCGCGTTTCATGGCATTACACAAAAAAAGAATGTCCGGGTCTCACCGCTGAATGCATATATATTGTTTTTCCCATAGTAGAAGCAAACAGACAATGATATCAGACATTCTATATTCGACAGGCATTATTCAGATTCGACAATAAGCCGCCTGCCACATTATTTACTCAAACCTCTAATCCAGAATGCCTCGCTGCATTCGCATGTTTTCTACGGACGGTCGGGGATAGTGCCGTGTCCCATACACTTCGGACTGTGTACCTCACCGTAGAAATGGTCGCAGACGCCAGTGAACCATAGTTTGTCATCTCGCCGTCCCCGGCACAAGAACCGGACAATACGGGCGTTGAAAACACACCTGCATCAGCTCTACAAAAATAGGAAAACATCATAAACCACGCAACCGGAGACAAGGCGCGCATGTATCATACGTGCATCTATCGTGCCTAAACGGTAGAAAAACATGATTATTCGGTAATTAATGCTTACCGGAATACTGTTTTCGGGCCTGTATGTACGGCTGTCATAGAGCACGAAAGAGATTTTGCATAAATATGCAGAAAGCAAAACAGAGAAATGAATAAATATTCACCGTAACTCGAAAATACGCGCGTTTTTTCGTCCGACTGCTCCTTCGACCGCAAATACGCAAGTTTTGAAGGGTTTTGTTATGTGTCTGACAGACAGCGGTTTACGCATTATGGCAAATTGATGATGCGCTCACGGGTTTGCGAAAGAGCCTATTTCGTGTTGCGATATAGGCTCTTTCAGGCGCTGATATGGTGCTTTTCGTGTCCTAAAATGGTGCATTTCGCAAGCCGAAAGAGCCCATTTCGCACGACCACCGGTTTTTTTCGCCGTTTTGATGAAGAAATGCCCGGTGCGGAAAAGGCTCTTTAACGCATCGCGACAGGGTAGCTATCGGACTGCTTTTTTCTATTTTGAGAATTTTATTTGTCAAAATTTTTTACTACGAAAAGCGTATGAATATACAGTTTCGGACGCGAAAACCATGATATGACGATATCTGAATGTCACGACATGCGCACGCCGTAAATAAAGCGACTCACGCCATCGGGAAACAAAAAATCCTTCTGACGGCGTGTCGGAAGGATTCGAATAATATGATGTGTTTAATGAAAATCCGTGTGTATCAGGCTGAGACGTGTTCTGTATTCATGAAAAACGTGTTGCGGATTCGGCACGGGCATGCCGCACATTCATCAAGACACACCGCACTTCCATAATATACCGTGCAACAAATTCCCAATCATCCGGCTACGTCTGCCCCACTTCCGCGCCATATATTCACATCAGCCTCAACCGCACAGCGCCGCGCAGACATATCAAAGGAACTTGAGCGCCTCCTTTATCTCCGAATAGTGGCGACGACTTGCCATTATCTCCACATTGTTGAACGGCGGGAAGAGCACACAACGCAGCGTGGTATGTTCAACCGAAGCAAGGTAGTCGATGTTGAGAATGCAACTGGAACTTACCTTCACAAACGAACTGTTCATGGCGAGAATGTCCTTCGCCTTGGTGGTACGGCGCAACCGGTGCTGCTCCATATTGGTGAGTGTGATGACCCAGCAGCGGCTGTCGTCATAATAGAAATAGAGTATTTCCTGACGGCGCAGCAACATAAGACGGTCCACGGTCTGCACCGCGAACCGGTCGTCGGAGCCGGCAGCGGGTGCCGACGGAGCGGCTGCCTGCCCGCTGTTGCCGCTGTCTTCACGCACGCGGTCGATGACAGTCTGCAACTCTTCGGGGGTGTATGGCTTGAGCAGATAGTCGAACGCCGAGGCGCGCAGGGCGTCGATGAGATACTTGTCGTATGCCGTGTAGAACACGACGTGCGTATTGTCGCCCATGAGCGGCCTCATCTCCTTTATCAGGTCTATGCCGCTTATGCCCGGCATCTCCACATCCATGAAGAGAATGTCGGGCTTATTGCGCAGTATGCTGCGCCGCGCCTTCTGCTCGTTGGTCTGAGTATCGACCACCAATATGTCGTCGTAAGCCTTCAGACCGGCCTCCAATGCCTGTATCGCGCCCGGTTCGTCGTCCACGATCACGGCTGACATTATCTTGGTATTCATATTGTCTGTGAGTTTTATAGATTGAATTGATAGCGGTAAGGAACGTATATTGTTACGAGAGTTCCGCTTTCTCCTGTGGCGGAAAGGTTGCTTATGTCGAACCGCATCTTCTCGGTGTTTCTGGCATTGAGCATCTCCACCGTGCGGAAGAGCATCTTCAGACCGTTGCCAGTGCCGCGTTCCGAATTGTTGTATGCGCCGGGATTGTAGCCCACACCGTTGTCGCGGATGCTCACGAGCACGCCTTTGCCGCTGTCGTTTATGCTCACCACGATCTCGCCGGGCGTCTCCATGCCGTCGAAGGCATACTTCAACGCATTCTCGACAGGTATCTGGATGCACATCGACGGCACCATGACGCTCTCGTCCACGCTCTCGTCCACGCGCCATTCCACGCGCGGTGTGTCGGGGTTTGTCTCCTTGCGGAGTGCCACGAAATCCTTCACGAGCTCAAGCTCCTCCTCCAGTGTCACGGCCACCTTGTCAGAAGCGAGCAGGTTCGACCGCAACACCTTCACGAACAGGCGCAACTTGTGCGACAGGTCGTCATACTGTCTGAACGCCGGCATTATGGCATTGAGCACGTTCAGGGTATAATGCGGCGATATGCGGTTCTTCACATTGTCCATACGCAGCTTCGTAACCAGTGCGAGCTGACGGCCATACACCCGTTCGTTCTTGCGGCGCACATACACGAACACCAGCACCGCTCCGAGCACGACAACGAGCAACAGGCCCACGGTGAAGACAATGGTGGTGCGCTGTTCGGACAGCTGCACGTTCTTGCCGGCAATGAGCACGTCGCGCTTGAGCAGCGTAGTGTCCTGGCTGTAGCGGTAGTCTATCTCGTCAATGCTTTTCAGATGACGTTCGTTTCTTATCGAGTCATTATACTTATCCACGAGTTCCTTGTAGTGGAACGCCCGGCGATAGTCGTTCTGACGCAGATAATACTCCATCAGACGCTTGTTGTGCAGATACATGTACGACGGACCTATGCGTTCAGGATCGTACGGCCGCGAAAGCAGCTTGTGCGCCTTGGCATACTGATGGCGGTTGAGCGCGAGCGCCGCTTCAAGGCTGTTGAAATAGAACACCACCTCGTCGTTGGCGGTGGAGTCTGAATATATGCCCGCGCCTGCACGGTCGAGATAGACTTCTGCCGAGTCGAGCTGCCCGAGAAGTGTATATATCTCGCCCATATTGGCCTCTGTTATGGCGTTGAGCGACGGCTGGTTGAACTGTCTCACGATGGCATATGCCTTCTTGAAACACTCGAGAGCCTCGGCATAGCGTTCCTCAAAATAGTAGCAGTTTCCCTTGGAGTTGTAGAAGTAATACTTCTCATACGCGAGCTTGGGCTCGGGATTCCGCTCCGCCAGATCGAAGTAGTGATGGGCCAGCGAGAAGTTGTGCAGGTCGGCATACACCTGCGCCAGACCTACATATATGCTGTATTTCACCCGCCGTGAATGCAGAGAGTCCGCCACCCACAGGGCTTTGCGGTAATATCTTGCGGCGTTGGGCTGGTCGCCCATCTGGCGATACTGGTCGGCAAGGTTTATGCAGACATTCTCCAACTCACGTCTGTCGGTGGCACGATAGAGTGCGTCGTAGGCATGATGAAGACACGCCACGGCGGAGTCGCGCTGGTTCATTCCCTGCAACATGGCGTAGCGGTGGTTCCAGCATACGGCCTCGAGCGCGTCGGTGTCGTCGTGTGACCGGGCGTAGGCCAACACACGGTCGTTTGTGCGCATTGCGTCGCGCGTATCACCCTGAAGGAACCGGCAGAACGCCCTGAACAGCTCGAGCCGGTAGAACGACACACTGTCGGTCAGTCCTTTCTGTTCCTGCACGAACCGTTTTTCCATAATATCAGGAAACGTATATATAGAGTCGTAGCGGCTTATGAGAAAAGAATCCACCATCTCACTATCATGCCGGTTACTTTCTTTATGCGAGTTGCACGAAAAAAATCCTAATAGTATGATACTTAATAACCAAAATGTCTTTCTCATCTCCATTTATTTCAGTCTATAAGGAAGCCACTACATGCGTGCCGAATACATGCCTCAGCATCACGATGCCTCCAGGTTTTGTTAAAAGGTAAAGCAAAGATACAAAAAAAATTAATAATATATGTTCAGTAGGGCACACAAAACTCGAAATTAATGACAATGTAAAACATTACGGCAATAGATGTATCATTATTAATATATGCGCCATTGCGTGCAACCGTGACAGGCATCATGCGGCCCGGCAGGGGGTCTGCGGTGAATGTTTTTTATTCATAAAGTACCTATGATTGAAGAAAGTTTCCTTACAACGCGGAGGGATATATACCGTGCCGGCACGGTGAACGAGTAATGACAAAGTCACGTTGCCGCGACCGACGAATACTCATCATAAAACCGACGCATACTTACGGCTCGTCAGACAAATGCTTTCCGTACCTATCCACCCGTCTTGTATCAGCGTTTTTGACGAAAACCGGAGAGACGAACTTACAATTTTTCTTGACTGTATTTTGACAAAATATTTTCGCAAAAGAGATGTAAATGAATGTTAAACCGTACAGAATAAATGGCATTTAGTATAATATAGTATTTTGATATACCCCATATCATAGTCCGGAAAAGTCCGTTCCGTGTTCCGATATTGCCCATTTCGCAGTGCGAAAAAGCCCATATTGGGGTGCGATATGGGCCATTTCAGCCTCTGAAATAGGCCTTTTCGCATGACGAAATGGGCCTTTTCGCAAAGCGACAAAATACCATTTAAACATAAATCATTGATATTCAATATATTATAAAAACATATCATATTTCGTGTATTTGCGTCCGAAGGAGACTTTGTCCGCAAATACGCGCTTATTTTTCGGGGTATATCAGGAAACTGAGGCAGGAAAATCAAAATCCGGTTACAATCTGAAAGCTGCATATATCGTTTCTTCTTATAGCAAGGAAACAACTCCGGTCTGGGATTGAAAAAGGTTTATGCGTGATCGAAATCACGGTCTTTATCCCGAATCGGTCATTAGAATTAAGTCTGTATTTTTGCTTTATATTGAGCATATTTTAGTTGTATTTCTTGCAGGCAGGGCTGGCCATATCAAGAAAAATAGAACAAAAAGAGGCCAATGGAAAACAAAAAAACGGCTGAAAGCATGAATGCACAAACAGATAAAACCATGTACGGTATAATGATCGATTCGGGGTTATATTGAAGACAATAAACACCTGATTTATATCGGGCAAAAAAAGGACTTATCCCGTCATGCACCACGCGGCGCGGTTCGGGATAAGCCTTTACTGTCTCCGGCACATCATGCCGGATATATGATTATGGTATTCGTCAGAATTCACTGTTCTCCGGACGCAACTTGCGCACGGTCTCGGCAGCACGCCACATCTCTTTGTCGCGCATTGCCTTGAGTTCGGCGTTGAGCTTCTCGCGATAGTCAGGCTGCGAGTTGCTGTCGATGGATATCTGAGCCTCCTGACCTGTCTTCACAGAGAGGTAGAGCCACTCCATGACCGGCTTGATGGCTTCGCGGAAACGCGGTGCCCAGTCGAGCGCACCACGCTGTGCCGTGGTAGAGCAGTTGGCATACATCCAGTCCATTCCCTTGGCGGCGAACAGCGGCATGAGGCTCTGTGTGAGTTCCTCTACGGTCTCGTTGAATGCCTCCGAAGGAGAGTGTCCGTGCTCGCGGAGCACCTCATACTGTGCCTCGAGCAGACCTTCGATGGCTCCCATGAGCGATCCGCGCTCACCGGTGAGGTCGCTCGTAGCCTCACGCTGGAATGTTGTCTTGAACAGATAGCCTGCTCCGATGCCGATACCGAAGGCGAGCGCCTTCTCGTCTGCCTTGCCTGAAGCGTCCTGATATACTGCATAAGAGCAGTTGAGTCCGCGGCCCTCGAGGAACATGCTGCGCAATGATGTACCCGAACCCTTAGGTGCGACCATGATGACGTCGACGTCCTTTGGAGGCACTACGCCCGTGCGGTCGTTCCATGTGATGGCGAATCCGTGTGAGTAATACAGTGTCTTGCCGGCCGTAAGATAAGGTTTCACTTTAGGCCATACGGCAATCTGTCCTGCATCAGACAGCAACATACATATAATCGTGCCTTTCTCGGCGGCCTCTTCGATAGAGAACAAAGTCTTACCCGGAACCCATCCGTCTTCCACGGCCTTCTGATAGGTCTTGCCCTCACGCTGGCCAACAATCACGTTGAAGCCGTTATCGCGCAGGTTGCCGGCCTGTCCGGGTCCCTGAATGCCATAACCGAGAACTGCTATAGTCTCGTTCTTGAGCACTTCGCGTGCCTTTTCCAATGAAAACTCTTTGCTGGTGACAACTGTTTCCAACACGCCACCGAAATTCATTTCTGCCATATGCTTATGTTTTTTGTGCAGTCCGGAGACTGCGATTGGTTATATTATTTCATTAAATTGGCGGACAAATATAGCAATTTAATATAAATCAGCCAAATTTTCTTTCATTTTTTCATAAATTTAATCTTACAGCGACAAGCCTCAACATCCTTCTCCGCTCCGTCGGACAGCTTTGCCACGCGCACGCAATACTCGTCGTCGGCGGTCTGCTCCACGTATAGGTTCAGGCGGTCGCCAATGTATGCCTCGGCCACATAGGCAATGTCGATGCGGCGAATGTCGTTGTGTCGGTACCATTCTATGTCCCAGAGGTCGAGTATATGCTCAATATATTTCACGCTGTTTATGTGTCCGTTCACGTCAACATCGCTGTATCGCGTCTCCACGCTGCGCACCAGACGCGCTCCGACACCCATCTTAACACGCGAAGGCGGCTCAATGGGGCACGGCGTCTCGGTGTCGATGTATTCCATTATCAGTCCATCGCGCACGGCCATTATATCCACCGGCTGGCGTGTCACGGTGTCTATCATCGCCCAGATGCTGCGTCCGTATCCGCACAGGCGCCCGTTGCCGTCGGTGACGGCATAGTTTCGGCTTGTGAAATAGCGCTTCACGCTCTCCACCCACGTGCTGACGCTGATGGTGTCGTAAGCCTCGGGCATGGTCTCCATCTCTATGACGAGGCGCGAGAGCACCCATGTACGGTGTATGGGGTTGAGATAGCTCATGCCGTAACCGCGCTCGTTGGAGTGGAAGTCGGCGGCATTGAGCAGGTTGTTGCCAAGATGTCCCATAAACACACGGTGCGAGAAATCGCAATGGAAAGGCTCGACCAGAAAATCGTAGCTTCCTACTTTACTCTTCAGTTCCATTATTGTCGTTGTATTTTTTACGGTGAAGATAATCTGCCACCGGCTCGTCAAAGCTTCTCGTTACGGCTATACGACCCGACCGGCTGTACTGCAACAGACATCCGAACTTGCTCAGACAGTAGTACAAGTCGGTCACGTCCTCGGTCAGTCCGGCATACTGCACGGTGCTGTAAGTCGGATTCACCTCCATCATACGTGCGTCGTGGCGGCGTATGGTGCGCGATATCTCCGGATTCTCGAGCAGCTTGGGCGTAGATATCTTGTAAAGTCCCACCTCGTGGATGAACAGTTCCTCATCACGATAGTAATCGGCCTTCAACACGTCTATCTTCTTCTCGATCAGCTTTGTTATCTTTCTTATCTGGTTTTCGTCGCTCCATGCCGTGATGGTATATTTGTGTATGTCGCGTATGCTCGACGACGACACGTTAAGACTCTCTATGTTTATCTGACAGCGCGTGAACACAGAGGTTATCTGGTTCAGTATGCCGGCGAGGTTTTCAGAGTAAACGAGCAATGTATATAAGTTTTTCTCCATTTCCATCCTGTTGATTGTTATTTTATTTCAAGAAGCATCTCGTCCACGCTGCAGCCCGGAGGCGTCATGGGCAGGACGTTGTCTTCTTCTTTCACGGCACATTCAATCATGTACGGTCCCGACGTGGCAAGCATACGGGCAACAGCCTCCTGCAACGCGCCGCGTTCTATCACGGCCTCGTAAGGTATGTCGTAGCCGCGGCATACTTGCTCGTACGACGGGTTGAGCATGTGAGTGAAAGAATATCGTTTGTTGAAAAACATATACTGCCATTGGCGCACATTGCCCAGAAAGTTGTTGTTGAGCAGTATTATCTTTACGGGAGCGTGCTGCTCCATTATGGTGCCGAGCTCTTGTATACTCATCTGGAATCCACCGTCACCCGTGAACAGACACACCGTGCGTTGCGGCGCTCCGAACGTCGCTCCCACGGCTGCCGGCAGACCGAAGCCCATTGTTCCGAGTCCGCCGCTGGTGACAACGCTGCGCTTGTTGTTGTATCTGAAGTAACGGCACGAGAACATCTGGTTCTGACCGACGTCGTTCACGAGCACCGCGTCGCCATGAGTGGCCTCGGCTACGACGTTCACCACCTCGCCCATGCGCAGCGGTCCGTCCTTAGGATGTATGGCGGGCTGTATCACCCGGGCGTCTTCCTCGTCGCGGTACGGGCGGAAACTCTCTATCCATTCGTGGTGGTCAGCCTTCTCAAGCAGCCTTGTCACTGCAGGCAGCGACATCTTGCAGTCGCCGAGGACAGCCACATCGGTCTTCACATTCTTGTCTATCTCGGCATTGTCTATGTCGAAATGTATTATCTTCGCCTGCTTGGCGTATGTGTCGAGACGTCCGGTCACACGGTCGCTGAACCTCATTCCGATGGCAATGAGCACGTCGCACTCTTGCTCCTTCACGTTAGGCGCATAGCTGCCGTGCATGCCGAGCATTCCCATATTGAGCGGATGACCAGACGGCAGAGCCGAAAGTCCGAGCAGAGTGCGCGCGGCAGGAATGTCGGCCTTCTCAAGAAACTCTATCAGTTCGTTGTGTGCGCTGCCCAGTTCAACGCCCTGTCCCACAAGGGCGAGCGGACGTTTGGCAGAGTTTATGAGCGCTGCGGCACGCGCCACGGCATCATCGTCGAGCTTGGGATAAGGCTCGTAGCTGCGTACGGAGGTCACCTTCACCGGCTTCCATTCCGTTGTCGCCACCTGAGCATTCTTGGGAAAGTCGAGCACTACAGGTCCAGGACGTCCCGAACGGGCAATGTAGAACGCCTGGCTCACGGCCCACGCGATGTCCTCCGGACGGCGTATCTGGTAGCTCCATTTAGAAATAGGCTGGGCGATACCTACAAGATCGACCTCCTGGAAAGCGTCGGTACCGAGCGCACTCACGCCCACCTGACCTGCTATTACCACTATCGGAGTGGAATCCATCATGGCATCAGCCACGCCGGTGAGCGTATTTGTCGCTCCCGGACCGCTCGTTACGAGGCACACTCCCACCTCACCGCTCACACGGGCATAGCCTTCTGCGGCATGGGCCGCACCCTGTTCGTGGCGTACCAGCACGTGTTTGAACGCATGCTTTTCGCCTACCGTATAATCATAAAGAGCATCGAAAACCGGCATTATGGCTCCACCCGGATAACCGAAGATGGTCTTCACACCTTCGTTCTGCAGCGAGCGCATGAGTGCCTCGGCTCCTGATATAATTTCCTTTGACATTTATATTATTGTTTGTAAAGCTTTGTGCTATGGTTTGCGAAGCCATGCGACCGGACTTAAAGATGTTTTCCGGCCGACGGCTGTATGTTTTCAATCTATTATTCTCACTCCTCCCTTGTCGGCAGAACTTACGCTTCGTGCGTAGGCTTTCAGCGCCTTGCTCACCTCGCGTACACGTTTGAGAGGACGTTGCGGACGTGCCTGCAGTTCCTCATCGCTCAGACGGACGCTGATTTTACGTGCCGGGATGTCGATGTCTATTATGTCTCCATCGACAATCTTGCCTATATTGCCACCCGCTGCAGCCTCCGGAGATATGTGACCTATGCTCAGTCCGCTTGTTCCTCCGGAGAAACGACCGTCGGTGATCAGCGCACATTCCTTGCCGAGGTGCATGCTCTTGATGTACGACGTCGGGTAAAGCATCTCCTGCATACCCGGTCCGCCCTTCGGACCTTCGTGGGTGATGACGACGCAGTCGCCGCTCTTCACCTTGCCGCCGAGTATCGCCTCACACGCCTCTTCCTGCGAGTCATAGACCTTTGCCGGTCCGCTGAACTTCCATATCGACGGATCCACGCCTGCCGTCTTGACCACACAACCGTCGAGAGCGATGTTTCCGAAGAGCACAGCCAGGCCGCCATCCTTTGTGTAGGCATGGTCGAGGTCTCTTATGCAACCGTTCTCGCGGTCGGTGTCGAGTGTCTCCCACTCACAGCTCTGGCTGCCCATGACAGTCGAGAACTTGCGTCCCGGCGCACTGCGATATATGCGCAGCGCCTCAGGAACGGCGTTTTCGCACGTTATGTCATACTTTTCCATTGCCTCGGCAAGCGTCATTCCGTCAACACGCTTGACGGTTCCGTCAACCAGTCCGCCCTTATTCAGCTCACTCATGATGCCGAGTATTCCTCCGGCACGGTTACATTCCTGCACGCTGTACTTCTGGGTGTTGGGCGCGAGCTTGCACAGACACGGCACCTTACAGCTCAGTTTATCGATGTCTTTCATGCTGAAATCCACGCCACCCTCGTTTGCCACCGCCAGCAGATGGAGCACAGTGTTGGTGCTTCCGCCCATGGCTATGTCGAGAGTCATGGCATTGAGAAACGCCTCACGTGTGGCAATGTTGCGCGGCAACACGCTTTCGTCGCCGTTCTCATAATAAGCCAGCGCGTTCTTTACTATCTGTCGGGCTGCGTCGCGGAACAGTCTGATGCGGTTGGCATGCGTCGCGAGTATCGTACCGTTGCCCGGCAGGGAGAGTCCTATCGCCTCCGTTAGCGAGTTCATCGAGTTGGCCGTGAACATACCCGAGCAGCTTCCGCATCCCGGACACGCGCATCCCTCAATCTGACGCATCTCCTCATCGCTCACCGAAGGGTCGGCACCCTTCACCATGGCAGTGATGAGGTCGGCGTTCTCGCCGCGCCATCGTCCTGCCTCCATCGGTCCGCCCGAGCAGAACACGGTCGGAATGTTGAGTCTCATTGCAGCCATGAGCATGCCCGGCGTCACCTTGTCGCAGTTGGATATGCATATCATTGCGTCGGCCTTATGCGCGTTCACCATATACTCCACCGAGTCAGCGATGATGTCGCGCGAGGGAAGCGAATAGAGCATTCCGTCGTGTCCCATGGCGATGCCGTCGTCGATGGCAATCGTGTTGAACTCCGCGGCATAACATCCCATGCTTTCTATCTCTTTCTTTACAATCTGTCCAATCTCGTGCAGATGCGTATGTCCCGGCACAAACTGCGTGAACGAGTTCACCACAGCTATGATAGGCTTGCCGAACTGTTCGTGCTTCATGCCCGTGGCAACCCACAGTGCCCTTGCTCCGGCCATGCGTCGGCCCTCTGTACACACTGCACTTCTCAACTTGTGTTTCATCTCCCTTATTCCTTTCTATTGCGTAGCCCGCGGCAAAAGCACAAGCATTGCCACGAGGCGGTGATTATATTAATATTAAAAAGCCGGACCGTCGCACGCCATACAAAAGCACGCCGCACAGCGATCCGTTCTGAAATGGTCTGACTGCAAAGATAGATAGTTTTTGCGTAATAAACAAACAAATCGTTATTATTTATTCGATAAAAACGACGAATTAACAACGAAAAGACACCATTTGTTACAATTCAAAAGAAAATACCGCACACTTTGCTTCGATTTGTGCAACAAATCACCTGTTAGGACACGTCTTTTCCCACAAATAAAAAAACAGACCATACACACACCTCCGTTTTGTCACACCCAGCACACCACCCTCACGGTTCATCTCTCAGGCACGAGATACCGCAAACCGACAGTCCGCAATCCTACGACAAAGCGTGTTCCATAAATAACCTGAAATGTAACTTTTCAGAAATGTCATTAAACAGATGCAACATATTAGCATTATTTAGACTTTACACCGGATATCCGTGATTAAATATTTTATAATTTTGCAAAATAGATATAAATACCATTTATTATAGAATAAAAAAGACTTACTTATGAGAAAATCTAAGTGTTTAATTATCCTGGCGGTTCTTGCCATGCTTTTTCCGCTAAGCATCAATGCCTTTGAGGTTGAAATAAACGGCCTGAGATACGATCTCGGCAGCACTTACGGACCTCAAGGAGCAGAAGTAATACGTGAAAACGAGGACGTAGTGTATCAAGGCGACATTGTGGTTCCGGCTTCCGTGACGTATGACGGTCAGACATACACGGTGGAAAACATATAACCGAGGACGCTTTCTCGAACAATGAAAAGATAACCTCTATCGACGTTCAGGCAGACATTAAAGAGATAGGTTGCATCCTGAACAACTGCACAAACCTGAAACGCGTGGTGTTTGCAGACGGTCCGGAGAGGTTCTATGCCACGTTCGAGGGTTGCACATCGCTTACTGACGTCACACTGCCGGCAACGACGAAGTATCTCGACAACGACACATTCAACAATTGTTCATCGCTCGCAAGCCTGACCATTCCGGGCAGTGTTGAAGAATTCTACTGTTGGTTGAACGGATGCGAGAGACTCGAGACGATTAAATTTGAGAACAGCGACAACGCCCTGACACTATATAACAGTTTAAACTGTCCGTTGAAAAACATATATATCGGCAGAACGATATCCGGACTGACTGATGGTTGGACATCAACTCTTCCTGGAACGGTTGAGAAAATAACAATCGGCGGAAACACCATCATACCAGAAAATGCCTTCAAAAATCTGGGAAATCTGCGACAGGTGAACTTTGAAGACGGAAACATAGAAATAGGCAACGGCGCTTTTCAATATTGCACGAGGCTGCAAGCCATCACCATTCCGGCATCCGTGAAGAAGATAGGCACCTCACTTTTCTATGGCTGCACAGGTCTCAAGACGGCATCTATAAGCGAAGAATTCACTGAGATTCCGGAACTGACATTCTCCAATTGCGACTCACTCACCACCGTATCATTGTCTGACAAGGTGGAAACAATAGGCAATGAGGTATTCGCCAACTGCACATCGCTCAACAACCTGACGCTACCCGACGGTCTGAAAACAATACGCGACCGTGCGTTTTACAGATGTCTATCGCTCACAAGCCTCGTAATTCCGGAGTCGGTTGACTCTTTAGGATCCAGCGTTTTCAGCAACTGTACTTCACTGACAAGCATCACGCTGCCGTCAGGAACGACAAAAATAAACGGCCATATGTTCGAATGGTGTTCCGCGCTGGAATCATTCACACTGCCCGACCTCGTGGAAACGATAGAAGAAGGAGCTTTCTCCGAATGTAAAGGCTTACAGGAAATACACATCGGCGACAAAGTGAAATACATCGGGGACGGAGCATTCCAGAATTGCAAGAAACTAAAGAAGGTATATTACAAGGGAAATCTGAACTCATGGCTCGACATCACCCTTGACGCCGAAAGCTATATGGAAGACACCTGTCCGCTGAGTTACGCCAACGAATTCTACATCAACTCCGGCTCTGCCAAGGAGCAACTGATTCAGGACCTGACAATCCCCGGAGACATAACAACAATAAAACCATGTGTCTTCGCAGGATACAGAGGCCTTAAATCGCTCACCATACCGGAGACAGTGGATAGCATAAGCCGCAACGCATTCGCAGGATGCACAGGCTTGACCGACCTCGTAATGAGAGCGAAATATGTAGGCGAAGAGGCATTCTGGGGCTGCTACAATTTAAGAAACGTGACATTGGGAGCACGCATGCGCACTGTTGAGAGACTGGGATTCTACACAGGTTCATACCTGAACAAGACAACCTACGAAGGAAACCTTGCCGGCTGGTGCGGAATAAGATTCAACGAGCAGGGTGCCAACATATTCACCAAAAATGACATATACATAGACGGCAAATTGCTCGAAGGCGACATCGTCATTCCTTGCAACTTCGTGAACGATTACGTATTCTACGGCAACAAGACGCTGACAAGCATTACGGTTCCTTACGACAAGGTATATATCGGCGACTACGCGTTCGCCAATTGCGATAAACTGAAAACCGTGACAATCGGAGCGCCCGATAATGCGGCGAGAGCCCTCGATGAAGAGATTGAAGGAATATCAATAGGCAACTACGCATACAACTATTGCACCCTCCTGTCCGAAATCAACATTGACACCGACAAGCTGTCAAACATCGGCGGAGGCGCATTCGAAGGAACGGCATGGTATGACTCACAGCCCGACGGCCTGCTCTATCTTGGCAAAATAGCATACGCTTATAAAGGAACGATGCCTGAGAACACAAGCATCACGATAGCCGAAGGCACCACCGCGCTGGCCTCTTCGATATTCGGCTCACAATACAACCTTAAGAGCGTCGTCCTGCCGTCATCACTCAAGAAGATAGGAAGCGGAGCATTCGGCTATTGCAGCGGCCTCACAAGCATCAACCTGCCGCAGGGCATAGAGGAGATAGGACAAGGCGCATTCAGGGAATGCAGCAGTCTGACACACGTCGATCTACCGGCATCACTCAAGAGAGTCGAAAGCTACCTGTTCTACGAATGTTCGGCACTGCAGTCGGTAACAATCCCTGCAGAAGTGACAAGCATGGGCTCACAGATATTCTACTATTGCAACAATCTGAAAGAAATGACATCGTCTGCCGCCGTACCGCCGGCATGCGACATGCTCTATTCCGAATATATTCACACATATTACAACGACACTTTCTTCGGATTCATGCCATACATGTGCAAACTCACTGTTCCGGTAGGCAGCGCAGATGCTTACAGAACCGCCGAAGGATGGAAGCAGTTCAACAATATTGAGGAGGCAAACCTCAGCGGCATAACAAGCGTAACGACCGACACTAACGGCCACGAGACCCACTACGACATATCGGGTAAGGTTGTCAGCCCGTCAGCAAAAGGTCTGCACATAGTACGCAAGGCCGACGGAACGACCCGCAAAGTAATAGTGAAATGACCACACGGGCATAAAGACATACCGACACCGTCCCGCACATAAAACAACACACTGCGACGACTGCCGGTCATAACGACCCATGACGACATACAAAGCCGTGCCACGCTCCACCGTAGAGCCTTGGCACGGCTTTCTCTTTTCAAGCATCACGATACATATGACGGAAACAATCGGCCCACTGGAAAAGTGGTGTATGAAAATGATAAAAACATTACTGAAAGAAAGTCGGACGCTTTCCACATTTTTACTCACAACAAACACCAGCGTATTTATAGAAAAGAATCAATGTCTTTAAAGGAAAATGTCATCATCCTTAAAGAAAGACATCAGTACCTTAAAATTACGATATCATAATCTTTAAAGGATAATGTCAGTGTTTTTAACGGATAACATCCGGTTTATTAATGAAAACTCACGGAACGCACTTACAATTTTTCTTGACATTTTTTTGACAAAACATTTTCGCAAAAGAGGTATGAGCGAATGTTAAATCACATATAATAAAGGGCATTTCGGACAATACCGCATTTTGATATACCCCATAACGTAGTCCGGAAAAGTCAGTTTCGTTTTCTGATATAGCCTATTTCGCAGTCCGATTAAGCCCATTTCGCAGTGCGATATGGTGCTTTTCAGCCCCCAAAATGGGCTATTTCGCAAGCCGAAATGGGCCTTTTCGCAAAGCGACAAAATACCCATTAAACATAAATCATTGATATTCAACACGTTATAATAACCTCTCATAATTCGCGTATTTGCGTCCGAAGGAAAGTCTGTTCGCAAATACGCGCTTATTTTTCGGGGTATATCAGGAAACTCTGAGGGGAAGTTCAAAATCCGGTTACAATCTGAAAGTCCGCCCGTATCGGTTTGACTCATACCGACAGTCGGACGTAGCGTGAGTCTCGTTCTCATGCCGGCACCGCCGCATACCGGCACTATAATAACCAACACATCAGACACATAACCACCATGACCGCGAGCCCCGCAAGACGGCTGAGCGTCTGCAATACTCCAAGGAAATCGGTATTCATCAATATTCAACACACCATGCCATCACACCGACAATCATAATTGTACATAATTTTGCAAAAATAATACAATAATTATCAAAGCATAAAAACTAACTTTGCATATTGGATAAACCTAAAAACAAAAACACAATGATAAGAGACAGATTTTTTATTGTCATTGCCATATTGTTTCTGATGACATGGCAATGCCGCACCGTTGCACAGATTAAGGGCAACGAAATCACAGTAATGGTGTCGCCCGACCACGACGACTGGAACTACGGGCTCGGAGAGAAATGCGAATTCACCGTGTCGGTGTACAAGGCGCAGAACCTCTTGCGCGATGTCGTGATCGACTATGAGCTCGGACCGGTGATGTACGCCGACGTGAAGAAGGAGAACGTAAGGCTGAAGGACGGCGCATGCCGGCTGACCGGACGCATGGACAAGCCCGGATACTATCGCTGCAAGGTGCGTGCCCACTCCGGGGGACGCACATACGAGGGACTCGCCACGGTGGCCTTCGCCCCGGAGAAGATAGAAGCGGCGGCGCAGATGCCGACCGACTTCAAGGCATACTGGGAACGCAACATAAGTCAGGCGCGCCAGACTCCGCTCGACAGCCGCATGCGTCTGCTGCCCGAACGCTGCACCGACAACTCCACATCGTTCTACTATCGCCGCGTGGTGCTCGGCGTGATACGTGCCATCGACTTCATCGACCAACTGCCGCAATACAACCACAAGGCTTTCGGAGTGACAGGTTCGAGCCAGGGCGGCGCACTTTCGATAATGGCAGCCGGACTTGACAGGACTTGACAGCCGCGTGACGTGCTATGCAGCCGTGCATCCAGCCCTGTGCGACCACGAGGCGTTTCTCAAAGGCAGGGCTGGCGGATGGCCGCATTATTACTATTACGACACGAAACCGTCAGACAAGACCATTGAGAACATACGCCACTACGACGTGGTGAACTTCGCGCGCTGCATCACGGTGCCCGGTTGGTTCAGCTGGGGATACAACGACGAGGTGTGTCCGCCTACTTCAATGCAGGCTGCCTACAATGCGGTGAAGGCACCGAAGGAGTTCAAGCCTTACCTGCAGACAGGTCATTACTGGTATCAGGAACAATGGGACGAATGGTGTGAATGGATTTGGAATAAACTCGGAATATATGAATAAACGCACGATCATTATGACAGCAACCTCAGCAATGGCTGCCGTGGTCATGGCGCAGACGGCCGTAAAGCCCGCCATACCGCAAGACAAGGAAATAGAACGAAAAGTGGAGAAAACGCTCGCCGGCATGACTCTCGACGAGAAGATAGGTCAGATGTGCGAGATAACGGTCGATGTGGTGACCGACTGGAGCTCGCCCGACGACTTCAGACTGAGCCGCGAGAAGCTCGACACCATCATCCGCCAGTACAAGGTGGGCTCCATCCTGAACGTGCCGTTCAGCGTGGCACAGACCAAGGAGAAATGGGCGGAGTCGATAGCCGAGATTCAGAAGGTGTCGATGGAGGCCATAGGCATACCGTGTGTTTATGGCGTCGACCAGATACACGGCACCACCTACACGCTCGGCGGCACGCTCTTCCCGCAGCCGATAAACCAGGCGGCGAGCTTCAACCGCGACATGCCCTACCGCGTTTCGCAGGTGAGCGCCTACGAGTCGCGCGCATGCGACATACCGTGGATATACGCTCCGGTGATGGACCTCGGGCGCAATCCGGTGTGGCCACGCGCTTGGGAGTCGTTCGGTGAGGACTGCTACGTCAACGCCGTGATGGGAAGCCAGGCGGTAAAAGGATTCCAGGGCGACGACCCCAACCACATAGGACCGGAGAACGTGGCTGCCTGCATGAAGCACTTCATGGCCTACGGTGTGCCCGTGACAGGCCGCGACCGCACTCCGTCGGCCGTGGGCGAGAGGGATATGCGCGAGAAATATTTCATGCCTTTCCTCCATGCGGCGCGTGCCGGAGCACTGACGCTCATGCCCAACTCGTCCATCAACATGGGCATTCCGTTCCACGCCAACAAGACTCTGCTCACCGACTGGCTGAAGGAGGGCCTCAACTGGGACGGCATGATCGTGACCGACTGGGCCGACATCAACAACCTGTGCGTACGCGACCACATAGCCGCCACTAAGAAGGACGCCATACGCATAGCCATAAACGCCGGCATCGACATGTCGATGGTACCCTACGAGGTCAGCTTCTGCGACGACCTGAAGGAGCTCGTGAACGAAGGCAAGGTGAGCATGAGCCGCATAGACGACGCCGTGCGCCGCATACTCCGACTGAAATACCGTCTTAATCTTTTCAATCGTCCCGACACCCGGCCGGCAGACTATCCTGACTTCGGCTGCAAGAAGTGGGCCGACGAGGCACGCACATTCGCCAATGAGTCGCAGGTGCTGCTGAAGAACGACGACAACACGCTGCCTCTGCGCGAGGGAACAAGAATACTCCTCACCGGCCCTAACACCAACTCCATGCGCTGCCTCAACGGCGGATGGTCATACTCATGGCAGGGCGACAAGGCCGACGAGTGCGCCGTGCAGTACAACACCATATACGAAGCCATGTGCAACCGCTTCGGAAGCGACAACGTGAAGCTCGTGGAGGGCGTGAGCTACAAGAAAGGCGGAAAGATAGACGAGATGGGAACGACAGACATAGAGGCTGCCGTGAACGCCGCAAGCGATGCCGACGTAATCGTGGCGTGCATAGGCGAGACATCTTATGCCGAGACTCCGGGCAACATATCCGACCTCTGGCTGCCCGACGCACAGCGCAGTCTGGTGAAAGCTCTCGCCGCAACGGGCAAGCCCGTAGTACTCATACTCAACGAGGGACGCCCGCGCATCATCAGCGACATTGTGCCGCTGGCAAAGGCGGTGATAGACATCATGCTGCCGGGCAACTACGGTGGCGACGCCCTCGCCTCGCTGATCGCAGGCGACAGCAACTTCTCGGCAAAGCTGCCATTCACCTATCCGAGTCATCCTAACTCGCTGACCACCTACGACCACAAGCCATGTGAGAACATGGGACAGATGGACGGCAACTACAACTACGAAGCCGTGATAGACGTGCAGTGGCCATTCGGCGCAGGCATGAGCTACACAACGTTCGCCTACGACAACCTGCGCGCCAACAAGACCGACTTCGGTGCCGACGACACTCTGACGTTCAGCATCGACATCACCAACACCGGCAACCGCGACGGAAAGGAACCCGTGCTGCTCTACTCGTCGGACGTGGTGGCAAGTCTGTCGCCCGACAACAAACGGTTGCGCCAGTTTGACAAGGTGGAGCTGAAGGCGGGCGAACGCCGCACAGTGAAGATGAGCATCAAGGCTTCTGATCTTGCGTTTGTCGGAGCCGACGGCCGATGGACTCTTGAGGAGGGCGACTTCGTCATGACCTGCGGCAGTCAGAAGCTCACAATACATTGCAACGAGACAAAGACATGGGACACGCCCAACATATAAGCCCGAAATCATGCACAGAACATCATTGATGGCCGCGCTGGCCATAGCCATCATGCCGCACTGCGGAGCCTATGCGAAAATAAAAACCGCACCGCTCATAGCACCGGGCATGGTGATACAGCAGAACAGCGACGTGCGTCTGAGCGGAACGACAACGCGCAAAGGTGCGACGATAAAGATAAAAGCGTCGTGGGACAGACGCACACTGAAGTGTAAGGCCGGCGATGACGGACGCTGGACCATAACCATACGCACCCCGCAGGCCGATCACAAGCCGCACACGCTGACACTCGACGACGGCGAGCCTCTGACCATTGACGACGTGCTCGTGGGCGAGGTGTGGCTCGCGTCGGGCCAGAGTAACATGGAGATGCCGCTGCGGGGATTCGACAACTGCCCCGTGGAGAACAGCACCGAGACAATACTCCGGGCAGGCGAAAACCGCGACGTGCGCCTCTTCACCGTACCCAAGACACAGAGCTGGCAGCCTGCCGACTCGTGCGGCGGACGGTGGATGAGGTCTGAACCGCGTAACGCCGCCGAGTTCAGTGCCACGGCCTACCACTTCGCCACGACGCTGAGCCGTGCGCTCGACGTGCCTGTGGGCGTGGTGGTGTGCGCCTACGGCGGTTCGAGAGTGGAGAGCTGGATGAAACGCAGCCTGCTCGAGGACTTCCCAGACATAAGTCTCAAGCGCGAGGATGTGGAAAAGGAACAGGAGTGGTCGCGCCCTTTGCTCATGTACAACGCCATGTTCCACCCCGTGACGTCCTACACATACAAAGGCATAATCTGGTATCAGGGCGAGTCGAACACCGGCAGCTACCGGACATACGCCGACCGTCTGGCACTCATGGTGAAGTCGTGGAGAGAGGAACTCGGCCTTGGCGACATACCGTTCTACAGCGTCGAGATAGCGCCATACGAGGGCTACGGCGGCAGCGGTCCGTTCCTTCGCGAGCAGCAGCACCGCTCGGCCGGACTCATACCAAACTCTGCCTGCATATCCACCAACGACCTTGTGGAGCCTTACGAATGCGGACAGATTCATCCGAAAAAGAAACTTGAGGTGGGCATGCGCCTCGCCCTGACGGCACTAAACAGGTGTTACGGCCACTCGTGGCTGCCGTGCGAGGGACCGTGCTACAGGGATATGCGCACCGAAGGCAGCACCGCCATTCTTACGTTCGACCACGTGTCGGGTGGCTTCAGCCGCGACCGTGGCATCACGGGCTTCGAGGTGGCAGGCGACGACCGCGTGTTCCATCCCGCCGACGAGGTGCGCATAGTGGGCAACGCGTCCATCGCCGTATCGTCGAAGAGCGTCGAACATCCCGTGGCAGTGCGCTACTGCTTCCGCGACTTCATGCCCGGCAACCTGCACGGCGCATCGGGCCTGCCCGTAGTCCCGTTCAGAACCGACAATTGGTGACCGTCTGCCGGCGGCGCCACAAGCCCCACTCCATCTGCCGCGCGACACTCGCGACTACGCCACATGCCATGTCACACCATACGACAAAGCACAGTCAGCGTGTCGCGCGGCATCAGTGGAGCCTCTTCCCCGCTCCGGATAAAAAAGCCTTAACCGCACGGAAATGAATATTTATGCAATTTCCGACAGTAAAAAATTTTGACAAAAATTTTTCTCAAAATAGAAAACGACGACCCTAAAGCTACCCCGTCGCGGTCAGCCAAAGAGCCTTTTCCACATCAGCTATTTTTTCCTCATAACGACACAAAAAACAGACGGCCTTGCAAAACGGGCTCTTTCAGCCTGTGATATGCACCATATCAGAGCCCGAAATGCACCATATCAGGGCCTGATAAAGCCTATATCAGGGCCTGAAACAGGCTCTTTCGCCAATCCATAAGCACATCATCGAATTGCCAGAATGCGTAAACCACTGTCTGTCAAGCAGATAACAAAACCTCTCAAAACTCGCGAATTTGCGCCCGAGGATGCTTTTGCTCGAAAATATTTAACTCTCGCGGAGTTGACGATGAATAAATATGCAACAGCAGCTCTGGATTTGCATATTTATGCAATGCACACACCTGTGCTTTACATATATTGAAACAACAGGGCAAATACGCCGATACGTCCACAACGCCTGCCATACCACAACCAACGGCGAACCGGCATACTGCATTAAAACGTAATGATATGACTTTCTATTTCAAAATTAATGCTAACTTTGCGGTTAGGCATAATAACTGCAATGTGAGTGCAGATATTTCCAGAAAAAGAATATCTCCGAAAATCTTATCAAAATTTTAAAAATTCAAGAACTAATATACATCAATATAAAATATAACTTTGAAACATGAAATATCCGATATTGAGTAAGATATACATGAATAAAAAGCACTGAAAATTATTTATAGAAAAATAAAGAATTGTTTTAATGAAAAAAAGCACATCGAAACTATTAAAGAAATATTTGTTGATATTAGCATTAGCTATAATATTAATGCCAGCAATAATAAATCTTTGCTATCATATACACATACCATGTTTAGACTGGTTGAATAAATATTTTGACAAACCACAAAAATGGACCGAATATTGGGGAACTTATTTAAGTGCTTTAGCTTCATCCGCAATGGTTATAATAACGTGGATTACTTTGAAACAAAATAGAATACAATTAGATGAAATGAAACAACAATGGGATAAAGAAAACAAACCACGGTTGGAAATGTATTTTGTCAAAGACGAAATACCTGTCAAGGGGCAACGTATTGAAATTGTGAATATCGGTAAAAATACAGCAAAGGATATAAAGTTTTGCATAGATGAAAACATAATTGAAAAAGCCCCAAATAATGACACAAAAGAAGCATTAAAAAATATAGGCCAATCCTTTTCACTATCATTACTACCAAATGATAGCGTTATTATTAGTTTGTGCGAAGACAATACGAACGAGCAATATAAACATAATTATAAAATAGGATTGGAATCAGTTAATAAAGAAGAATATTTAGCTTTCTACAATTCTATCGAATCAATGATGAACATTTCCATAGAAGTAAATTATAATTCCAAATCATTAGTGTCCCGTTAAAATGGGACGAGTTAAACAATTAATCAAAAAGCCCCGGAATCAGGGGATCATTTAGATCTTTGACATCATTGAAATTAGTCTTGT
>ERZ857521.140-NODE-140-length-112937-cov-39.806019_pt1 | contig 112937 bp, 90 predicted proteins | sample MGYA00519701_ERZ857521 | MGnify/ENA primary metagenome ERZ857521 (study PRJEB31778, sample SAMEA3449346) | human gut metagenome | biome: human gut; feature: human-associated habitat; material: faeces | place: United Kingdom | collected 2010/2012 ...
GGAGTTTCGGCGCATCCGTTGGACAGGGAACGCCCCCCTCAGGGATTTTTATCCCTTAATCCCCTATTTTTCGCTTGCACCTTTACTCCCATTCATGTACTTCACAAGGGATAAAAGCCCGTCAGGGGCCTGCCATCGCGCTCCGCTGCGCGGGCCGATACCCATGCCCTTCCGCATTTCCTCCGTGCGGTTATCCGCCAAAGGGTTATGCAATGTATCAAAACTTTTTCCATTCCCCAGAACCCAGAATATATGCGTATTTTACCCATCTTGGCCTTTACCTGCCTTTTCGGAAGCATTTCCTTCGCCCAAGGACAGAGCCGCACCCCCTCCAGGCCGGAACCGGCCCAACCGGCAGCAAATGCTCCGGCGGCCGATACCGTGGACAAGTCCCTGCCGCCAGCCGCCGTCAACGGCATCCGGTTCGTTCTGAAGGAGCCCATGTCTCTTCCTTCTCCCATTTACATGCCTATTGATTCCAAAAGGCTGGAAAAAGTGGAAATCCGCGCCGCCCTTCCGGGGCGCCGCAGCGTCTACCCCAAGAGCAAGATCATTACCCTGTTCGGGGGCCTGGACCAGAAAGGCATGCCGACCAATAAACTCGTCAGCAAGCCCCTGCCGCCCGATCTTGGCTCCAAAACCCTGGCTCTGGTCGGCAAAAACAGCAAAGGGGAATTGACGCTGGATTTTATTAATGAGTCGGAACTGCCGCTGAACTGCGTTTACATCCAGAACCTGACCGGACGCACGTTCACTTTGGAACTTCCCAAACCTCCCTCGGGAGAAAAGAGCGTTATCGAACTGCCCAGCAAATCCACTTACATTTTCGGCAAGAACTCCACAGACAGCAACATTTCCCGCACCACCCCCGCCAATTTGACGTACATGACCCGTTTAAAGAACGGCAAAGTCGTCAAGGTGAAGGACAGAGGCATGATGCTGACGACCTACCCGGGACGAAAAGTGGTTATGATTATTTCCCCGGATTCCACCGGCCGCACCGTCGTTTTGACGGAACTGATGATTTTCAAGGAAAGGCCGGGAGCGGGTTCCTCTGACAAGTAAATTTTCTTCCGATATCCGGGAAGCCGGAAGCTGCTCTGGAGTATATCCGGATTATTCAGAAAAACGGGCATTGCTGCCCGTTTTTTTATTTTTCTTCTCCTGACGCCATGGATTGAGGGAATAAACCACTCCGGACATTTTTCCGGCACGGGAACAATGTCCACCCTGTTTCCCGCGGCTCCAATGCGGCAGGCGGACTGTTCCTGACGCCGGAAACGGTTCCCGCAAAAAAGCCAACGGAACCCCAGTAGGGAGACAGAGCATTCCGCCTATGCTCCCATACGAAGAAAGAGATCCTGAAGCCAGACGGCTTGCCGAAAAAGTTCACCTGCCGCCTTCCGGCATCCGGGCAGGCTTAATAAACTTTGGGCACCAGTCCCTGACGGCTCATCTTATCCTCCACCTTTCGCCGGTTTTCCTCCAGACGCCGGGCGTCATAGGAATCATCCACAGGCTGGGCCTCCGGAATGTTTTCCCCGCGTCCCGCCCGGTATTGCTGCACCTGCGGGAGCACTCCTTCCACCAGTTCCCTGCATATCCAGGAAGGCAGGATATAGGTCTCCGTGCGTCCGGCCCGGCTCAGAGCCAGCCCAACAAATTTTCCGTTGACGTCAATGACCGGGCATCCGGCCCGTTCCGGGAACAAGGTCATGTCCGACTGGATAACCAAAGGGAATTCATCCCTTTTCAAACTCATCCGGTTGCCCATGGAGTTCATCATGTCGAGACGCTTTTGCGGGAATTTCATCACCCTGGGCCTGGGCCCCGTGAGGAGTTTTCCTTCTATCACCTGGTTCCGCCGCCTTACTTCCACGGGAACCGTCTCACCGGGACGCACCCCGACCATGGCGGCACGGATGGAGTACATTCCGTCCACCGGCTTTCCATTCAGTTTCATCAGCACATCGCCGGCCGTCAATCCGCTGCGGTGCGCGCCGCTTCCGGCTTCCACGCCGCCTATCATGACCCCCTCCCCGTCCCAGCGGGGATCGGAAACAATGCCGAGATAAGGCTGGTCATCCGCCCGCAGGCTGCGTTGAGCCACGGAAACGACTCCGAAGTCGCTCACATGCCCTGTGGGCGACACGGCTGCAATCACGTCCCCTTCCTTCGCCTGCACATAGGAATCCAGGTCAATGGGAGGAGCGGGAAGCCCCGGCACATCCATCATCAGTAGATCATGCTCCGGAAGGGCAAAGAGCACCTTGGCGTCATAAACCCGCCCGGAAGAATCCACCAGCATGACCGGACGCCGTTCCTTCTGGAGATCGCTCAGCTTGGTGAGGACTTTTCCCTTTCCCACCACTGTTCCCAAAGCCACCTGGGTATTGCCGGCAACCAGAGCCACTACGGACTGCCCCACCGGAACAGCCACCTTGTCCCATTCCCGGAAAATCTCCTTGGCCTGGCTGTCCAGCACGCTTTTGTCCTCCGGGGCAATCATCTGCTCCGGAGGCAATGGGGAAGCTATTTCCTGGGCATACGCGGAAGCCGCCGCAAATGCCGCCCATAAATATTTCATCATCATCCTTGAGTTTGTTCCTGGTATTTCAGGCCGGACATCAGGTCGCCGCGCCTGCCGAATGTAAGATCCGCCTTGTAAGCCGTACCTTTCCTCACCACCACCAATGGAACGGTTTCCCCCGGACGGTGCCTGCCCAGTTCACGGAGCATATCCCGCACGGAACGCAGGCTCCGGCTGTCCATGTGGGTAATGACGTCCCCCGGCTGGATGCCGGCGGCATCCGCCGGAGAATTCACCACAACGTCTTCCACCACCACGCCGTCCACGCCCAGCACATCCATCATGGCAAACCCGAGCACAGGAGATTCGGGGTCCGCCATGGGATGAAGGCCCAGCCGGCCCCAATGCCTGCCGGAGAGCAGTTTGTCCCAGTCTCTCCTGAAAACGGAAACAGGGACATGGTTGTTGATTTTCAACATAGGGCCAATGGAGGAATGGATGCCAACCAACTTGCCGGAAAGGTCAAAGAGGGGACCGCCGGAATCTCCGCCAATCAGCGTACATTCTGAAATAAGGAAGCGCTGCTTTCCGTCCGTGCACAATCTTCCCATGCGGATGGGCGCGCGGCGTTCCGGGTCAAATCCCTTGGAATGGCCCAGAGCCACCACAAAATCCCCCACATGAAGACCGTCGGATTCCCCCAGTTCCACATGGGGATAGTTTCCTCCGTCCATGATTTGCACCATGGCGGCATCCCGCGTGAAGTTGGCACCCAGCACCCGTCCCTTTACCACGCGCCCGTCGGCAAAGACCACACGCATGATTTCATCGCCGCCCACTACGTGGGCCGCCGTCAAAATCAGGCCCTGCGGAGAGACAATGACGCCGCTGCCCGTCTCTCCCCCGTCGGAAACCAGAGCCACCGTAGCAGCCGTAACCCTGGAGGCCACCTCATGCACATGTTTCTGCAAATCCGCCATGGAAGAAACATTCCCCGCAAGGCTCGCCCCCCCTGACAGCAGGGACACAAGCCCCCCAACGACCAAGTAACAAAAACTCGTCATTCTCAATAGTGATATCATGAAATTACCGATAATCGAATGATAGGACATACCCTACTGTATAAACGTTCAAAACGGCAGAATTTTGTCTATGGATTGCGACATGGCGCCACATCTTTTGCTTAGACCATTTCGATTATTTATGATAAAGTCCGGCCCACGGATGGGGTTAAACGACAAATCAAGGAAACGAAATGCCGCCTCCTGGAGGGAACGCATCCAAGATGGAGAAATGTCTTCCCGTTCCCAGACAGAACGCAAAAAAAGGCCCCTTCCCCGTCCATCCTATCCCGGGTTGCCGCAGGAAAATTCTGATCCGGCCGTCATTCCCGGCCCTACCCGCAGAACGGGAAATTCCCGCAACGGCCCTTCCCGGTATGACACGCCGCCCCAGCGACGGGCCTCCCGCCCGTCTCCGAAGGAAGAGTACGAAGAAAATCCGGAAAGAGAAGAAGAAAACCGTCCCGCACGCGCAGGAACCATGCGCAGGCCGCGTTTCACGATTTTCGGAGCCCTGCTGTTTGTCCTGCTGATGCCGTTCCGCTTCATCGGCTCCCTGACGCGGAATATCCGCTGGTTCATTTGCTGGCCCCTGCGCATCCTTCTGGGATGCTGCTTCGTCGGCATCGTGATCGGAGCCATCCTGGTATTTCTTTACGGCACCATTTCCAACCGCTATGACATTTCCGAGGTAAAGAGCAACATTCCGGAACGCACGGTGATTCTGGACCGTAAAAACCGGACCATCGGAACCCTGCACGGGGAAAACCGCAAGCGGGTATCCCTTCAGGAAGTTCCTCCCGTTTTTATTGATGCCCTGCTCCTGCGCGAAGACAACCGCTTTTACGACCATGGCGGCGTGGACTGGATAGGCGTGGGCCGCGCCTTTGCGCAGGTGCTCAAGCACAAGAGAGCCACGCAGGGGGCTTCCACCCTGACGATGCAGCTTGCTAAAATTACATATAACCACCGGGAGCGCAACCTCCATTCCAAACTGACGGAAGTGGCCCTGGCGAAACGCATTGAAGCCACTTATACGAAGGACGAAATTCTGGAGACTTACATCAACCGTATTTTCTGGGGGCACACCTTCTTGGGGATAGCGGCGGCGGCGCGGGGATATTACGACAAGGAACCCCGGGATTTATCCCTGGCGGAATGCGCCACCCTGGCCGGCATTATTTACGGCCCAAATGATTTTTCCCCCATCAAACATCCGGAGGAAGCAAAAAAAGTGCGCGATATTGTCCTTGGCCTGCTGAAAAACGAAGGCAAGATTACGGAAGTGCAGTATCAGGCAGCCCTGGCGGAGCCTATCGCCACCCGGACGCCCCAGTCCCGGTCTGAGGAAAATTACGCCATGGGTCTCGTGCGCCGGGAGCTGGACGCCATTCTGGAGGAAGAAGACATCCGCCTGGGAGGGCTGGTGGTGCATACCACATTGGACCTTGATCTGCAGAACGCCACGCTGGACGCCATCAATAAGCACATGGACGCGCTGGAAGCCCGCAAGGATTTCAAGAAGCACCTGGCCTCCCTGCAGGCCAGGCGGGAGAAGAGGGGAATCCTGAAAAACAAGCTGACCACCAAGGCGGAATATGAGGCCTCCCTGGCCGCCTGGAAGGCGCTCCCTGCGGAACAGAAGGAAAAGACGCAGCCGCCGATGCCCAATTACATCCAATCCGCCGCCGTAGTCATGGACAATGCCACGGGGGCTCTTCTGGCCGTCGTCGGCGGCCGGGACGCGGAAGAATCCAAGCTGAACCGCGCCATTCAGTCCAGGCGGCAGACCGGCTCCCTGTTCAAACCTTTCATTTACGCCACGTTTTTCCAGCAGGGCAATTCTACGGATACCCGCATTTCGGATGACAGGATTTCGTACGGGGAAATACGCGGAGCCGCCAACTGGTCCCCCCGCAATTCGGACGGAACGTACCGGGGCATGAAGCCGGCCTCCTTCGGCCTCATCCTTTCCCGCAACACCATGTCCGTACGCATCGGCAACCGCGCCGGTTTGTCCAATGTCATTCAATCCGCACAACTGGCGGGCTTTCACGGAAATATTTCCCGCACCCCGGCCCTTTATCTGGGCACGTGGGAAGCGTCCCCTCTGGACATTGCCAGCGCCTACAGCGTTTTTGCCAACGGGGGCGTACGCCCCACGCCGTACATCATTGACCATATTACGGATTCCCAGGGCCAGCCGCGCTTCGCCATCACCAAGAGCAAGCGCACCGTCTATTCCCAGCGGGCGGCGAACATAACCTCTTCCATCCTCCAGCAGGTCTGCAAGCCCGGAGGCACGGCAGGCAAAATTACCGCGCTGGGCTTTAAATCCCCCTGCGGCGGCAAAACCGGAACTACGAATAATTATACGAACGCATGGTTCGCCGGATATACGTCCAACCTCACCTGCAGTGTCTGGGTGGGGTTTGATTCTGCCATCAAAATTCTGGAAAAAGGCTACGGGGGCACCCTGGCCCTGCCCGTCTGGGTGGATATTATGCTTGCCGCCCAGAAGGAAGGCTACCCCGCCAACGCCATCCGTACGCGTCCCGGTTCGGAAGGGCAGGCCGTACTCGTCTGCCGGGAATCCAACCAACTGGCCCATTCCGGCTGCCAGTACGCCAAGACTGCGTATTTTGAAACCTCCGCCGGCTACCAGGCCCCCGCCAACATGTGTGAACAGCACATTCCCATGGCGGAACCGGATTCGGAAGAGAGCATTCCCTACGCGGAACCGCTGGACGGCAGCGACGATAACATCCCCCTGGCCGAACCCGTGGAAGAAACGGACGGCATCCCCTACGCCACCCCCATCTGACTGCTTATTTTTTCCTTATGATTTCCCCATTTTTTCCCTGGTTCCTGGCCTTTCTTCTGCTGATCGCCTGCGTGGCGCTGCTGGTTCTGCTGCTGCGGTACCGGGACCGCTCCGTCCGCCTCGAAGCGGAATCCCGCTCCTGGCAGGAACGGGCGGAAGACAGAACCCAGATGCTCCGCCGGGCGGAAGAGGTGCTGAAAGATTCTTTCGCCGGCATCAGCGCGGAAGTCCTCCGGAACTCGGAAAAACAGTTCCTGAACCTGGCGGAAACGCGGCTGCAAAGCCAGCGCCAGCAGGCCAATCATGACCTGGATTCCCGCAAACAGGCCATCGAGTCCATGCTGAAGCCGGTGAGCGAATCCCTGAAACTGGTCCAGTCCCGGCTGGGAGAGATGGAAAAGGAACGCGTGGGCGCCTATACGGACCTGAAAACGCAAATCCGCTATATTCTTTCCGGCAATGAAGCCCTGAAAAATGAAACCGCCAGGCTTTCCCAGGCTCTGCACCACAACAGCGTTCGCGGCCAATGGGGAGAGCTCCAGCTGCGCCGCGTGGTGGAACTGGCGGGAATGGTGGAGTACTGCGATTTCACGACTCAGGAAACCCGTTCCAGGGAGGAGGAACGGATACGGCCGGACATGGTCATTCACCTTCCTGGAGGCCGTTCCATCATCATTGACGCGAAAGCGCCCATGGCTTCCTACCTGAATGCTGGGCAGACGGAGAATCCGGAAGAGCGCAGCCAGTGGATGGCACGCCATGCCGCGGACGTCAGGAGGCATTTGCAGCAATTAAGCGCCAAGAATTACTTTGCCCAGTTTTCCCCATGCCCCGAATTCGTCATTATGTTCCTGCCCGGGGAATCCTTCTTCCAGGCGGCTCTGGAAGCAGACCCCACCCTGATTGAATTCGGCGCGGAGAATAGGGTCATTCTTTCCACTCCATCCACCCTGATTGCCCTGCTGAAAGCCGTCGCTTACGGATGGAAGCAGGAGCAGCTGGCGGATAACGCCAAGAAAATTTCGGAAGCGGGCGCGGACCTGTTCAATACCTGCTCTATCCTTTCCGGCCATTTTTCTTCTCTGGGCAAGAGCCTGAACCAGGCGGTAGCCCAGTACAACAAAACCGTTTCCTCTTTTGAACACCGGTTCATTCCCCGGGCTCAGAAGTTGAAAAACCTGGGCGTCACCTCCACGAAGGAACTTCCCCGCGCCCTGGAAGACATTACCGAACAGGCCAAATCTGCGGACATTCCGTCCTGAAAGAGCAGCAACTATGCGGCTTTTCCCTCCCTGCCCATTTCCGGGCCGGGAAAATACAGCCCTAAAGAATCCCCCGCAGACGTTTTCCTGCGCCTGAAAGAATCTTGATGATACAGAGGAATTCGGTTTCCGGAACTCTGCCCCAGCCGGAACTTTCAAGAATTTTTATGAGCGGGAACGGGAAACGGCAGGCTGTTTTCATCATGCAGCCGGGCAGATAATTCCCCCGCAGAGGCGCACACCGGCACCCGGAAAGCGTCCAGAGCGGAACGGGAGCTGTAGCCCCACCCCACCAGAACAAGCCGTGTTCCGGCGTTCACGGCCGTGTTGCCGTCATGGGCGGAGTCCCCCACCATGCACACCTGCTCCGGCTCCCTGCCCCAGGAGCGGACGATGGACAGCAGGGAGTCAGGTTCCGGCTTGCGCGGAAAACGTTCGGAAAATCCCATCACCTCACGGAAGGGAATTTCAGGCAGGATATGGCGCACCAGCGGCACCGTAACTGCATGAGGCTTGTTGGATAAAACACCCAGAGGATGGCCTTCTCCGGCCAGGGACAGAAGCATTTCCCGGATGCCGGGGTACGGCACCGTGCCCTCCTGCCAGGTGTGCGGGTATTCGCGCATGAATCCCCGGTGCACCGCTTCAAAAGCTTCCTCCGGCACGTTTCCGTTGAAATAGCCTTTCAGGGAAGCCAGGCAAAGCTCCCGGGCCCCCTTGCCCACCATTTCCCGGATGGCGTCCACGGAATGCTCCGGATACCCCAGCGCTTTCAAGGCCAGGTTCAGGCCGCGGGCGATACCGGGAATGGAGTCCACCAGCGTCCCGTCCAGGTCAAAAACAAAACCCGTTTTCATGGATTCAATGGCAGAACCCCCGTTCGGAAGTTTCCACGAATTGGATGATTCTCCTCAGGCAGGCATTTTCCGCATAATCCGAATGCCGCAGTTCCTCCAGAGCTTCATGAACGGTCAGCTTTTTATTGACGAAAAGCTTTTTATAGCACATGCGCACGGCTTTCAGGTCTTCTTCGGAAAAACCGCGCCTCTGCATGCCGATGGAGTTAACGGACCGCGTTACGGCCGGATGGCCTTCCACGATCGTGTACGGCAGCACATCCTGGCTCACGCGGGCCATCGCCCCCACCATGGCATGTTCTCCAATGCTCACAAACTGGTGTACGGCGCAGCATCCCGCCAGAATGGCGTAATCCCCCACCGTAACATGGCCGGCGGCAGTAGCGAACCCGGAGAAAATCACATGGTTGCCGATCTGGCAATCATGCCCGGCATGGCAGGAAACCAGGAAAAGGTTGTTATTCCCTATCCGCGTCGCGCCGCCAATATCCGTAGCCCGGTTGATGGTGGCGTTTTCCCGGAAGACATTGTTATCCCCCACTTCCAGATAGGTCGGCTCCCCCTTGTATTTCAAATCCTGGCTTTTCAGGCCGATGACGGAAAACGGGAAAAATTCGTTGCCGCTGCCAAAGGAGGAAGGACCGTCGATAACCACGTGGCTGTGCAGCACGCATCCGGGTCCCAGTTTGACATGTTCCCCGACAACGCAAAAGGGACCGATTTTAACATCATCCGCGATCTCTGCAGCAGGATGCACTACTGCCGTTGGGTGTATTTCTGGCATGGCTGAAACAAGTATGAAACAAATTCAGGTGATTAAAAGCCTAAACCCCGCACGGCCGCCTTTTTATCACATTTGGCCGGAAGCGGCCGCATAAGCCTCCATCTCAGGCAGCCAGGGAATCAGCAGAACGTAGATGAGTTGAAGGCACAGAATGACCAGCGCCAGCGTCATCACCACTTTGCGGGGCGTCAGGGGGCTGTTCAGCACATCCGTAGTCCCCAGCTTCCTGTCCCAGGGAGTGAAGCCGAAGCGGCGCACCCACCACCAGGAAAAGAACAGGGCCAGCAGCATCAGGGAAGGAGCAAAACACCCCAGGCCAAGCACCATGACGAACAGGGAGCGCCGGAATGCCGTGGGGAAAGAAAGGCGCCTTCCCCGGTAGTCCCTGACGGAAACGCCCAGCATGGCTTTTCCCGGGGTTGTGCCCAATGTCCCAAGAAATGCAGTTTCCATGAGAACCATCGGGAGGCAGAGGTAAAGCAGAGCTTCATAGGAACCAGGAAGAAAACCGGGATTGAAAGCAGCGCCGGATACCCTGAGCACAGCCAGGTACAGCGTCATGTGCATCATTACATCAGCCATTCTGCCAAGAAAACGGACGTACGCATACGGAACCACCAGCGGCACTCCCTCCTCCGCGGCCTCCCCTCCTTCTTCCGGCAGGCAATCCGCATCTGCGGAAAGCGCCGGGACATCTTCTCCCCCTGCGTTTTCCAGCCTCTCTTCCCTCCCGTTCCGCCGTTCCCCTTCTTCTCTGCCGACGGCACCTGCTCCTTTCAATGCCGGAAGGTCACGGATGCATACCCACTCCGGGCATCCGGCATGCCACGCCCGGGCGTTTTCCGGAATGAGGCCCGCCTCCAGCATGGAAATGACCTCCACTTCCGGCAGAGGCCCCTTCCGTTCATGATCCTGAATCCAGTAAATATCCATAGGCGATTCCTGTTACATACTGCGCAGGGAGCGGGCCGGATCCTGGCGCGCCGTGATCAGGGCAGGAATGATGGATGCCACCACGACCATGACAAAAGCTTTCACCGCCTGCCATGCCAGCTCCGCCCAATCAATCACCACCGGGATATTCGCCGTGCCGTGGAAGGCCACAGGGAACGGGTCAAAGCCTATTCCCGCAAGAAAACCCTGAATCTGCATGCGGTATTCCAGCACCAGAAGCCCCAGCCCTACACCCAGGAGAGCTCCCACAAAACCGATGATGACGCCCTGCCACAGGAAAACGCGCACCACCTGGAACGGAGTGGCTCCCAAAGCCTTCATCACGGCGATTTCCTTTTTCCTCTGGATGGAAACGGTAAACATCACCGCCATGATGCAAAAAGCGGAAATCAGGGAGATGAAGGACAGGACAAAGCTCATCATCATGCGCTCCTTCTGCATCAGTTCAAACCACGCGTTAAAGCGGTCATGCCAGGTTTCCAGCGTCCATGCGGAAGAAGGCTTCTCCTTTTCCAGCGCCTGCATCACGGGGGCCAGCATCGTTTCCACATGGTAAGGGTCTTCCACGCGCAGGGCCACGGCCTGCACCACGTCATCCTCATAACCCAGCAATTCCTGGCCGATGACCAGCGGAATGAAAAGATCCGGGCTGGGCGTATGCTGGGAGGCCCGGTAAATTCCGATCACCTCCAGGTCTTTCGGCATCACCAGCTCCTTGATTTTCCGGAAGCATTCCATATCCGCCTCATTTCTTGCCCCGGCCTTGAAACCGCTCAAAACGGTTTCCCATTCCTTCCGCGTTCCTTGCGGAAAGGCCACCCTGCCGTTGTCCGCAATTTCCCCGTCGTTCAGCACGGCAAGCAGATCCATCAGGCTGGAACGTTCCGCATCCCTGCGCGGGACGGACAACAGCCCGTTAAGCAGGGAAAACGCCCTGTCCACGGAGGCTCTGCCGGCCATTTCACGCTCTCCCTCCGTCTTCAGGTTCTTTCCCCACTCTTTCAAATCCTTGAGTTCCCGCGCGTTTTTTTCCGCCAGCATCGGCAGTTCCGTCTGCTGGTAGGCGTGGGAAATTTCCTGAAAATTGCGAGTCGTATAAACCCGGACAACATCTCCCACATTCAATCCCATGTTCTCCGCCACGATGGAGGAAACCACAGCCTTTTCCCCCATGTCCAGTTCCGCATCGCCAGCTACCACCAAACGCTTCAAATCCTCCAGCTGGGCGGCGTTTTCCGTATCAATGGCCCGGAAAAAGCAGGGCCTCTGCCGCCCCTGCACATCCACCAGCGCATAGTCTTCTATCAGGGCGTAGGTGGACTGGACGCCGGGAACGTGCCTGAGTTTCTCCCCCAAATCCATCCAGTCCGGAATCACTTCCCTCACGCCGAAGTCGTTCCGGTAACATACCTGGACGTGCGGGGAGTGCGCAAACAGATTCCCCTGAATTTCCTTCTGGAGGCCTCCCATGACGGACAACACGACGATGAGCACCATTACCCCCAGGGAGACGCCCAGCAGGCAAATCAGGGTAATAATGGAAAAGAAAGTCCGCAACGGGTTCAAATACCGCAGCGCCAGGCTCAGGCTGATGTACCGGCTCAATAGGTTCTTCATGAATAACGCGGCACACCTTGCCTGATTGCGCTCCCCTTTCCAAGCCTAAAACATGTTCCGGAAAACGGGCGGCCTTTCTTCTGCCGCGCAATCAGGCAGAAAAGGGACATCCCATCTTTTCCTGCGTTGGGAACTTTCCTGTGCCCCGCGCCCGGAAACCATCCCGCGCCAGAATTATTCCCTGCATGCAAACGGATGGGAAAAACAGGAGAAAATCATCATATCCTGTTGACTTCTATTTTTATAGGTGTATCCATAGGTTTAATTGCTAAATGGCGCACCTTATCACAAAATTATTGTTGATAAACAGAAATTATTTAAAGATAGCCAATTAGAATGAAATCTAACTTTTCCATCTGCAACAGCGTCCGGGGCAATCATCATCTTGGTTTTACCGTTACGCCGGTTTTACAGAAGAGGGAGGGCGAATCGTCCGTCTCCTTTTCCTATAATCATGCTGCTCCGTCCTATCCCGGAGACGTGATGCCGGAAACCTCCAAACAAATTCAAGTAGGGGAAGGCGGAGGGGATACCCGTCTGTACGTACTGACGGCCACCGGCACGGTGGATGACCAGGCCACGATTTCAGTAGCGGGGCAAAGCTATACGTCACCCTCAGGCGCCGGAGTAAGAATTAACGGCAGCTTCCCCGGCATCAAGGCCGGGTTTTATACAGTGTCCGTCTCCCACATCAACATTGACTATCCTCCCAGGGGGAACGTCTCCTTCCTCAGTTGCACCGTAGGCCCAGCCAGCGCCATCTCCATCACGCCTGAAGAGAACGACCCGCCGCAGGAATGCGATTGCGACTGCCCGCCGTGCTCCTGCAATTCGGACGGTGAAACTGCTCCCGGAGGCGCCCCCTTCAGCAGCGGCGCCCCAGTCAGCGGCCGCTCCTCCCTGCGCCGTTTCTTTTCCGATCTGACCTCAACCTCCGGAGGCAGCGGGGTGATGCGGCAATCCTCCGTTAATGACATGGCCTGGTCGGCGCAGTTCGGCGCGTTCCGCGGCATATCCCACATGCCGGCGGGACGTCTGGAAATTTCAGCCCACCGCTCTTTCTCCCCGGATTTATCCTCCCCGGCAGGCTTGGCCCTGCGGCATCCGCTAGCCACCTTCCTCGCGCTGCCGGAAGGGGGCATGGCGCCCAACATGCTGGTTGCTCTGCTGGATGGGGCCAGTTACACCAACTACATGCTTGACGGCACGGGAAGCGCGTTTTTCCCGGTAGGCGCATCGGGCATCACAACGACCATCCTGGCCCCCGTCCCGGCCATGAGCAGGGAAGCGGAGGCATGCAGCCTTGAGCAGGCCGCCTTCATCCGCGCTTCTTATGCGGGCGGAGGCGCCGCCTTTTACTCTCTTTCCACAGGGCAATGCGAAGGCTATATCTCCGCGGGCGGGTATTTGATGACCGCATCGGAAGGAGAAAATTACCTGGCGATTGTTCGCGGCGAACAAGGCGTTATCCGTCAAATATGGAACACCTGGGATGGGCTGGCGGATGTGCTCCCCCTGGAAGGAGGAGGGTATGCCATCAGCATTTATCCGCCCGCGCAGGTCATGGAACCGGAGGAAGAAGGAGCCCTGTTCACCGTTGAAGGGACTCCGGCGAAAATCTTCACAGTGACGGGAGACGAAGCTTTGCAAACCCTCGTCATCTCTGAACGCGACAACACGTTGCCGGCCACTGTACCCGACTTCGTGACCAAATGGACATGGTCGCAAGAAGCCTGGAGCATGGCGGAAGGAACAGGAGAAGATGCCGTTGAAACGCGGAGGGAACGTCTTCAACCGGAAGAGGGTTCGCAGGAAAACCGCTACCGCGTCCTCACCCGTCTGATGAAAAACAATGTAGTGGCCTCCTGCACGCTTGAGGAATATGAAACGACCATCACCGGAGAACACCTGCTGAGCCGCACGGAAGGGTACGGCGCCGAAGGGGCGTTGACTACTGTTTACTCCTATGATGACTCCGGCCGGCTTATCTCCTCTGCTTCTCCCAACGCGGGGGAACACAAAACCGTCTACGACGCCGCAGGACGCCCGGTGCTGGAAAACAGCCCATGGGGAGCCAACGGATTGCGGACAGTAAGCACAAAGTACCGTGACAGCGCCGCAGGCTACACCAGTGAACCGGCTGAAGTAAAAATCCAGCTCTCTACCGTTTCCGCAGTCAACACGTTAAGCCTTGCGGTATATACCTATGCGGAAGAAAACCATGTCAAACGCGTGGAAAAGCGTGAAACGGCGGCAGGCTCTTCCGTCACGCAGCTCAGCGTTACGGAAACCTGGCTGGCCGGCGCGCCGAATGCCTTCGCGGCGGGACGCCTCAAGATGGAACAGGCCGTCAACGGCGTACAGACTCATTATACCTACGCCCCAACCACAAATCATGGAGCCCTCTACAGCGTCACGGCGGAAACGCGCATCAACGGAGAACCCGTTCCCGGCCAGTCAACCCGCCGCGTCAGCTACATCACCGCTGAAGGAAACGCCGCAAGGGAAGAAAACCTCGTCCTGCTCCCCACGGGCGAGTGGAGGAAAACAGGCGGCGCTTCCTACTCTTACGACCTTCTCAACCGCCGTGTGGAAACGGTGCGCGACAATGGCCGCACTTCTTCCCGCGCCCTGACCTGCACAGGGGAACCCCTTTGGGAAGTTGACGAAGACGGCGTACGCACGGATTACGCTTATAACACCGCCCGGCAGCTCATTGAAACCACGCGCAGCGAAATAAACGACGGGACTGACGTCGTCACTCCGGAAACGATCACGGCGTATGAACGCGATGCGGCAGGGCAGATAATAAGCGCGACGACCCACATCGGGCCGATGCGGACAACCGAGGAAACTGCCTATGACCTGCTGGGCCGCGCGACCCGCAAAACCGATGTGCTGGGCCGCGTCACAACAACCAGTTACAGCGAAGACGGACTGACGGTTACGACAACCACGCCATCAGGGGCGACGCTCGTCAATACATACAACGCAGACGGGAGCATCGCGCATGAATCCGGCACAGGGCAAAGGGAGCTCTACCACATTTATGATTTTATCAGAGGCCTGCGCCACACTACCCGGCTGGCGGACAACACAACCATCCTGAAACAGGACATTCGGGACGGCTTCGGACAAACCATTACGCTGACTTCTCCCACCACCCTGGAAAACACCTATCTCTATACCCGCAGCGTTTACAATGCGCTGGGCCAGCTCACCCGCCGCACGGAAGGGCCCCGGGCTCCGGTGGAGTATGAGTATGACGGCATGGGAAATCCGGCCAGACAAACCGTTGTGCTCGACTCGGCGTCTCCGGCGGATGCGGCAAAAAACCGCATCCAGACTTTCCAGACAGCCTGGGAAGAACGTGAAGACGGCGTCTATCAAAACGTCGCCGCTGCCCGCAACAATGCAGCGGGCAACATGTTAAGCAGCGCTGTCAAACGGCTGGTTACGGAATCCGCCGTTCTGCAAAACAGGCAAATCACCATCGACGAACGCGGCCATGAAAGCATCCGGTGGACCGAATATGGGCAGGGCGCGGTGCGCGTGGAAAAAAGCAGCGTGCCCACCTCCGACGTTACAGCTTCCGCTACCGTCGTGGACGGCTTCACAACCTCAGAAACGGATAATCGGGGAATCGTCACCGCCTTCACCCGCCGTTACACGGAAACCGGCCTCGTCCGGACGGTCACGGATGGCAGGGGGAACGCTTCCACCACTCATACGGACATTGCCGGCCGCCCGATTGCCGTAACTGATGCTGCCGGCAATACGACAACCACGACCTATTGCGCGACCAGCGACAATCCCTCTGCCGTCACAAATGCCCTGGGCAATACGGCCAACTATGCCTACGATGTCAGGAACCGTAAAACAGCGGAATACGGCACGGCCATCCAGCCGGCCCTGTTCGCCTGGGATGACGCAGACCGCCTTATCAGCCTCACCACCTTCCGCATAGACGAAGAAACGATCATTTCCGACCCATCCGATCTTTCCGGCGGAGACACTACCGTCTGGACTTACCATGACGCTACCGGGCTGGAATTGGAAAAAACTTACGCCAACGGCCGGGGAACCGTCCGGACCTACGATGCCAACAACCGCCTTGCCACGGAAACGGACGCGCGCGGCATCGTCACTACCTATACATGGAACGCGGCGCAAGGCCTTCTCACAGGAATCGGCTTTTCCGACGGCACGCCGGAACAGGCCTTCTCCTACAACATCCTCGGCCAGCTCACGCAAGTGACGGACGCCTCAGGCATACGTACCTTCTCTTACAATGAATACAGCGACCCCGTACAGGACAGCGTCACGGTGAATGGCGCCGTTTTCCCTCTCGTGGAAACCCTGGACGGCTACGGTCGCAGCATCGGCTACATCCTCAAACGCGGCGCCAGCGGCAATGCCCAAATCGCCTCCTGGGGCTACGCGCCGGACGGGCGCATCAACAGCGCGGGCTTCATGCACAGCGGCCAGAACCGCATCTTTGAATATAACTATCTGGCAGGAAGCAATCTGCTGGAAACCTTGACGATGCCCAACGGCATGACGCTGGAACAAAGCTATGAAGCCAAACGTGACCTGCTGGCGGACATGGACTATAACCGCGGAACAACCCTCGTCTCCCGCCGCGCCTATGCCTATGACGCCCTGGGGCGGCCAACCGTCCGCACCCTCCTCCGCCAGGGAACCACACGCCGCGACGTCTTCTCCTACAACGGGAGAAGCGAGCTTGCAGCGGCCACCCTCGGCACGGACGCTTACGCCTATGACTATGACAACATAGGCAACCGTAAGACAGCGCGGGAAATAGAGGAGGAATTCGCTTACACGGCCAACGGACTCAACCAGTACACAAGTATTGAGCAATCCATTCCCGACTCTTCCCTCTCCCCCCGGGAACAGCCTTTTGTCCCCACCTATGACGCTGACGGCAACCAGACGAAAATCAGGACCGCTACCGGCGTCTGGACGGCGGAATACAACGCGCTCAACCGTCCCGTGCGCTTCACCCGCACGGCGGAGGACGGCACGGTGACCACCGTCACCGGCGACTACGACTACATGGGACGCAGGATCTTCAAAAAAGTGGAAACCACCGTCGCCGACCCTGAAACGGGAGAAAGCACGACATCCGTCATCCTGAACCACCGCTACCTTTACCGGGGCCATCTGCAAATCGCGGCCCTCGACCTCACACGAACGACGCTCAACGCCTTATGGTACATCCTGTGGGACCCGACGGAACCTGTCGCCACACGCCCGCTGGCTATCCAGACGGCGGGCAGCTGGTTTGTCTACGGCTGGGACTTGACCAAAAACGTGATGGAACTCTACAAGAGCAACGGAACCATCGCGAATTCCTACTCCTACGCCCCCTTCGGAGAAGTCACTCAAAGGGGCAACATCACCAATCCCCTCCAATGGAGCAGCGAAATGTTCGACGGAGAATTAGGGCTTGTTTACTACAATTACCGCCATTATACCCCCCATGATGGAAGGTGGATCAGTCGTGATCCCATCGCCGAACAAGAAGAATTGAATTTGTATGCATTTGTGAGAAACAATCCGGCTACTGCATACGATAGATGGGGAAACACAGGAATCTATCCAAGTGATCTCGTTTTTATTAAGCAAGGAACAGAAGAAAGCTTAAAAGCAATCCAAAAATTGCTTGAAGGGTATAAAGCCCTCAAGGAAGCCAATATTATTGGGGCAGATAAATGGTTTCATTGCTTGTATATGTGCAAAGCGACGAGAGAGAGCAAATCTCCAAATTTAGTTCTTTCTCTAGGTGTGCTACGTGAGATAGTTGATTTATTAAAAGGTAGATTTAAAGGAGCAGTAGATTCAAAGACAGGGAAAAAACTTGAAGAAATCGAACACGCTTTGGATTCTTTAGAAGATATGAAGGCAAATAGAAAGGGGATAGATTGCCCACCAGAAAAAACATGTGAATGCTGTTGCAATGAATATAAAGTGAATGGATTGTAAAATATAGAAAACAATATAGAAAACAATATAGAAAATTATGTGGAAAATTATGTGGAAAATTATGTGGAAAATTATATCCGTTGTCTTTTTTTCAGGGCTATTGATATTTGCCTGTATTGCAATCTATTTCAATGACAAAAAAATAATCTCAAGAGAAACATTGTTCGATAATGTTCCGTTTACAAAAAAATTATTTTCAGATAAAAAAATTGACAATATAGTTTTCAATATAGATACAAACAAGATAACTGTTTACTTTCCAAGTGATCAATATATGGATATATTTGATTTTTTCAAAAATGGATGGGATCGAACAGATTTTGCAGAATACATTAAATTTTCCAATAAAGATTTTATTATATTCTTAGAAAACAACCTTATGGAGATAAATATAAATAGATAATTATAACTCACCGCCATTATAACCCTCTTGATGGAAGATGGACGAGCAAGGATCCTATCGGGGAATTAGATGTTGATGTGAACTTATACAAATCATACAAAAACAATCCATTAAAAAATATTGACCTGCTGGGAAATATTGCTTGGGCCATAATTCTTCCATGTCTTAAAGGTGCAGCTATAGGATCTGTATCAGATGCCGTAGTTCAAAAATGCCAATGTTGTTATAAACAAGTAGGATGGCGAATATGGAAGTGCCAAACTAAAAATTGTCCAGAAATAAATGTATGTTCTGTTGTTGTATCTGCAATAATTGGATGTGCCGCTGGATACATACCCGGGAGTTTAATTCCGACTAGTTTAGCAGCACTTAAGCAATTAGCCTTAAAAACAGGAGGAAAGGCTGTTGCGAAATGGATTAGCACACTTCCCTGTTGATTAATATGATTGGTGATCTTATATGGGCTATCATTACCAATTTCATTGAAATATTATTAATTATTTTAAAAAAAATCATCAAATTTTCTATCCGTTTTTTTCGGAAATAAATTAATCTATTTTAATGATACTTGTTTTTATATAAAAACTATCTGTGCGCCTCAATTGAATGCAACCTATAGAAAAAAAATTCTGTTGTCAGTATGCTAAATAATGTTCGGTCTAATCCTGTATTTTTAATAAAGAAGAGTTATTAGGGAAAATGAAAAAAACATTTTCACAAAGATATGATGTATTTTTCAACGGAATTATATAGAATAGTCTTGCTGTAAGATTTTCAGAATATTCTGGCTATTGATATTCAGAAAATTGCTCTGATGAAAAATCGGGAAGATCAACGAAACAAGACTAAAGTGGATAATTCCGAATATTTATATATTTCCCAAATACAACCTCCTTTAGAAACCAAAAGAAATAATTATAACATAACATTTCTACCATAAGCCCCGCAAGGAGCAGTTCAAATCTCTGGTTTTAATACAAAACTAAAGCAGTGATACTGTCACATAGAAGAAACATCCTCTATCTGCAAATCGCGTCCCTCGACCTCACGCGAACGACGCTCAACGCCTTATGGTACATCCTGTGGGACCCGACGGAACCCGTCGCCACGCGCCCGCTGGCTATCCAGACGGCGGGCAGCTGGTTTGCCTACGGCTGGGACTTGACCAAAAACGTGATGGAACTCTACAAGAGCAACGGAACCATCGCGAATTCCTACTCTTACGCCCCCTTCGGCGAAGTCACGCAAAGGGGCAACATCACCAATCCCCTCCAATGGAGCAGCGAGTTTTACGATTCGGAATTGGGAATGGTGTACTACAACTTCCGATTCTATAATCCCTTGGACGGAAGATGGATTGCACGCGATCCGATTGCCGAGAAGGGAGGAAAGAATTTGTATCAATATATACAAAATAAAAGTTCACAAAAGTTCGATTTCATGGGGAGAAAAGATGCAGAGCCATTCCCTAATCTAGATTACCCTCTTCCAGTCCAAATAGCTAAGGAAATTTGCGATGGATACAAGCCTGAGAAAAAATGTTGTAAATTCGGTCAATTAATGGACGATGATTATCCTACTAGAGCACGAACGATTTGTAAAAATTTTATGCAGATGTATTCTCGACAAGGTTTTACTTCCAAACAAGTTATCGAGGTCGCAAAATGTCTCGTAGCACAAGAATCACAAAACGGAGAGGAAAGTAATTGCTACAAGAGGCAGCGCAATAGGTTAGTCGCTCATTTTACCTGTTATGCTCATGCTGGATTTATTCCAGATCCTACGAACTGGAATAATGGGGGTACGTTGGGAATTCCTGAAGGAGGCTGGTATTTAGGAATATTTGAAGTATTATCGGGCACTGTAATACAACCAATGGATCAACCAAATCAAAAACCAATTTCCCCTGGGCATATCATTCCTCCTATGGGATTTTAATTATATTAATAGCAATGAATAAAAAATCACTTTTTATTTATAATCAACTCATATTTTTTCCACTAAATATTTATTTTTTAGGTTGGATAATTGGCAGTGTTTTTTTATAATTATCCTTATTCAGTTAATGCTAAAAAAATGGTTATCAATTACTATTGCGATTCTAATAAATATATCGCTGCTTATGCCTTTGGTTTGGTCAATTAGAAAAAATAATCCCGACTGGTTTATAAATCTTTGGCTCTGCGCTGGATATAATATTGGTTTGTTACTTTATGCAAAAAATCGACGAACAATTCATCATAAGCAATGATAAAATCTCCGCTCGCAACGCGAAAGAGAACAATTGATCAAGAAATCAACGAACTGCTTCCGTTATCGAATGCGGCTACGGACTACCTGGGTCGCAGATACATGAAGCGCGTCACGCAAAACGGAGTCGTGACCAAACACGAACGTTCCACTACCGGGGCTACCTGCAGATCGCAGCCCTCGACCAGAAACGCGCGGCGCACCCGGCCTTGTGGTACATCCTGTGGGACCCGACGGAACCTGTCGCCACACGCCCGCTGGCTATCCAGACGGCGGGCAGCTGGTTTGTCTACGGCTGGGACTTGACCAAAAACGTGATGGAACTCTACAAGAGCAACGGAACCATCGCGAATTCCTACTCCTACGCCCCCTTCGGCGAAGCCACGCAAAGGGGCAACATCACCAATCTCCTTCAATGGAGCAGCGAGATGTTCGACGGGGAATTAGGGCTTGTTTACTACAATTACCGCCACTATAATCCCCACGATGGCAAGTGGACAACCAGGGATCCTATCGGAATAGAAGGAGGATGGAATTTATATAGGTTTGCTCTGAATACCCCAGTAAGGAAGTCTGATTATTTAGGAAATAATCCTATAGAAAGCGCTCTTCCTGCAGCTGCGGCGTTGGCAGCTTGTGATGGGCCTTTGCCTGTTGGAGATATAGCAGCAACAGCAGTTATGGCGGGAGCATGTGCTTATGCGGCAACTCAACCGGCGCCATGGTCTGGAGATTGTTCGGTTGCAATGCATGCAGCTTTACAAGCTAATGTCGAATTGGCCAAGTCGAACGTGGGGATGTTGGGAAAATGTAAAACTAAGAATTGCTGTTGGATGCTTAGAATTAAGAAAAAAGCATGGCTTGCACTAGCCACGGCCAGAAGTATTATTAATAACACTTGTTTTCGTGGAGGTGACGCAACACATCAAGACGAAGAAGCAAAAGCTTGGGCGAAAGTCAGCGAATGTGAACAAATAATCGCAATGGAATGTAATGATTAACATGCTAATAAACATATTGTACAAACTTTTCCCTACGCATCCGATTCCCGATCCTGAAGGACTTCGTTTTCCCAATGATTGGGAAGCACGTGAATCTTGTATGTTTTTAAGAGGAAAATCATGGGATAACATACAATCCGAAGAATTGCGACTGCATTGGGATGCATTCTCATGGCTCAATGCTACATACTTCCATTACTATCTCCCTTCTGTTATTTTTCTTTCTTTACAAGAAATAAAAAAATACAAACAAATTTGTAATCTTGAATTATCGATCGACTCCGTATTTTATTTTATCGCCATGGAAGATGTTTTTGATGAGAAATGGAAATTATTTTCTTTGCAACAAATGAAATTGGTAAGAATATGGCATACATTTATTTTAAAACAAGAACATAATCCGGAATTAAATTGGCATATGCAAAATATGAACAATTTAATTGATAGGCTACATCCAAAAATGAACAAAATTTCTGATTAAATATTTTTGAGGATGTTGTATCCCCAATTCCATTTCTAGTTGTATTTTATTGGTGGCATAACGAGCTAAAAATATTTAGATACAATTACCGCCACTATAATTCCCACGATGGCAAGTGGATAACCAGGGAGCCTATCGGAATAGAAGAAGGATGGAATTTGTATGCGTTTGTTAAAAATTCTCCATATATTTTAATGACTTAAATGGGAATGACAGATACATTTCACAGATTCTACCTGATCAATTATCCGACATGACATTTACCTTGCATATAGGAGTAGCTGTTGATCTTTGGGAAAAAAACAAAGACGGGAAATGATGTAAAGTAGGCGTTAAGACGTTTGATTATGGTTTGAATCCAGCAGACAGGGAAACAGCGAAATTAGCCGTGGAATAGCCAAAAACAGGGAATATACTAATTTTTCTTTTATTATTTGGATTATATATAGTCAATACAGTACGTGGAACAATTATTCTTGGTAGAGGTTATATAGAATCTTCAGATGGACTCAATTTAACCAATCCAGAAACCATACCTTCTTCCCCTGTTGAAGATATAAATATGCTTAGAGGAATTCAGCAAGATATAAAATCACCACCCCCATATAATATATTACAAAACAATTGCGCAGATTGGTCTTATAGAGCTATTTGGTATGGAAGAGATAAAACAGCACATTAATTTACAAATGAAAAAAATGTTGGAAATTTTTGAAACAATAATATCATTTGATATATTTTTTCAAAAAAAAGAATTCAAAAAAAGTAAATCAATATTCAGCTATATTGTTTTTATATTCCTGAGCGTTGGATCATATATATCAATTTTTCCAGAAAGGTTAGTTATAAATCCAAATTTATTATCAAATCAAAAAACAATATTATTTATATTATTAATTTATATTTCATATATTATATCATTTTTCAATTGGTTTTACTGCATTAAAAAATCAATACCCTTATTCATCATAATATATTTCATACCACTGTATGTGATATTTTTTCTACATATTGATATTTTTATTAAAAATCTATCCATAATCTATCCATAATTTAACTACAAACATGCATCCCATTGCGAAAAAATCGTGTGGTCTCCTGCACGCAAAGCTATGACGCCTTGGGACTCCCGGCCACCCGCACGGCGGAGGACGGCACGGTGACCACCGTCACCGGCGACTACGACTACATGGGACGCAGGATCTTCAAAAAAGTGGAAACCACCGTCGCCGACCCTGAAACGGGAGAAAGCACGACATCCGTCATCCTGAACCACCGCTACCTTTACCGGGGCTATCTGCAAATCGCGGCTCTCGACCTCACGCGAACGACGCTCAACGCCTTATGGTACATCCTGTGGGACCCGACGGAACCCGTCGCCACGCGCCCGCTGGCTATCCAGACGGCGGGCAGCTGGTTTGCCTACGGCTGGGACTTGACCAAAAACGTGATGGAACTCTACAAGAGCAACGGAACCATCGCGAATTCCTACTCTTACGCCCCCTTCGGCGAAGTCACGCAAAGGGGCAACATCACCAATCCCCTCCAATGGAGCAGCGAGGCATATGATGCCGAGCTGGGGATGGTATATTATAACTTTCGGTTCTATAATCCCGTAGATGGAAGGTGGACTTCGAGAGATCCGATTATAGACGAAAGAAGATGGAATGTGTACTCATATGTTTATCAGGCGCCTTTAAGTTCCTACGATATCATTGGTCTTCAGGCTCCTGGATACGAAGGCGCTTTGACTGTTGCTATTATCAATCAAATACAGGACAGAGATCGTATTGTTAACTCTGCTGCTCACAAATATTGTGATAATTACAATAAATACAAGGATTCTAAATGTTGTGATGGCGAGGGAAGAATGGTATCAGATCCCTATATACCCAAAGCTTGTGACATGTGCCACAAATTTGTTGACAAATATTCGGAAAATGGAAAGGTGATTAAACCTGTCGAATGTGTAGCAGAATGTCTATCCGAAGCGGAAGCTGGAATGCAAAAGATAGGTAGATGCAAAGATAGAAATACGCAAAGATTAATTAATCATGTTTCTTGCTATATTAATTGTGGATTTTATCTGATTTCTTCTAAAGCAATAGGCACTCCAGAAGGTGGATGGAAGATGGGATTTGAAGAACTTTTACCTGACCTCATTGAGACAAAAATTATTGAACCAACAAGCAAACAAATTGAAAATCAAGGAAGAGAAATACAAAAAGCTTTGAACTGCAATCCATATTGTTCAAAATATTTATAAAAAATTAATTTGAAATTTAATATTGAAATGAACCATAGATTTTTAATAATTGGATGTATTTCTCTAATATTCTGGAGTTTGTTAGAATTAGCGATGTTTCCATTTTGTGGAGGAGCATTTTTAATTTCGCTATCATTTATCTTATCCATAATTATCATTTCTGTTAATTCCAAAACAAAAAAACATTTTTTATTTACATGTTGCATTCTAACGTGTTTTTTGTGTTTTGGATTTTTTAGACCGGCAACGGATGCTTATTATATTTCTTTTATATTCGCAGTCCAATGGATCATATCATTTATATTATCCTCTTTTGCTGAATTTCCGTATAATCATGTGAACAAAATTTCTCGATTGGACATTCTTGGGAATATTGTATCCTCAATTCCATTCTTAGTTGTATTTTATTGGTGCATAACGAGCTAAAAATATTTGGATGCAATTACCGCCATTATAACCTCCATGATGAAAGATGGATTGGGAAAGATAAAATCAGTGAGAATCTCATAGCAAACAATTATGTATTTATAAACAACGAACCAAAATCTGATATTAATATTCTTGGTTTATATAGTTGGGGAGATTTCGGGATTGACCTTTTATCTGCAGCCCTTGTTGTAGGAGATGTTATTTTAGGAGGACCAACAGGGGAAGGAATAGGGCCTGCCATAGGCTTTGCAAGGCATGAAAACAGGAGCAAAAATTGCAACTAAAGAAGCAGCGAAAAAAGTTGCAGTAAAAGATACTAAAGGAAAAGTAAAAAAACAGCTGAATGTCTTGCGATTTATGATGGATACAAAGCTGCCGATAAAAATGCAGCGGGATGTAAAGCTTGCCTCAAATGCCCTGATTATTTGAAATTATTGGCGGCTAGGGCAGCGGAAATTACTGGCTGCTCGTTATATTTTAAGAAAAAATGTGACTATATTCTTCCTGATAGTATTACTAAAGGGAGCGCAGCAGCCGTATCCAGTCACAAAAATGAATTGACAAATAAGATAAAAGCCTTTTCAAAATGCGCAAAACATGCGGTAAAGGCAGGATGCAACAACCTCCCACCACTCCCTCAAATATGACAACTATTCCAACTAAAAAAGATATTAATCCTACACCAGGAAATCTTGACGAGTTAACAGCCCTGAAACATTTCCATGGAAAAAGCCAGAGCGAAGCCGCAAATCTTTTTTTTGAATGTCCGACATATTATGAAGAAGATTTAAAATGGATGGGAAGTAAAGCATTCGCTTTTTACTTTCCTTCTATGGAACCGTATCTTTTGTCGGAAGCAAGTGAAGATGATTCAGATATAATTAATGCATTGGCGAATACGCTACAAATCCGTCTGAAGCAAGATCCCCAATCAATCAAAGGATGTCTAGTTCCTGCTCTTAGAATTCTAGATTATATATCGGAAAATATGCAAAAATTCAATGTGGATCCTACTATATACGGTAATATTACTGTTAAATTGAGTAATATAATCAATCAAATTCGCTTACTGTAAATTCCAGACTGATGGCTTGGTTAGTTCAATCTGAATACAATGATGTCTTTCTATGTACTAAACAGGTTATGAGTCTCTATTCATCGTCATTTTAATTCGTAATTGTTTACTCTTGTTTTTTCATCCGAGTAATATTATGAATATCAAAAACCAAAATATTTTGAGAATTTTACAGCGGGACTATCCCACATAATTTCGAATTTATTTAATCATGAAATCAATTATAATCATATTTTTATTTTTTTGCCTTATCTCAAAAAGAGGGGCAGCAGATCAAGAATATCAACAAATCGATTTATATGCGGAAACATCTTTTCTTAAAGAGAATAAAAAACATCGAGTTAAAAAATTAAATTTGGAACAAAAGAAGGAATTAGCGAAAATTATCAACAAATACAATTTATTTCGGGATGGAAAAACGGAAACAGACGTTCCTTTTATAGGGAATCTGGGTATATTTCATATTATAATAAATAAAAAACCTTATTTATTGTTCATGGCATATAATACCAAACACATTCATCTTTTTGACAAGAAAAAAATTGGAGGTGAAGAATATACGAAGAAGCTCTTTTGGTTACAAGAAAGGGACAACAAGAGTGGTTTAGAAGTTCGAGTATTTGAATTAGAACCGCTGTATTTGGAATTGGAAAAGTTCTTGGAAAGGATTTCATCTCCTGTTATAGAAAAAGATAAATAAAAACAATAATATTCGTTTCTCAACATGTAGAACATGTGATTAATATTAAAAATGGGATTGTTTACTTTATTGCTCATCCAAGCAATGTGCTGAATATCAAAAGCCAGAATCCTTTGAAAATCTGACGCCAAGACTGTTCTGCATCATTCCGTTATTCTTTTCCGGCGGCAGGTCTCCACTCCATGCACAGCCAGCGGGCCATGGAGGCGATCATCCGGTCACAAGCGGATTCGGAATCCTTTGAATCCCTGATGAACACGGAAACCGCCATTTTCCGGCCATTGGGAAGAACAATGATGCCGACGTCATTGCGGGCGGTAACGCCACCCCCCGGAAGCGAGAATCCGGATCCCGTTTTATGCGCCACCACATAATCCCGCGGCAGCTGTCCTTTCAGACGTTCATGGCCTGTAGAGCAACCGGCCATGATGTCCCAAAGAACACGTTGTGTGCCTTTTTTCAGAATTTTACCTTCGTCAAACGCGCGGAGAAGAGAGTTCATGGCCGACGGGCGGCTTGAGTTGGCATACTGCAAGTCGCGGTTCCGGTGTATTTCATCTTCCGTAAACCGGACATTAATGCCGTCAATACCCCATTCCTTCAAATCCTTCTGCACGGCCTGCGGCCCTCCAATAAGGCCAAACAGGAGGTCGCAGGTATTGTTGTCGCTTTCCTGGACAGTCACCCTCAGCAGTTCCTTCAGAGAGAAATCGCCGCCTTGGGGAAAACGCTCCCGGAGAGGGCTCCAGGTATCTTTCACCAGTTGTTCCGGACGGATGCGGATAATCTGTTCCAGATTCATGACGCCCTGGTCCACCCGCTTCAACACGGACAAGGCCAGCACGAATTTGACGACGCTCTGCATGGGATAGTCCGCCTCATCCCCCACCGCGACGGTTTCCCCCGTATCCAGCATTTCCGCAGCCATGCCCACACGGGCTTTCAGGGAATGAGCCAATTCTTGAACGGCGGAGGAATCCGCTGCGGAAACGGAAGCCGGAGAATACATGCCCCCCTGAGAAAAAACACCAAAGAGCATGATGCAACCGCATAGATAAGCACCGGTGGAAATCATGGACCCATTCCATACCACGCCCACAGCAACCGCAACAACAATCTATCCCCCCTTTTTTCCTTTCCACGTCATCCGCAAGCCGGGCACAAACCTTGCCTCCTGCCCGGCTTCCTGATAAGAAGGAAAGCATGCCCCATCTCCTTTCGGAAACCCTCGTCTGGTGCGTCACCCTGCTGTTATTCGGCATGGGGCTGATCGGCACGCTCATCCCCATGCTTCCCGGCATTATCATCATTGCGGCCGGGTGCGTCTGGCAGGGAGTCATGGGCAAAGAGAATCTGGCGTGGTGGGAATGGACCGTCCTGGCGCTGCTGGTGGCGGGAGGCATGGTCATTGACAAGCTTTCCGGAGGCATGGGCGCCAAAAAATTCGGCAGCACTGCCGCCGGAATCTGGGGAGCCATGATCGGCGCCGTGGCGGGGAGCCTCCTTTTCTCCCCCATCGTGGGCCTTTTGTTCATGCCGTTCCTGGGAGCGCTGCTGGCGGAACTTATCTTTGCCAGAAAGGATATCATGGACGCCTTCAGGGCCGGTTCCGGAGCGGCGCTTGGGATGCTTGCCGGCCTGCTGCTGGAATTTACCTGCGGCCTGCTCATCATCGCCTGGTTCTGTTCCTGCTGTTTCCTGTTTTAATGTCAAAAAGAAACCGTAACCGTACCCTGCGGAAGCCTTCGGCAGGAACAACGGAGTTTCTCCGTCGCTGAAAGAAACACAGTTTCCCCAACGTATTCCGCAAAACGCCGCCTCTCCCGTCCGGTCGAACGGCCGGGTTCTCTCATTCCCCCATTTTGCCAGCTTATGGATGCACCTGTTCCTATACCCGTCGCCATGATGGCAGGTTTCATGATTCTTGGCGTCATTCTTTCCATGGGGAAATGTTCTTTCCTCATCACAGGCTGCAACATGATGAGCAGAGAGCAAAAAAGACAGTATGATGAACAGGCGCTGTGCCGGTTCATGGGGAAAATCATGTACTGCCTCGCCTTCACCATGCTGCTCTGGCTTGCCAGCATCCTTCTCCAGAACTCCGTGCTTCTGTCCGCATCCCTGTACTTTCTGGCGGGAAGCATTGCGTTTGCGGTCATTTACGCCGGCACCGGAAGCCGATTAAAAAAATAACGCTTTTTACACCAGCTTTCTTTTACTTTTATCATACGCAATATTCATCTTCTCTCATGAACATCCCTGCAACCTTGAAACATTCCTTCCTCCTCTGCCTTTTCGCCGCAGCCGTCCCCCTCCGGGCCATTCCGGCCCCCATGCAGGTCACCGCCTCCACCTCCGCCCGGGTATGGACGGAAGGATACGGCACGGGCAACGGAAGGCTGGGCATCCTCTCTTTCGGCGTTTTCCCGAAGGAAACCGTCGTCCTTAATGAAGGAAGCATTTTCGCAAAGAAAAATTTCCAAATGAGGGAAGGCGCTGCGGAAGCTCTGGACAAGGCTCGCGAACTTTGCAAGGAAGGAAAATACCGCAGTGCGGACCAGCTATTTCGGAAGAACATCCTTCCCCCCGGCAACATTGCGGGGGATTACCAGCAGGGGGGGCGTCTCCAGGTGGAATTCCAGGGGCTCCCCTCACCTTCCTCCTATCAGCGTACGCTGGATATGCGGCGGGGCAAGGCAACCACCCGCGCCCAATTCGGCACTGGGGAATTGACCACAGAAATCCTGGCGGCTCCGTCCAGCGACTGCGCCGCCTACCACATTGCCTGCACAATGCCGTCCGGATGCCGCGTTTCCCTGAATCTGGAACACCCGGATCCGGCTTCCCGAATTGTTGCGCAGCCGAATGGCTGGACGCTGGAAGGACAGGGAAGCAACGGAGGCATCCGGTTTGAAAACACGGTGGTCATCCTGGCTCCCGGAGCCTCCATTACCCGCAAAGGCTCAACAATTATTCTTGATTCCGCCCGGGAAGTGCTGGTGCTTTCATCCATTTCCACAGATTACAATATCCGGAAGCCGGAAGCTCCCCTGACGCATTCCCTGGCGGCTAAAAACGCGCAAATCCTGGCAAAAGCGCAAAAGGCGGGATGGAAAAAACTGGCGGCGGAAACGGAAGATTATTTTTCCCGGCTCATGACGCGCTGCCAGGTGGATCTGGGAGATTCCCCGGCCGGGGTCTCCGCCATGACCACCGCCCAAAGACTGGAGCGGGTCAAACAGGGAAAGAAGGATCCGGATCTTCTGGAACAGCTTTTCCAGTTCGGCCGCTTCTGCACGATTGTCCACACCAGGCCGGGGCAGCTTCCCTGCGGTTTACAGGGATTATGGAATCCGGAGCTGAGGGCGGCGTGGATGGGCTGCTATTTCCTGAACATCAACAGCCAGATGAACCAGTGGCCCTCCCATGTCACCGGGCTGGGAGAATTCCAGAACTCCTATCTCGATTTTGTCCGCAGTCTGCGCCCCCACGGAGAGGAATTCGCGCGATTCATCAAACGGGACGGCTTCTGCTTCGGCCACTATACGGATTGCTGGAAACGCACCTATTTTTCAGGCAACAATCCGGAATGGGGGGCCAGCCTCATGAATGGGGCGTGGGCATGCGCCCACCTGGTGGACAGCTACCGTTTCACCGGAGACCGGGAAGACCTTAAAAAATCGCTGCCCATTCTGGAATCCAACGCTCGTTTCATCATGTCCTGGTTTGAAGATGACGGCGAGGGCCGTTACCTTTCCGGTCCCGGCGTATCGCCGGAGACCGGATTTTACGCGCCGGACGGAACAGGCCCCAACGTGCTTTCCTATGTTTCCAACGGCGCTTCCCATGACCAGCTTCTGGGCAGGGAATCCCTCCGCAATTACATTTACGCCTGCGGGGAGCTGGGCGTACAAACGACTACTCTGGTTAAAGCCGTTCAATTCCTCAGGAAAATTCCCCAGCCTGCCATCGGCCCCGACGGAAGGGTACAGGAATGGAGGAAGCCTTTTGAAGAAATGCAGAAGGGCCACCGGCACATCAGCCACCTTTACGGCCTGTTTCCCGGCACGGAATGGGACATTCTCAATACGCCGGAATACGCGGAGGCTGTACGCAAGTCCGCCGATTTCCGGCGCAAGTACGCGGATATGGGAAACAATGGCATCAGGACGGGATGGAGCACGGCGTGGCTCATCAATCTTTACGCCGCCCTGGGCGACGGAAACGCCGCAGAGGACAGGATGTACACCATGCTGAGGCACTACATCAACTCCAACCTTTTTGACCTCCATCCCCCGTTCCAGATAGAAGGAAACTTCGGCTTTTCCTCCGGCGTGGCCGAATGCCTGATCCAGAGCCGGGTCATGCAGGACGGGTTCCAGGTTATCCTGCTGGCCCCGGCCCTGGCAGACGACTGGAAGAAGGGTTCCGCCACGGGATTGCGCACGCGGGGCGGGCTTAAGGTGGATTTGTCCTGGCAAGACGGCCGGGTGCAGGCCACGGCTACCGCTACGCGTCCGGGCAAATTCCGGTTCATGCATCGAGGCCGGAAAAAGGATTTGTCCATGAATAAGGGAGAAACGGCGCGTCTTGATTTTCCTCCGCTTTCCCATTAGGATTCCCCTTTCTGCGTTACCTCTTCAATTTCCGCCATGCATTTCTTTTCCATGACCTGCAGGCTCGGTCTGCTCATGGCGGCGGCCTGCATCGCCCTCAGCTCCTGTTCCAAGCTTTTTTCTCCCCGCGGAAGCGGAGAAATACCGGACACGGACCAAACGGAAACGCTCCTGAAAGCGCATGTATTCCACCTGGCGGATTCCATCGGTGAACGGAACGTCTACCACCCCGGCGCCATGGAGCGTTCCGCCCGCTACATTGAACAAAAACTGGAGGAAATGGGTTATGCCGTCACGCGCCAGTCTGTCCATATCCCACCCTCCGAAGAATTCGGCGCCGTCAAGGACTGGACGGCATATAATCTCATCGCCATCAAGAAAGGGACCTCCCCCCGGCCCAAAACGCTCATCGTCGGCGCACATTACGATACCAAAGTGGGCATGGACAACTGGCACGACCACGGCCCCGCCCGGCCTTCCCGCACCGGAACGCCGGGAGCCAATGACAACGCTTCCGGCGTAGCCGCCCTGCTGGAAACGGCACGCGCCCTTGCAGCAACTTCCACCCTCCACGATGTTTGCCTGGTGGCCTACGCCAATGAAGAGCCTCCCTTTTACCAGACGCCCGCCATGGGCAGCGCCGTGCATGCCAAATCCGTCTCCCTTCATCCGGGCAGGGAAAAAATCATCGGCATGATTGCCCTGGAAACGCTGGGTTGCTATTCCCCCCGGGTGAATAAAAAACGCCAATCCGCCGTAGTTGCCGGATTGGCCGGCCTGCCGGACCGCTGCGACTATGTTGCCTTCCTCTCCACCAACACGGGCCGCAAACTGGCACGCTCCTGCGCGGAGGAATTTTCCACTTTAAGCCGTTTTCCGGTGCGTTCCGCCGTGTTCCCGTATTACGCCCGCGGCGTTTCCTGGTCTGACGACTGGGGATACATGAAGGAGGGCATCCCCTCCTTTGCCGTCACGGATACGGCCTTCCTCCGTTGCGACGATTATCATGAAACCAGCGATACGGCTGAAAAGCTGGACTATCCCCAGTTTGCAGAAGTAGTGCAGGGACTTTCCAAACTCATCATTTCACTCGCCAACAAACCATGAACATGAACCCGGTATTCTTCTCCGCTTTTTTTCCGGCATTCGCCTGCGCCGCAGCCGTACCTCCTGAACCGTCCGCGCTGGAGGCCATCTGCCCGCCCTCAGAGGGAAAAGCCTTTCACTCCGGATGGATTTCCCTGGGACTGAAAGCGGCGGATCTGAAAGAAAAACAAGTCTCCGCCGGACACATTACGGATGTGGGGGAAGCGCAGGTTCTGCTTCACTTCCCCGCCGGATGGAAGCCGCAAGACAGGCGCACGGCCCTGTGTATCTTTCCGGGAGGGGGGTATTCCATCCAGGCCATTGAAAAGGAAGGGAGCCGCATTGCCGGCTGGGCGGCGGAACACGGCATGGTGGGGGTTGTCGTGAAATACCGCGTTTCAGGAACCAGCAATGCCTTGGGGAAGTTTCCCGGTCCCCTGCTGGACGCCCGCCAGGCCCTGAGGACCGTGCGGGAAAACGCCTCCTCCCTGGGAATTGACCCTCTCCGCATCGGCGTCATGGGCTTTTCCGCAGGCGGCCATCTGGCGGCCATGACCTCTACGCTGTGGAACCGCACCCTGCCGGAAGAAGCGGAAAATCCGCTGAAAAACATTTCCGCCCGTCCGGATTTTTCCATGTTCATCTATCCCGTCATTACCATGGCGCCCCATACAACCCACGGGGGAACGCGCAACAAAATATTGGGCCCCCATCCCTCCCCGGCCCTGGAGGAGATGTGTTCCGCAGAGCGGCAAGTGACGAAACAGACGCCTCCGGTATTCCTCGTCCACGCTCTGGATGACGGCGTTTCCTGCGCCAACAGCAGGTTGATGGAACAGGCCTGCCGGAATAAGGGGGTTCCCGTCAGCCTTAATCTCTATCCAACGGGAGGCCACGGGTATGGCATGGAAAAACGCGGGCATCCCACGGATCAATGGCCGGATGCCGCCGAACAATGGCTCAAGGAACAGGGATTTCTTCCTTCCCCGGCTTCTGCCCGCGGGGGCGCTCCTTCCGGCGCCGTCCCCTCCTCCGGAACACGGCGGGAATGAATGCGCTAGGAACCCAGGTGTGCCGCACCGCAGGGTTGACCGGAACCGGGTCCAGTGGTACTTTTTCCGGGCATGAGTGCGCCCGAAAAGAATTATAAAGACACCATCCTGTTACCGGAAACCGGCTTCCCCATGAGAGGGGATCTGACGAAAAACGAACCCGTACGCCTGAAAAAGTGGGAAGACACCGGGCTGTACGAACGCATTTTGTCCCGCAGGATGGCCCAGGGCGCACCCCGGTTCCTCCTTCATGACGGCCCCCCCTTCGCCAACGGGGATGTGCACATGGGCACCGCCCTGAACAAAATTCTCAAGGATCTGGTCCTGAAATCCAAAACCATGGCAGGCTACGCCGCCCCCTATGTTCCGGGCTGGGACTGCCACGGCCTTCCCATTGAATTCAAGGTAGTTCAGAAGGCCCGTGACCTGGATGCGGCTGAAATCCGCCGGCGCTGTGCGGAATTCGCCAAAGGATTCATTGACATTCAGCGCACTTCCTTCCGCCGCCTGGGCGTGTTCGGCGACTGGGAGAATCCCTACCTGACCATGAAGCCGGCGTATGAGGCCAACATCCTGCGCGTGTTCGCCAAACTGGTGGAAGACGGAGCGGTGTACCAGAGCCGCAAACCCGTCCAGTGGTCCTATGGGGCCTATACGGCGCTGGCGGAAGCGGAAATAGACTACAAGGAAAAGGTCAGCACCTCCGTTTTCGTGCGCTTCCCGCTTCTGGACAATCCCCTGGGGCTGAAAGCCTCCATGGTCATCTGGACCACTACTCCGTGGACGCTGCCCGCCAACGTAGGTCTCGCCCTCCATCCGCGTTTCACCTACGTGGCAGGCAGGTTCATGAAGAACGGCCAGACGGAAAACCTCGTCATCGTCAAGGAGCTGCTGGATGCCTTCGCTCAGAAAACGGGCTGGGCTCTTGCGGAAACCATCCGTGAATTCAAGGGAGCCGAACTGGAAAACTGCGAAGCCCGGCATCCCTTCCTTTCCCGCACGTCAACAATCATCCTGGCGGATTTCGTCACCACGGACACCGGAACCGGCATCGTCCACATCGCGCCCGGCCACGGCGCGGACGACTATAACGTGGGACGCCAATACGGATTGCCCGTCCTCTCCCCCGTGGACGACGACGGCAAATACACGGAGGAAGTGGGCGTGCCCTCCCTGGTGGGCAAACATGTCTTTGACGCCAACAAGGACATCATTTCCATGCTGGAACAGGGCAACAACCTCTTCGGCGTGGAAGAATACCGCCACCAGTACCCGCACTGCTGGCGTTCCAAGACGCCTATTATTTTCCGGGCCGTGGAACAGTTCTTCATCTCCATGGACAAGCTCCGCCCGCAGGCCCTGGAAGAAATAGACAAGGTGCAGTGGCTGCCCTCCTGGGGCCGCAACCGCATTTACGGCACGGTGGAAGCCAGGCCGGACTGGTGCATCTCCCGCCAGCGCACCTGGGGCGTGCCGCTGCCCGTCTTCTTTGACGAAAACGGCAAAGCCGTCCTGGACGCCGCTCTGGTTCGCAAAATCGCGGATATGGTGGAGAAACACGGTTCCAACATCTGGTTTGAACTCTCCGATGAAGACCTGTGCGAACGCCTCGGCCTGCCGAAGACCTGGAAAAAGGGCAAGGATACGCTGGACGTCTGGATTGATTCCGGCAGTTCCCATATGGCCGTCATGGACAACCGCCCCGGGCTGGACGCGCCGGCGGACCTTTACCTGGAAGCTACGGACCAACACCGAGGCTGGTTCCAGAGTTCCCTGATGCTTTCCGTCGCCTGGCGCGGCAAGGCTCCGTACAAGGCCGTGATGACCCACGGCTTCGTCGTGGACAAAGACACCGGGAAAAAAACCTCCAAATCTGACGCCAAGAGCGGCAAACCCATTGACGCGGCCTATTACTACGACAAATACGGCGCAGACATCGTGCGCCTGTGGGCCGCTTCCGTGGATTGGCAAAATGAAGTCCCCTTCGGGGAAGACCTCTTCAAGCAGGTGACGGAACCCTACCGCCGCCTCCGCAACACCCTGCGCATCCTGCTGGGCAACATCAGCGGATTCGATTTCGCCGCGCAGGCAGTCGCCCCGGAACACATGCCCCTCCTGGACCGCTGGATTCTGGAACGCCTGAACGCCGTCATCAGGGAAACGCTGAAGGCCTATGAAGCCTATGACTTCCGCAAGGCGTTCAGCGCCATCAACCAGTTCTGCACCAGCGACCTGTCCGCCCTGTACGTGGACACCACCAAGGACCGCCTGTACTGCGACTCATCTTCCTCCGTTCGCCGCCGCGCCACACAAACGGCCATGACCATCATCTTCAAGGCTCTGTGCCGTCTGCTGGCTCCCATCCTGGCCTTCACGGCGGATGAAGCCTGGGAATACGCGGGATATGAAGGCAGCGTGCATGAGCAGGACTTCCCCGCCCCCATGCCGGAATACGATACCCAGGAGGCGACCTCCGTCATTTCCCGTCTCCAGGAAATCAGGTCCGTCATCCAGGTAGCCATTGAAGAACAAGTGAAAGCCAAGGTATTTTCCAAAAATAATGAGGCCTCCATTACCCTGACCGTTCCCGTGAATGAGAGCGAAGACGTAGTGGCGCTGCTGGAAGACCGGGCGTTTGCCACGGAATTTTTCATCATTGCGGACCTTGACGTGAAAACCGGTCCGGAACTGGCGGCCTCCGCTGCAAAAACGGAACATGCCATGTGCCCGCGCTGCCGCCGGTATGAACCGGCGGCGGAAGGCGGGGACGTATGCGAACGCTGCGCGGAAGTTCTTTCCTGAACCGCATCCACTCCATTTCCCGACCTTTATATGGACCCCCAGACGGAAAAAGAACCCGCCCCCCATAAAAAGACGCCTCCCGGCTGGCTCTGGTGGAGCTTGCTGGGCGCAGGGCTGTATGTGCTGGACCAGGCCAGCAAGCTGTGGATTATCCGCCGCTTCCCGCTGAACTACCTGAACGAAAAGCTCCATAAGTACGCCTACCTGCCGGACTTTCCGGGCTTCTCTCACATCAATGCGGACGGCACGCTGGACTTCGCCACGAACGGGCACATGCCGGAAGCGGAACTGGCGAGGCTCCCGGACCTGAATCCAAACACGGTGGACGCCCTGAACAAACTGAGGGAACTGGAACCCATTTCCTTTCTGGACGGAACCATGAACATTACCCGCGTGCACAACACGGGCGTTGCCTTCGGGCTGGGGAACGGCACCGTCTGGTCCAGCTATCTTTTCCTGGCAGTTCCCGTGCTCGCCATCGTAGTCCTGGTCGTGCTTTACCGGAAAAACCTCTTCCACACGGCATGGCTCAAGCTGGCCTATGTCCTGCTGCTGGCGGGCGTAGCCGGCAACCTGACGGACCGCCTGATTCAGGGGTTCCTGATTCCGTATGAGCAACAGCACGGTTTCTTCACCAAGCTGATGAACGGTTACGTGGTGGACTTCATTGACGTCACCATCCCCCTCTTCAACTACCGCTGGCCCGCCTTCAATGTGGCGGACTCCTGCATCTTCGTAGCGGCAATTATTTTCTTCATCGCCAGCATTTTCTCCGCCAAGAATAAAGAAGAAAAAACATCCTGAAACGCCCATGACCACCCGGCTCGTTATTCTGTCAGGACTGCTTTTGTGCGGGAGCCTCGCCTCCGGCAAAAATGAATTGTACTTCAAGGAAACGGTGGTTCCGGTAAAGGTGGCTCCGGACCAGGACAGCATCACGGCATCCTTCCCCTTCACCAACACTTCCGGCACCCCGGTCACCATCAGTAAAATCCACGTTTCCTGCGACTGCACCACCGCCGGAGCGAAGGACAACAAGCTGACGTATGCCCCGGGGGAATCCGGCGTCATCAGCGCCGTAATGAAAACCGGCAATTTTTCCGGCACCGTGGACAAGGACATGACGGTGCACGCCAACGGCTCCGCCTACAAGCTGGTAATACGCGCGCAGATCCCGGACATCATCCGGATGGAACCACGCAAGCTGGAATGGGCCAGAGGAGAGGCCGCCGCGCCCAAAACCATAAAAATCACCATCTCCAAAGAACTGCCCGTCAACCTGACCACGGTGGATTTGACAGGAGACGCCTTTGACTACGAGCCTGTGACCGTGAAAAAAGGCAGGGAATATAAAATCATCGTCACTCCCAAATCCACGGCCAGGCCGGCCTTCAACACCATCTGGGTGCGCACGGATTCCGCCGTGCCGCGCTACAAGCGCCAAATGGGGTTCCTGGCCATCAAGGAAAACTGACATCCGCCCTTCTTTCCATGAGAGACGCCTTTTCCACCGCTCTGAAACTCCTGCTGGCCGTATTTCTGCTGGCCGTAGGCGTCGCCGCGCTGGATCTGCGCGTCATCCAGCCGTTCCGCACGCCGCCCTGCAACCCGGAAACTCTGGAGGAAGGGCACGTGTGCCTCTCCCAGGTATTAAAGGAATGGCCGGGAAAAATCCTCTGGATAGATGCCAGAAAGCAGGACGACTTTGAACGCCATACCGTCACCCAGGCCCCCGTTTACCCCATCCGCCCGGCGGATGCCAATTACCAGGAACTCCTGGCAAATGCCATGGAAGCCCTGATGACGGCAGAGGACAAGGGATTCTGCATCGTCATCTTTTGCAGCAGGGACTGCACCTCCAGCGCGGCCGTGGCCAATGAACTGAAAAAGCCGGAATACGGCATCCGCGCGCCCATTTTCATTCTGGAAGGAGGCTGGGATGAATTGCGCAAAGAACCCTCACTAGTACCATAGCCATGCTTGACACAGCAACCATTCGCCCGCAGTTCCCCATTCTGGAAACCAGCGTGCACGGCAAGCCTCTCATTTACCTGGACAATGCGGCCACCACGCAAAAACCCCTGGCCGTGCTGGACGCCATCCGCCATTACTACGATACGGAGAACGCCAATGTGCACCGCGGCTCCCACTACCTGAGCCAGCTCGCGACGGAAGCGCATGAAGAATCGCGGGAAACGGTGGCCCGGTTCATCAACGCGCCGGAAACGGCGGAAGTCCTGTTCACCTCCGGCTGTACGATGGGCATCAACCTGGCTGCGGATACCATTGCCGCGTCCGGCATGGTCAAACCGGGAGATGAAGTCATTGTAACCGCTTCCGAACACCATTCCAACATCGTTCCCTGGCAAATGCTGTGCGGACGCACGGGCGCCGTCCTGAAAGCGGTTCCCCTGATGCCGGGCCAAACCCTGGACATGGAGGCTTACCGGAACATGCTCTCCCCACGCACCCGCATCGTAGCCGTGGGACACGTTTCCAACACGCTGGGAACGGTCAATCCTGTGCGGGAAATGGCTTCGCTCGCCAAGGCGAACAGGCAGGAAACCATCGTGCTGATTGACGGCGCCCAGGCTGTCTCCCACATGAATGTGGATGTGCAGGAACTGGGCTGCGACCTGTATGCCTTTTCCGGCCACAAGCTGTACGCTCCCACCGGCATCGGCGCGCTGTGGGGAAAAAGGGAGCTGCTGGAAAAACTGCCGCCGTGGATGGGTGGCGGGGAGATGATCAAGGAAGTCACCTTTGAAAAAACCATTTACAACGACATCCCTTTCAAATATGAAGCGGGAACGCCCAATATAGGAGGAGCCGTGGGTCTGGCGGCTGCCATCCGCTACGTCTCCGGACTGGGCCTGAACAACATCGCCGCCCATGAACAGAAACTGACGGATATGGCGGTGGAAGGTCTGAAAGCCATGCCGCGCCTGACCGTACTGGCTCCGGACGCGCCGCACAGCGCCGTGGTCTCCGTCCTGGCTGAGGGTATCCACCACTATGACCTGGGCACGCTGCTGGATCAGATGGGGATTGCCGTAAGAACCGGGCACCATTGCTGCCAGCCGCTCATGTGCTCCCTGGGCACCACCGGGACTACCCGCGCCTCTTTTGCCCTGTACAATACGGAAGAGGAAGTGCAGGCTTTCCTCAAATCCATGAACCGGGCACTGGACATGCTCTCCTGACACCCCCTCCCTTCCCTTTTTACTTACACCGCTCATCATGAAAACGGTTCCCATCCTTCTTCTAGGACTGGCCATAGGCCTTTCCGGCTGTTCCCTGCACCAGAGGCAGGAAATGGAGTACGCCCATTACCAGGATGACGCAGAAGCCATCCGGGAAGCCCATGCCGCATGGCTCATTCTTTCCTCTCCCCAACGCAGCAGAGAATGGCCGGAAGCGCGGAAAAAATATAATGCGTGCATTCGGGAGCTGGCCTCCCACTTGAAGGAAGCCAAGCGCAAAGGGGGCATGAATGAGGAGAAGCGCCTGAGCCTTCCCTTCGTCATTGAAAAATCCCCCTACGCCAAGGACAGCAATCCGTGGTTCTATGAGTCCATTTTCATGTCTGATGAAGTGGATCCCACTTTCCGACTGAGGGAAAGCGTGACCGTGGAGGGAATGGGCATACCACTGGCGGGGCTGACGCCCCGGAGCGGCTCCCGCCCACATGCCAACGTGCTTAAGGACAACGGCAACGTGCACACGCTGACGGCCATTCTGGACTTTGACCGCATGGTGGACGGGAAACCTACCCTCCGCACTATTCCTCGCCTGATGAATGAACATATCTTCATTGGGAAAAACAAGGTGCGGCAGCCTCTGGCAGCCAACTTTTCCGTCCCTATCGCCCTTTTCTGGAAACTTTCCGACGCAGACGGGACGGAACTTCTGGGGGCATTCCGCCCCAAAAAGGCCATCAATACGATGGGGCTTTATTTTTCCGAACCCTATGACCCCCGGAAAATACCCGTGGTTTTCACCCACGGCCTGATGTCCGGCCCCGCCACCTTCGCCAACCTGACCAACCGTCTCCTGGTGGATCCGGTCATACGGGAAAACTACCAATTCTGGTTCTTCGGCTACCCGTCCGGGCTGGCCTGGACCATTCCGGCCAGCAGGCAGCGGCAGGCCCTGAAGGAGCTCATGCAGGAATACAATCCCCGCGGCACATCCAGGGAAATGAACAACATCGTCATGGTGGGGCACTCCATGGGCGGCCTCATCACCCGTTTCAACAATTCCACCAAACCCTGGACGCTGATGAAGGGAGTATTTGAGCTCTCTCCGGAAACGTTTGAGGGAATGACGCTGGAGAACTGGAAGAAAGGGCTGGCACCTCTCCATTATGATGAACAAACGCTTGAACGGCTCCAGAACAACTTCATCTTCTCCCCGCCCCAGGGAGTCACGCGCATCGTGTACATGGCCACTCCGCACCGCGGCTCCACATTCGCGGACAACTGGATAGGACGGCTGGGCCAGCGCCTGATTGACCTCCCCTCGGACATGCTGGAAGAAGTCACCCGCATCGCTACACTCAGCCGCGGCATGTTCCTACTCAACCCGCTGCAACTGAAAGACGAGCTGACCAGCATCCGCCAGCTTTCCCCGAACTCGTCCCTGGTCAAATACATGTCTGAACTGCGCGGTTCTCCCAACGTTCCCGTTCATTCCATCATTGGAGACAGGGGCAGGAACGACACGCCCAATTCCTCCGATGGAGTGGTCAAATACCAGTCCTCCCATCTGGACTGGAGCGCCAGCGAAAAAATCGTTCCGTCCGGGCACAGCGTACAGGATGATCCGGCATCCGCCGTGGAACTGCGGCGCATCCTCCGGGAACACCTGGCCAAGGTCAGAGGCCGCAAAACGCTGGAAGAAGCGGACGCACGGGCCGCTACCCCGGTATGGCAAACCAACCCCTCGCCTCCCATCATTCTGAAAAGGCCCTGATGCAGGAAATCGAATTCCCCTGTCCATGCAAGACTTCCTCTCCTCGCTCCTGTCATCCATCATATACGGCGAAATAACGTTCAAAACAAAAAAGGAAGAACGTTTCCTGAATAAAAAGAAGACCCGGGAAACAGTCAAAAAATATCAACTCCCCGCGGGGATCATCGCGTACTCCTTCAGCCTTTTGCTGCCCCTGCTGACAGCAGCAGCGATTTTCCAGTCAAAAGGCCAACCCATAACGGCTCTGTTTCTGGGGGCCCTGTATGTCCTGACGTTAACAGAGGGGACGGCATTGTTCATCCGCCTTCTCTGCCGCTGCCGGAAAAGCTGGAACGAACAGGATTTTTACCTCGCCGTGGCCGTCCGCGGCAACATGCCGCTACGTCGGTTGAAACAACTGAAATTTTTCCTGCTCATCATGGCCTCCTGTTCAGCCCTCCTGTTCCTGGCTACCCTGATTTAACTGGCCGGACGAGGAAAAGGGAATGCCGCGTCCGGGCATGGCTGGCGTCCGTCCGGCATCAGGGCGTCCCACTGCAAAAATATGCCCGCTTATAGAGTTGCTTCCGGAGGGGAATTTAAGGTAGAGTAGGAACCAATACTATTCCACCTCCCTTTCTCCATGCCTGCCGACGATTCTTTTCCCATGGACCAGATTTCCTCTCTCTTTCCCCAATTGGAAAATATCCAGCTTGTCGGAACCAAAGGCCCCCAGCAAATTTTCACAGCTTCCCTGAAATCCAACTTTGCTCCCGTCATGCTGCGGGTGGTTCCTACGGAAGAAGCCGGCATCTTCGGCTGGGATCCTGAATTCATCGTCCGCTCCCTCACCATCGTGGAACAATCACATCAGGGACTCCTGCGCGTTTATGAAGTAGGACAGGCGGGGCCGTTCACTTTCATCATTTCCGAGCACTCCCCATATCCGCGTCTGGCGGATATGGAAACCCTTCCCCAAATATCTCCCCAGGCGGCGCTCAACCTGGTGCGCAACATGGCGGAAGGACTGCTGACGCTCCACCGGAAAAACATTTTTCACGGGGGCATCACGCCCAAGCTGATTTGCCTGCGCGAAGACGGCGGGGACGCCCTGCTGCTGCCCATCAACATTTATCCAGCCCAATCTCCGGTGGATATGGGAGACTTCGCCTCTCCAGAGTGGGTTACCGGAGCGGAAACCACGTTCACGCCGGGCATGGATATTTACGCACTGGGACTGGCTCTCTACATTCTGCTTACCCGCAAAACGCCGATGGAAGCGGGTTTTGCCATGCCCTCCTCACTAATCAAATGCAGCGATGCCGTGGATTCGGTCGTCTCCCGCGCCATCAATCCGGATACCCGGGAACGCTACCGGGATCTGGGAGATTTCATCACGGATCTGGATAAAGCCATTGCCCATCCTGCGGGAAGAAACGCGGCAGTCATCCTTCCACCGCCATCTTCCCCGGCCATTCCGGCCCTGAACATGCAAAAAGGGCAGTCCAACATCTATTACTATCTCATTCCGGCCCTGATCATAGGCATTGTGCTGACCTATACCTGCATCCTGTATAAGAAGGATGTCGTCAAAATGCGCAATGATTATAATGAGCAGGTGCAGAAGGAAAATAACGCGAAAGCGGAAGAGGCAAGACAGGCGAACAGGGAAGCGCACCGCCACGCCCCGGCCGCCGCGAAACACGCCGCTCCGGTCAATCCTTCACCTGGCCCGGCCACGCGTCCGGTGCTGACACCGGCAGTTCCCAAAGTTTCCGGGGAACCCGGCAAAGTCAATTGGAGCCTTCAACCCGGCGTCAAGGTGCGCCAGAGTTCCAACCGCAACATGCTGGCAGCTTACGGCCCGGAAAAGGCCGTTGACGGCAATACCAGCTCCAGAATTTCCGACGTTTCGATCAGCGCCACAGGCGTGGTTGAAGGAAAAACCGCCTGGTTCGGCATTGACTTCGGCAGAGAAACCAACCGCACCATAGAAAAGGTGGTCATTTACACGCCGGCCAACCTGACGCTGCTGGGCGCCATGGAAAAATTCAAGGTAATCCTCTACGACAATGACAAAAACGTGCTGGCGGAAAAAACCTTCAGCACCACTCCTTCGGAAAAATCCACCAACGTCACTTCCTGGAAACTGGACGCTCCGGTCAAAGCGCGCGCCTTGCGCGTGGAATCCTCCAATCCGTCCCAGCCGCTGGCGTTGACGGAAGTGGAAGCGTACGGACCGGAAGATGCGGAGGACATACCGGCTCCCGCACCTGCGGAAAAATAATTATCCGGCAACACTGTCCCCGATCGGCCCCCCCTCTTGGGGCCATGCTGAAAGACGCCGTTTTCTTTCCTCCTCCCGAAAGGAAAGCTGGGGCAATGCGGAACGGAATGTCTCGCGCTGCGTTTCTGGATTGGCTTCGCCTATGGAATTGCCCGGTTTCCGCTCTATTTTCAGGAAGCCCTCCAGAGGCACGGAAGGGGAAAGAGCCGAAAAAACGCATTTGCTCCGGACCGGCCCTCCTCTCCACTTCCCTCACCCCCGGAAAAGCGCTCCCACCCCATATAAGCCCCGGAGAACTATCTTGAAGCAGCCGTTGCCCCCTGCGTCCTTTTCCCCATTGAGAAAGAATAATACTCCGGAAATAAAAACCCGGCGCCGCCTCACGGCGGGCCGGGCCAGCAAAATAGCAGTTCTTCCGATTACCGGTTGGCAGACTTCACAATCATGGCATCCTTGCCGATGCGGCCGCGCAGGTAGTGAAGTTTGGCGCGGCGGACTTTACCGCGGTTCACGACTTCAATCTTGGCAATGCGGGGAGTATGCAGGGGGAATACGCGTTCCACGCCTTCGCCGTAGGAAATTTTGCGGACGGTGAAAGCTTCATTAATGCCGGAACCGCGCTTGGCGATCACAATGCCCTGAAAAATCTGGATACGTTCCTTGCCGCCTTCAATAACACGAGTGTGAACCTTGATGGTATCACCTACGTTAAATGGGGTCACATCCGCCTTGAGTTGCTCTTGCTCGATTTTGTTGATAATGTTCATCTTGTGTTATCTATTGCTGGTGAATATCAGTAAAAGGAAAACTTACGGGACGCAGAATATGAGCCATAATCCCCTAAAAGGCAATCCAAATTTGCCGTACGGCCTTAATTTATTTTTTCGGCGGGGCCGGCGGCGGAGCCACCCTGGCAAGCCATTCCTCCAGCGCCGGAAGAAAAGCGGAGGAAGACATGAGGCCCCGGATGCCGTCCGCCCGCTGCAGAAAAGCCTTGTTCCCGCCCCGGGCCCGTTCCGCCATCAGGATTTCCAGCAGCAGGCGCGCGCGGGTGCGGGCGTCAGCCGCGCCGTCCAGGGCGGAGGAAAGGAGCTCTCCGGCGCGGGCCGGTTCCTTCCGGTACAGGCATTCCAGCGCCAGAGCTTCATAAAGGCAGGAAAAAGGGGCCTTCCGGGCGGACTCCATCAAACGCGCGGAACGGTCCTTCCAGCGGTCTCCGAACTGCACGGAGGAAGCCCACCACCCCTGGAAATAACGGTCTTCTTCCGTCGGCTCCACGTCCATATCCTTCATGCGGGCATATGGACGGTACAGGGGATCTCCGAACACCACCCCCTGCCAAGACAGTACAGGCATGCTCATCCAGGAGGCCTCCGCCACGGTATAGCCGTCCAGAAGGCGGTCCACAAAAATATCAAAGCGGTGGCAGGCTCCCAGAAACGGCTCATACACGTTTCCCACCGTCACAGCAGCCCCCTTCTCCAGCAGGGCGGAACTCCACCCCCTGCCGGGGACCTTGAAATCGGCGGCGCTGAAGGAATGCAGATGCATGGCTATCGCCCCGGGCCGGAAGCGGAACGAAGGATCCGAAAACGGTCCGTTCGCATTCCCCGCATACCACCCGCAGTAAAGAGCCGTATCCCGGCTCAAGGGGAATTTTTCCGGCAGGGTCTGGGGCCAGTCATCCAGATAAGCGGGAATGCCCGCCTCCCTCACGCGCTCGAACACGTCGTCCATCCACCGGTCCCCCTGGGCATAGGGGCCGCCCCGGTCCACAACGGCCCACCCCCATAAACCTTTTTTCTCCACGTTCGCCGGTTCCGTCACCAGCCGCATGCAGGTATCGGGCGTCAGTCCGTCCAGGCGGCATACCAGAAACGAAGGAAGGCCGGAACCCACAAAATCCTCCCTTTTATTAAAATAGGGATTCACCTGCCAGGACTTCCTTTCATAACCGCCCACCGCCAGCAGAGCCAGTTCGGAATCCACCGCAGCGCGATCCGTCTGCATCTGGTTGACGCCTTTCCCGGGAAGGGGAGCGGGCGTTTCATGCCGTATCTTCATCGGCAGGTCCGCCATCAGCACCAGCACAAAGATCTTCCGGTTCATCAAGGGGGAGGACGCAATGCCGGAAGGCACCCACCACCGTTGTTTCCGCGCCGTCTCCAGCAGCGGGACGCGGATCGTCTCCTCATACTCCTTCCGCGAAATCTCGCCGGTCATGGGGCAATCCAGGGAAACGAGATTCCCTTCCGGAACGCCGCGCACCCGCGCATATTCCCTGGCCATGCGGCGGCTCAGCTCGGATTTTCCGTTATAAACCACGGCCACATGAGCGGGCAGTAGCTCATAGGCACACGCGGCGGAAAACCATGACGCCAGCAGAAATAACACGGCTAATCCACTCTTGAACATGCCCCTACCATACCTCATCTTCCGGGGCAATCAAGCAGGTGAAAAGGCCGGCCACGAATTCGCCATTTTTCCGCTTTTCGCTTCACATCTTAAAAAAATCCGCTTTAATAACTCTTGATGTATTGCAGGCCTCCCCCCTGCATTCCCTATAACCATCACACGCATATGATTCAGCAAATTGACCATATCGGCATCGCCGTCAAGAGCCTTGACGCCACCGTCCCCTATTACCGCGATGCGCTCGGGCTCGGAGAGCCCCACATTGAGGAAGTTCCCACTCAAAAGGTCCGCGTCGCCATGTTTGACGTTGCCGGAGTCCACATCGAACTGCTCGAACCCACCTCTCCGGAAAGCGCTATCGCCAAGGCTATTGAGAAAAAAGGGGAAGGCATCCACCACATCGCTTTCAAGACCAATGACATCGCCGGGAATATCTCCCAGGCCAAGGAAGCAGGCCTTACCGTGCTGAACGACCCGCCCGTCCCCGGCGCTCACAACACGCAGGTCACCTTCCTGCATCCCAAGTGCACCTTCGGCGTCCTGACCGAATTCTGCCAGCACCCCGGCGGCTGCGAATGCGGCAAGTAACATTCTCCCTATTCACCATACCACTAGACCAATGGCTATTGATCCCAAATTGATTGACGATCTGAACAGCCGCCGCAAGAAAGTCATCCTCAGCGGCGGTCAGGAAAAGATCGACAAGAGACATGAAAAGGGCGAAATGACAGCCCGCGACCGCATGGGGTACCTCTTTGAGGAAGGCACCTTCTCGGAAATCGGCATGCATGTGCGCCACAACTGCCACAACTTCGGCATGGGTAAGAAGGAAATCCCCGGCGACGGCGTCGTTTCCGGTTTCGGCCTGGTGGACGGCCGCCCGGTAGCCTGCGCGGCCTCCGATTTCCTGGCCCAGGGCGGTTCCCTCGGCTACATGCACGCCATGAAAATTGCGGATGCTCAGAAGTATGCTCTGAAAGCCGGCATCCCGATGGTGACCGTGAACGACTCCGGCGGCGCGCGCCTCCAGGAAGGAGTGGCGGCCCTTTCCGGATACGCCCAGGTGTTTTACAACAACGTGCTTGCCTCCGGCGTGGTTCCGCAAATCTCCATGATCCTGGGCCCCTGCGCGGGCGGCGCGGCCTACTCCCCCGCCCTGACGGACTTCATCATCATGCGCAATTCCGGCAACGCGGGCATGTACATCACCGGTCCCAAAGTGATTGAACAGGTCACGTATGAAAAATGCACGATGGACGACATCGGCTCCGCCGCCATTCACGCCACCGTGTCCGGCAACGTCCATTTCGTAGCGGACAGCGACGCGCACGCCATGGACATCCTGAAGAGGCTTCTTTCCTTCCTTCCTTCCAACAACACGGAAGAACCGCCCCACAAACTGGACACTCCGCTGGACCTGAGCGCTGACGAAGGCATGAGCGACCTGATTCCCGGCGACAACCGCACGCCGCTGGACGTCCAGCCCATCATCAGCCGTCTGGTAGACAACGGGGACTTCCTGGAAGTACACAAGGACTTCGCCAAAAATGTCGTCGTCGGATTCGGCCGCATCTGCGGCGTGGTGGTCGGCATCATCGCCAACCAGCCCAATGTGAAAGCTGGCTGCCTGGATATCGACTCCTCCGACAAGGCCGCGCGCTTCATCCGTTTCTGCAACGCGTTCAATATTCCGTTGGTGAACCTGGTGGACGTACCCGGCTTCCTGCCCGGCAAGAACCAGGAACGGGGCGGCATTATCCGCCACGGCGCCAAACTTATCTTCGCCTATTCCCAGGCCACGGTGCCCAAAGTCACCCTAATCATGCGGAAAGCCTACGGCGGCGCCTACATCGCCATGTGCTGCAAGGACCTGGGCGCTGACGCCGTCTTCGCCTGGCCTGGTGCGGAAATTGCCGTTATGGGTGCGGAAGGCGCCGTCCCGGTACTCTACGGCCGCGAACTGAAGGCTGTGGAAGACCCGGCGGAAAAAGCCAAGCGCCAGGGAGAACTTCTGGAAGAATACCGGGAAGCCTTTTACAACCCGTATGTGGCGGCCGGCATGGGACAGATCACGGAAGTCATCAATCCGGAAGAAACCCGCGCCAAAATCGCCTTCGCCCTGCGCACCCTGCTGAACAAGAAGGAAGTGCGCCCGGCCAAGAAACACGGCAACATTCCGCTCTAACATCCATCCCAACGGATTCATATGTTACTTACAACACTCGCTTTTGCCTTCGCACAGGGCATCGCCAACGTTATGAACAATCTGAACTATCAGGTTGTCGGCATCATGGTGGTTATGCTGTGCCTGGGAGGCATGGCCGTCATTCTGACCGTCAGCGGCTCCATCGCCGCCGCCATTCAGAACAGGGCCAAAGCCAAAACCGCTGCTCCCGTAGCCGTGCCTGCCGCCGCTCCCGCTGCGGCGGGCAAACCGGGCATGACTCCGGAAATGCTCGCCATCCTTTCCGCCGCCGTGGATTCCGCCATGACGGAGCTTACTCCGGAAATGGTGGCCGTCATCTCCGCCGCCGTGGACGCAGGCCTGGACGGCATGAGCCACCGCATCGTGGAAATCAAGCAATCCCCGGGTTCCGGCTATGCGGCCGCGGGCAGGGCGGAGATTTTCGCCTCCCACCGCATCAGGCCTTCCCGCTGAACTACTGCATTATTCACCCTTACCCCGCCCAGGCGGAATCATTTAACTTAATATCCCATACCACACACTATTATGAAGAAACTTCGCATCACCGTAGACGGCAAAGTATTTGACGTATCCGTAGAACTTCTGGACCAGGTGTCCTCCACCACTGCGGCGCCGGCCCCCGCACCTGTGGCCGCTCCCGCTCCTGCGGCTTCCGCCCCCGTGGCCGCCCCGGCCCCGGCTCCGGCTCCCGCACCTGCGCCCGCTCCGGCCGCCGCCGGCGCCGGAGACGTGCCCAGCCCGCTTGCCGGCAAGGTTGTTTCCCTGGACGTGGCCGCTGGCGCCTCCGTGAAGGCCGGCGACCAGATTCTGACGCTGGAAGCCATGAAGATGAATACCATCATCTACGCTCCCGCCTCCGGCACGCTCACCGCTTTCTGCGTAAACCCGGGTGATACGGTTCAGGAAGGACAGGCTCTGGCCAAGATCGGTTAATCCCGGCGGCAACCGCCCGGAACCTCCAACAGTTCCTGGCTCCGACTCAGATAACAAACCGCTACAATAACATTCCGTATGAGTCTTTTTGATTCATTAATCACCTTTTTACAGGGGATGGGCATCTTCTCCCTATCATGGCAAATGGTAGGGATGTGGGGCATTGCCATCCTGCTCCTGTATCTGGGTGTAGCCAAGCAATACGAACCTCTCCTGATGGTTCCCATTGCTTTCGGCGCCCTCATCGCCAACATTCCGGACAACGGAATGCTCATCACCCAGCTGAACCAGCAGGTCATCTCCTCCAATGAACAGGGGGAAGTAACCTCCACGTCCCTGAACAACGTGGGCTACCTGCGCGTTCATGTGGCTCCTCTGCAGCAGACGCCCGCCAAGGTGCCGGCCAATCTGACCACGCCGGAAGCCCGCGCCCAGTATCTGGAAACCATGCAGCAGCCCATGCAGGTTTATCCCGGCAGCCAGCTGACCGTTTCCAAAATCAAGTCCGTGCGGGAATCCCAGGAAAAAGCCAAAGCTGACGCCGCCCGCCTGGGAGACGACAGTCTGACGGTGGATCCCAACCTGAAGGACTTCCAGAACGTGACGGAGGACAACGGCAATGAGCCGGTCTTCCTACTCACGAACGGAGAAGGAACCACCGTCGTCCGCCAGCAGGGCGTCAATTACTTTGACACCAGCGGCAACCGTGTTCCCGTGGACCTGAAAACGCAGAAGCTGGAACCCCTGGTGGTTTCCGCCGCAGGCAAATACGTGGCCGTAGGCCAACATACCCAGGAACTGCTGGTCACCTCCATCCACGGGGGCCTGTATGACTGGATCGGGCTGGGCATCAAGGCTGAAATTTTCCCGCCCATCATCTTCCTGGGCGTAGGAGCCCTGACGGACTTCGGCCCGCTGCTCGCCGCACCGCGCACCCTGCTTCTGGGCGCGGCGGCCCAGGTGGGCGTAGCCGCCACGTTCTTCATGGCCCTGTTCATGGGCTTCAACCCGAATGAAGCCGCCTCCATCGGCATCATCGGCGGAGCTGACGGCCCCACTTCCATCTTCCTGACGATGAAGCTGGCTCCGCACCTGCTGGGCGCCGTGGCCGTGGCCGCATACACGTACATGTCCCTGGTTCCGCTGATACAGCCGCCCATCATGGCGTTGCTGACGACCAAGAAGGAGCGCCTCATCCGCATGAAATCCCTGCGGACGGTCAGCAAGAGCGAAAAACTGTTCTTCGCCGTGCTGGTAACCATTGTCACCATTCTGCTGATTCCGGACGCATCCCCGCTCATCGGCATGCTGATGCTCGGCAACTTCCTGCGCGAATGCAAGGTGACGGAACGCCTGGTTCAGGCCTCCCAGAATGAAATCATCAACATCGTCACCATCTTCCTGGGAACCTCCGTGGGTCTCACGATGCAGGGAGACCGCTTCCTGCAGGCGGAAACGCTGCTAATCATTCTGCTGGGCATTGTCGCCTTCGGCGTAGCCACTGCGGGCGGCGTCATCGCCGCCAAGCTCATGAACCTCATCTGGCGCAAGAATCCGGTCAACCCCCTCATCGGGTCCGCAGGCGTCTCCGCCGTCCCGATGGCGGCCCGCGTCTCCCACAATGTGGGCCAGAAGTACGACCCCTCCAACTATCTGCTCATGCACGCCATGGGCCCGAACGTTGCAGGCGTGATCGGCACCGCAGTCATCGCGGGCTACTACATCGCCACTCTGGCGAAATAACCAGAATTGAAAATTACTCCCGGCCTCGGCCCGTCCCATGAATTCCGCAGCCTCATTTTCCACCCCTCCGGAGGAGGAAGGACCATGCGGCGACTGGACTTATCATGAATGGGCCGAGGCTTTTTCCACCAATGACCTGGCCCGCTCCCTGCCCCCGGGGCATATTGCCGTCTGCCGCGTTCAGACAGGAGGCCGCGGCAGGTTCAACCGCAAATGGATAGGGGAGGAAGGCGGCCTGTGGGCATCCTTCACCGTTCCCCTGTCCGCTCCTGCGGATACAGCGGCCGGCGTGCACTGGGGCCATTTGCCCCTGGTTGCGGGGCTGGCCCTGTTCAACATGCTCCGCGGCATGGGGCTGGATTCCGTGCGCCTGCGCTGGCCGAACGACCTGCTGGCGGGCAAATCCAAACTGGCGGGAATACTGGTGGAACGCCCGGCGGAAAACATGGCCGTCATCGGCATCGGCATCAATGTTTTCAATGATGTAGCCTCCATCGCCGGGGAAATCAAGGACCCTCCGGCAAGGCTGGCGGATCTTGTTCGGGACTGCCCTTCCCTGCACGCCGTCATGGCTTCCCTGGGCAGTCATTTGAACCAGGTTCTTTCCGTCTTTTCCCACGGCGGCGTCTCTGCCCTTCAGGAGGGTCTGTCCCGGGCATGGGCCGGAGAAAGGCCGGTTTCCATTCTTACGGATGACGAAACCGTCCGGGGTATTTTTACAGGGATTGACGATCAGGGCAATCCTGTGCTATCCCTTCCGGCCGGCGCCGTCCGCACCATTCCGGCGCACCTGATTAACAGGCTCCTCGAAGAATGAGCCTGCCGCTCCGTTTTTACACGGGGTTTCTTTCTTTTTTCATCCAACAAAAATCACTGACATGAGTTACAAGGTACTGACACCAGAAGAAGCAGCAAGCCTGATCAAGCATGGCCACCATATTGGGCTGAGCGGATTCACGCCCGCCGGAACGGCCAAGGCCGTTACGGCCGCGCTGGCAAAAATCGCAGAAGCGGAACATGAGAAGGGGAACCCTTTCCAGGTGAGCGTCTTCACCGGTGCTTCCACCGGCGATTCCTGCGACGGGATCCTTTCCCGGGCCAAGGCAATCCGCTACCGCGCTCCCTACACCACCAACGTTGATTTCCGCAAGGCGGTGAACAACGGGGAAATCGCCTATAATGACATCCATTTGTCCCAGATGGCCCAGGAAGTGCGCTACGGGTTCATGGGCAACGTGGACATCGCCATTATTGAAGCCTGTGAAGTCACGGCTGACGGCAAAATTTACCTGACGGCCGCGGGCGGGATCGCTCCCACCATCTGCCGCCTGGCAGACAAAATTATCGTGGAATTAAACGCCGCCCACAGCAAGAGCGCCATGGGCCTGCACGACGTTTACGAACCCCTGGATCCTCCCTACCGCCGCGAAATCTCCATCTTCAAACCCAGCGACCGCATCGGCAAGCCGTACATCCAGGTTGACCCGAAAAAGATTGTGGGCGTTGTGGAAACCAACTGGCCGGATGAAGCCCGTTCCTTCGCCGCAGCGGATCCCCTGACTGATAAAATCGGGCAGAACGTGGCCGATTTCCTGGCTGCCGACATGAAACGGGGCATCATTCCCTCCACATTCCTGCCTCTCCAGTCCGGCGTAGGCAACATCGCAAACGCGGTGCTGGGCGCCCTGGGCCGCGACAAGACGATTCCCGCGTTCGAGATGTACACGGAAGTCATCCAGAACTCCGTCATCGGCCTGATTCGGGAAGGCCGCGTGAAATTCGGCAGCGCCTGCTCCCTGACCGTGACGAACGACTGCCTGGAAGGCATTTACAGGGATATGGACTTTTTCCGCGACAAACTGGTGCTCCGTCCCTCGGAAATATCCAACAGCCCGGAAGTTATCCGCCGTCTCGGTGTCATCTCCATCAACACCGCCATTGAAGCCGACATTTACGGGAACGTCAACTCCACGCACATTGGCGGCACGAAGATGATGAACGGCATCGGCGGATCCGGCGACTTCACGCGCAACGCCTACATCTCCATTTTCACCTGCCCGTCCGTTGCCAAGGACGGCAAGATCAGCGCCATCGTCCCCATGGTTTCCCACCATGACCATACGGAACATGACGTCAATATCATTATTACCGAGCAGGGGGTCGCGGACCTGCGCGGCAAGAGCCCGAAAGAACGGGCCCAGACCATTATTGAAAACTGCGTCCACCCGGATTACAAAAACATCCTCTGGGATTACCTGAAGCTGTCCGACGGCAAAGCCCAGACACCACAATCCATCAGGGCCGCTTTGGGCATGCACGCCGAACTGGCCAGAAGCGGAGACATGAAGAATGTCGACTGGGCCCAGTATAAGTAATTCCGCATACCGTCATTCGCATTGGCATCCATGAATTCACGTTAACCCCTCAGGACCGCTTCCGCAAAGGGAGCGGTCCTTTTCCTTTTTCCCATCCCCTCTACTCCTTCTCTTCACCATGAACTGGATGATTTACCCGGCAGCCAGGGCTTTCATCAAAGTCTGCGCCGTTCTTTTCGGCGCGGGCGCAGCAGCGGCAGTCCTCATCCATCTGTTCATGCCTTTTTTCCTCCGCTCTCCCCGGACAGCCGCGCCCTTCCTGCTTTTGGGCACAGGGGCGGAATTGCTCTCCATCCTTTCCCTGTCCTTCCTCATGTTCTGGGGCGCCAGAGTCCTGCTGGCCTCCCGCGGAAGCAGAATAACAAGAAATCTGAGCATGCTGGCCTTCCTGCCCGCCCTGTACGCCCTCCTCATTCCGTTTGCGGGCATGCCCGTCCCATCGCAATATACGGAAATGGACAGGGTTTGGGAGGCCGTCCTCCTTCTGGCGGCCGTCATTTCTTTCTTTTCCTTCCCTTATACGGCGGGATACGGAGCCGCAGGCAGGAGATTATTCCTGGCCTGGGGCATCGCAGCGGCAGGCTGCGGTTTGCAGAGCGCCCTGTTTTTTCTTGCCGTCCTGTTGCGTCAGTTCCTGTCCACCGCAGTTCCCTCCCTGGCAGCGCCAGTTGCATGGCTGGTCGTTCTTTTGTCCTGCGGCCTGGAAATCATGCTGGCGGCCCTTTCCGTCCTTCTGGCGCAGCGCCTGTTTAAAGAGGTCATGTCCATAGCATCCATGCCGGAACCGATTGATCCCTCCATGCCGGGCAACCGTCCCTGACTTTCCTCCCCTCCGTTTTTACCGGCCTGCCGGAAGAGCACCCTCATTCCCCGGCATGAGAGGCTTTTACGGCTTCGCGCAAAAAGCCGTCCGGAAATTTCCGCCGATGGTACGGAATCCGTATGGAAAGCATTGCCGGAAAGCAAACCGCCCCACCCCGGAAAGTCGCGGAGTCGCAGGGACACCCCTCCCGTTTCCCTGCCGGCGGCATACAGCCTTATTTCACCAATTCATCCAGATAACGGCCATAACCGTTATTATTCATGGCTCCGGCCTGGGAGCGCAGCGTTTCCTGGGAAATCCAGCCGTTATTAAAGGCTATCTCCTCCAGGCAGGCTACCTTGAACCCCTGGTGGTGCTCCAGAGTACGAACGAACATGGAAGCATCCAGAAGGGTATCGTGCGTGCCCGTATCCAGCCACGTATAACCGCGCGCCAGTTTTTCCACGCGCAACAGGCCCTGCTTCAGGTATTCCTGATTCACAGAGGTGATTTCCAACTCGCCGCGGGAAGACTTGGGAATCCGTTTGGCTATCTCCACCACCCGGTTGTCGTAAAAATAGAGGCCCGTCACCGCAATATCCGATTTGGGCCTGAGCGGTTTTTCCTCAATGGAAACTGCCTTCCCCTCCTCATTGAATTCCACTACCCCGAAACGCTGCGGGTCATGCACCTGGTAACCGAAAATGGTCGCTCCGCTCGTCAGTTCGGCGGCCCGCCTCAGCTTCTCCGTCAGGCCGCGCCCGTAAAAAATATTGTCCCCCAGCACCAGGGCAACGGAATCCTTTCCTATGAACTCCTCTCCAATAATAAAGGCCTGAGCCAGCCCCTCCGGCCTGGGTTGTTCCCTGTATTCAAAGGAAACGCCGAACCTGCTGCCGTCCCCCAGCAAATCCCGGTACAGGGGCAGATCCCGGGGCGTGGAAATAACAAGGATTTCCCGTATTCCGGCCAGCATCAGCACGGAGATGGGATAATAAACCATCGGCTTATCATAAACGGGCAGCAATTGCTTGCTGACGGAAAGCGTAACGGGATGCAGACGCGTGCCGCTTCCCCCGGCCAGAACAATACCCTTCATATCAAATTCCTAGCCATTGGTTCCAAGACGTTCCAGGCGGTATTCCCCGGACAGGATGCCCCGCCACCATTCCTCATGGTCCAGATACCACTGAATGGTCTTTCTGAATCCGGAAGAATGGTCCTGGCGCGGAGTCCACCCCAATTCCCTCCGTATTTTGGAAGCGTCAATCGCATAGCGCAGGTCATGGCCCGGCCTGTCCTGCACAAAGGAGATTTGCTCCCGGTAGCTCCGGCCGTCCGGACGGGGCCGCAGTTCATCCAGATGGGAACACAGCAGCTCCACCAGCTCCAGATTGGTTTTCTCGTTATTGCCGCCGATGTTGTACGTTTCCCCCGGTTTTCCGCAGGAAACGACCGTCAACAGCGCCTCGCAGTGATCCCCCACATACAGCCAGTCCCGCACGTTTTCCCCTTTGCCGTATACAGGAATGGGTTCCCCGCCCAGCGCTTTCAGGATAACGACGGGGATCAGCTTTTCCGGGAACTGGTAAGGGCCGTAATTGTTGGAACAGTTGGTGATCAGCACGGGCAGTCCGTACGTATCGTGCCAGGCGCGCACCAGGTGGTCGCTGGAGGCCTTGCTGGCGGAATACGGGGAATGGGGGCGATACGGCGTGGACTCCGTGAACAGGCCTTCCTTTCCCAGGGAGCCGTACACTTCATCCGTGGAAATGTGGTGGAAGCGGAAACGCTCCTTTTTCTCTCCCTCCAGGGAACGGTAATATTCCAGAGCGGCCTGAAGCATGGAAAAAGTGCCCATGACGTTGGTGGTCATAAAATTTCCCGGATCGTCAATGGAACGGTCCACATGGGATTCCGCCGCCAGGTGCATCACCCAGTCCGGTCCGTACTCCCGCAGAGTGCGCCGCATCAGGGAAGCGTCCCGGACATCAGCATGCAGAAAACGGTATGCCGGAGAATCCGCTGAGCCGTCCAGGGAATGGATGTTGCCGGCATAGGTCAGGGCGTCAATATTCAGGACTTCATGGCCGCGCTCCAGCAGCAGCCTGACCAGATTGGAGCCGATGAATCCGGCGCCGCCCGTAACGATAACTTTCATAGCACTGTTTTCAGGGAAAGATGCGGCGCCATCATACAACAGCGGCGTTTTTTTTCAAAACAAATCCGCCCATGCCGCGGGAACGTGGCGGCATGGGCGGGGAAAAGCGGGTTCCGTAACCGCAGAGACGGGCTAGCAGCTCAGCTCCCGGCAAAGGTTGACGATATCCTGGTTCACGGAGTACTGCTGCCCTGCTACGGAATCCAGGGAGGCGTAACCGTACTGGCCGTCATGATACACCATGATCTGGTTGATGTCCCCGTTGTTAAGAGCTTCCACGGCGCGGGTGGCAAAACGGGTGCCCATCAGGCGGTCACGGGCGGTGGGAGAACCGCCGCGCTGCACATGGCCCAGCACGGTCAGGCGGGTATCCATGCCGGCGCGTTCCGTCAGCCAGCGGGTCAGGTACTGCGCTACGCGGGTGCCTTCCGCCACCACGGCAATGATGCAGCTTCCTTCCTCATTGATGACGGGCTGGAGGCGCTGGTAAATGGATTCCAGGTCATACGGAATTTCAGGAACGATGCAGATGTCCGCCGCACTGCAAAGAGCGGTGGTCATCGCCAGATAGCCGCAGTCCCGGCCCATCGTTTCAATCACGAAAGCGCGGTGATGGGAACGGGCCGTATCACGAACGGAATCAATGCAGTCCAGAATCACGTTCTGGGCCGTATCCACGCCCAGGCAGTAGTCCGTACCGGCGATGTCGTTGTCAATCGTAGCCGGAATACCGGCAAAAGGCACTTCAAAATCATTGAAAAAGTCATTCAGGGCGCGGAAAGAGCCGTCTCCGCCCATGATGATGAGCTTGTCGATGTTGCGTTCCTTCAGATGTTCGTAGGCCTGCTTGCGGAATTCGTAATCGAAAAAACGCTTGGATCGAGAGGAACGGAGGAGAGTTCCGCCCCTGTAGATCATATCGCTGGTCAGTTCCCGGGTGGCTTCCTTGATTTTTCCATCAATCAGTCCTTCCAAACCGTCATAAACAACGTACGGGTTCATTCCAAGCTGGCGGGCATGATCCACTGCCGCCTTGATCGCCGGGTTCATTCCAGCAGCGTCGCCGCCAGATGTCATAATGGCTATTCCACTCATAAGTAATAAGGTTAACTTGTCCGGGGGAAAATGTTAACGGGCGGAACAAATAATGCAAGCGCGGAGTTTTTACTGGCGCAATAAACGGCAACACTTCATGATGCGGAGGCATGAACGAAACTGCAGCAGCTATTCTGAAAGCCACGGCCGCCCTCCGGGACGGCACGGAGCGGCTCCGGTTCGGAGCCCCGGTCCATGTTACCTACAACCCTCTCACCTATGCATGGGGGCCGCATGAACAGTATGTGCGCACCTACGGAAACGGGGAAAAGGGCCATCTGTTCCTGGGCATGAATCCCGGCCCCTTCGGCATGGCCCAGACAGGCGTCCCTTTCGGGGAAGTGGACGCCGTCGTCAACTGGCTGCACATCCGCGGAGAAGTCGGGCGGCCGGAACATACCCACCCCAAACGTCCCGTGGAGGGTTTCGGCTGCCCCAGGTCGGAAGTCAGTGGCCGCCGCCTCTGGGGACTTTTCGCGGAAGCTTTCGGCACTGCGGAAAACTTCTTCCGTCACAATTACGTGGCCAATTACTGTCCGCTGATCTGGATGGGAGCCACCGGAGCCAACATTACGCCGGACAAACTGCCGGCGGAACAGCGCGCCGCCGTGGACGCAGTATGCATGGAACACCTGCTTTCCCTCATCACCATCCTGAATCCCCACACGCTGGTGGGTGTGGGTGCCTACGCCACGCAGAAGCTGCGGGACGCCGCCTCCCGGCTCCCCGGCAAAAGCTTCACCATCGGCACGTTGCTCCACCCAAGCCCCGCCAGCCCCATCGCCAACAAGCTCTGGCCGGAACGCCCCATCCAGCAGCTTAAGGAACTGGGCATTTTATAAAAAGAGCGGAGGAGGTAGAGTGGAAAGCTCCGTGACATGGAAGGAATCACCAGAGCGACAGGCCGGAAATCGGCAGTTCATCTTGTTCTCCTCCAAATCTACATCGTTTTGAAGGAATATCCGGCCCCCTTTACTGGCTTGATTTGCCCAGGGACACGGCCTTCCTGACGGAAGAAAAGCACGCCGGCATCTACCGGGACGGAGAAGAACTTAAACGCCTCCCCACTTCCACCACAAAAATCAGCCTCCCTCCAAATCAATCATCATTCTTAGACTGAAAACCCTCCGCTCTCCCCCGCAGGCCTTTTTACTGGACAGGGGGAAAAGGGTTCCGTACAGTTTCCGCGATCTTCAAGCGTTCCGAATTTATGGCAATTTCAGATTACATCGTGACCATTGGCCTGGAAGTCCACTGCCAGATCAAGACAAAGAGCAAAATGTTCTGCTCCTGCGAGACCGGCTTTGGCTTTGAACCCAATACGCGCGTGTGCCCCACCTGCCTGGGGCTGCCGGGCGCCCTGCCCGTCCTGAATGAGTTCGCCATTGAACGCACGCTGCTGACCGGCCTGATGCTGGGATGTTCCAGCCCGGAGATTTCCCAATGGGACCGCAAGAATTATTTCTATCCGGACATGGCTAAAAATTACCAGACCTCCCAGCTGGATCTTCCGCTGTGCCTGGGAGGGGAAGTGCCCCTGTACCCCTGGTCCTATCCGAATGACGTGATCAAAGCTGGCGTCCCCCCTTTCCGCACCGTGAAGCTGACCCGCATCCATCTGGAAGAAGACGCGGCGAAGATTACCCATCATGCCAATTATTCCCTGATCGACTACAACCGCGCGGGGTCCGCCCTGATGGAAATCGTTTCCGAGCCGGACATCGACACCCCGGAAGAAGCCTACGCCTACCTCAAGTCCCTCCAGCAGATTCTGAATTACGGGGATATCTCCGACGCGGACATGGAAAAGGGCCAGATGCGGTGCGATGTGAATATTTCCCTGCGTCCCCACGGGCAGAAGGAATTGGGCGCCAAGGTGGAAATGAAGAACATCAACTCCATGTCCGCCGTCCGCAGAGCCCTTCATTATGAAATCCAGCGCCAAGCGGAAGAACTGGACATGGGCATTCCTCAAATCCAGTCCACCCGCCGCTGGGACGACGAACGCGGAGAAAGCGTCGTCATGCGAACCAAGGAAGACGCGCACGATTACCGTTATTTCCCCTGTCCGGATCTGGTTCCCGTACGCACGGCCCCGCTGGTGGAGAAAGTGCGCGGGCAGATTCCCGAACTGCCTCAGGAACGGCAGAAACGCTTCATGGAAGAATACGGCCTGAGCGAGTACGACGCCAACGTGCTGGTGGGAGACCTGGAACTGGCACGCTTTTTTGAAGAGGCGGCGCGGGGAACCGCCAGCGGCAAAAAAATCGCCAACTGGGTGATTAACAATATTTCCGCCGTGCTGAATGAAAAAGGCATGCGCCCGTCTGAATGCCCGGTGAAACCCGGCGCCATCCGGGAGCTGATCGCCATTATTGACGACGGCACCGTTTCCAACAACCAGGCCAAGGACGTATTCGCCAAAATGTGGGATGAGCCGGCCCTCGCCGCAGCACAGGCCGCCAAGCTGCTGGGCTTTGAAAAGGCGGATTCCTCTTTTCTGGACGGCATCGTGCGGGAAGTCTTTTCCGCCAATCCGGACAAGGTGGCGGAAATACAGGGGGGCAATGAAAAGCTCCTGAACTGGCTTACCGGCCAGGTCATGAAGGCCGCCAAAGGCAAAGCCAACCCGAAAATCGTGACGGAAGCGCTGAAAAAAGCCCTTTCCATGGAGTAACCATAAACAAAAAGCCGCTTCCCTTGCCGGTGCCGGCTCCTTGCCCGCAGGGCATCACGGTTTGAACAGCTTCCTGTTTCCGGCCAGGGTGTTCCATACCTGCTTCACTTCCCCGGCCAGCGTCTGCTTCATCATGGCAAGGGAAAAGTCCGCCGCCTGGCCCATACTGATGTAGGGAGGCAGGGCAAGGGCGTCCCTGTCCACATGCGCGTCCAGCAGAGCGGCGCCCGGATAATTCAGGAACATGTCCACCATCTGGTCCACCTGGCTGGATTTGTCCAATAAAAACCCCTTGATGCCGACGGCATCCGCCACGGCGGCAAAAGAGGGGTTGTTCAGGTTGATCTGCCACGGAATCAGCCCGGCCGCCTGCATTTCCAATTGGATGAAATCCAGACAGTCATTGTTATACACCACGATTTTCACCGGCAGCCTGTACTGGACAATCGTGATGAGATCCCCCAGCAGCATGGACAGGCCGCCATCTCCGCACAGGGCAATTACCTGCCGTCCGGGGTATTCCATCTGCGCCCCAATAGCCATTGGCATGGCATTGGCCATGGAGCCATGATTGAAGGAAGCCAGCGTCCTCCTGCCCGGCGTGGCGCACAGGAACCTGGCGCTCCAGATACAGGGGGTGCCGGTATCTACCGTAAATACGGCGTCGGATGCCGCATGCCTGTTCAGGGCGGTCGTGAGCTGTTCCGGCCGGATGGGAGACTCCTTGTCATTTCCTTCCATATAGGCGTTCATCTCCTTCACGTCTCTGGCGTGGCGGTTCAGGGCGGAGTCCAAATGCCCGGAATCCGTCTTTTCCTGCACCATGTTCAGCAGAGCCTCCGCCGTGACGGAAACATCCCCGCAAATACCCAGGTCCAGGCGGCAGCGGCGGCCCAGCACTTCACTGCGCCTGTCAATCTGCACGATTTCAGGTTTGGTGGGAATGAAATTGAAATAGGGGAAATCCGTCCCCCACAACACGAGCATGTCGCTTTCATGCATGGCCTTGTAGGCATCTCCCCATCCCAGCAGCCCCGTCATGCCGATGCCCAGGGGATTGTCATGTTCAAAATAATCCTTTCCCCTCCATGTGTAGGCAATCGGAGCTTTCAGGCGGTGCGCGAGCCGGACGACCTTGTCTTCCGCTCCCGCGCAGCCGGCGCCGCAGAAGAAAGTAATGCGGCGGTGGTCGTCAAGCATCCGTGCCAGAAGGGATACGGATTCATGCTCAGGAACAACATTCTCCCGCGTGTAGGAAGGAGGATGCACCAGATTCTTCATCTCCGCAGGGGCGTCCGCAATGTCTCCGGGCAAGACGACGACGCCTACGTCGCGCCTGGCCCACGCGTGCTGAATGGCGGACATCAAAATGCACGGGGCCTGGGAAGCTTCCGAAACCAGTTCCGCATATGCACTGCATTCCTTGAAAAGCTGTTCCGGATGCGTGGCCTGGAAATATTCCATGCCTACCTGGCTCTGCGGGATGTGGGAGGCAATGGCCAGCACCGGGGCATGGTTGCGGTGGGCGTCAAACAGGCCGTTGATCAAATGGAGGTTCCCGGGGCCGCTGCTGCCGCAGCATACAGCCAGATTCCCGCTCAGCTGGGCTTCCGCGCTCGCGGCAAAAGCCGCCACTTCCTCATGCCGCACATGAATCCATTCAATGGTCTTCCTCCTCCTCAAAGCGTCCGTAACGGGGTTCAGGCTATCCCCCACAATGCCGTAAATCCGCTTAACTCCCGCCTTCTCCAAAATTTCAACAATCTGATCGGCTACCCTGTACATGCAGATTAGACACCAGCCAATCTCCAACGGATTCATTCTTATGTGTCATCCCCTCCATCTTTTCCGCACCGGAAAAATGCCTGAGGATTTCCCCTGATATCATAAGGCCGCCGCCTTTTCAGGCAGCGGCCTATGAATTACCAGTTCTCTGGTGGAAAACCGTCAGGAACGGCGGCGGCGCATCATCAGAACGGCCAGGCCCAGGATTCCCAGAGAAGCCGAGGCCGGTTCCGGAACCTGAAGGCCGGCAAAACCGGCAATCTGTTCCGCGGAAAGTTTTGTATCCGTCCACTGAATTTCACCCCATGTAAGATTGGGATTAATCCATCCTTGGATATCAGTGCGATTTCCGTTCATGTTGCCGTTGTAGGACAACGTGTCAAGCAAGGAACCATTCACATAGACCTCCACAGACTGGCTTTGGTTTGCGCCAGTAACGGCTAGAGTCACGTTAAGAAAACCTCCCTCCAAAACAACGGAAGTTTCAGAAACGTCTCCACGGTTTTGGGAAAAAGAGCCGGTAGAAGTATTCAAATTTCCATCTCCCATGCCAAGCTTGGCATCTGCCGTCAGATACAAGGCATTTGTCCCGTAATTTTGGCCCGCACTGGTGCCATAATACCCAAACAGCGTGGTCTGGGTTCCTTCCGTTAAGGAAGAAGTATTCAGCCAGAGGGAGATCGTGTAATTGGAAGCATAAAAATTACCGCCGTAAGGAATGAAACCGCCAGGAAGGGTACTCTGTGAGAGACTCCCAAACGTCATGTCTTTTCCCAATGTAATACCTTCAGTTGTCGTCGCCGTACCGGCAGCGTAAGACGTTCCGGCCGATGGTTCTAAAGAGCCGGAAGACGCCAACGCCGGAACGGAACAACACGCCGCAATGGCCATTAATGCTAATGTTTTTTTCATTTTCTGTGAATGATGGACTGAGTAGCAATCAGAGAGATATTCCCCGCCCTCTGTATATCGGATTCCCAATCCGCTCTTTTTCTCCCCCACAGGAAAGATGAGAACAAGCTTTTTCAATCCGCTAAAAAATGTAATATAATTACCTTCTATCACTTATGAATATAAAAAATAAAATGCAGAATAGATTTTTTGTGGAGGTTCTGAAGTTGCTGTATAGGAACAGCAATCCCTTTTCGCAAAATAGAAAAAATTGTAATAATAGTTTCATAATTGAAATGTTAGATTGACCTCGGATTGGGAATCCGGTTGTTTTCCCTCAGCCATCAAAAAAAATCAACATAATGTTTTCATATTCAATAAAAATTAATTTTCTTTCCTTCCATTTCCAGAACCTTCTTCTTGAAAAAGAGCCTTCCCCAAATTATCCTCCCGCTAGCTGTAATATTATTTCACCATGAAATTTTTCAAGACAACCATTGCCATGACAACCCTGCTGGGCTGCCTGCCCACATCCCCCGCAGAAGTCGCCTTTCCGGGGCCTGCACCCGGAACAGCCAGCGCGGAACAATCCGCTTCCGGCTATACTCTTTCCAATAACATCCTGACGGCCAAATTTATCCTTCGGAACGGAAGTCTTTCCTTCGGAGGAATGACTTCCAAACTGGGCCCCGTCGCCAAGGCAGGGGATGAATTATTCATCATCAATCTTCAGGACGGACGGAGCCTTAAATCCTCCGAGCTGAAAGCGGGAAACGTCAAATTCGTCTCCCTTCAGCCCAACCCCAAGGCATTCAGGCTGGCTGACCGCTTCCCGGGAAAAGCCGTCAGCGCAACATTCCAGGCTCTGAACGGAACCCTTCGCATTTCCTGGCGCGCCGTGCTCAGGGACCATTCCCATTACCTGAGGCAGGAACTCCGCCTGGCAAGTATGAAGCCCGTCCAGATGAAAAACATCGTAGCGATGCAATATGACCTGGCAGAAGGGAAAGCCGGGGCACCCTCCGTTTCCGGAAACGCCAGAGGCGCACTCATCGTCAATGACCTGGCGTTCACCGCCCTGGAAACTCCCATGGGCATCAATACCGTGGGAGGCGCCGGAAATATGGAAGGAGGAGAAACCGCCATCTGGAGCGCAGACAAGTGGTCCACAGCCTCATGGACCGGAAATTTCAATGTTCCCCAGGAACTGAAAAAGCAGTACGGAGAACAGGTTTCCAGTGCGGAAGGCCCGGTTTCCATTGACGGCAAAGGAGCATGTACCATCACTTTCCAGTATAAGGGAGGGGACAAGGGCAACAATAAGCTGAACCTTGCCGGCGTGCAGCTCCTCTCTTCCAAGGGGGCCGTTCTTGACTCCGATTTCCACAACGGCAGCACCGGAGATTCCAATGCCGGCAACACTTACACGGTACAGGTTCCTTCCAGGGGAAATTACATTCTGCGCTACTGGGCCCAGACCAAGAGCGAACCGATTGCCAGCAAGGGGGAAATCACCTTTTCCCTGCCCGTGCACACGCTGGAGGAAAAGCAGGCTCCCCAGGCGGACGAATCCCGGCTGGCCCAGGGACTCTGGAGCCGTAAAACCACCTTGCAGCCCGGAGAAATATGGGACGTATCCTCCGTTCTCGGAATTTTTGCCCCCGGCCAGAAACGCCGCTCCTTCCTGGCCTATATGGAACGGGAACGCGTGATGCCCTACCGCCCCTTCATCCATTATAATTCCTGGTATGAACTGAACATCAACCGCAACAATGATTCGGACCCCGCCAAGCGCATGACGGAAGAACAATGCCTGGCCGTCCTGAAAGACTGGCAGGAACAGTTTTTCCAGAAGCGCGGCATGTCCATTGACGCCTTCGTCTGGGACGACGGCTGGGATGAATTCAACAGCCTGTGGGATTTCCACAAAATGTTCCCGCAGGGCTTCAAGCGCATTGACGCCGCCGCCGGCAGGCAAAAGGCCGGCATCGGCACGTGGCTGGGTCCGGTGGGGGGCTACGGAGCCTCCAAGGGCAAGCGTCTCGCTTACTGGAACGTGAAGCATCCGGACAACAAGATCGGCAATTTCCAGCTCTCCAACAAGGAATATTTTGACGCCTTTGTGGGCCGCTGTTCCCAGATGGTGAAGGACTACAATATGAAGTACTTCAAATTCGACGGCATCAGCACCCACTTCCATGCCAAGGGGCCCGGCAACGAAGAGGATGCGGAAGGCATCATCCGCGTGCTGAACGCCCTGCGCAAGAAAAAGGGGGATCTTTACATCAACTGCACTGTAGGAACCTGGGCATCCCCCTTCTGGTTCCGTTATGCGGATTCCGTATGGAGGCAGGAGAATGACTTCGGCACCATCGGAGCGGGCGACAACCGCGACAAATGGATCACCTACCGCGACCGCCTGGTGCATGAAGTTTTTGTGCAGGGTTCCCCGCTGATGCCCATCAATTCCATGATGACTCACGGCCTGATGGTCACTAAATTCGGTCCTCCGGCCTGCATGCCCCGCGATCCGGAAAACGTCAAGAAAGAACTCCGCTGCGCCACGGCTTGCGGCACTTCCCTCCAGGAGCTCTACGTGGATCGGGACCTGATGAGCGCCAACGGCGGAGTTCTGTGGGACGAACTGGCCAAGGGGATCAAGTGGATACGCCGCAATGCGGACGTTTTGGACGACGTGCACTGGGTGGGCGGCAATCCGTGGAACAAGGAAACTAACGAAGGGGCCGTGTACGGGTGGGCCGCATGGAATAAAAACAAGGCCACCCTGGCTCTCCGCAATTCCTCCGACCAGGAAAAGAGCCTGACCGGAACCCTGCGCAGCATTCTGGATATCCCTGCGAACGTCAAGGGCTCCATCACCTTCAAGGATTCCTATGACGACCAGCGGACGCTGGACGGCTTCTCCGGCAGTTCCGTAGACATTGACAAGGAAATCTCCTTCACGTTGAAGCCCTTTGAGGTGCTGGTGTACGAAGGGGGAAAGGTCAAATAAATCAGCCGGCCCACACGCCCGGTCAAAGCCGGAACGGCGTTGGAAAAAACATATTGGGGGAGGCGGGATTCCCGCCTCCCTTCCTTGTTCCCGTGCGGACAGAATCCGGGTCAGAATGTTTTTTCAAACGTCACCGCTTCCAGCGGATCGGCAGGGTTGACCGGCATCACCAGGCATTCCGCACCTTCCCCGCCCAGGTACAACATCAGGCTCCTGCCGGGGGAATAGGCGATGGAGACACCGTAATATCCTCCTTTTTTCACCAGGGACCAGGTTCCGCGGCAGGAAGAAACGAGATCTTCCTCCAGCACGGAAAGGTCCTCCCTCTCTTCCGGACGGGCAATCCACCTGCCCCATGCCTCCGGACGGGGAAAGGAAGAAATCTCGCACGTCCCGTCTTCATTCAGGAGGAGCGTGGAAGAACTGACCTGAAAAAAACGCTTCAACTCCGGAGGGCGGAAAAACCGCCTTTCCCTGGGGGAGGATTCCACCTCATACTTTCCGGAAAGGGCCTGCACATCCGGCTCATGAATCCACAGGAAAGTTTGTTGACACACCGCCTGGCGGCACGCCAGCCCCACCACGGCCAGCAGGGAAAGGAACGCCAGGACAAACGCCCACAGGGCCAGCCGCTTTCTCCACCACGCATAAACGGCGGACAGCCCCGCCACACTGCCCGCGCAAACCCAGAACCCCCAGGAACGGGAAAGGAAGGCCAGGGCATCCGCCAGCACGGAAAATCCATGAGAAAGATCATTCCACATAGGTACTCCAGAATCTCCGGAACATAGTCAAAGTCAAGACAACAATGCCGCCTTTCAAGGCACGGGCCTCAGGCTGCGCCCCGATAAAAAACTCCCGTCATCACTCCTGAAAATATTCCTCCGCGCTTTTCTCACAGGCTCCAATCAGGTAAGAAGCATCTGAACCATGAAAAGCGCAGCACATCATCAGGGGCTTTCGGAACAGCAGGTTCTGGAAAACCGGACCAGATACGGGATCAATATCCTGACTCCCCCGGAAAAGGAACCCCTGTGGAAGCAATTTCTGGAGAAATTTTCAGACCCCATCATCAAAATTCTGCTGGTGGCCCTGCTCCTGTCCGTAGGCGTGGCTTTCTACCAGTTTTTCACCGGAACGGAACCGGCCAGCGTCTTCCTGGAGCCCGCGGGCATCCTGGCGGCCATCCTGCTGGCCACCTGCGTGGGGTTCGCCTTCGAGGTAAGCGCCAACAAGAAGTTTGAAATCCTGAACCAGGTCAATGACGACACCATGGTCCAGGTCATCCGCGGCGGCAATATCTGCGAATTGCCCCGCCGGGACGTGGTGGTGGGCGATATCGTCATCCTGAACACAGGGGAGGAGGTACCGGCGGACGGCGTCCTGCTGGAAGCCGTTTCCCTCCAGGTCAATGAATCCACGCTGACGGGGGAACCCCTCATCGGCAAAACCACGGATGAAGAGGAATTCAAGAAGGATGCCACCTACCCCTCCAACCACGTTCTGAAAGGAACCACCGTGGCGGACGGCCACGGCGTCATGGAAGTGACTTCCGTGGGGGACAGGACGGAATACGGCAAGGTTTATGAAGGTTCCCAGATAGACAACAAGGTGCAGACGCCCCTCAACCGCCAGCTTTCCAGGCTGGGCGACCTCATCACCTGGGCCAGCTACGCCATCGCCGCCTTCATCGTCATCGGGCGGCTTACCCTGTATTTTTCCCATCTGCCGGGCCCCGTGGAATGGCTGAGCGCGGGAACCTACATTCTGAATACCGTCATGATCGCCGTAACCGTCATCGTCGTCACGGTGCCGGAGGGGCTGCCCATGAGCGTCACCCTGAGCCTGGCGCTGAGCATGAAGAGCATGCTCGCCAACAACAACCTGGTGCGCAAGATGCACGCCTGCGAAACCATGGGGGCCGCCACCGTCATCTGCACAGACAAGACGGGCACCCTGACGCGCAACCAGATGAACGTGTACAAGGCGGATTTTTACGGGTTGGGGGACGCCGCCCCGGCGGAAAACGAGCTGGGGAACCTGATCCGGGAGGGAATCGCCGTCAACTCCACCGCCTTTCTGGATTACGCGGACCCGGAACATATCAGGGCCCTGGGCAACCCCACGGAAGGAGCGCTCCTCCTGTGGCTGCACGGGCTGGGCGTGAATTACCTGGACCTGCGGGAAAACGCCCGCGTGCTGGAACAGCTTACTTTCTCCACGGAACGCAAGTACATGGCCACCGTGGCGGAATCCCCCCTGCTGGGCAAAAAAGTCCTTTACGTGAAAGGCGCGCCGGAAATCGTGCTGGGCCTTTGCTCCACTGTCCTGACTCCGGAAGGCCAGGTTCCCGCCGCAGACATGCGCCCCGCCATTGAGGAACAGCTCCTGGCCTACCAGAACCAGGCCATGCGCACGCTGGGCTTCGCGTACCGCGTTCTGGAGGATGACGCCCCGGTATTCGAGGACGGCCGCATCATCCGCAAGGATCTGGTTTATCTGGGCATCGCCGCCATTTCCGACCCCGTCCGGGACGATGTGCCCCAAGCCGTGAAGGACTGCATGGACGCGGGCATCCGCATCAAGATCGTCACAGGGGATACCCCCGGCACCGCACGGGAAATAGGGCGCCAGATCGGTCTGTGGACGGAGGAGGACACGCCGGACCGTCTGATGACGGGAGTGGAATTCGAGCAGACTCCGGACGCGGAACTGCTGGACCGCGTGATGGACCTGAAAATCATGTGCCGCGCCAGGCCCATGGATAAGGAACGGCTGGTCAAACTGCTCCAGAAGAAGGACCAGGTAGTGGCCGTCACCGGGGACGGCACCAACGACGCCCCCGCCCTGAACGCCGCGCAGGTGGGGCTTTCCATGGGAGACGGCACCACCGTAGCCAAGGAAGCCAGCGCCATCACCATCCTGGACAATTCCTTCATGAGCATTTCCCGCGCCGTCATGTGGGGGCGTTCCCTGTACAGGAATATCCAGCGCTTCATCGTCTTCCAGATGACCATTAACGTGGCGGCCTGCCTCATTGTGCTCATCGGCGCATTCCTGGGCACGGAATCCCCCCTCACCGTCACGCAGATGCTCTGGGTGAACCTCATCATGGATACCTTCGCCGCGCTGGCGCTGGCCTCCCTGCCGCCGGACGAACGCGTGATGCAGGACCCGCCGCGCAAGACCACGGACCACATCATCACCCGCCCCATGGGCCGGAACATCCTGGGCGTGGGCATCCTGTTCGTCGCTTTCCTGTTCGGCCTGCTGCAATATTTCAAGCATGCGGACATTACCAGTCTCACGCAGTTCAGCCTCAGCGGCTACTTCCGCAGCTACCTGGACTTCTCCACCCCGGAACATGAACTGACTGGTTATGAACTGTCCCTGTTTTTCACCATTTTCGTCCTGCTCCAATTCTGGAACATGTTCAACGCCAAGGCATTCAACACGCACCAGAGCGCCTTTGCACGCATGGGCGCCAGCATTGGCGGCTTCGGCCTGGTAGCCCTGCTTATCCTGGCCGGGCAGTACCTCATCGTCACCTTCGGCGGCAAGATGTTCAACGTGGTGCCCCTGAGCTGGACGGACTGGGGCCTCATCTTCGCAGGCACCTCCCTTGTCTTGTGGTTCGGGGAACTGGCGCGGGCATTCACTCCGGATAAATCCGGCGCCCGCTCCTGAACCGTCCGGGAGAATCCCTCCCCCCGCGCATGACGCGGACAGCGACGCCGCCCGGAAAACCTTCTTTCAACAAAGAAGCCCGCGGGCGTGTCACTCCCAGCATGGACTTGACACGCCTGACGGGCTCTATCTCCGGCCCCGCCGTTTTCCTCTGCCTGCTTTCCCTCTTTTTTGCCGGGTGTAAAAAGACGGAACAGGTGCCGCATGAAACGCCCACAATTATTTACGAACATCCCGTCACCATGGATATTCCGGTGACGGGCAGCTGGGTGGGCCACCTGGACGGCGTGGACAACGCCTCCATCGTCCCCCAGATTACGGGCTACCTTCAAACGCAGAATTACGCCAATGGCGCTATTGTGAAGAAAGGGGAAGTTCTCTTCCGCATTGACGATTCCACGTTCAGGGACCAGGTATCCAAGGCCAAAGCCACCCTGGCCCAGGCGCAGGCCCAGCTACAGCAGTTGAATTACGACGCGGAAATTTACAGGCCCCTGGCCGCGGAGAACGCCATTTCCAAACAGAAATACGAGGATACGCGCCTCTCCGCCCTGGCCGCGGAAGCGCAGGTGCAGCAGGCTGCGGCGGCCCTGGCCCTGGCTGAAAAAAATCTTTCCTATACGGTGCTGTACGCGCCTTTTGACGGAATAGCCGGCATTTCCAGGACAAACATCGGCGACCTGGTCAGCCCGGAAAGCGGCCCCCTTGCCGTCGTCTCCTCCGTCAATCCCATACGCGTCAATTTCGCCGTCACCCAGCAGGAATGGATTCAGCAGGCGGGGAAAAACGGGAATGAAGGCGTCCAGACGGGCAGCAAGCTGGACATTACGCTGAAAGACGGCACCAAATACCCGGAACAAGCCACGGTAGTTGCCATTGACCGGGCGTTCAATCCCCAGACAGGCACCATCCGCGTACAGGCCAACCTTCCCAATGCGGACTATCTGCTGCGCCCCGGCATGTTCATCATCGCCACGGCCCGGCTGGCCACCGTCAAAAACGCGCTGACCGTTCCGGCAAAATCCCTTCTTTCGACACAGGGGCGCTTTTTCGTGATTGTTCTGGATGAGGGCAACCACCCTTCCATCATCCCCGTACAAGCCGGAACGCAACTTGGAGACCGGCAGCAGGTTACTCCCCTGAAACCGGATTCCCTCACCCCCCAAAGCAAAGTGGTCGTGGACGGTCTTCTCCAGGCGGAAGCAGCCTCCAGAAATCCGACTGCCCGCCTGAAAGCGGTACCCGCCAGCAACCAATAAGCTCCTCCCGCCATGGCTGATTTCTTCATTAAGCGCCCCATCCTTTCCATCTGCCTCTCCGTCATCATTGTCCTGCTGGGGGCCTTTTCCATTCTGCGCCTGCCCATCTCCGAGTACCCGGACATCATTCCCCCCTCCATCCAGGTGACGGCCACTTATCCCGGAGCGGACTGTGAAACGGTGGTCAAGTCTATCGCATCCCCCATCGAACAGCAAATGTCCGGCGTGGACGGCATGTCCTACATGACTTCCGTCAACACCAACAACGGGCAAATGAGCATGATGATCCTTTTTGAAATCGGCACGGAAGCCAACATGGACCAGGTGCTTTCCTACCTGCGCTACGGGCAGGCCACCTCCCAGCTGCCGTCGGAAGTCAGCGCGCTGGGAGTCTCCCTCCGCAAGACAAGCGGGCTGCCCGCCCTGGTCGTCAGCCTCTATTCCCCCCAGGGGACTTATGACGGCCTCTGGCTGGCCAATTACGCCTATATCAATATGGTGGACGCCATCAAGCGCGTGCCCGGAGTAGGAGACGTGCAGGTGTTCGGGGCAGGCCGCTACGCCATGCGCATCTGGCTGAACCCGGAAAAGATGGCCGCCCTGAATATTACGGCCCGTGACGTGATGCTGGCCGTCCAGGCCCAGAATGCCGTAAATCCCGCGGGCAAGATAGGCGCGCAGCCCGCCCCGCCGGACCAGCAGCTTTCCTTCACCGTAAAAGCGCCCGGACGCCTGACCAGCGTGAAGGAATTCGAAAATATCGTGGTGCGCGGGCAGGACAGTTCCATCGTAAGAGTGGGAGATATCGCCCGCGTGGAACTGGGCTCGGAAACTTACAGCCTCAGTTCTTCCGTAAACGGCATGCCCGCCGCTTCCATCGGCATTTACGAGGCGCCCGGAGGAAATGCCATCCAGCTGGTGGACAATATCAAAGCCCTGCTGAAAAATACGGATATGCCGCCCGGCATGGATTACCTCGTTTCCCTGGACTCCACGCTGGCCGTCCGCGCCGGGATTGAAGACATCGTCAGCACGCTGGTGATTGCCCTGGGCCTGGTGGTGCTGGTGGTTTTCATTTTCCTCCAGGGCTGGCGCGGCACGCTGATTCCGGCCTTTGCCGTTCCGGTGTCTATCGTGGGCGCTTTCATCGCCTTTCCATTGTTCGGCTTTTCCATCAATACCATCTGCCTGATGGGGCTGGTGCTGGCCATCGGCCTGGTCGTGGACGATGCCATTGTGGTGGTGGAAGCGGTGAAGAACCATATTTCCAACGGAGAAAAGCCCCTCCAGGCCACCATTGCGGCCATGAAGGAAGTATCCGGCCCCATCGTCAGCACGGCGCTGGTGATTTCCTGCGTCTTTATCCCCACGCTGCTGCTGCCCGGCGTCACAGGCAAACTGTTTGAACAGTTCGCCGTGACCATCGGCATGTCCATCATCATTTCCGCCTTCTGCGCCCTGTCCCTCAGCCCCACCCTGTCCGCCGGGCTGCTGAAAGGGGGAAAAGCTGACTCCATTCCCCTGCTGGGGCCCTTTTTCAAATTGTTCAACAAGGGGTTCAACAAGGCGCGCGACTGGTACGTGGAAATCTGCGCCAGACTTATCCGGCACATGTGGCTGTCCATCCTGCTGCTGGCCGCCATGACCGCCCTTCTCTTTCCCCTGGCTAAACTTATTCCCAGCGGATTCCTTCCCAATGAAGACCAGGGCTACCTGTTCGGCGGCGTGGAACTGCCGGACAATACATCCCTGAACGTCACGGCGGACACCGCCGCGCGGATTGAAAAAATCATCAGGGAGGATCCGGGCGTGGACGTAGTGACTACCGTAAACGGCTTCAACCTCATCAGCTCCGTCCAAAGTTCATCCAACTCCTTTTTCTTCATTTCCCTGAAACCTTGGTCCGAACGGACAGCTCCGGGCATGACGGCGGACGGCATCGCCGCACGCCTGAAAAGCAGGCTGAACGCGGAAATTTCCTCCGGCGTGGCGTATGTGGTTCCGCCGCCGCCCCTGCCTGGCGTAGGAACGTCCGGGGATGTCACTTTCCTGCTGGAGGACCGCCAGGGTATCGGGGAAAAATTCCTGGCCGCCAATACGTCCAAATTCATCGAGGCGGCGGAAAAGAGGCCGGAAATAGCGGGCATCAGCAATTTCATGTCTCCCTCCAACCTTCAGTACAACCTGAATGTAAATACGGAGCAGGCCACCCTCCAGAATATGGACGTGGATGAGATTTACGCCACCATCCAGGCATACATGGGAAGCACCTTCCTGAACAATTTCAATATTTACGGACAGGAATGGCAGGTGTACATGCAGGCGGACGCTCCGTACCGGGACAGCATCGACAAGCTTTCCATGTTCTATGTGCGCAACAATGAAGGAGATCCGGTCCCTCTGGATTCCGTGATCAACGTCACGCACGGATGGGCTCCGGAATTCCTGATCCGCCAGAATATGTTCAACAGCTCCCAGCTCAACGTCACCCCGGCTCCGGGCTATTCCTCCGGCCAGGTCATGAACGCCCTGGAAGAAGTTTTTGCCCAGACCATGCCTTCCGGCATGGGATACGACTATTCCGGAATGAGCTACCAGGAAAAACAGGCGCAGAAAGGCATTACCATCGGCATGATCTTCGCGGCATCAGCCGTATTTGTCTTCCTGATTCTGGCCTCTCTGTATGAGAGCTGGTCCCTGCCCGTAGCCGTCTTCATGACTGCCCCCATTGCCATTCTGGGCGCATTTCTGGCCCTGTGGATAACCGGGCTGGACCTGAACATTTATTCGGAAATCGGCCTCATCGTCCTGATTGCCCTGGCAGCCAAAAACGCCATCCTCATCGTGGAATTCGCCGTGCTGGAACTCCGTCAGGGAACGGACCTGCTCACGGCCACCCTGGATGCGGCCAGAATCCGCCTGCGCCCCATCCTGATGACCAGCATCGCCTTTATCATGGGCTGCCTTCCCCTGGCCGTCGCCACGGGAGCGGGCGCAGCGGCGCGGCAGGTGGTAGGCGTCGGGGTCATTGGCGGCATGATTACAGCCGTCTTCATCGGGGTATTTTTCATTCCTTCCTTCTTCTACCTGATTGCCAAGCTCGCCGGGCTGGACAAAAAAGCGGCGCGGAAACTTCAGGAAAAGGAGCAGGGAGCCCCCGCCCCCGCGAAGCAGGCCGAATGACACTTCCGAAAGGGGAAAACGGCTCCCGCACAGTTTCCCATTCCCCCTACATCCAGAATATCCAGGCCCAGAAAGCCTTCACGAACACGAGCACCACGTTAATCAGCAGCCCCACCTTTACCATGGTCATCTGAGGGAATTTTCCCGTCGCGAAGGCCAGAGCGTTGGGAGGAGTGGAAACGGGGAGCATGAAGGCGCAGGAAGCGCCTATGCCTACCAGAAGCACCAGCGGCGTAGCAGACATGCCCATGGCGGAGGCTACCGTGACCATCAGCGGGGCCACCAGGGCCGCACTGGCCGTATTGGAACAGAACTCCGTCAGCGACGTGATGAAGAGGCTGATGATGAGCAGGATGACGATGGGGCTCTGCCCCATGGCGAGAGAAGATACCTGATCCGCCAGGAATCCCGCCGCCCCCGTCTGGACGAGGATGCTGCTGAGCGTGATGCCGCCCCCGAACAAAAGCAGGACGCCCCAGTCCGTATTTTTGGCGATGCCGCTCCAGTTGATCACCCCGCACAGCGGCAGCAGCACCGCAGCGCTCAGCGCGATGAGCGTGTCCATGGACGGGATGCCGCCCAAAGCAGAGGAAAGAAAACTGCTGCACATCCAGCTCCCGGCCACCAGCACGAAGAGAATAAGGACACGCACCTGCCTGGCATTCAACCTGCCCTCCGTTCCCTCCTTTTCCTCCGGCACCATATCCACATGCATCCCCAGATTCGGGCGGAGGAACAGGTACATCAGGAAGAAAACGATCACCCCGAACACCAGGACAATGGGCATGGCAATCCGGAACCATTCCGCAAACCCCATGCCTAGTTCATGCGCCGCAATGGCGTTGGGAGGAGAACCCACCAGCGTCCCCATGCCGCCGATGGAGGCGCTGTACGCCACCCCCAGGATGGCAAAAGGAGCCGTCGTCTTAAGTTTTTCCGCCGGAACGCGGTCCAGAAGCCCGATCACCAGAGGAAGCATCATCGCCGCCGTGGCCGTATTGGACATCCACATGGAAAGAAACGCCGTAGCCAGGAAAATCAGAATCAGGGCCATCCCCAGGCTCCCGCGGGCCATCCGGAGGATTTTTCCCGCCAGCCAGGCATCAATTTTCTGTTCGTGAAGAGCCCCGGCCAGGGCAAAGCCCCCGAAAAACAGAAAAATGGTAGGGTCCGCAAAACCGGACAGAGCTTTCTCCCCCGGCAGAATCCCCATAAACATGGCAAGCACCGGCACCAGCAGGGAGGTTACGGTTACGTGCAGGGCTTCCGTCAGCCACAGAATGCCGATAAAGGTGAGAACAGCCAGCCCCCTGGCTACCTCCGGTTCCACGGGAAGCCACTTGAGCATAACCAGGAAAAGAAGCACGTCACACGCAATGATGACGTAATTGCGGTGCCCTTTGGGAGTGTCTGCAGTACGGTGGCGCATAAAGTAAAGATAAACGACGCTATTTTATTTGTACGCATCAGAAAAACAGTGTCAATGCTTTTCCATAAAACCCCGGAAAAGGCCTTCCCCGGAAACAGGGAAACACGGATCAACCGCCGGCTTGAGAATACGCACGGCGCGCATCACCGGGAAAGCCGCTCAACCTCTTCCCGCTCCGGGAAAATACAGGAAGCCCGGACATGCAAAAAAACCGCCATGCAATCGCACGGCGGCTTGTAAAACTGTCTGATTGATGCACGGAGGGGAAACCTCCGCCCGGGCAATTATTCGGCGGCGGGTTCAGCGGCCTTCTTGGCAGCCGGCTTTTTGGCGGGAGCCTTCTTGGCGGCGGCAGCCTTGGTTTCAGTCTTTTTGGCCGGGGCCTTGGCCGCAGTCTTTTTGGCGGGAGCTTCCTTGGCGGCAGGCTTGGCATCCTTGGCAACGGGAACGGCCAGACGGATAGGCGCATTGGAATTCAACTTGGACTGTTCCTTCTTACGCTTGAGGTATTCAATACGTCTGCGGCGCTTGGTGACTTTGCGGATTTGCTGTCCCATAGTGATAATTGCTATGATATTTACTAATTCTTAAAAGCTCCATGTGGCACATGGGCGTGGATACAACTACCAACCCCACCTCCCATACGCAAGCACAAAGCGTTATTAAGGCACAGAAAGGCGGCTGCAGGCCCCGGTTTTCCCACCCCGCGCGGGAGAGGAAGACAACCGGGGCGAAGGAGGTTTTACCACAATTTCAGCGCATCCACCCGGACCGGCTGTTCCCAGCGCAGATGGTGCCGGATGGCGGAAGCGATGAATTCCAGGCCGCGCTCCACCGCCGCAACCAGTCCATCCCCGGCGGCCAGCCGCGCCGCGACGGCGGCAGACAGGGAACAGCCCGTTCCGTGAGTGCTCACCTCCTGTACGCGCGGGCGCTCCCATTGCCCCAGCAGGCAGCCGTCCGGGCCGGACAGCACGTCCCGGCAGTCCCCCTCCAGATGGCCGCCCTTCAGAAGGACGGGGCATCCGTACCTGACGGCGAGGCGCGCGGCGGCCTCCGGCAGTTCATCCCTTCCCGGATTCACGGAAGAGCGGAGCAGGACGGCAGCCTCATCCAGATTGGGAGTAAGCAACGCCGCTCCCGGCAGCAGAAGCTCTTCATAAACAGCCACCGCCTCTTCCCGCATCAGGCGGTCTCCCGCCGTGGCGATCATAACCGGGTCTACCACAACGGGGACATCCGCCCCGGCCAGCACCTCATGCACCGCACGGACGATAGCCGGGGAATACAGCATGCCCGTCTTCACGGCGCGCACGGGAAAATGTTCCAGATTGATGCGCACCTGGTCAGCCACCAGCGCAGGGTCCACCTCCTGAATGCCGCGCACTGTCCCGGGCGCCTCGGACACGACGCAGGTAACGGCCGTAAGCGCAAACGCCCCCATGGCATGGGCCGCTTTCAGGTCAGCCTGGAGACCGGCCCCCGCGGAGCAGTCGGAACCGGCAATCGTCATCATTACGGGAATACTCATGGCCCTGTTTTTAATCGGGAAGAAAGCTCTTGAACATCCAAAAATCCGCACGCACCGCGTCAATGTCACAAATCCGGGTGGGAAAACAAGGAGGGAATGCCACAATCATCTCATGACGCACGCCTCCCCCGCCCCGGATGAACAGGAATTCTGGCTTTTCATTCAGGATGCCCCTCTGCCGGCCGCAGAGGAATTGCAGGAGAGCATGTTCCGCCTGGACGACTGTTTCCGGCTGAACCTTTCCGGTGCGCCGGAAAACGCTCCGGACCATGTGCTGGAAGGAGAATATCTGGATGAAGAGGGAGAATCCCAGCTGGACGTATTCTGGGTCATGGAGACGGACGACGCGCGCCAGGCGTTCAAAAGGGACGGCGCGGCCCTCCGGCAGATAGGGAACCGCACCAAAATGCTGCGCTTCATTCTGGAGGACGAATATGCCCTGGGCCATGTATTCGCCATGATGCACGCCATACTGGAACACCGGGACGGCCTGCTGGTCATTCCGGACTCCAGGGGAAACGTTATTCTGGAACGGAGGAAAGCTTTGGATTTCCTGAACAGGGAAATCAGGGAAAGCTAATGTTTCTGCGTCTGCGGAGCTGAATCGCCCTCGCGCTCCGCATTCAGTTGAAGCGCTTTCTTTTTCCAGACTTCCGCCATATCCGCATCCTGAGGGGTCCCCTTTCCGGTGCTGTAGCAGACGGAAAGCATCAGCATGGCGTTGACGTGGTCCTGCCCGGCGGCCAGCCGGAGCCAGTTGAACGCCTTGCCCTCATCCGCAGGCACGCCGGAACCTTCCAGATAAGCCAGTCCCACGATATACTGGGAATGGGCGTCTCCGGCAGAAGCCGCCTGTTCATACCACTTCATGGCACGCTCCATATCCCGCGCCACTCCCTGCCCCTTTGCGTAAATGTTCCCCAGATAAACGGACGAAGGCGTATTCCCTCCATTGGCGGCCTTTTCCAGCAGCGCCAGGCCGGAAGCGGCATCCTTCTCAAAACCCATCTTCCCCTCCATGTAAGCCCGGCCCAGCAGCCCCATGGCAGCCGGATGTTCCTCATCCGCCGCTTTGTGCCACAGCCCCAGAGCCTTGTTCAGGTCCTGATCCGCGCCATCCCCCTTGAAATACATCATTCCCAACATGTACAAGGCGTTCCCCCGCTGGGTTCCCGGGCGGGCAAGCCCGTACTCAAACCACTCCCTAGCCGCGACGGCATCACGCTTGATCCCCGTCCCATACAGGAACATGGCGCCAATGACCGTTTCCCCGGAATACCCGGACCCGGTCTCCGCCACGGAATCACACCAGGCCCGCACGTCCAGCGGATGAACCCAGCCATTCTGCAATCCCTCCGCATACAGGGCAGCCACATCATTGAGGGCTTTTACATGCTCGCTACCATTTTCCTTCTCGCGGACGGCGCCGGCAACAGCAGCGTCCAGACGCGCTCTCCATGTTTCCGCCTCTTTCCGCACCGCAGACGGCTTTTCCCGTTCCGCAGCAGAGGAAGCCCGCTTTTCCCCGGAAGAAGGGGCGCGGTCACATCCGCTCAAAAAAAAGAAGGCGAAGGAAGCCGCACATAAAGAGACAACTTGTTTCATCATGACCCTTACCATAAGACAGCCTCACCAGGCTGCCAAGAAGAGAAATGACGGAAACGCCGCATCCGCACGCCACGGAAGCGCGAAGCCGGAGAGCCGGATTTCCTCTTTTTGCATTGAATATTTCCCTCTTTTTGCTCTACTGAAACCAGTTCTACCTCTGATGAAATTCGTTCTGCCCCTGTATCTCTTGACATGCCTGGGCCCGGCGTTCCTGGTAAGTTTTTCCTGCCGGGGTTCCGCGACGGAACTTCCCGTAAAATACATCTTTGAGCTGTCGGATGAACCGGTAAAAGTACATCCCGGCAAAATAGATACCAAAAGCGTTTTCTTCCCCAAATACGCGCGCGGCACATCTCCGGAAACCCTGAAGCGGCAGGCCGCCCTTTTCCAATCCCATAGTCCCCACGAAGCTTCCAAAAGCAAACCGGCCATCAGCATCCACATGAATGACGACAAAACGGAAAGGGACGTCCATGAACGGTCTGGTTATGAGTTTCACCATGCGGAAAACCAGGAAGAAATAGTCATCACAACCGAAACGCCGGATGAGGAAGTCTGGCTGAACGACGGGGATCCGGACAGTCCCTTTTTCCATACGCCCCGTTCCGCCGCCAATACGGAAATTCGTGAAATCCCCATGCCTTCCGATTCCTGGCCCGCCTGGAATGAAGAGGAAGTCAACCTGCACATGAATCTTCCGGAATCGGCTCCGCGCCCCCTGGTAGTGCAGCCGGCCCCGTCCGGAGCCATCCGCACCATCATCAAATCCTTTAACGGAACCGTTTTTGAGGCGGATGCCCAGCCCATGCATCCCGTCTGGGATCAGCTCCCGCCCGGATACGTTCCTATCCCGGCTCTCCCGGCCTATCAACCCACCTTATTGAAAAAATTACAATAGGAGGGGGCAAAAGCCTCAGAACTTGAAGCGGACAGCCCCGAAAACAGACCATCCATTGAAAGCTTTGGCCGTTGCCGAATCCACATGGCTGGTGACATACTCTACAGCCAGCATCAGCTTGACCGCATTGACGGCCTCCGGGCACAGATAGCAATTCAGCCCCAGGTAAAAGGAATGCATGCTGTCCACCCATGCGGGATAATGGGTGACGCTGGGCACATAACGGGTATTCAGCTTCACAGAACGGTTTCCAAAGGAACACTGGTATTGAAAGACGCCCTCAAAATGCGGGGAAATCCGGTAAACGGGCTGCAGAACCAGGCCGTACACATTCTTTGCACCGGGTTGGCCTACAATTCCCACGCCTGCCAGCAAATTCCCCATGATGGAGAAAGCGCCGCGGCTGGCGTCCCAGCTCAGGGAAATCACGTCCTGCGCGCCCGTTCCGCAGTAATCGGACGTGGAAGGGATTTTCCTTCCCCGCCATTCCGTAAAATTATGGGCATACTGGTACCCCAGAAACTGGCTGTCCCACATGGGAGAAGCCACCTTCCACTTCATGGCGTTCAGGATAAACAGGTTGTCCGCAGAATGAAACTGGATTTCATCCTTCAAATCCGTACCGTTCGCATTCAGGTAAATGCCGTAGGAATGGTACAGGCTCTTGGCATCCTTCTGAAAATTGGCCTCCAGACCCCAGTTGGAAATGGGAATCAATTCATTGCACAGGGCGGATCTTTCCACTGTTTTAATCCGGGAGGAAGCCAGGCAATACTCCGACGTCAGGTGAGGCGTCAGCTTCCCGGCCCTGAGCTTGACGCCGGGCATGGTCTTTTCCAGATAAAGTTCATACAGGGACCACTCCGTATGGCTGCCGATCCATTCTCCCCGCACTTCACGGTGCCGGCCTTCCAAATCCCCCACATTCGTCAGATTGGACAGGCGCCAGGAACCGTCCCCCATCAGGATGTCGCCGCCCAGGTAAGCGCGCCTCCACCCGTTGTTATGGCCGCCGGAAGACGGGCAGAATTTATTGGCCCCATTGGGGCTGACGGCTGCTGCCTGATACTGGCCAATCAGCGTCAGCTTCACCTTCCTGATCCATGAGGAATCATTCCGGTACAGCACCGGACCGCGATCCAGCACACGGCACAGGGACGGCAGAGAGCCCCCGGAAACCGGCTGGGACTGAACTGCTCCCGCGCCAGCTTCCGCCGCCGGAAAGACGGCATACCAACAAGAGGCTAACAGGAACATTCCCGGAAAAACAAGCTTCATCATAGGCTAAACAAACAAATTGGGCGCACATCTTAAGGAGCCCTCTCCGAAAATCAAGCCCGGATGCTCCTTTCGACATTGTTGTTTTCTGAAAGGGTTGTCACGAAGAACGGCAATGATGGACGCACCAGTGCGCCCATCCGGAACGTCTCCATCAGAAGGCCAGGGACGCAGGTTTCAGCACGGCTTGGAGTTACGGCTACATCGGCCTGTTGTATCTCCGGCCTGATGAACCGGGCCATTTCAATCACTTCCTGTACGATGAAGAAACAACGATGCAGCAGCCTGGCATCATCGCGAACAGTTACCGGCACCAAATCATCACTCCGGCAAGCTTTCCCTCCCGGCCCGCATGGGGGAACATGCCTGAATAATTATTTCCCGCTCCTGCGGGGAAAGGCCGTAAATGTCTTCCATCAGCCCATTCATCCGCTCATCCCCTTCCGGGCAATAGCGGGCCGCGAGAGCGTCCGCCAGCCCTTCCACTTCCTGCAGCAGGGGCAGACCGGGGACCCGGATGGGAGCCCGGAGGACAGGGGCGGTATCCATCTGGAAAAAATCCCCCTGCATTTTTCCCCGGCGGAGAAACCAAAACTGCATCAGGCGCGAATTGAACAGGGCCGCCAGATATTTCATGCTCACGCGTTCCGAGCGTATCACGTTGAATGCCATCATCACATAAGCTTCCTTTTCCGTATAGGAGAAGGTTGGACGGGCACACTTCCTGACAGCCAGAATTTTGGGGCCGGGCCGGAAAAAACGTTCCTGCCGGGGCCAGTGCACATGGTAATATTTCATGCGGCCCATGCGTGTTTCCCGCCGGGCCTCCATCAGGGGACGGAATTTTTCCAAATGGCGCAAAAGTGTAACGGCCTGCTCCGCTCCGTTGGACGGGGTCAGATATAACAGCACCTTCTCCGGAGCTTTCAGTGCATGCCGCCCTGCCTGGACAGGTTCATACAGAGGCTTGAGAAAACGCCGCTCCCGTTCCGGCAACAGGCCAAAATACCCCTGAGGCACGACAAATACCCCATCCCCCCTCCGGATTCCGTACCGCCGCACTGCTTCCGGCGCCAGATTCTCCAGAGCGCGGGAAGAAACAACGTCAGGATTCGGCACAATCCCCTGCGTCATTTCCTTGGCGGCATCCAGCCTGAAATTCCGGCATGCCTCCATCTTTTCCAGAAGATGCCGCTCTGCTGCAGAGCAGAAGGACAATCCTTCCCTGACACACGCTCCGGCATCTTCCGGCAAGGGAAACCGACGGTACGGCTCATGTTCCAGAAATGACTCCACGTCATTCACGGAGCCGCCAAAACGGCGGTATTCCGGAACCAGGCGTCCGCCTCCCTCTCCCTTTTTCTCCGCCAGAACAGTCATGGTATGGACGCGGGCGGATTCAAACACGCGGCAGGCTCCGAAATCCGACAGGCGCAGCAAACCGCAATCTTCCAGCAGCTTGCGGCGGAGAGAGGCGGCTCCCGCATTAGACATCCACTTGTTGGGAACGACCAGATGCATTACGCCCCCCCGCTTCAAGGCATCCAGCCCCACACAGGCAAACACGTACCAGTAATCCATGCGGGAAGAGCAGTAGGAAGCAAGAGAAGAACATTTCAAACGGTCAAATAATTCCTTGTTCCCTTTTTCTCCGACAAAAGGGGGATTGCCGATCACCAGGTCAAAGCCTCCTTCCTCCATCACCGTTGAAAGACCCTGACGCCAGACGCCGGACGCAGACATATCCAGACTGTCCCCGCACAGCAGGCGATCCCGTAAATCCCCCTTTCCTCCGGCGGCCAACCATGCGCAACGAAAACGGAAACGGGCCACCTCCAATGCCTCCGCGCAAACATCCACTCCGTAAATATTCTCTTCCAAAACGGCGCGGATTAAATCGGGCTCCGGGCAATCCGGTTCCAGAAGCTTTCTGCGGGCGACAAGCTCCCGGAGCATTCCCATGGTGAATGCTCCGGCCCCTACGGATAAATCCAGCACACGGATACTTCCCAGCAACCCGGCTTCTTCATCACCGCTCCTGGGAGAAGGCAATCTGGATTCCAGCCAGGAAGATACCGCTTCCCGGGCCATCCAGCGAACAAGAAAACCGGGGGTATACACCGTCCCGGAACGGCGGGCGTCCGTCAGGAAACGCCCCAGCAATCCTTCCAGCACGGAAGGAGTAACAGCCCGGCAGGCATCCTCTTCCCTCAAGGAAAAAGCGAATCCCCCCGGCAGCCGGCCCTCATGGCCTGCCTGCCGTTTCTGCAAATTGTCCATCAAAACCTCTTTCAATCGTTCCCAGGTTTCAGGACGGCCCCCGTTGCCCTTCTCCACGGAGAAATACTGAGCTATAAAACAATCCTGAACGTTCCGCTCCTTCACTGCGGCATTCGTACACTACTGGAACAGGCCGCGCAACCAAAAGGAGAAATTGTCCAGAAAGCCAGCTTCAGAACATGAATGCCCGGAACTCCCTTTTCTGAACATTCCCGGCGCCCCAAAACCGTATCAACCACCGGGAAGGGGTCATTCGAACAGATTCACCTATATGAGCGCATATTGAAAAACTTTAACCGCCCGATAAACATTTGAAAAATATCCCCTATTATTATTTTCCGGCGCAGCGCTGGATGAAAAGTCAATCATGGCCATGATGAATCAATCGAAAAGCGCTTCCAGCAGAAAGGGAATTTCAAGCATCGATGAGACAGGAGGCTAAGGCAGGAAATGCCCCGCCAGCCTCCCCATGCTGACGTTGTCACCTTCTTCAAATTCAGAAGAATTTCCTCAATTCGTCTCTCTATTCCCTTATTTTGCAATAAATAAAATCCGGCTTTGCCATCAGCAAGCCGGACTAGAAAAGAAATGGTACCCCGTCACGGGCTCGAACCGTGGACAAACTGATTAAGAGTCAGCTGCTCTACCAACTGAGCTAACGAGGCACAGGAATGATGGCGTTCCTTGCAGGAACAACCGGATGGTACCCCGTCACGGGCTCGAACCGTGGACAAACTGATTAAGAGTCAGCTGCTCTACCAACTGAGCTAACGAGGCATGTATCCGGCGATTCCCCCCGCGACAAGCACCACCCATGAAGATGGAGCCACTGGTCGGAATTGAACCGACGACCCACGCATTACGAATGCGTTGCTCTACCCCTGAGCTACAGTGGCATCGCGAGAAGCGCACAAGCAAGTAATCATAAGCAACCCCTTTTAGCAAGTCTTTTTTGCAATAAGACCGTTTTTTTACGCCTTGAATGCGGAATAAAAGCCAAGAGCGGCAGGTGACAGTAGAAGAGCTTGCATAGGCGGGGGAAACATGGTGGAGTGCATGTCCTCAAAGAGCTTTTCTTTCCCTACTTATCATGAAGGCATATTACATTTTCCAGCAGGCGGACGAAGAAACAATCAGCAACATTCTGGACTGGATGCGCAATCAGGAACGCGCCATTTACCGCGCTGCCGTGCGTGAACTTGGAGCCCTGAAAAAACTGCGCCCCGAATTCATCCAGCGCAAACCTCTTCAGGAACAATTTTCCTTCATCAAGAAAATGCTGTCATGGAAACCCAGCAATGAAATCGGTGACCATCTGCTTCAGGTCTGGCTGTTGCGCAAACACCAGGACATGCTGATTACGTTCCTGAATACCCTGGGCATCCCCCATGACGGCAACGGCATTGTCAATGAACTGCCGGAAACGCTGGACAAGGAGAAACTCGCCAAAGCTGTGGACGAACTGTTCGAAAAATACCCTGCCGGCGTAGCGTCCGTCTACCTCCAGATGTTCCAGCTCCAGACGGAAGACGGCTGGGAAGAACTGGCCGAGGTTCTGGCGAACGATCCCCGCGTTACCATCCGTTGACGTTATTCTCCTTCGGGACATAAACAAGGGCCACTCCGTTCCGGGGATGGCCCTTTTTATGGAGGCAAACGGACGCTCCTGCCGCTGTTATTCCAGTTCCAGGCGGAACAGGCGTCCGGACGGCACGGGACCTGTTTGAAACAGCTGCAATGGAAAGCATGCCGGAAGCGCAAGCCCGTCAGGAAGGAACGCTGTCCGGCTGTTCCGGATGGAATGACCACCCCTCATCTCCGTGGTACACCATCATACGGGACATGCCGCCGTCAATGACCAGATTCTCCGCATTGACAAAGCTGGAGCCGCATAGAAAGAAAACGGCCTTCACGATATCTTCCGGCGAACCGACGCGCCCGGAAGGATGCTGAAAAGCATCTTCCGGAGACAGGACGCCGAACACCCCCGTGTCAATCCAGCCTGGACTGATACTGTTCACACGAACGCCGAAAGGGGAAAGGCTCATGGCGAGAGCGTGAGTTAAAGAAGTGAGGGCGCCCTTGGCCGCACTATAGCTTTCCGTATCCTTCTGGGACATGGAAGCGCGGGTGGAAGCAATATTCACAATGGAAGCGCCGCGGGAAAAATGGTCGCGAAATAAAAGGCTCAGCAGATAGGGCGCGGAAACTCCCACGCGCAAAACTTCATTGAATTCCTCGAAGGAACAGCCGGAAAGAATGCCGCGACGCGTGATGCACGCATTATTTACCAGCACATCCACACGGCCAAAACATTCCAACACCTTTTCCGCAAAAGACCGCACGTCCTCTTCCACACCCGCGTTGCCCGTCACGCAAAGATGCCCCTCTCCCGGCAATTCCTCCAGCAGGGAGGCCGTTTCCTCATGCTTCACATCCAAAACCGCCACCCGGGCGCCCGCCGCAGCGAAAGCTTCCGCAATGGCGCGGCCAATGCCGCAGGCTCCTCCCGTCACCACCACGGTACTGCCGGAAAAATCAACATCCCTCATAGGCTGATTGTCATATTCCACTCAAGAAAGTCAATCATCGCCTTCCGGCATACGGTACTTAACGTGCATACATTACATCGCGGTAAAGCCCCATGGCTCTGGAAAGGAGAGGAGAACGGGTTACCACGTCCGTTTCCACAATAAGACGGGCCATGGAACCGGAAACGGCCATTTCCGCTTCCTCCGCACGGCGGCTGATACGCTCCATATCCCCGGTTTTCACCAGATTCATACGTCCGGATTTTTGGAAATCATCAACAACATAGCGCAACCTTTTCAACTTGGCCACCACTTCCACCAGCTCCATGGCGCACTGGTCAGCCGTTCCGGCATCCTTGATGCTGCGCAGGAGAAAGTCAATTCTCTCCAGGCACGCGCAGAACTCTTCCATGGCCGCGACAGGATCGGCCCAGAACTCCTGAAAATCGATTAGCCTGGGTTGCTCTATTTTGAGCCCCTCCACTGCCTTTTGCATGGAAGGGGAATCATACATCCTGGCCGTCGTGAGTTTCAGGAGCGCTCGGAAAGCGCGTTTGCGCTCATCCTCCGCCTTCTTTCTCATCTTTTCCAGCCCATCATGGAAATGCCGTTCAAAACCGGGAATCCAGTCTCCATACTTCTTCTCCATTCTGGCAATGTTGTTCATCTGCTCCCTGACCATTCGTCCCTGAAGGGCTACAGATACGGCATAGGCTTCCGCCGCAACTTTATTATCAATCCCCTCCAGCATGTCCACCATGGTGGAATACTGTTCCAGATAAGCCTTCAGAAACGGCTTTATCTTGTTGTTCAAATACAGGGCCACCCGTTCGTCCGTCAGGCTGAGACCGCACTTTTCCAGATCATTCCTGATGACATCGGAATCATAATACCTGAATTCATGGAGCTTCAGTATTCCCGACATCATCCGGTCGCGGGCCTTGTCCACGCGCTCCCGGAGAATGGAATGAAAGGCGGGATGCATCTTACGCGATTCTTCATGCACGCGCGGATTCAGAGCCATCAGGCGCCCGCAATTCATATCGTAAAATTTAAACTTCTCCGTCAGGCGCCCAAGTTCATTCATCAGGGCCTCTCCTGCGGTACGGTCCTGGATGGAAACGACCAGATCCGTCATCTGTTCCACTTCCTTCAGGCGCAGGGAAAGCAGCTCTTCATAAGATTCCACCGGGGAAAGCCTTTCTGACTTCCCTGCTTCCGCAGCCCCGGCCTCCTTTCCCTTATCTCCGCAGGAACACAAACACAGCGCCAGCAGAAGCGCGCCTCCCATCAACGGCAAATTCGGGAACAGAGAAAAACAGGAGCTAAGCTTCATGAGAACGTAGCGTTGAGGAGGGAGAATAAAACTCCGGCCCGCATCGCGGCACCAGAACTACCGTAAAAAAGCGTCATCAAAGTTCAAGGCCTTTTCATCTCATCAGGGAAAAACATTTCCGTTTCTTCGACAGAAAAATATTCATTTAATATAATGAACACTCTTCTGAATCGGGATGTCACACTCTTTTATCCATATCATCCTGTCTGCCGTGATTCTTGATATTCTTCAATACGGACATCCTCTTTTGAGAGAGGAATGCGGGCCCGTGGTTCATATCAACAGGGATATCCTTTCCTTCCTGGACGATATGCAGGAAACCCTGGCCCAGGGAGGCATAGGCCTGGCCGCGCCGCAGGTGGGCAGGCCCATCCAGCTGGTCACCATCAACATCCCTTCCACAGACGCAACCACTACCTGGCTGGAAGTGGATGGATGCCCAACTACGCTGTCCCGAATCATGCCCTTGAATTTTATCAATCCCATCCTGCATCTCTTCGGCAAAAAAGTGCCGTACCGGGAAGGGTGCCTGAGCATCACCAAAGTATATGCGAACGTGATGCGCCGCTCCTGCGTAAGGGCTGTTTTAACCATGATGGACGGACGGACTGTGACCATGAAATGCAACGGACTGCTGGCGCGCTGCCTGCAGCACGAGGTAGACCACCTTCACGGCGGCCTGTTTACGGATTTGGTTTCCCCCGGCGACCATGACAAGGTGATACGGAGGCTCAGATTGACTCATCCGGACGCTTTTGAAGAAGATGACGACAGCTACGCGCGCCGCATGAAGGAAAAACGCCGCGCCCATGCCCGGGAAACCCGGATGCCGCAGCCCCCGGAAAAACAGCCTGACGTTTAGGCAATAAACCTACTCCCCCTTTACCCCCGTTCCATAAAAAACGCCCCGGTTTCCTGGAGGAAAACCGGGGCATCCATAATCACATGGGAAGAAAAAGGGAGAATCAAACAATCCAGTCCAGAACAACCTTGCCGGATTTTCCCGAATTCATGGCTTCAAACCCTTCCCGGAATTCCGTATAGGGCAGACGGTGCGTGATGATGGGTGCTACATTCAAGCCACTGCGGATCATGGAATCCATTTTATGCCAAGTTTCAAAAATTTCACGGCCATAAATGCCTTTCATCTTCAACCCTTTCCAGATGAACTTATTCCACTCGATGCTGGAACCATCGGGTTGAATCCCCAGCAGGGAAATGTTGGCTCCGTTACGGGAATTGTCGATGATGTCCTTCAGGCAGGACGGAGCGCCGCTCATTTCCAGGCACACGTCAAATCCCTCCGTCATTTCCAGCTCCTTCATCACGTCTTCCAGCTTTTCACGGGTCACGTTCACGGTCCGGTCCGCCCCCAGCGTTTTGGCAAGACCCAGGCGAAAATCATTGATGTCCGTAATAACCACCGTCTTGGCTCCGGCCTTCTTGCAGACGGCGGCGGCCATGCAGCCGATAACCCCGGCCCCCGTAATCAGGACGTCTTCGCCTACCAGATCCCAGGACAAAGCCGTATGGACGGCGTTGCCCAGCGGATCAAAAATGGAGGCGATTTCCATCGGAATGCTCTTGTGGATGCGCACCACGTTATCCTGCGGAATGGAAAGATACTCCGCAAAGCAGCCGGGCCTGTTGACCCCCACTCCCTTTGTGTTGGGACACAAGTGCTTCTGCCCTGAACGGCAGCTGCGGCAATGGCCGCAGACAATGTGCCCCTCACCGGAAACAATCTCCCCGGGCTTGTATTCCGTCACGGAAGAGCCTACGGCCTCAATCACGCCGCAGAACTCATGGCCCACATGCATCCCTACCGGAATAGTCTGCTGGGCCCATTTATCCCAATTCCAAATATGAAGGTCCGTGCCGCAAATGGCTGTTTTATGAATTTTGATCAGGACGTCATTCGGGCCGACTTCCGGCATAGGAACATCCATCAATTCCAAACCGGGGCCTGCCTGCGTTTTTACAAGAGCTTTCATGCCCCCCATTCATGCTCTTTTTCCCCTGCGTCGGCAAGCTCAAAATTCATTTCGGAGCGCCGAAAAAATCTAGGGAACGGAGGCTTCCGCCACCCCTTCCCTTCTCATGGAAACGCCCGGAGCAGCTGCGGGCGACAAACGCCGAAAAGACATTCCTGTTCAATCGACAATTCAGACACACACGCAATTTGCCCTTTCCAACAGGAAGGAATCATGATACCAAGGCACGCGAGTTCTCCTTTTGAACACTTTACTCTATTCACAGAACTATGGCGAAATCATTTTTACCCACCATCTTCGAGCACCCGTATGAAATAGACCCCAAATATGGGAAAAGCGTTGCGTACTTCTCCATGGAATACGCCATTGATAATTCATTTAAAATCTATTCCGGCGGTTTGGGCTACCTGTCCGGCTCCCATATGCGCAGTGCGCATGACCTGCGCCAGAACCTCGTAGGCGTCGGCATTCTGTGGAGCTACGGCTACTATAACCAGATCCGTTCGGAAGACGGGTCCATGGCTACGCAATACATGCGTAAAAACTACCCGTTCCTGGAAGATCACAACATCAAATTCCTCATTCATGTCTGCGGAGCGCCCGTCTGGGTAAAAGCCTACTTCCTGAATCCGGAAACATTCGGAACCGCGCCCATGTTCTTCCTTTCCACGGACCTGGAGGAAAATGATGAGGAAAGCCGCAATATCTCCCGCCGCCTGTACGACGCCAACGGATTCACCCGCATCGCCCAGTACGTGCTGCTGGGCAAGGGAGGCGCCCGTCTTTTTGACGAACTGGGCGTTGAACCGGAAATCTACCATTTAAACGAAGCCCACGGCCTGGCTGCCGCCTTCCACGTGCTTGCCAAGACCGGCAGTGTGGAAGAAGTGCGCAAGCGTTTCGTTTTCACTACCCATACCCCGGAAGAAGCCGGCAACGAAAAGATGGACGTAAACACCATGAATACGTTCTCCTTCTTCGACGGGCTCTCCATGGAACAGGTGCGCGCCGCCGTAGGCATGACGGACAATACGTTCAACTACACGCTGGCCGCCCTGCGCCTCTCCCACATCGCCAACGGCGTTTCCAAACTCCATGGAGAAGTATCCCGCCAGATGTGGAAGGACTATGAGGGTATATGCCCCATCATCCATATTACGAATGCCCAGAATCAGAAATACTGGCAGGATCCGGAACTGGCGGAAGCTTTCCAGGCCCGCAACAAGGAAGCGTTCATCCGCCGCAAGCGGGCTTTGAAAAAAGCTCTCTTCCGCATGGTGGGTGAACAAACGGGCCGCGTCTTTGACCCGAACTGCCTCACCATCGTATGGGCGCGCCGTTTCGCGGCCTACAAGCGTCCGGACCTGGTCACCGGCAACCCCACGATGTTCGAACGCATGCTCCAGCGCACCAACTATCCGGTGCAGTTCATCTGGGCCGGCAAACCCTACCCGATGGATCATGGCGCTATTGAAATCTTCAACCGCCTGAATGACTTGACGGCCAAATATCCCCGTTCCGCCGTGCTCACCGGCTATGAACTGAGCCTGAGCCGTTACCTGAAAAACGGTTCCGACGTATGGCTCAACAACCCCGTGGTAACCCGGGAAGCCTCCGGCACTTCCGGCATGTCCGCTGCCATGAACGGCTCCATCTCCGTCTCCACCAATGACGGCTGGATCTGTGAATTCGCCAAGGACGGAGAAAACTGCTTCGTCATTCCGGAAGCACCCGCACATCTCTCCCCGGAAGCCCGCGACCGCTCCGACCGCGATAACTTCTACAACATTCTGGACGACAAGATTCTTCCCCTCTACTACGATCACAACGACAAGTGGATGGACATCGTTTTCAATGCGATGACAGATATCTATCCCGAATTCGACTCCGACCGCATGGCGGATCAGTACTACACGGAAATGTACAACAGCTAAGATACAACCTTGTCCCTCTTACGCAACGGCCGCCTTTCTTCAGGAAAGGCGGCCGTTCTTTTTGAAACCGGTGTCAAAAATCCACGGGAAACGGTTCAGGCTTACTTGGGTACTTCCTCCTCCCCGGCCTCAGCCGCCACCTTGTCTGCATCTCGCTTATGACGGTGCGCAAAAACATTCTCCTGCTGCCATACGCGGGAAAAAGCAGACGTAATCAGCCCTGTGGAAATAGCAATGATGGACACGGCAATAAACATAATCACTCCGGTAAAAATACGCCCCATGGGAGTAATAGGAACCAGGTCTCCGTACCCAACCGTACTTAAAGTTTCCACGGCAAACCAGAGCGCGTCAAAAAAGGAACGGAATTTCTCGGGTTGGGCATCGTGTTCCGCAATATAAATTCCCAGGGAAGTGACGTACAGCATGAACAGGATCACGGAGAAGAACAGAAAAAACTCATCCCGGATCAGGTAAAAAGCCTTTTTAAAACTGGCGGCGGTTTCATTAAACCGGGCCAACTTGAAAATAGCCAGTACGCGAACAATCCGCAGGGAATAAAGAATCTGCCAGTCCGCTCCGAAAAACATGCCCAGGAACGGAACGCAGACAATAAAATCCAGAATACCCATGCCGCTGAAAATATAAGCCTTCCGCGGTTTGGCGCATAGCACCCGCAGGATATACTCAAACATGAAGAAATAGCTGATCCAGTAATTCACCTTGGCCGCGATACGGCCTACCAGAGGATGAATATCCGGAATGGCATTCAACGTGTACAGCATGAACCATACCAGAATCAGTACCCTGACAATGTTCTCCCAGGGGCCGAAATTGGCAGCGCCCAGCTTGGTGCGGGTAATCTGGGGCATGGCGGGAATCAGGAACGATGGGCGGCCTTCCACTCGTCAGCCTTGAAGCCGACGCATATCTTTCCATTGGTTATAAAAATGGGGCGTTTAACCAGCATGCCGTTGGAAGCCAGCAAGGCTATCTGCTCATCCAGGCTCATGCCGGCAAGCTTATCTTTCAACTTCATGCTCTTGTAAAGCAATCCACTGGTATTAAAAAATTTCTTGGCGGGCAATCCGCTCCCTTCAATCCAGCTCCGCAGTTCCTCTGCCGTGGGATTCTGTTCCACAATATGGCGATCCTCATAAGAAATTCCCTGCTCATCAAGCCACTTCTTTGCTTTCTGGCAGGTCGTGCATTTGGGATATTCAATAAATAATGAAGACATATCCGCACGCTAGCCCCGTAAACACACCGGGTCAAGCGGGCAGCGCAGCCATCCCGACGTCATGACTTGATTGGAAGGCTGCCGATGTATCCGCCGTTGAACACAAAACCTGAGAACGAAAGCCCGGAATGCATGCGGATACCGCAGAAATTCTATATTCCGGAACATTAAAGCACCATGGCGCTTCCCAACTGCGCGATGGAAACGGGATTAGCCTGACGCTCCCGGAGCGCCCCGGCCAGAGCCTGGGTAGCCTTCTCCTCCCCATGCACCAGAATGATATTCCTCTTGGGTCCCCCGGTCCTGTCAAAATACTCCAGCAGTTCTCCATGGTCCGCATGGCCGGAAAAGGAATCCATCTCCCGTATTCTAGCCCGGACAGGATATTGTTTACCCAGGATGGGAACCTCTTTCCACCCATCCATAATCTTGCGGCCAAGTGTATGTTCCGCACAATAGCCTACAAAAAGAACTGTATTTTTCGGATCGCCGATGTTATTCGCCAGGTGGTGAAGAATGCGCCCTGCTTCACACATTCCTGAGGCGGAAATAATAATAGCCTGCCCGTTCATTTTATTCAAAGCCTGGGACTCGCCCACGGAACGGATCAAACGCAGCTGTTCAAAACAAAACGGATCCTTCTCCCGGAACAGGAAATCATAAACCTCCTTATTGAAACACTCCGGATGAATGCGGAAAATCTCCGTCGCACCCACTGCCATGGGGCTGTCCACATATACGGGCAGCAAGGGCAGAGTGCCTTCATGGTAGGCCCTGTTCAGCAGATAAAGCAGCTGCTGGGTGCGTTCCACCGCAAAAGCCGGAATATAAACGCGGCCGCCTAATTCCAGAGCCTCCTTGATAGCCCGGCAGAACGTCTCGTCATCACGGGAGGGAGCCTCATGGAAACGGCCGCCGTAAGTGCTCTCCATCAGCAAAAAATCCACATCGGGAACAGGGACGGGATCGCGCAGTAATTCGTTATCTCCCCGCCCCACATCCCCGGAAAACAGGAAACGCTTCTTCCGCCCGTCTTCCCTGTCCTCAATATCCAGGCACACTTGCGCAGCGCCCAGAATATGGCCCGCATCATAAAACGTGAGTGTCACCCCCGGAACAACGGGAATGGGCCGGTCATACCCGATATTCACGAACTGGCGCATGCACCGCTCCGCATCCTGTTCGGAATAAGTAGGATAAACATCCGGCTGATGAATACCGCGGCGCTTGTTCATCTTATTGATGAATGCGCAGTCGTGCTCCTGAATGCGGGCGGCGTCCGCCAGCATGAGCTGGCAAAGATCTCTGGTTGCAAATGTACTGTAAATATTTCCCTGAAACCCCTGTTTCACTAAATTGGGAAGATTGCCGGAATGATCAATATGAGCGTGGGACAGAACTACCGCATCCACCTCCGCCGGGGAAAAATAGGGGAAATCCTTATTGATATGCCATGCCTCCTCACGCCGCCCCTGATACATGCCGCAATCCAGAAGAATCCGGCACCCGTTCACTTCCAGCAAATGCTGGGATCCCGTCGTCGTTCCCGCTGCGCCGCAAAAATGAATTTTCATTAATACATGTGTACAACAAGCCAGCGGGCAACGCAAGAAATCAATACCTGAAGCCTTTCATTCAAGATACCCTTTGAAAGACGGGAAACATCAGCCGCAAAATCCATGCCTTTTCTTTTTTCCAGGCCATAAAAAGAAAAAAGCCAATAAACTGCATCATTCCTCCTTCTGTACAGTATTCCTGTGAACATGAAATTTCACTTCTTTCCCGCCCGGGCTGCGGTTTCCGTAAAAATGCATCCGTCAAAAACTTCCCCTTCGCAAGGCACATGCTCCATCACGGATGCACGCCGGAATACCCGCATCCAGGAGAGCCCTCCGGTATCACTGCCAAAAATAAAACCTGCAGGTTATTCTGAAAACATTCCGTTCTGATTGCAACCCGCCTCCTGAAAAAGCGGCCGGCAAAAAGAGTCCCGCCTAATCTTAATGAAGCCTTTCAGCTAAAATGAACAGGACAGGAAATTCCCGCCCTGTTCATAATGCCGTTCAATTGCAAAAAATTACTTGTCCTCCGGTTTGGAGTCCGCTGTCTTCTCCACCTCCACGTCAATGGGCTGGGAAAGCTCGGGAGAAGGCCGGACCTCCGTTTTGGAGGCGGAAGCATCACTCATGGTCTCCTTCTCGGTCTTCAGCAGTTCTTCTTCAAATTCAGATTTGGCCTTCTTGAATTCTCCCAGGCTCTTGCCCAGTCCGCGGGCAAATTCCGGAAGTTTCTTTGCGCCGAACAAAAGGAAAACAATCACCAGAATGGCGATAATCTCCGGTGTTCCCAGTCCAAAAATAGCTAACATGTTCATCATGGAGTACTACAGTATTTTTAACAGATTTTTTTCATGCCGGATACCTCATAATACGCTTCATGCGTCATCAGAGGCCTCCCGTTCCTGTTTCTGCTGTTCCGCAAGCCTTCTGGCGGCAAAACGCTGAAAACGCCAGACAATAATAAATATTGCCAGCAAAAAGATGCCTGAGCCACCCCACAACAGCCAAAAAGCGGCGGAAGCCGCCTTTTCATCCCCCATTTCTCCAGCCTGGTTCCAATAATAATAGGATAAAACCGGATTCCAGGGCAGTGAACTGTCCGGCAGAAGATGGAGACGCGCCATGCGGTTCATGGCCGGCAAATAGGCAGCTTGGGCGGATGCTTTCATCAGGGAATCTCCCTGAGCCTCATCACCCCGTGTATAATATACCTGGGCCAGCATGTACATGGCCTTGGGATCCCCTGTAGCATCCGCCACACGCCGCAGCAGCCTGTAGGCCTCATCCGCATCCAGTTCCCCGCCCTTCCCGTTCTGGAGCAGCTCCGCGGCCTTTAGTGCCGCAGGGAAATAACCGGCGGCGGCAGCCTCACGATACAGAGCCAGGGCCCGGGCCGCCTGTTCTGCGGAAGGAGTTCCCTCCAGCAGCATATCCGCCAGGGCAGCCATGCTGTACGGATCCTTCCATTCCGCCCCTTTTTCAAACCAATGGAAGGCCTTTTCCCGGTCAGGGGGCAAATACTTGCCGTCCCGGAACATTATGCCCAGTTCCATCACGGCTCCCAAATCTTTACGGGAGGCCGCTTTCTCAAACCATTCCACGGCCTTGGCCGCATCCTGCGGCACTCCCAGCCCATCCCGGTACTTAAATGCCAGAAGGCCTTGTGCCGTCAGGTTGCCGCTTTCCGCTGCCTGAAGAAGATATGGGACTGACTTTTCCGGAGAACTGTCCGGAACCAGCTTTCGTTCATAAACAAGGGCAGCCCATAACGCCGCCTTGGAATCACCGTCATCCGCCTCTTTCTTCCACGTCTGGAGAGATTTTTTATAATAAAGGGCTGCCGTTGCTTCATCCTTCGGTCCTCCTGCTCCCTGGGAAGCCATTACAGCCACCTGGTACTGTGCCGCGGCATTACCGCTGTCAGCAGCCCGGGTAAACCAGTACCGGGCCCTTTCCAGGTTCTTTGGGTACAGGCGGCTGCCTGTATAAAACAGCTTGCCCAAATCCAGCATGGAATCCACATCTCCGTTATTGGCCCTTTTCTCTGCCAAGGAAACATACTCGGACATCCATTTGGACGTTTCCGCAGCATTACCCTCCACGTCATAATGCACAGCCAGCTCCCGGGCGGCAGCTGGATCCCCATTCAGAGCTCTTTCGCGGAGACCGGACAAGTAAGCCTCAAAATTTCCCTCCCCGGCAGGCTCCGGAGAGGAAATATTCTGAGAAGCAAGAAGTGGATGCTGAACGAGGGACAGTCCCCACAATCCGGCAAAAAGCCACCATCTGCAATGTTTCTTCATACCGGAACAAGTCATTCATTAATGGCCCCTGTTTCCGCGGGAAAAACTGCTGGAGGACCTGCCTCCAAAGCCCGGCTTACGAAACCCGCCTTCACGCCTCTGAAAACCTCCTCCGCGGCGGTCTCTCCCAAAACCGCCTTCACGGCGTTGGAACCCTCCTTCACGACGGTTTTCCCTGAAACCTCTCTCCTGATGCTGAAAACCTCCTTCGCGGCGGTCTCTCCCAAAACCGCCTTCACGGCGTTGGAATCCTCCTTCACGACGGTTTTCCCTGAAACCTCCCTCCTGATGCTGAAAACCTCCTTCGCGGCAGTCTCTTCCAAAGCCGCCTTCACGGCGTTGGAACCCTCCTTTACGTCGCTCTTCTTTGAAACCGGCCTCGCGGCGCAGGGCCCCATCCCCGCGGCGGCCGCGGAAGCCATCTCCACGACGATGAAAATCTCCGCGGCGGTCACGGGAACGGAAGCCGGAATCTCCCCGGAAATATCCATCTTCCTTGACTTCACGTTCATCCTCCGTCTCCACAAAACGAGTCTTCATTTCCGGAGTAGGTTCATAAGAATCCCCAGCTTCAAAATCTTCCGGATTAAACACATAATCCTCATCGGAATCAACGCCTCTTCCGCCCTGCTCACCCTTGGCGCCCCCCCCGGCGACAAGCTGGGAAGCACCTAGGTATTTACGCTGGCGGGGAGGATTTTTCAGTGACAGAGCCACGTCCGCATCATCCAGGAATTTCCAGCCCCCGGGTTCCAAGTCCCCTCCCCACAGGGAGCCGATGCGCACGCGCACCAACTTGCGGACACGAAGGCCCAGGCACTGGAACATTTGACGCACCTGACGCTTCAACCCCTGTTCCAAAACAATGCAGGCACGGCGCGCGGAAGCGCGGCAAACATATTTGGCCTTGGCATTTCCCTCCGGAATGCGTACTCCGCGCAAAAACTGCATCAGTACGGAATTATCAAAATTCTGATCTACCGTCACCCAGTACTCCTTTTCTATGCCGCCGGTAGGATGGGAAAGAACCTGGGTCAATTCCCCCTTATTCGTCATAATCAGAAGACCTTCGGAATCGGCATCCAGCCGTCCCACATAATTCAGATGGCGCAGGCGCGGTGGCAGCAGGTCGTAAACAGTACCTATGGCTCCCTGCGCTTCGCGGCTGCACACATACCCGCGGGGCTTGTTCAACAGCACCACAACCTCTTCCATAGGGGTCATATGGCGGCCGTCCACCTTCACGAAATCCTTCTCCGTCACCCTCATCCCAGGCGTATCGATAACCTTCCCGTTCACTTCCACACGTCCTTCTCCAATCAGCCTGTCGGCCACCCGGCGGGAGTCAATGCCGCAGGAAGCCAGGAATTTATTAATGCGGATACCTCCGTTTTCTTCGGAGCCATGTTGTTCTTCACTCATATTGGTATAATGTCCGCTATCTCAGCGGATGATTTTGTATTGTTTATATTACGGCAATTCACATCCTCAAAAAGAGGAGACTTTCTTTTGCCGGAAGAAAAAAGCCTCTCGGTTCATAGACATCCGAGAGGCTTCCTGTATTAGGAAAATGACTTGCCGTGCAAACTCCGCCGGGAAACTCTCCGGAGAGGATAAAGACAAGCTTAAGCTTCATGCTTGGTCTTCGGCAGGCCGAGAGGGCTTTGGCCCTTCTTCCATTCGCCGCGTTCCTTCAGAAGCTTGACACGTTCAAAACGCTTCAGGACGGAACGCTTGCCGCCTACGGTACCGGTTGCTTTGAGGCTGGAATGCTTGGACATGATCTTGTGTTTGTAAAAGGTTCAGAAAAATACTTTACACCACCCTTGCAGTGGCAGGCGGGATTTTATAACGGAAGGTTCCGAACTTGGCAAGAGAAATTTGGCGCAATAGCCAAATATATCACTCTGTGGCATCCCCCGGATGCGATTCCAGCCACTTCCTCCACAAATCCGGACGGTTCAGGCGCGTACGCTCCAGAGACTTCCCGTGCTTCCATTTTTCAATGGCGGGGTGGTTGCCGCCCAGCAAAATCTCCGGAACAGCCAGGCCCCGGAACACGTTCGGCTTGGTATAGGCGGGAGCCTCCAGCAAACCGTTGGAAAAAGATTCCTCCACGGAAGAACGCTCATCCCCCAGCACGCCGGGAATCAGGCGCGCTACGGCGTCAATTACCACCACAGAGGCAATGGCCCCGTTCGTGAGAATATAGTCCCCGATGGACAATTCCATATCCACCAGCTCTTCTACTACACGATGGTCCACCCCCTCATAATGACCGCAGAGGATAATGAGATGGCCTCCGGAGGCAGCCAATTCCGCGGCCAATGACTGGTTGAACGTACGGCCCTGAGGAGTCATCAGCACAACGCGGGTTTCCCGCCGGCGAAGTTCCTCTACGGCGGCAAAGATAGGTTCCGGCTTCAGCAGCATGCCCTGCCCCCCTCCGCAAAGGTAATCGTCCGTTTTGCGGTGCTTGTCCGTCGTCCAGTCACGGATATTATGGCAGCGTATCTCCAACAATCCCCTGTCACGGGCCTTTCCCAGAATGCTGCCGCCAAGAGGGGCTTCCACCATATCCGGGAACAGGGACAAAACGTCAATCGTCAGTTTGGCGGCCATAAGAAAAAAACATCAGCGTTCGCGCTTATGGCCGCGCAGCATGGCCTCAATGAACGGATCCAGGTTGCCGTCCATCACGTCCTGAATATTGCCGGACTCTACTCCTGTGCGCAAATCTTTCACCATTTGATAAGGCTGAAAAACATAGGAACGGATCTGGTTGCCCCACCCGATGTCTCCCTTCTCACTGTACTGGCGGTCGGCTTCCGCCTGCTTTTTGTCTTCCTCAATCTGGTATAGCTTGGCACGCAGCATATTCATAGCCTCTTCCTTGTTACGAAGCTGGCTGCGCTCATTCTGGCAGGCCACGATCACACCGGAAGGAATATGCGTGATACGCACGGCGGTTTCCACCTTGTTCACGTTCTGGCCGCCCTTGCCGCCGGAACGGTAGGTATCCACCTTCAAATCCTTGTCCAGGATTTCAATATTGATGGAATCAGAAACTTCCGGCGTCGCGTCCAGGGAAGCGAAAGAAGTATGTCTCTTCCCGGCGGAATCAAAGGGAGAAATGCGCACCAGCCGGTGGATGCCGCGTTCATTCTTCAAATATCCGTAGGCATACTCTCCATCCACCTTCAATGTCACGGAACGAATGCCGGCGTCATCCCCGTCCGTACTCTCCAAATACGTCACGGAAAATCCCCGGCGCTCACACCAGCGGATATACATGCGCAATAACATGGATGCCCAGTCACAGGCTTCCGTGCCGCCGGCCCCGGCGTGGATGGTTACATAACAGGAAGCCTGGTCCTGCGGTCCGTTCAGCAGGGTCAGCAATTCAAAATCCGCCAGAGACTTCTGCCATCTGGCAAACTCTTCCACAGCCTCCCGGCCCAGGTCATCGTCATCCGCCTCCTGAGCCAGCTCAATAGCAGCATCAATATCCTCCAGGCGGGACTTCAGCGCGGAAAACGCCTCCATCCTGTGTTTCAGGGGATTCACCTCCGCCATCAGCGCCCGTGCGGCATTCTGGTCATCCCAGAAATCCGGGGCGCTCATGCGTTCATCCAATTCGGCTACTCGTTGTTGAATGCCGTCCAGGTCAAAGATAGCTCCCGAGCTCGGAAAGACGGCTATGCAGGACAGCCGTGTCGAGCGCCGAGAGATCTGCAGCGATATGGGGATCCATGCGCGGGAACCTATCACGAATTACCTGGACGGAAAAGGGCAAAATGCCGTTTCTCCAAGTCATCCTCTTTTACTCCGACTCGTACCGGGACATTTCCGAGAATAATAACACTCCGCACGCTGAACAAAACCGCTCCTCTTCCGCAGGAAGAACATCTAACAGGAAATGAATATTTCCGAAACCAAGCCCACTTCCCCATTTCAATGCCCCATGGGAAAAACAGCAGACAAAAATCTTATTTCATTCCCTTACCTTACATCATCGTTTTCTGCCCTTCCCCCTCTTTCCGGAATGTGGCTCGGCCATCCATATCCTCGGCTTCCCATAAGAGAGCCCGGAGCCATGCTACTTGGCGGAATTTTCCTCTCCACCCTCAAAAGGGCGGATCCGGCAGGACCTGAGTTTTTCAATCTCCTCAAAAGTCATGATGTGTTCTATCTGGCAAGCCACTTCATTGGCGCGTTCTTCCGGGAGGGCCAATTCCTCCCGCAGGAAATCAAACAGAATACCGTGGCTGACAATAATTTTCCCGGCAATTCTGCGGCCTTGGGGAGTCAGCTTGACGGGAGCATACTGCGTATACTCCACCAGTCCCATATCCGCCAGCTGCTTGACGGCAGATGTAACGGAAGGCATCTTTACCTTAAGCATCTCTGCAATATCCCTCACCTGGGCCGTCCCGTTCTTTTCAGACAGCAACCCGATAGCTTCCAGATAATCCTCATTGCTCTTGGTCAGCTCCAACATGGTATAAAATGAAAGTTAATACTTTAGTGGAAACTAACTCAAGATTTTTTCCAGACTTCTTTGGAATGAGAAAAAACCGCCGCGAATATGACCATTCGCGGCGGTTAAATTAATCAGCGTAATACGAAAACGGGCTTACTTCTCTTCAGAAGGGCTCCACTCTTCGTTTTCACGGGTAGCCAGATTGAAGGCGTGTTCCAGGCCCACCATATCGCTGCTCGGGCGGAGGGCTTCAAAGGAAGCGGTTTCGCGGCGGAGCTGTTCGGTGTCGTAATTGACGGCCTTGATGGAAAGGCCGATACGGCGTTCGATGCTGTCCACTTTGATCACGCGGGCGGTGATTTCATCACCCACCTTGATCACATCCTTCACGCGTTCCACATGGTCTTCGCTCAACTGGGAGATATGAATCAGGCCGTCAATATCGCCGTCCAGATTCACAAAGGCGCCGAAGCTGGCGATCTTGGCCACCTGGCCAGTCACCATGTCGCCCACCTTGAAGCGGTCATTGATGGATTCCCACGGATCGGACTCAAGCTGCTTGATACCAAGGGAGACGCGCTGATCTTCCTTCTTGATTTCCAAAACGATGGCTTCCACTTCGTCGCCCTTCTTGAGAACTTCGGAGGGATGATTGATCTTGCGGGTCCAGCTCATATCGGACACGTGGATCATGCCGTCGATGCCTTCTTCCAGTCCCACAAAAGCGCCGTAGGGAGTAAGGTTGCGAACCTGGCCCTTGATGACGGTACCAATCGGGAAACGGGATTCGATATCCGCCCAGGGATTGTCTTCCAACTGGCGGACACCGAGGGAAATCTTCTGTTCCTTCACAGAAATGGAAAGAACCACGGCTTCGATTTCCTGGTCCAGCTTCAATACATCGCTCGGACGGGTGATTCTCTTGACCCAAGACAACTCGGAAACGTGCACCAGGCCTTCCACGCCCTTTTCCAATTCCACAAAGGCGCCGTAAGGCAGGAGCTTGGTCACGCGGCCCTTGACATGGGAATTGATCGGGTATTTGCGTTCGATATCCGCCCAGGGGTTGTCTGTCATCTGCTTCAGGCCCAGGGAAACGCGTTCCTTTTCGCGATCCACTTCCAGAATCACGACTTCCAGGGACTGACCGATATGGAGCATTTCGCTCGGATGGTTCACGCGGCCCCAGCTCATATCCGTGATATGGAGCAGGCCGTCCATGCCGCGGAGGTCGACAAAAGCGCCGAAGTCCGTGATATTCTTCACGATACCTTCCACCTTGTCGCCTTCCTTGACGGTTTCAAGGAAGCGCTGGCGCTGGTCGGCGCGTTCGGCTTCAATCACCTCACGGCGGGAAAGGACGATATTTTTACGGTCGTCATTTACCTTGACGATCTTGAATTCGTAAACCTTTCCAACATACTCGTTCAGGTCGCGAGGAGGAATAATATCCACCTGGGAACCGGGCAGGAAAGCTTCCACGCCAACATTGACCATAAGACCGCCCTTGACGACGCTCTTCACTTTACCCTTAACCAGGCCGCCATCGCGGTACACGCCCACGATCTTATCCCAGTTCTGCTTATGGGCGGCCTTTTCCTTGGAAAGGACGACGATGCCTTCGTCGTTTTCGAGGCGTTCCAAAAGGACTTCAATTTGGTCCCCCACTTCGATTTCCTCGTCTTCAAACTCGGAAATGGAAATAGCGCCTTCGGACTTGTAGCCGATGTCCACCAAAACGACTTGGGGACGGATTTCCTGAATGGTTCCGGTAACAATGGAACCTTCACGCAATTCGCGGAACTTGCTGTCAATAAGTTCCGCCAGTTCAGTTGTGCTCATTTAAATGGTTGATGAGTTAGTATTAACGATCTTTCTCATGGCCCCTTATTGACCGGCGGGCAATCGGGGCGCCTTCCCCCGCCGGGCGAAAAATCGGTTGCTTTCAATATCAGTTTCACACAAGAACTCAAGGCTTTTCTTGAAAAACTCCTCCCGATTTTTTACGGAACCTGCGGAGCCCCTCTGGACGGCGGCAGAAAACGAGCGCACAAAAACCTTGTAGCACTTCCGTCCCATGTTAAATTCCGGCTAATGGGAAAATGCAGGAATACCTGCATCTATCAGCCACTCCTGCCGCAAAACCATGAAAAAAAACCTCCTTTACCTGCTCGCAGCGGGGCTGTCCGGAACAGCCTTCCTTCACGCCGCGGATACCGTCAAACTGGACCAGCCGGACCTGGAACGGGGAGCTCCGATCATGAAAGCCCTGTCCGACCGTCAATCCATTCGGAGCTTTTCTGAAAAAGCGCTATCCCAAAAAGATTTATCAGACCTGCTCTGGGCGGCCAATGGCATCAACCGTCAGGAATCCGGCAAACGTACAGCCCCGTCCGCCATGAACCGCCAGGACGTTAAAATTTATATATGCACTAAAAACGCCTCCTACCTCTATGACCACAAGGCCCACGCCATGATTCCCGTAAACGATGGGGACGTGCGCCCGGCGGATGCCCCCATATGTCTCATTCTTGTAACGGATACGGCGGAACCCTGGGCTGCCATGGACGCCGGCATTGTCTCCCAGAACATCTCCCTGTTCTGCTCCGGGACGGGACTGGCTACCTATCCGCGTGCCAGCATGAACAAGGATGCCCTGGCAAAGGCCCTGAAACTAACCTCTCTCCAAACACCCATGCTCTGTCATCCGGTAGGATATAAAAAATAACTACTTCCGGCTACATTCTCCGGACAGTCCGGAAAAGAAACCATCAGAAATGGAAATGAATTCCACAACAGGCGGAATTATGGTTCCGGCAGAATATCCATGTAGATGCCGGGAGAGCTCCCTTCAATAGGCATCGCGCCCACAGCCCGGGCATAAAAATCAGCCGGACCAACCCCGCCGATGACACCGTATGCATACCCCAGCTCCCGCAAACCTTTCAGGGCGGAAATCAATAGCACGGTGCCCAATCCGCTTCTGCGCACCTCTTCCGCCACCCCCATGGGGCCCAAAAAACCGCGAGCCGTTACATCGTAACAGGCAAAACCAAGAATCTTCTTCTCCCGTGTGGCAATATAACAGGAAATGGGCTGGCGGCCAAACGCGACTTTCGCCTCACTTACCCACTTGGGAGAAAAATTCCGGCCAACCCAGTCAGCTACCAAATGACGTTCGTAAGCACCCGGACGGCGAATCAAAAAACCTTCCCTCTCCAGCCTCCTCAGGTCTTCTTCAATATCGGGCAAATCATACAGCCGCACCAGCATATCCATCATAACCCCGGCACCGTATCACAACTAAGTGCCGTGGCGAATAAAAAAAACTGGACAAACCCATCTTTCAACCTTAGACTTCGCCGCACCACAAACAACGAGCTGTAGCGCAGGCTGGTAGCGCGCTTCGTTCGGGACGAAGAGGTCGCAGGTTCGAATCCTGTCAGCTCGACCAATTTCCAAGCCGCCTCCGGGCGGCTTTTTGATTACTTATTTACTGATATAAAACAATTTTACTCATTAATAACTCTGCACTTCCCCTATTTTGCGCCAAGGCAAATAAACAGCATCATGCTGATTGAATTTACCCTCCTCACAGGAACAAAATCAAACGGGCAAATCTTCTCAATTAAGCCTGGAGGATGTCGGGGGTATTTACCGATGCAGAGGAAAAATTATCTATGCCCAATTCTCACCCCTATGCCAGGCAGCATCACAGCCGCTGCGGAAGTACTCTATAACATCCCCCCTAAACACAGGAGAATGAACCTCCTCCACAAAAAAGCCCCGTTCATATTTCATGAACGGGGATGAGTCAAATGAAGTCGAATCAGGGAGAAAAAACCGGGTTACTTGCCGGATTCCGGTTTAAAGCGGGCTGCTTCCGATTCGACGGTGATTTTTGCAGGCTCGATATGCAGGAGCTTTTTCATGGCACGGCCCGGGTCGCTCTCCGTCATCGGAAAATATCTGACGTGATCGCCCAGGCTGTAGGAATCCAGTCCATAAATGCTGTCAGCCGGAGTAAAATCTTCCGGTGTGTTCAGCAGTTTTTTTACCTCCTTTGAAGACGCAAGGACATAACTCAGATTACAACTGGAATACAATTCCGTTTTAGGAAAGCTTCCCTTGGGAAGCTTATTGGCGTGCCCATTCCACTTGACCAGAGCTTCTACAGGAATATCTCCCCGCAGCGACTGAACGACGCGGGCATAGTGCGTCGTTCCCTGGTCAGTGGAGACTATTTTGTAAATGATAACAGACAGGACCACATCGCTTTTTTCTAAATTTCGGGCTGTACCCCTGAGAAAACTATCCTGTTCTACTTCGGCCTGCGTAGCAACATGGGAAGAACGGTCTGGCTTTCCAAGGGCTACGGTTGAAAGTAACCCTGAAAACAGAACGCAAAGAAAAGAAACATACTTCATATGTATATATTAGATACTGATTTTTTGGTTTATATTCAATAAAAATAGGGCGAACACAAAAAATGTCCACCCTATGAATATATTATTTAATATCAGTTATTAATCATCCAGTGTCGATCTTTGGAGCAGCCACACGGGGCCGGAAATAAAACTGCCCACGCCAATGTTATTTCCCGGACACATTCCCACATGCAGACTATCGCTAAATACGATAATATCTCCAGCCTGGGGAGTGTTGTACCCATTTTCTCCATCATCCGGATAATCAGGAGTCCCCAGCAGGGTACGGAGATAAACCGCCATTTGAGCTGCGCTGATGATAATGTGCTTTTTACCCCCAACGCCAGGGAATTACCTTTTGCCCCAATATTATTGGCTCCCGGAGCTCCATTAAGGTCAATACCATAACTACTAAGAGCAATGCTCAGACGCAAGGCGCAATTGTTAATGTAATTGGCATCTCCCGAAACGTAGCTATCGTTCAGCCATCCTCCAATATAGTTCCACACATCATCTGTAGTCATGGTGGGATAATCCACTACATTATAGCATCCCAGTAAACGTTGTGCATTGGCAATATTCCAAAGATTTTTTGGAGCATCAATTTCCCAAAGTTCCAGTTCGGAATTTCCCATCTTGGGAACAAACTCCTCCGCATTGGGGTAAGGAGCAATTTCTTCCGGTACGGCAAGGTTCTCATGATGCAGTTTCGCATAGTGGAAGCCCTTTTTAAGTTCCTTGCTTCCAGAAACGGATGTGGACGAATGTGAGCCAGTCAATTCCGCTACCTTTTCACCATTGATTTCCAGATAGCCGTTGTCGTCAATCTGAATCGTGAAATTATAGGTTCCATCTTCCGGAACGCGGATATATCCTTCCCAGTCATGTACCCCGGTTTCTTCCGTCTTGTGCCATCCAATCTTGGAGGACTCTTTCTTCGTTACCTTGTAGCGGCGGTTGTTTCCCACATCCAACGGGTGGAACGGTTTTGTAGATATATAGCCATAATGTTATGTTTCGTATCGTTTACTACTGAATAAACTGAATATTCAGTTCATGGAAACCTTGAAAGATTTCTCGCTCCCCATCAACACGTTTAACGCGTAATCCAACCCTCATTCGGAACGTGAAGGAAAAGGTTAAAACGGCACGACAATCAAGCGGAAAACAAAGGATTTGAAAAGGGCACAAGAAACGAAATCATTGATTATCAATAGTTATATTTCAAATTTTCTTCATTCGGAACGAAGAGACCGCTGGTTCGAATCCTGTCCTTTCGATTATTTTCTAACAACCTCTTCCGGACGGTTATTTTCCGGTAAAATCACTTCCCTTTCAAAAGCCAGTCAGAAACCCACTAGCAGCTGATTCTTCTATCTGAAAAAAGCCCCTGCTGGGATACTTTATCAGTCATCCGTCAAATTCCCATTGCCCCGCGCATGTTTCTTTCTCTAAAATGCAGGTAATGAGTGAATACTTCCTGAAACTTCCCGGCGATTCCCAGCCGAGAGCCTATTCCGAATACGAAGTCCGTGAATTTCTGGGACAGGGCGTGATCGACTCCAAAACGCTTACCTGGAAACAGGGCATGGAAGGATGGCAGCCCGTAGCCCAAGTTCTTCCGCCAATGTCACCTATATGGAGGGAAACACAAGATCAAGAGAGCAAAGATCAACCAGAGGAGCAGCAGTACCGCTTGCGTTATCCTTTAAACGGGCTAGCCAAATTATCCATTTTGGCATGTTTCGTATTGCTGCCCTTCATGCTCTGGAGCAGCTGGATTGTTTTTTCCAACAATGTCGTTAATTATGAAGAAATTCAGACACTCATTCAGCAGAATATGGTTCACCTGCCATCTTTTGCGGCGCCATTGGTCTTCCTCCTCAGTATCCTGTTCATTCCATCCCTGCTTATCCAGCTGATCTGGCTGTACCGGGCATCTGCCAATATTCAGGAATTTCAAGTTCAGGGAATTCGGTTCACTCCATTCCTTAGCGTTCTTCTAAGCTGTATGCCGGTAGTCGGCATGGTGCTCAATGCCCTGGTTCTTCAGGAAATATATAAGGCATCTAAAAACCCGGCAGAATGGATGCTGCAAATACCCTCCCGTTCCCTGCGATTATATCTTCTGGTGACTACGGCTCTAACTCTGTGCACCCTTTTCCCTTTCGGGGCGGAACATTACGTGACGGCCTTTCTGCTCACCGGCGCACTGATGACGGCAGCCAGCATCCTGTGGCTGGTCTGTGTCCTGCAAATCACCAGAAAACAGGAGGAGCTGGTCTCCAAAAATCAAAACTCCTGTTCCTGATCGAAAAAACCGTAATCAACGTTTTTCCTTTTCTTCCGAGGCCGGCTGACTGCCTGGGAGGATTTTATCCAAAGCTTCCATGCTGTTATCCTTATACAGATTCTCCAGCAGTTTTTCCCACCCCGCCGCCATCTGAACCTGTTTCAAGGCAATAATAGGATCAGGCATCATCATTTCCGGGTCGGGAGCATATTGCTTTAGCACCTCATCCGGATTGATCCTGTTAAACGTTGTCTTCCCATAGCCCGGCATTCCCGCCTCATGAGCGATGGATTCAATCATCTCAAAATGCAAATGCGCCAAATAGTTGCCGTGCGCAGTTCCGACTGAGCCGATTTGCTCTCCGCGTCCCACCAGAGTCCCCAGCGGAATATCGCTGACGGTTTTCAAATGGGCATACAGACTCTGTACAAAACGCCCGTCCGGCAAGCGGTGCAGCAGCACGACAACATTTCCCCAATCTGAAGAAGGCTCTCCTGCATAAATCAGCAATCCGCGGCCGGCGGCCCGCACGGGCAGTCCCTCATCCGTATTTTCTCCTCCTATTCCATTTAAATCCTGTCCTGCATGCCTTCCCTTACGGGCGGCATTCATATCCCCCACACCCTGGGCAACATAGGTAAACGCTCCATTTTCATCTCCGAGGGGCGATGTAAACACATCGGCCAGAGGCGCCTTTGCCAGTTCCTGGGGTGTCAACAAAACCATCCGGTAATCTACAGGAACCGGAGCAGACCGCGGAATATCTTCGTCATAAATATTATGGGGCATCCCGGCCTCCGGGACGGCGGCATATTTCGTCTTGTACCAGGCAAATGCCGTAATCAAGACACAGGCCGTTCCCAAAAGCCCCATAATGACGCGGGATGTCGTCTTATCTATCATCGTGCCGACTCTATACCCACGGAACCGGATTTACAATCACAAGATAGTCAGGCCAGCGTCTGCGGAAATTTTTCCATCCACAATTTGCGCGCCGCACGGATATCTTCTGAGGAAACACGGCTGGAGAGCTCCCATACGAGCGGAACTCCATGCGGGAAAAAAGGAAGAAGGCGTTCAAAGGGAACCACTCCTCCCAGAAGGGGAACCTGATGATCCCGCGCGGGCCATTTGACGTCGTTCACATGTCCTCCAATCAAATGGGAGGACATTCGGCGAAGAAACTGCTCATGATTTAATATAAGCAAATTGTGCTTTCTTTGAATATGCCCGAAATCATGCCAGTAACCGATAAAGGGATTGTCACCAAACTCCTTCATCAACAAATTCATTTCATCCTCACTCGGCACCTGCTCATAATGGCTGCGCCCTTCAATGCCCAGCTTGACGCCAAATTGTCCGGCTTGCGGAAGGAGCTGCCGGAGAGCTTCACGCGCCCGTTCCAGATAAACGGGAGCCAGACGGTTGCGGCGGCGTACAAATTCGCCCTTGGCGTCGGCAAACGATTCCGTTCCCACTATTCCCTGACGCGCCAGGTTTTGCAAATGAGCCGTATCCGTGCGTTTCGCCAAGGGTTCCACCGTTCCCATATGCAACACGATATATCCGGCCCCCAGTGCTGCGCCCTGTTCAATAGACTTTTTCGTCAATTCAATAGCCTTGGAACGCACCTGCAATAAATCCGCCGTAAAAGGCCTGCTGTCAGGAGAATCCCCCACCTCGTCAATCGGAGCGGGGAAAAAATTATGCACCCCGGCCACTTGCACCTTTCCGGCATCTACCGCCCTCATGATACCGGGCAGAAGGGATAACTTGATGCCGTGGGAAAGTTCCACATGGTCAAAACCCAAAGAAAGAATCTCATCAATCATTTCTTCCCCGTCCTGATGACGGTGGGAATTCCAGCACGTAGAAAATACCAGCATAAAAAATCAATTATTATGAGCTGATGGAACCGGGGTCCGTATAGCAATCTTCCATCCACTCCTTGACGGCGGCAGTCATGCTCCCGGCTACGTCCGCGCGAGGTTTGACGAAAGCCGGAATAAACCACGGAAATGCACCCACCAGGTCATGAATCACCACAACATCGCCATCACATGTATGGGAGCCGGAACCAATACCCAATGTGGGAATGGAAGAATGTACGGTAACTTGTCGGGCAGCATGAGGCGTTACGCCCTCCACAACCACAGCACAAGCCCCCGCCTCTGCCACAGCCTCCACATCCCTTACCAAGGCTTCCTCCTCCGCGGAGGATTTCCCTTTAATCTTATATCCTCCCTCCTCCAGCACTTTCTGCGGTAAGAGGCCGATATGACCCACTACGGGAATACCGGCATCCACAATAGCACGGATATTTCCTGCCTGGGCTGCCCCCCCTTCCAGCTTGACAGCATCCGCTCCAGCCAAAAACAATTTCTTTGCGGATTGCACGGCCTGTTCCACCGTATCATAAGAATGTATGGGCATATCTCCCACCAGCAGGGCGTTCTTCACTCCGCGCGCAGTAGCTTCCACATGATGAAGCATATGATCCAGCGTCACATGAGTGGTATCCGGAAAGCCCAAAACCACCATCCCTAAGGAATCCCCTACCAGCACAATATCTACGCCGGCTTCATCCAAAAGGCGGCCTGTAGGATAGTCATAAGCAGTAACCAGAGTCACATGCCGCCTGTTCTTGCAGGTGCGGATTCGTTCCGCTTTCTCAAAAGATTGATTCATGGCGTTCAATAAACATGCAATTTACCAGCGTTCCGATACCAGAAGCGGCTCAGCCTCATCCGTATCCAATTCCGCCAACAGGCAGGCAACCGTTTTATGCTGGCGCGGCAGGATAAGCTCCGGCCTGATATCTGAAAGAGGTTTTAAAACAAATTTCCTCAAATGGGCTCTGGGATGGGGGAGAATCAGACGAGGAGGATCATTGACCACCATGTCCCCCACATAGATGATATCCACATCCGCCGTGCGGGGTTCACAGCGAATCCCGGAACGAATGCGTCCCAAGGCTCGTTCTATACCCTGGCAATGCACGAGCAATTCCTCCACCGTACCGGGCCAGGTAAATTCCACCACGGCATTCAAATAATCATCCGCACCATGCGGACACCCTTGAGGACTGGTGGCATACAGGGAGGATTGCAAAAAAGGATCATCAGACAGGCTCATCTGCAACAAATGATCCCTGGCCTGAACCATCAGGCTGTTTTTATCCCCAAGATTGGACCCCAGTGCAATGCCTGCTCTCTTCATCAGTAAAAAACATCGTGGCCGTTCCGGAAAAGAAGAACGGCCACGATGCCGAAAAAGTTATAATTGGGACAACCCCAGAACGTCTTCCATGGTATACAGACCTGGTTCCCTGCCTTGGAGCCAGAGAGCCGCGCGAACTGCTCCGGAGGCAAATGTCATACGGCTGGACGCCTTATGGGTAAGTTCCAGTCGTTCACCATCGGAAGCAAATATTACAGTATGGTCCCCCACCACATCCCCTCCCCGCAGGGAATGCATGCCTATTTCCTTGGCGGGTCGAGGCCCTACCAACCCTTCACGGCCAAAAACCACACTATCTTCATAATTCCTGTCAATGGCGCCGGACAGGATTTCCGCCAGTGTCCGGGCAGTACCGGAAGGAGCATCAATTTTGTGACGGTGATGCATCTCCATTACCTCTATATCGCAGCTGCCTCCCAGAATCTGAGCAGCCTTGCGCGTCAGCCAGAACAGGGCGTTCACCCCTACGGAATAATTGGAAGCGAACACAATCGGAATGGATGCCGCAGCATCCACGATCTCCTGGCGTTCCAGCTCCGTATGTCCCGTAGTGCCAATCACCAGAGGTTTGTTATTGGCAACAGCTTCCGCCAGCAGAGTGCTGGTGAAAGCGTGATGGGAAAAATCAATGGCTACGTCGCATTTGGCGAGGGCTGGATAAAGCTCCTGTCCCTGATCATGAGTAGAACCCACGCAAGTATCCGGATTCTGCGTCACCGCCTCTTGAATAGCCTGGCCCATGCGGCCCGAAATGCCTGTAACAAGAATGGAAATCATATCACTAAAATGTTAAAGAATATTGAAACGCTGAAGAAGAGCGGAAAGCTGAGCTTCCTTCTCTTCCGCCAATGGAACCAGCGGAAGACGTATGCCGGGCTGTATATCTCCCCTCATCGCCAAAGCCGCCTTGATCGGAACAGGATTGGAATCCAGAGTCATTAGCCCTTTCATCAACGGATAAAATGTCTTCTGGAGGGAAAGCATTTCCCCCATATCCTGATTCAGGCCAGCTTTGACAATGGAATTCATGATGCCCGGAACCAGATTGGATGTTACGGAAACCAATCCGCTGGCGCCACAGGCCATAAAAGGCACCGTCAGGCCGTCATCGCCACACAGAACAGTGAAATTTTCCGGAACCACCTGCATCAGCTGGTTCACGCGGTCCACATTGCCGCCGGCCTCTTTCACACAAACAATATGCGGGCAATCCTTCGCCAGACGGCTGATTGTTTCCACACTGATTTCAATACCGCAACGCCCCGGAATGCTGTACAGCATCATCGGCAGACGGGTAGCGTCCGCAATAGCCTTGAAATGGGCATAAACTCCATCCTGAGAAGGTTTATTGTAATAGGGGCACACCTGGAGCGTTCCGTCTACTCCCATCTTTTCCGCTTCCTGGGTCATATGGATAGCTTCTGCGGTGGAATTAGCGCCCGTTCCCGCAATAACCTGAATACGGCCAGCCGTGATCTCCACGGCCAATTCTATTACCCTCAAGTGTTCTTTTACAGTCAAGGTGGGGGATTCTCCCGTGGTACCGACAGCCACAATGCCGGCCACGCCGGCAGCTATCTGCGCTTCCACAAGCATTCTAAAAGCCTCTTCATCGACCCGGTTGCCGGCAAACGGAGTCACAATTGCTGTATAAAGACCTTGAAACTTCATAACCTTACTTGGAAATATACTATCTTAACAGACACTTTTTGTCACGACAGAATACAGAAATATGGCACGCCTGTCAGGCATCCTGAAATACCATTCGTGAACAAATGGAGCAAAACTCCAGGCAGGAATTAAACAGGGACAGGAATGATTCCGGCCGCCTGCCGGGCCGCCAGGCAGCTTTCCTTCCATTGACCACGATATATTCCCGGTGAATATGGCGACCTTCGTTCCCACATAAAAACAACGCAGCCGCACAGGCGGAAGAAGCCAATCGAGACTGGGAAACATACCGAAATACCGGACGGTGAATTACGATCTGGCTCATTCTGACATCTCTCCGGTTCAGGAAATTTTCCAAGCCCGCGATATCTTCCACCCATACTCCCTTTTTTCCAGAACGGGAAACCATATTCACAATCATGGCCCCAGAAACAAAGGCATGTTCCAGCAAAACGGACAGACGGACACGGGAAGAACAACTCAGTCCCTGCACCTCGACTGAGGCATCTTCACAAATAATCAAATAATCAACACGTCCATAAAGAGTATGTACCAGACCAGCAAAAGAAGCCAAATCGGAAGAATGGTTCAGGCGGCCTGACATGACCAGGTGGCTGCTACCCGGGAGACAATCAACGATATGGCAAGATTCTTCACCGGCCTCATGAAGCATGGCAACCACAGTTCCCTGACAGGCAAATGCCTTGGCTGCCAAATATCCTATATTGCCGGCGTTGCCCAGAATGACGACCACAGGTTTCTGAATGACTTGGGATTTCATATGCCGCCATTCTGACGAAAGAGTGTAATCCGTCAATACCCCACACATACTTAAGTCATTAAGAAAGAAAAAGGAATAGTTAAGAAAAAATTATATGGCCACGACATCTTACAAGAAGGAAACTAACTAAGAGAATGTAGGGGGAGAAGAACGGGACCGAGCAAGAAAAGAACAGGCCCCGCGAGTCGAGGGACTGGCGGGGCCTGATGGAAAAAAATCCCGGCGGCGACCTACTCTTGCGGGACCTGTCGTCCGACTACCATTGGCGCGGCAGCGTTTCACTTCCGGGTTCGGAACGGGACCGGGTGGGACCACTGCGCTCTGGCCACCGGGCTTCAGGGGGAAGATCTGTTTGTTTCTTCATCCTGCCTGCCCGGGAGCCCTGCTTTTTTGGGGGCTTCTGAGTGAGGGATTTTTTTCAGGGTATGTGTGTGGCGGCTAAGAAGATTTCCGTCCTTTGTGTGGGGAGGGATTCAGCGTAAACTGACATCTGCGTGGCTGGTGGTTGATGAACATGCACAGGTAAATGAGACAAGAGCAAGTTGTCATTCACGACGGGGAGTGATGTAATATGATGAAGTCAATTGGTAATTAGTATCG
>ERZ857521.142-NODE-142-length-112453-cov-21.512598_pt1 | contig 112453 bp, 91 predicted proteins | sample MGYA00519701_ERZ857521 | MGnify/ENA primary metagenome ERZ857521 (study PRJEB31778, sample SAMEA3449346) | human gut metagenome | biome: human gut; feature: human-associated habitat; material: faeces | place: United Kingdom | collected 2010/2012 ...
TTCTCAGCCTAAAGGTAAGAAAACTTGCAGAGTTATCAAAGACTTTTATAAATTAAATTACTGAATACCAGTAAATAAGTACATTTTTAAGGGACGACTATTTATAGGAAGTTCTTCTTTTTATTCCGTGGGGATGGCCTGTATGATGTCAGCGTATTCTTTCCACTCATCTGCTGCCTTGTAGGTTTCTACGGCTCCAGCGGGGACGTAAATTGCGGTTAAGTCGTCATCAAGAGAATTATACCTTATTGTAGGTGGTGTAGCTACATTGAGAATTAAAGTTTTTACAGGAGAGGAGTAAAAGGCATTATCGCCCATAGAGGTTATTTTTCCATTGATGGTAACGTTTTCTAGAGAGGGACAATCGGAAAAAGTATAATCCGCAATGGCGGCCGATGTATTCCATGTAACGGAAGTGATATTTGTCTCACTGAATACATTTATACCCATTGTCGTGACATGCTCTGGTATGATTAAATCTCCTTGCAAAGATGTTCCATGAAAAGCACCCGAACCTATCTCTGTAAGAGTCTCTTGAATTTCAAATTCTGTTATTTTTGCATTTTCGAGAGCAAAATGACCAATTCTTTGTAATCTGTAGGGCAATTTAATATTTGTCAAGCTTGTGCAATCCTTAAATGCGTTATCTCCAAGTTCTGTAACACTACTTGGCGCTTTTGCCTCACGAAAGTCGTACCATCTCCCTCGGGTGTTGCTCCATCTTATCGCGACACGCGTGCAGGCTCTGCGTACCCGAGCCGCCGTGTGTTAAATAAAAACACTACCGTTTTCCCTATTGTCCCCTGCCTTTCCCGGCATCTTCATCCCGATGTCCTCTTCCTCTCTTCCGTGTCCGGACAGCCCCGGATGACGGGTGTCTGCAGCAGGGTTTCGGAGGGCAGGCAGGGGTGCCTTTTCAGGTAGCCATATACTACTTGTCCTTCGCATATTATGCTACTTGTCCCTCGCATATATGCTGCTTTGCCCTGAAAATATATATTCCCGTTTATGCCTGATGGAGCTAAACGGTTTTGCCTCTGATAAACAGAAAGAGCAGCCACCTTGAAGATGGTCATCCTGAGCAAGCAGACTGTTATGAAAAAAACGTACTGTCCGCCTTGCCGCATACCGGCCTATACCGGCCGCATGCACTCTCCGCCCGGGGCATGAGGACATTGTTTTCCGGACTGTCGGGAACATGCCCGCTGTGTGTCCCTGCCGGTCTACTCGCGGTAGAACCATCCGACGAGTCGGCTGACCCATGGGAAGAAGATGCGGAACCAGCGGTAGCGCGCCACCGGCTTCCCTCCGAAGCCGAGGATGAACCGTCGCACGGGATTGCCATGATAGGGTAGTCCCACGTCGGTGAACTTGATGTGGGCATAGTTGTGCCTCCATGCCCAATGGATGGCATGCCAGACGGTGAGGGTGTCGGGGTGGAGACGGCGGTAGGTCTTACGGCGCGAGGCCATGAACGCCAGCCAGGCATCGCCCCTGTCATAGGCGCAAAGGCTGCCTCCGATGAGCCGCTCCTTATAAAAGGTGAGGAAGATGCGGATGTGGGCGTTATCCCACAATGCCGCGATGACGGCCTCGGAGGGAATGTAACGCCTCCACTTCGTGCGGTAGTAGCGGGCGAGAAGGCGATGGAACGCCCTGACCTCCTCGCGGCTCCTTGCCTCCCTGCACGTCACGCCCATGGCCTTGCCCTGGCGTATGTTGCGAAGGGTCTTCGCCGTGAGCCGCTCGCCGGGCGGCACGCTGTGGAGGGAATTGCTGACCTCCTGCCAACGGATGGGGAAATAGCCGCACTGCCTGAACTGACGGTAGGCGAACATCTTACGCGACAGCCCGCTGATCTCGGCGACAAGGCAGAGACGGCTGCGGAAACAATGGGTGAGCGTCTCGAGCATCATCCCGAACAACGGCGCCGACGGCTCGTCGGACTCATAGTCGCCCTCTCCATAGATCTGCGCCTTGCCGAAGAGGGCCCACCGTGTGCGCCGGAAGACAGCCATCATGTGGGCCGCCACCCTGCCATCGGGACCGGTGACGACAGCCATGAAGGGGCGGTGCCCGGGCGTCTTCTCGATGATGTGGAAGAGCTCGGGGCTATGGAAGAAACTGCCGGCCGGCATGGGGGGTAGAGAGTCTCCCGATGAGTAAAGCGTTACCGTGTAGCCGTTCATTTATATGTCTTGCAGATCAGTCAATCGACAGAGATGATGCGGTAGCTTGTCATTGCTGCGATCCGGCAATGGTACCACACATTGATAGAAAGGCATCGGGGCGGTGAAGAAGGCGTCTTCATGACAGACCCTGATATGCTGAAGCTTATCTGATGCAAAGATAGTCAATAAGGGAATAAAGTGTATGCACTCCGCTTTATTTTTTTATCCAGATTGGTCATTAGAGGTTTACAAGATTTCGTTCTTATCGGATGGAGCTTGCATATCGGACTCAGTAAGGACAAGGGATGCCGGCAAGAGGATGGAAGAGGTCAGAAAGTTAAAAAGGCAATATCAATGATTCTCGTAGTCTAAGAATCCATTTGAAATTAACTTCAATCCATTTGTCATCGGGAACATGTCGTATGGATATGGGGATTGTGTGCGTTGTTGTTGAGGTATCATGTGATGAAGGGACGCTTATATGGTGCGCCCTCTCATTAAAATAAATGGAAAAGAAAAGCCCGCCTGCAGGAATGAAGTTCCTTGCAGGCGGGTAAGGTTTAAACATGCTGTATGCGAAGCGTATGCTTCTAGATGCATTAGTCTACGGGGATGTCCTTATTCACGTTCTTAGAACCGATGATGGTATAGAAGAGCATGTAGACGATGGCGATAAGCGGAATGATGTAGGAAATCATATAGCCCATCGTATCGGCGATGAGGTTCTGCAAGAGGGGCAGGATGCCTCCACCCACGACCATCATCATGAAGATGCCGGAAGCGGCGGCAGTGTACTTGCCCAGGCCCTCGGTGGAGAGATTGAAGATGGAGCTCCACATCACGGAGGTGAACAGGCCGCAGCAGATCAGCAGGATGGCCGATACGGGGAGCTGGGTCATCTCAAAGGCGTTGCCGGTGAAGACGGGGATCGAGCCGGTGACCGTCTTGGGGATGAACATGGCGAGGACGATGAGGATGATGCCCATCGTGGTGGCGATGATCATGAGCTGACGGCTGGACACCTTGCCACCGATGAATCCGCCGATGGTACGTCCGACGAGCATGAGCAGCCAATAGGTGCCTGCAGCGAAGCCTGCGATGGAGGTGGCGGTCATCGGGTCGAGGCCGGCGCCGGCGTCGCTGCTGTCGGCCAGGTAGAAGTTGAGCGTTCCGGGGATGCCCACCTCTACACCTACATAGACGAAGATGGCGATCACGCCGAGCACAAAGTGACGGAAGGCCCAGGGGCTGTGCTCATAGGTCGTGTTGGTGTCGTTGTGCTGAGGATCCTGAATGGCTACGAAGCTGAGGATGATGAAGGCGAAGAGGAAGATGCCCATGGCAAGATAGAGCACCACATTGACATCGGTGATGGCTGTGCGCGGGGTGATCTGTCCGATCATGGAGCCGACGAGCATAGGTGTCAGCGTGCCGAGCAGCGAGTTGAACGTGCCGCCGATGAGGTTGAGCTGGTTGCCCTTCTTGCCGCCGCCTCCGAGGAGGTTAAGCATGGGGTTGACGACGGTGTTGAGCATGCAGACGGAGATGCCGCTGACAAAAGCGCCGAGAAGATAGACATAGAAGTTGGCGGGGAGTGAGCCGAGGTGGCTTCCTACCAACACCTGACCGGAGAGGAACTGGATGAACACGCCGAAGAAGCCGAAGGCGATGGCGATGAGGGCAGTCTTCTTGTAACCGATCTTTGTAAGGAGACGTCCTGAAGGAATGCCCATGAAGAGATAGGCCAGGAAATTCATCATGTTGCCGAGCATGCCGAGCGTATTGCTGCCAGCCAGCTCAGGCTGGTTCTTCCAGATGACACCGATAGGGGCGGCCAGGTTAGTAACGAAGGCGATCATTCCGAAGAGGAAGATCATGGCGATGATCGCAATGGTGCGACCGTTCTGATTTGTAGTTGCCATAAGTGTTTTTTTGTTAGTTATTTACAGTGAGTTGATTAATTTCTGTCGGAGGGGGCTCCGCCGTCCCGGGCGGGATGCCCTGAGCCACCTATCATCATTTCAATGTCAGGTAAGTCGGTTCTACCTTAGATTGTTTGTTCAGGTAACTATTTATCATCCTGCGGCGCGCCGTGTGCGGTTGCCGCGCGGATGTTGCGGACAAGCCCCTCGTACTTGGCCCGCTTCACGGCGGAGCCCTTGAAGAGCGTCCGGTACTGTTCTACCGTGAGCTGCCGCCACTGCTCGTCGGTCATGGCCATCAGTCCCGGCTTAGGTTGGAACTCGGGAATGGTGGTGGGGACGGCGTGCCGGTTCATCGGACACACCTGCTGGCAGATGTCGCATCCGTAGATGCAGGTGCCCATACGGGCGGCGGCCTCGTCGCTGAGGGGGCCGCGCTGCTCGATGGTCTGATAGGACAGACACTTCTCCGCATCAAAATCTCCGGGATCGCCCGAGGCGGACAAGGCTCCCAGGGGACAGGCGTCGATGCAGCGGCGGCACGTGCCGCAATGATTCTCCATGGGACGGTCGTAGCGGTCGGCCTCCCCTGTCAACAGCAACTCGCCGAGGAAGAACATCGTGCCCAGCGGGCGGCGCACCGTCGCGTCGGACGGCCCTGCGGTGTCTGCGTGTGCACAGACGATGAGCTGCCGGCTCTTGCCCTGCCATCCCAGACCGGCCTGTATGGCCCAGTAGCGTTCGAGGATAGGCGCCGTGTCGACGCAGACCCTGAAGTCGGTACCCGTCTGCCGGCACCCTATCTGTCGGGCGAGCTCGAAGAGCTTCTGCCTCACGACGTCGTGATAGTCCTGCCCGAGGGCGTAGGCCGCCAGATGGAAGCCGCCGGCCTGGCGGGAGGGGGCGTAGTTGAGGGCAACGGAGACGACGGACCTCGCTCCGGGCAACAGCTGACGGGGATCGAGGCGCTGGTCGAGGTAGCGCTCCATATAGTGCATCTCCGCCTGATGGCCCTTTGCTATCCACCTGCGGAAGGCAGCCTCCTCTCCGCCGCTCACACGGCAGGCGCGCGCGATGCCGCAGGCCGAGAAGCCCAGCGAGAGGGCCGCCGTCTTGATAAGGGAAGAGGAGTAGGGACCTGTCGTCCCACTTGTGTCTGTCATCTGTCAGTCGAAAGTCTTGAACTCATAGCCCTGGTCCCTGAGCCACTGCAGCGACTCGGGAAGGGCTGTCTTGAGCTTGTCGATACTCTTGAGCGAGTCGTGAAACGTGATGATGGACCCGTTGCGGGCGTAGCGTTTCACATTGGCCACCACATCCTCGGCGCTGAGCCACTTGGAATAATCGCGCGTGACGAGGTCCCACATGACGATGCGGTAGCGCCGCTGGAGCCACCAGTAGATGGTGTGGCGCATCCATCCGTGAGGGGGCCTGAAGAGATGGGCATGGATCAGGTCGTTGGCCTGCTGGGTGTCCATGACGTATGTGATCACCCAATGGCGGAACGAGCCGAGATGGTGGAACGTGTGGTTGCCCACCTGATGGCCCTCGCTGACGATCTGCCGATAGAGGTCGTGATAGCGGAGCACATTCTCGCCCACCATGAAGAACGTGGCCTTGGCATTGAAGCGTCTCAGCGTGTCGAGGATGAACGGGGTGGACTCCGGAATGGGGCCATCGTCGAAGGTGAGGTAGACCGCCTTCTCCTTCGGATTCATCCTCCACAGGGCGGAGGGATACAGCCATCGCAGCCATTTGGCCGGTTGCTCGATAATCATACCGAAAGTCTGTTGAAAAAAATAGTCCGCCGGCAAAGAGGAGCGGGCCGGCGCGTTTGCTGACGCCGGCCCCTCACACTTGTCTTATCGCGGGTGTGCTGATCACTGTCCGTCGTCGCCGATCGGCTGTCCGCCCTTGCCGATATAGGTGGAGTAGAGGCGGTCGATCATCGTACGGCGCTTAGCGTAGAGCTGCTTGTCGACGAGCTGGGTGATATCGTTGATCTGTGTCAGGATAGAGAGCTGGATCATGATGTCGCGCTGTGACATGGTGAACCAGTTGTCGTTGAGACCCAGATAGTACACTGCATACTGATAGGCATCCTTCCATACGGCATTGATGGTCTGCATGGCCTTGGCCTTCTGACCGAGGAGGGCATAGGCACGGGCGATCTCCGCGCCGCCGCTCATATAGTTCATGGGCACGTTATAGGTGGGCAGCACCTTCTCGGCCTTCTGCAGCACCTTCAGCGCCTTGGCCTTCTGGCCTTCCTCGATGAGATGGAGGGCGAGCTGTGAGAAGATGTGACGGTGCGTGTAGCACATGCGCAGCACGGTCTCGTCGATGTAGAGGCCCGGCTTCTCGAGCCCGCCGTACTTATAGCGGTACATGACGTTGCGGTAGGTCTTCTCAGTATCGAAGTTCTTGGCACCCGGCTGGTTGGTGAGGAACGGCGTGATGCGGTTGGCAAGACCCTCCTGGATGAAGTTGTCGCCAAGGTTCATGTAGTTCTCCGAGCCGACGGTGAGTGCCACATAGATAGGACGTGTCCAGTCGGCGTGCGCGATCATCTCGAGCATCATCAGGTCGCCCTTGTAGAGGGCGCGCTTGCCCTTGAGGGAGATGACCATCTTGTCGGGAATGGTGTCGCTGGCCATCATCATGCCCGACCGCTTGACGGCCTCCTTGTCGATCTTGACATAGAGCGTGTCGGTAGGAATGACGTGCATGTCGGCATCCTTGGAGCGTACCCAGTAGCGCATGATGTTGGACACCTCGAAGGGATCGTCGCCGAAGGCCTTCTTCGCCTCTGCGGGGCTCTGCTTGTAGAAGTCGAGGATCTGCTGCTTCAGCTCGGGCTGCACCTCGACATACTCGTTGGTGCCCGTGCAATAGTCGAGACGGGGCCAGCTGATGGGCAGCGAGGGCGAGTTGTAGGCCGGACGCTTCATCTGGTCGATGTACCAGTCGGTCTGCAGATAGCTGAGGTTGCAGACGCGGGCGTCGGTGCGCACGCCCTCCACCTCCTGGTTGTACCACAGCGGGAAGGTGTCGTTGTCGCCATTGGTGAAGATGATCGGGTTGCCCTGATCCTGCAGCGTCATCAGATAGTTGGCGCCGAAGTCGCGGCAGGTGTAGCGGCCTGAGCGGTCGTGGTCGTCCCATGTCTGCGAAGCCATCTGGATAGGCACGAGGAGGCATACCAGCGAGGCGAGGGCCGTGACGGCCACGTTGTCGATATGGAACTTCTTCTTGAGGATGTCGATGATGGCGGCCACACCCATGCCACACCAGATGGCGAAGGCATAGAACGAGCCGGCGTAGGCATAGTCGCGCTCACGCGGCTGTACGGGGGTCTGGTTGAGATAGATGACGATGGCCAGTCCGGTCATGAAGAACAGGAAGAAGACCACCCAGAACTGGCGGATGCCGCGACGGCCGCGGAAGGCCTGCCAGAACAGTCCGATGAGTCCGAGAAGCAACGGCATGCAGTAGAAGACGTTGTGGCCCTTGTTGGCCTTCAGCGAATCGGGCAGTTTGGACTGGTCGCCCAGGCGCCAGTTGTCGAACCACTTGAAACCGGTGATCCAGTTGCCGTGCTCCAGTTCTCCATTGCCCTGGATGTCGTTCTGACGGCCGGCAAAATTCCACATGAAGTAGCGCCAGTACATGAAGTTGCACTGATAGGAGAGGAAGAACTTGATGTTGTCGATCTGCGTCGGCATCTTCACGGAGATCATCTCTCCGCAACGGTCGTAGGGAACTTCCGTTCCGTCTACGCCGCCCATCCACGACTCATAGTCCTGCGTGTGGTTGCTGTCCCACATACGCGGGAAGAGCATGTTCTGTGCGTAGACATACTTATTGTGGTGGGAGACGACGAAGTAGGAGTCTTTCTCATCCTTCGACGCCTTCTCCTTGCGGCTGTAGATCGGCGCGCCCTCGCTCATCTCGGGCACACAGACGTTGCCGTCGTTCTTCAGGGCCACCTGTGAGGTGTAGGCCTGGCCATAGAGCAAGGGATAGTCGCCATACTGCGAGCGGCTGAGGTAGGAGCCCAGCGTGAAGATGTCCTCCGGCGAGTTCTCGTCCATGGGAGGATTGGCAGTGGAGCGGATTACGATGAGCGCGTAGCTCGAATAGCCGATCATCAGCATGAGCATGCAGAGCAGGATGGTGTTCTTGACGCGTGAGGAGACGAGATATACCTTCTGCTTGTTGACAACCTTCTTATAGTTGAGCACGAACAGGAGGACGGCCAGGACGATGACGCCGGTGATGAAAGCCTGCCAGCCATAGCCGTAGAACGGCACACCGAGCAGACCGAAGGCAAGGCAGAACGCGATGTTCTCGCGCTTCACGCTCGTGTGCTGGTAGGTCTCGTAGATGGCCCACAGCACGGCTGCGACAAGGCAGATGATGTAGATGACCTCGCCCGTATTGAACGGCAGGCCCAGCGTATTGACGAAGAACAGCTCAAACCAGCCACCCACGGTGATGATGCCCTGGATGACGCCGTAGAGCACGGCTGCCACGACGACGAACGAGACGACGAGGGCAATGAGCGAGCCCTTCACCTCGATGTTGGGATAGCGGCGGTAGCAATATACCAGTACGATGGCAGGGATGCAGAGGAGGTTGAGCAGATGGACGCCGATGGACAGGCCCATGAGGAAGAAGATCAGCACGAGCCAACGGTCGGAGTGGGGCTCGTCGGCATGGTCCTCCCACTTGAGGATGAGCCAGAAGACGATGGCGGTGAACGCCGACGAATAGGCATACACCTCACCCTCGACGGCCGAGAACCAGAATGTGTCGGAGAACGTATAGATCAATGCGCCCACCATACCGCTGGCCTCGATGGCGATGAGCTTGCCCGTAGTGAGGGCGTCCCAGTCCTTGAGGATGAGCTTGCGCGTGAGGTGCGTGATGGTCCAGAAAAGGAACATGATGGTGGTTGCGGACAGCAACGCGCTCATGATGTTGACCATGCGCGCCACCTGCGAAGGATCGCTGGCGAACTGGCTGAAGAGGTTGGCGGTGAGCATGAAGAACGGTGCCCCGGGGGGGTGACCGATTTCCAATTTATACCCTGTGGTGATGAACTCCGGACAATCCCAGAAGGAGGCTGTCGGCTCGATGGTGGAACAATACACGAAGGCGGCGATGACAAAAGCCAGGCAGCCAAGGATATTGTCCACTAATCTGTACTGTTTCATAACAATGCGTTATATATTATTGCGTTAAATCGTCTTATACCTTGCAAAGGTACGAAAAACCCTTAACGAAAGGCCAAAGAAACTGATTTTTTAATAATATTTTGTTTCAGATTCCTTGCAAAATGTCGTCATTTCCCCACGAAAGAAGAGAATGAAGGGGGAAAAAGCAAAAAAAGAGGAACGTCCCCGTCTACATGAGTGTCAGGTGGCGTTCCAGCTGGTCGGCCGGCATGTCGCACGCGGCGTGGCAATGCACCTTGTGGTTGACGCACGTGAAATGCTTGGCGGTGTGGAGGATGGAGGCGATGTCGTGGGTGACGACGATGAGGGTGCAGCGGCTGTTGATCTTCTCCAGCATCTGATAGAGCTGCTCCTGGAACTGGCGGTCGATATAGGTGTTGGGCTCGTCGAGGATCAGCACCTCGGGGCGGCTCACCATGGCACGGGCCAGGAGGACACGCTGGAGCTGTCCGCCGCTGAGCTGTCCGATGGGCCGCTGCTCGAGCCCTGTCAGCTCCATCTCGCGGATGGTGTCGGCCACCTGCCGGTGCTGCGCGGCGGTGAAGGGCCTGAGGAACGGCTTCTGCGAGCTCAGGCCGGAGAGCACCACATCGTAGACGGAGATGGGGAAGCGGCGGTCGATGGCGTTGTACTGGGGGAGATAGCCCATGACGAGGCTGTCGGTGCGGCAGCCGTCGCGCATGAAGACGACCTCTCCCTTCGCAGGCTTCAGCAGTCCGAGGAGGATGCGCACGAGCGTGGTCTTGCCGCCTCCGTTGGGGCCGACGATGCCCATATAGTCGTGGTCCTCAATATGAACGGTGGCATGCTCGAAGACAACCTTCGAGCCGTAGCGGGCGGTGACATCGTTAAGCTGTATGTCGATCATTGCGTGTTGATTTATTGTAAACGGGGCGGGGCGTCAGCGCAGGCTCTTCGCGACAAGCATCATCTCCTTGGGCCAGTCGTAGCCTAAGGGCTGTATGAGGGTGGGGCGTAGCTGCAGGGCCTGCTCGACCACCTCATTGTTGCGGTTGGCCACCTCCTGCTGCACGAAGAATGTCCGTACGCGGGCGGCGCGCGCCTGCCGGATGACGGCGGCCATCGAAGAGGCGGTGGGCTCCTTTCCCTCCTCCTCGAGCACGAGCTGCCGGAGCCCGTATTCGCGGGCGAAATAGGTGAGGGCGGGATGATAGATGAGGAAGGTGAGGGGCGAGGAGGCTGCCGTGCGCGGCCGTGCCTGCGCGAGCGTCGTCACGATGGTGCTGTCGAGACGGCGTGCCTTCGCGGTGAACGCCAGCAGACGGCGATGGAAATAGGCCGAGTCGGCGGGAAGCTCCTCCTTCAGCGCCTTATAGATGTTGCCTGCGATGAGGACGGCATTGCGGGTGCTCATCCACAGATGCGGGTCGGCCACTCCCTGCCTGTCGCTGACCGGCAATACGCCCCGGCTGGTGTCGACCAGGCGGAGGGAGGACGAGGGCGAGCCGACGGTGGCGGCGATGCGGCGTGTCCACGACTGCTCGAAGGGGGTGGTGCCGATGAGCAGATACATCCGTGAGTCAGCGATCTCCACCATCTGGCGTGCCGTCGGCTCGTAGCTCTCCGGGGAGGCGCCGCGCGGCACGAGGGTGACGACCTTCACCTTGTCGCCGGCGATCTGCTCGGTGAAGTAACGGTAGGGCTCGATGGAGACGACGACGGTGGGCACCTCTGCCGACGTACGGGCCTGCGGGGCCTCCGCGCCGGAACGGGTGCAGCCGGCGATGCCCGTCACGCCCGCCGCGAGCATGACATAGCGCAAGGCCTTGCCGATGGTCATGCTGATGATGGAGATGGGAAGATTGGCACGCATGTAGCCGAGCAAGACCGTGATGGCCTCGCCGATGAGCGGCAGGAAGGCGAAGAAACCCATCCAGGCGCCATGACCTGCCATGAAACGCTCTGCGCGATTCATGTCCTTCTGTTTCACCTTGAGATACTTCTCAATCCAGTCGAGCCGGCCGAAATGCCCTATCCAATAATTGAACAGTCCGCCGCCCACATTGCCGATGGTGGCATAGATGACGAGCGGGACAGGATGCAGGCCGGCGGCGAGCAGGCCGAGCATCACCGCCTCGCTGCTGAAAGGGAAGACGCTGCCGGCCAGGAAGGCGGACAACAGCATGCCCCAATATCCGTAGTCGAGAAGAAACTGAGTGATTACCTCCATATACTTTTCAATAGATTACAAGCTGCCCCCTTACAGGCACTGTCACAGACATATATTATATAAGGTAAGGGCGGCGACGATGGCGAGGATGACGAAAAACGTGATGTTGGTCACCTTCGTATGCGTGAGGGCGAGGAAATGGCCGATGAGCGGCGCGGTCGTGGCGATGAGCAGGGCCATGAGGGGATCGGCCATCTTCGGAAAGACGATGATGGCGGCCATCAGCACCAGCTCGATGACGATGAAAGCCTCGTAGTACATACGGATGCGGATCTTGTCCTTATAGCTGTTGCGCAGGAAATGGACGATGCCCAGGATGCCGAGCAGGAACACGAAGCCTATCGTGACAAAGTGATGGAGATCGAGGAGCTTGAGGGCGAATAGAGGGCCCACGTTGAGAATGTCGGCGAAATGCGCTCCCAGCATCGCTATTTGTCCGGTAAGGAAATAGTAGCCGCTCAGAAACCAATAGGGTAGGACGAGACCTAAGATGGAGGCAAAGAACGTTCGGCCACTGAAAGCCAGGATGTTGGTGGCCATCAGTATCCAGAAGACAGGTATCAGCCAAAGCAGCTGCACCCAGAAGATGCTACCGATGCCGAGCATGGCGTAGGCGTAGAAGATCATCCCCATGGCCCTCTTGTCCTGATAGGTCTGGAAGAGAAGCAGATAGAAGGTGGTGACAGCCAGGGCGACCATGCCGACGGGCAGCTGCGGCCAGAGATAGGCCGTCATTGTCATGAGCACGATGAAGGAACAGGAGATCATGCGACTATAGATGCGGATAAGGGCATTGACATTGTTGAGCAATGCCATCATCACCATGGCAAGGGCAGCCACACCCATTTGGAGCCACCACCCGCGGGTGATGACTCCTCCGACTAACCATATCAGAAGGCAGATCACCGCCGTCCACGGCAGCGTCGCCCTCGATTCTGCTATTCTGTTCTGTGCTCTCTTAATCATTATAAATCCTGTCCAATGTCGCGACGGAAGTATCTGCCTTCAAAGTTGATCTTCTGGGCCTCCGTCATGCTCTTATGCAGGGCCTCGGCCTTGTCCTTGCCATACGAGGAGACTGCGATGACGCGGCCGCCGTCGGTGACGAGCTGACCATCCTTCAGCGCCGTGCCGGCATGGAAGACGATGGAACCGTCGACCTGGTCGGTGCCCGTGATGGCATAGCCCTTCTTGTAGGCCTGGGGATAGCCGCCGCTGACAAGCATCACGCATACGGCCGAACGGTCGTCGAACTCGATCGTGCGACGGTCGAGATCGCCGGCGGCGACACCCTCGAAGAGATCGACGATGTCGCTCTTCAGACGCAGCATGACGGTCTCGGTCTCGGGATCGCCCATGCGGCAGTTGTACTCGATCACCATGGGATCGCCGTTGACATTGATCAGACCGAAGAAGATGAAGCCCTTGTAGTCGAGACCCTCCTCGGCCAGACCCTCCACCGTGGGACGGATGATGCGGTCCTCCACCTTCTGCATCCACTCCTTCGTAGCGAAGGGAACGGGAGAGACGCTGCCCATGCCACCGGTGTTAAGACCCGTGTCGTGCTCGCCGATGCGCTTGTAGTCCTTGGCCTCGGGCAGGATCTTATAGTGCTTGCCGTCGGTGAGCACGAAGACGGAGCACTCGATGCCCTGCAGGAACTCCTCGATGACGACGCGGGCGGAGGCCTCGCCGAACATGCCGCCGAGCATCTCCTTCAGCTCCCGCTTCGCCTCGTCGAGCGTGGGCAGGATGAGCACACCCTTGCCGGCAGCCAGACCGTCGGCCTTCAGCACGTAGGGAGCCTTGAGCGTCTCGAGGAACTTCATGCCCTCCTCGACGGTGGTGCCGTTGAACGTCTCATAGGCGGCCGTGGGGATGCCATGGCGCTTCATGAAGCCTTTGGCAAAATCCTTACTGCCCTCGAGCTGCGCACCGGCAGCGGAAGGACCGATGACGGGTATAGAGGCCGTACGCCCGTCGGCCTTGAAAGCATCGCTGATGCCATGCACGAGAGGATCCTCAGGACCGACAACGACCATCCCGACGCCGTTGGCCACGGCGAAGTCCTTGATCTTGTCGAAGTCGTTCACACCAATAGCGACATTCTCGCCTACAGCCGCCGTGCCGGCGTTGCCGGGAGCGATGTAGAGCTTGTCACACTTAGGACTCTGGGCGATCTTCCAGGCGAGGGCGTGTTCGCGGCCGCCGCCTCCTAACAGTAAGATTTTCATAATAAGCTATATTTTATATATAAGGTTTCTACATAATATATGAACGGGACAGGGGCTACGGCCTGCTCAGCAGCCGGCCGCCATGATCCTTCTGATGGTCTGCTTGATCTCCTCGCGCTGCATCTTCGGGAAGTTGGCAATGCGCGTCTTGTGGCTGCCTCCGGAGAGGGTGTAGACGCGGATGTTCCTCTTGCGCGACAGCAACGGCATCCGCCTGACACCCACGGCGCTCCAGGGATCGATGTTGCCGTAGATGAAGATCATCGGCAGGTCGTTCTGACGGAGGAACTGCATCGTGCGCCGATAGAGGGCGTCGTCGAACTGCAGCGTGTCGTTGCCCTCGGGAAGCATCACCCGCTCCATATACCGCTTGGTGGTCTTCAGGGAGATCCACCGGCGGAAGGGCCGGAGGTCGTAGCTGTAATAGCCCAGCTCGGTGCATGCCTGCATGATGAACGGGCGGTTGGAGCACTCGAGGGAGAAATAGCCGGGATCGACATAGTCGATCAGGGTGTGGAGCACCGTCGAATCGTCGGCCAGCGGCGTGGGGAGGTCCAATACCGGCATGCCCCACTGCCAGAAGGCGAAGGCCAGCTCCAGCACACAATAGTCGTAGACCTCGTGCATGGGGATGCGGAAGGTGTAGCCGTGCGACCGGCAATAGTCCCCGAAGGCGGGCAGCAGCGCCTCGCGCCTTTGCAGGGCCACGATCTGGAACTTTCTCACCGCCTGGCGGATCTCGGGGCGCGACACCTCGTTCTGGATGAAGCCGACCAGGCGTCGGTCCTCGTCGCTCTTGCAGAGCGGAGCCACATAGGGAACGGTGAGGCGCACGTCGCCGGGGAACCACACACGGTAGGAGAGGGCCGTCTGTCCGCCCTTGCTGATGCCCGTCGCCGCCCAGTTGCCGGTGTAGAGCTGTCCGAGCGTCTCACGAATATGGTGCAGGTCGTAGCAGGCGTTCTCCATCGTCAGATAACGCCACACCGTGGGATGGGGCGTCGACTCCTTGAAATAGCGGTACTGCACGGCGACAATGTTGGCACCCAGGATCTTCGCCACCTCGTCGGTGTAGTGCTCCTTGAGCGAGAAGTCGCAGTCGTAGCCATCGGTGACGAGCACCGTAGGACGGTCCCAGCCGACATGACAGACGACGACGCGCTGCTCGAACGTGCCGGCATCATGATGCAGGGGATCCACCTCCTGGCGGATGCGCATGACGTACTTCTCGGGATACTCCGGGCTCACCAGCTCGCGGACACTGTCGACGCCGGGAAGGGCCTCGAAGCGGGCACGGACGGCCGGCGAACCGGCCCGGGAAGGGAGGGAGAGGAGGCTGAAGAGCAGCAGCACGGTGAGACCGGCACCTACTGATGCCAGACCGTGATCATTCAGAAGCCGCCTCATTTCAGATAGTCGTCGAAATAGCGGGAGATGCGCTCGTGCAGATGCACGGACTGATGGCCGCGCATATTGTGGGGCTCACCCGGATAGACGAAGAAGTCGGGCTGCGTGCCTGCGTCGATGCAGGCCTTGAGGAACGTGAGCGCATGCTGGGGCACCACCGTGGCGTCGTTGTCGCCGATGATGATCTCCAGACGGCCCTTCAGATTCTTGGCCTTCGGCAGCAGTGAGCTGCCGGCATAGCCCTCGGGATTGCTCTGGGGCGTGTCCATATAACGCTCGCCGTACATCACCTCGTACCACTTCCAGTCAACGACGGGGCCGCCGGCCACGCCTACCTTGAACACGTCGGGATAGGTGAGCATGAGGTTGGTGGTCATGAAACCGCCGAAGCTCCAGCCGTGGACACCCAGACGCGAGGCATCGACATAGGGAAGGGTCTTGAGGAACTTCACGCCCTCCATCTGGTCTTTCATCTCCTCGATGCCGAGATGACGGAAGGTGACCTGCTCGAATGCCTTGCCGCGGTTCTCGCTGCCGCGGTTGTCGACGATGAAGAGCAGATAGCCCTTCTGCGCCATGTAGGTCTCCCACGAACGGGAGCAATAGTGCCAGCGGGCATCGACGTTGTGGGCGTGGGGACCGCCATAGACATAGACGATGGTGGGATATTTCTTGGAAGGATCGAAGCCGACGGGCATCACCATGCGGTAGTAGAGATCGGTCACGCCGTCGGCTGCCTTGATCGTACCGCAGCGGTACTCGGGCACGCTGTATCCCTTCCAGGGATCATCGGCCGTGAAATAAGGCGTGTGCCTGGCCGTGGCCACGTTGGTGATGCAGATCTTGCGGGGCACGTCGGGCTCCTGCCAGTTGTCGACGAGCCACAGGCCGTCGGCGCTGAGCATGCCGTTGTGCCAGCCCGCTCCGTTGTCGTAGAGCGCGCGCTTACCGGTGTTCACATCCACTATCCAGAGATTGCGCTGGATGGGCGAGCACTCGTTGGAGGCATAGATGATGGCCTTGTGCTTGCTGTCGAAGCCCAGCATCTCCATCACCACCCACGGACCGCTGGTGATCTGACGCACGAGGGTGCCGTCCTTCTTATAGAGGTAGAGATGGTTGTAGCCGTCGCGCTGGCTTTGCATGACAAAGTAGTTGGGGTCCCAGGGGAGGAAGACGATGGGGTGGAGGGGCTCCACATATTTGGGATCGGTCTCCCGGTAGAGCTCGGCGATGCGCTCGCCTGTCTCGGCATTGTAGCTGACGAGCTGGCAGTCGTTCTGGTCGCGGTTGAGCTCGAAGAGATAGACGGTGCGGCCGTCGGGACTCCAGGCGGGGTTGGTGAAATAGCGGTCGGTGGGATCGCCGGCCTTGAGGTAGACCGTCTGTCCGGTCTTCATGTCGTAGACGCCAAGGGTCACCTTGTGCATCTTCTCACCGGCCATGGGATATTTGTCGGGGGCAGGGGTGGCGATGCGGCTCTGGCCCTCCTCCGGCTGCCAGTCGACCTCCGGGATGACCACCTGGGGATAGTCGCTGACCATGGTCTGGTCCATGCGCGTGAAGAGCAGCTTTTCGCCATTGGGGCTCCAGAACGTGCCCTTCGACCAGCCGAACTCGTCGCGGTGGACGCTCGTGCCGTAGAGGATCTCGCGCGAGGCATCGTTCGAGATCTGATGCTCCACGCCATCGGCTGTACGGACGAAGAGATTGTAGTCCTTCACGTAAGCCACATTGCGCGACACGGCGTTCCAGTCGGCAAGTGTCTCTGCGGCAGCGTCCTGCTGCCATACGGTCTTGTGCTTCTTGAAGTCGACAAGATAGCGGCGTCCCTTGGCCATGACATACACCAGCGACTTGCCCGCATAGGGGAAAGAGACATAGTAGAGGGAGTGGACCTTCGTCGACTCGTCCGTCTTCATCCACCGGCTGAGCTGATCGAGGGTGAAGAGCGGCTGCTCCTTGCCCGTCGTCTTGTTGACAAGGCTGCACCGGTCGGCGTCGAGGCGGACCAGCTGCGAGCCCCACCATGTGGTATAGCGGTTCTTCGCCACCATGTTGTGGTAGTTCGTGCCGCCGAAGTTGAGATCCTCGAGGGTGAACTGTTTCTGGGCCATGGCTGGTGTCGTCATTGCTATACCTATTATTAATAATATCTTCTTGAAAGAAATCATCTTCTGCTTAATCTTATTAATCATCTTCGAATGTGCGGCTGCCTTTCTTGCCGCCCTTGTCGAAACGCCGGCGTCCGTAGTTGCCCTCGTTGGCGAAGCGGCGGTCGCCGTCCTTGCGTCCGTATCCGCCGGCACGGCGGTCGCCCTTTCCCTTGCCGGCCTCACGGCCCTTGTAGGGCTTGCGGTCACGGTAGGAGCGGTCCTCGCGGTCGCGCCGGTTGTCCTTCTTCCGTCCCATGGACAGCTCGAGGTCGTGCTTATGGAAGGTGAAGGTGCGGATGTCGCCCTCCTCGTTGGAGGCCTCATCCTCGAGACGCTGCTTGAACTCGCGGTTCTTCTTGAAGCGGTGCTTCTGCGCCATCTCGCGCTTCTCCTCCTCGGTCTTCACGATGCCGCCCTCCTGACGGAAGACGTTCATCTTGCCCTCGAACATGGCGTACTTGCGGAACTCGCATTCCAGGGATCCGTTGTAGACGGGGATCTTGATCGAAGGCTTCAGGCCGATCTGCTCGAAGCACTCCTCGCGGTAGCTGAGGATCCATGCGTCATTGCCGCCGAAGGCATGCTTCAGACGCTCGCCGATCATGCGGTAGGTGGCCAGCAGGTTGGGCGTGGAGATGCGCTCGCCATAGGGAGGATTCATCACGATGATGCTCTTCTCCGCGGGCTTCTGGAAGTCCTTGAAGTCCTGCTGCTCGACGGTGATGTCCTTCGACAGGCCGGCGGCCTTGATGTTCAGGCGCGCGGTGTTGACCGCCTTCATGTCTACGTCGTAGCCATAGATGTGGTGGGTGAACTCGCGCTCCTGCGAGTCGTCGTTATAGATGGAGTCGAAGAGCTCCTGATCGAAGTCGGGCCACTTCTCGAAGGCGAACTCCTTGCGGAAGACGCCCGGCGAGATGTTGCGGGCGATGAGGGCGGCCTCAATGAGGATCGTGCCCGATCCGCACATGGGATCGATGAAGTCGCAGTCGCCCTTCCAGCCGGTCATGAGGATCATGCCGGCGGCGAGCACCTCGTTGAGCGGCGCCTCGACAGTGTCCTGGCGGTAGCCGCGGCGGTGCAGGCTCTCGCCGCTCGAATCGAGGCAGAGCGTGGCGTCGTACTCGGCGATATGGATATGCAGCCGGATGTCGGGATTGCTGATGGAAATGTTCGGACGCTCGCCAGTCTTCTCGCGGAACTGGTCGACGATGGCATCCTTCACCTTATAGGTGACAAAACGTGAGTTGCGGAACTCGTCAGAATAGACCACGGAGTCGACGGAGAAGGTCTTGCCCTTCTGGATATACTGACTCCAGTCTACTTTCTTCACTTCCTCATACACCTCTTCGGCAGAGCGGGCCTTGAAGTGCTTGATAGGTTTAAGAATACGGATAGCCGTGTGAAGTTGGAAATTGGCACGGTACATCATCTCCTTGTCTCCGGTGAATGATACCATGCGGCGGCCGATCTGTACATTGTTTGCACCCAGCTGGGTGAGCTCCTGTGCCAGGACGGGCTCCAGGCCCATGAACGTCTTGGCGATGAGTTCAAATTCCATTTCTTTTTATCTAATTATTATATTTTATGTTCCTATTCCATCTTGCCGTTCCATCCAAGGGGTATGGAACCTTCTTATTTTTGCTTGTTGTAGATATGCGTCTCCGGCGCCATGTCTTCCATCACCCATGTGTTGGCTCCTACGATGCAGCCATGTCCGATGGTGATGCGTCCGAGCACCGTGGCATTGGCATAGATCACCACGTCGTCCTCGATGATCGGGTGGCGGGGAATGCCCTTGATGGGATTGCCGTTAGCGTCAAGGGGAAAGCTCTTGGCACCAAGGGTGACACCCTGATAGAGCTTCACGTTATTGCCGATGATACACGTGGCTCCTATGACGACGCCCGTGCCATGGTCGATCGTGAAGTAACGGCCTATCTCCGCACCGGGATGGATGTCGATGCCCGTCTCAGAATGGGCCATCTCCGTCATCATCCGGGGGATGAGGGGCACGCCCATCTTATGGAGCTCATGGGCTATGCGGAAAATCGTTAGGGTCTTGATAACAGGGTAACATGAGAGTATCTCGGCAAAGCTCTCCGCTGCTGGGTCGCCATTGTAGGCTGCCATGACATCGGTGGCAAGGATCTTGCGCAGGTCGGGCAAGCGTCTGATAAGGCACGTGGCGATCTCCTCGGCATGCTCGCGCTGCCGCTCGCGGTTGCAGTCGCCCTCACAGCTGTCGCAATGGAAGCAGAGGCCGGCCAGCACCTGGTCGGCAAGCAGCTCATGCAGCCGTTCCACCTCCACTCCGATCTGATAGACGAGGGTAGAGACATGGATCTGCGACTTTCCAAAATAGCCGGGAAAGAGGATGGACCTGGAGAGCTGAATGATCTCCCGCAGCGTCTCGGTAGACGGCAGAGGATAGCCTTCGCGGTGCTGATGGAACAGCCCTTTGAGCGACTCCGGCCGCGACAACTCGGCCACGGTGTCGGCCAGCGCACACGTCTTAGTGGGGATACTCATAGTGGTGTATCAGAAATTTCTAGTCTGCAAAGTTACAAAAGAAAAATGGAAATGTGCAGAAAAACACGAGGTTTTTGTCGGGAAAGATAAAGATGGGAAACGTTAAATTTCAAGCAGAAAACCAGAATTATCTGTTAAAAACTTGGCGGGTTGTGTATTAATTATTAATTTTGCACATACAAAAGCAATAATTCACCAAACATTTTGCCTATCGATAGATTTCTACTTCAGTCAAAACAGTAATACTTATGAAAGAACTCGTAGAGATGACCGACGAAGAGTTGGCCGTAAGCTACATGAATGGAAATAATCAGGCATTCGATTTATTGCTTTCGCGCAATCAGTCGAAGATATTCGCATATATCCTTCTTGTCTTCCACAATAATGAGGACATAGCCAATGACATCTTTCAGAATATCTTCGTCAAGATCATCATTCGCCTCCAGCATCGCCAGTATTCTCCTACGGGCAAGTTCGCAGCCTGGTGCATGCGCATTGCCCACAACGAGATGATGGACTGGTTTCGCGGACAACGTTCCAACCGCTTCATCGATACGCTGGATGACAACAACATGAGCAAGGTTCTGTCGTCCTCCATGATCAGCTCCAGTCGTGAGAGCGAGGTGGTGAACAGTCAGGTGCTGTCCGACGTGAAGCGTCTGATGCATGCCCTTCCCGAGCCCCAGCGCGAAGTGGTCTACATGCGTTACTATCAGAACATGTCGTTCAAGGAGATCGCCGAGGCTACCGAAGTGAGCATCAACACCGCCCTCGGCCGCATGCGCTATGCCATCATCAATATGAGACGGCTCGCGCAGCTGCACGACGTGAGGCTGGCATTGGAATGAACATGACAGGTGCTCTGTCGCCATTCCCTTATTCTATTATCCTATCTCTTTCAGGCCTTTGATGACGGCAAGCGGATCCTTGCTATTGAAGATGTAGCTGCCACTGACAAGGACGTCGGCGCCGGCAGTGACGAGAAGGAGAGCCGTCTCCGCATTCACGCCGCCATCCACCTCTATGAGGGCATCGCTGCCCGACTGATCGATCAGCTGGCGGAGCTGTCCGACCTTCTTGATCGTGTTCGATATGAATTTCTGGCCGCCGAAACCGGGATTGACGCTCATGAGCAATACAAGATCGAGCTGATCGACGACATCCTCGAGCATGCAGACAGGCGTCGACGGATTGAGCGTCACGCCCGCCTTCATGCCGGCATCATGGATGGCATGGATCGTGCGGTCGAGATGGGTGCATGCCTCATAGTGCACGTTCATGATCGTCGCTCCGACAGCCTTCGTCTGTGCGATGTAGCGTTCCGGCTGTACGATCATCAGATGTACGTCGAGAGGCTTGCGGCAGATGGCGTGGACGGCCTCGATCACGGGAAAGCCGAAAGAGATATTGGGCACAAAGACGCCATCCATCACGTCCATGTGCAGCCAGTCCGCCTCACTCCGGTTGATCATGTCGATGTCACGATCCAGCCGCGTGAAGTCGGCTGAAAGAAGAGATGGGGATACAAGGATATTTCTTGCCATTAGTTACAATATTCAATGGTTTGTTCTTTCTTTGCTACACGGTAGGTATGAGCGAACCGCTTGATAGTCTGCAGCGTCTGGTCGGAAGGACGTGCCTCATCGAGAGTAAAAATCATCATAGGCGTTTTATGTTCTGTTACTATGATTGAAACGCACCGGTAGCAGCTTTATTATATGGAAACGGAAAATAATTATGTCAACGCCATGATCAGATACCAGACGACCGGGACGAGCAGCGACGGGAGGAAATTGAGCGTCTTGCAGTCTTTCAGCTGGAGAAGTGCGAGACCTGACGCGGTGATGAGCAGGCCTCCGATGATCAGCAGCTCGGCCATGAGGGCGTTGCTGATCGCCGTGCTTGAGATCCTTGCTATCAGATAGAACATGCCCTGCCAGCAGAAAAGGACGGGCGCGGCAAGGATCATGCCGATGCCGTAGGTGGAGGCAAAGACCGTCGAGCTGACGAAATCGAGCGTCGCATTGGTATATAGAAAGGTATTGTCGCCTTTCAGCGCACTGATCACCGGGCCGAGCATTGACAGCGGACCGATGCAATAGAGCAGGATGGCCGTTGAGAGTCCCTCGCCCAGCCGGTTGACGTTGCCTGACTGATCCTTCTTGTGGCTGTGACGGTTGACGGCGCGCTTGAACCGTCCGTCAATGTCGAGCCATGTCCCTACGATGCCGCCTAGGGCTATCGACACGATGAAGAGCACGGGATAGCGGCTCTCACTCAGATGGGTGAGGGTAGCGTTCAGGCCAATGGCCAGCGAGGCCAGGCCCAAGCCGGTATAAAGGGCCTGCTTGTACTGCTCGCGGATGCCACGATGGAGCAATGTGCCTATGATGGTACCCGCGATGATACAGCAGGTATTGACAATGGTCCCTACCATCAATCCTCAAAATGACGGAGACGGGCCAAGTACTTACCCAGGATGTCAAACTCGATGTTCACCACGGAGCCGACCTTTATGTCGCAGAAGTTGGTGTGCTCGCGCGTGTAGGGGATGATGGCGACGGTAAAGGTGTCATCGGTAGGATGGCAGACGGTCAACGATACGCCATTGACGGTCACGGAGCCCTTGTCGACCGTGAAATAGCCGCGGCGGGCCATCTCCTTGTCAGCCTTGTACTGGAAGGTGAAATAGGTCGATCCGTCGGCATCTTCCATGTTGACGCAAGTAGCCGTCTCGTCGACATGTCCTTGTACGATGTGACCGTCGAGGCGTCCCTCAAGCTTCATCGACCGTTCCACGTTCACGTGATCGCCCACGGCCAACTGTCCGAGGTTGGAGCGGTCGAGCGTTTCCTTCATTGCCGTCACGGTGTATTCGTCTCCCTTGATGTCGACGACTGTCAGGCAGACGCCGTTATGGGCAATGCTCTGGTCGATCTTCAGCTCCTGCGTGAAAGCACAACGCAACGTGAAGTCGATATTCTCCTGATATTTGCGGATGGCCGTCACGGTGGCCATCCCTTCTACGATTCCACTAAACATCTTATTATTTCTTGTTATGATTATAAGTCATAGAAAGAACGACGGCCCCGGCGCCGTACTGGTGCCTGGGGCCGTCTGTATTTGAAAAAGGGGGTCATGACGATGATGTGATGAAAACTCCAGCTAATTAAAGTTGTGAGCGCTCTCCGTCGTTGTAATCCACCGGCTTTACAGCTTAGTTGCAAATGCAGTTTATGTGGCCCGCCATTGGCAAGAGAAGCCATCTCAGTTTTCATTGTAATTTGATGAGTATCCCGATCGAACCGAAATAACCCCCAAGATCTGTCTCCTTTATTCTGTTGCAAATATACGGCTTTCCTCTTTTTCCGCCAAATAAATCGCCGAATATTTTTCTGCTTCAGGGCAATCATCGCCTTATGTCTGCCGTCGGGCTACCCTCCAGTCGACCTCTATCATACGGAAGCGACAGTTAGGCATGACTTGCTCCTTTCCTTTGTCAACGGAGAGTTCCCGTTTCGCGGTATGTATATGGTGACGGGTGATGATGAGTTAGTAGTCAGTGTATGGGTGGCAGGACAGGGACGTTAGGCCGTTCAAGGGCAGTGGCTTCAGCGTACGTCTCTCTTCTGACGGGTGGTAGTTAATAAAAAGTGGTACGTTCACTCCCAAACCGTCATGAGACCGATATTTCATCGGTTTGCCCGATGCCTTCCATCCTCTTGCCGGCATCCCGGCTCATCCCACTGTGCCTTTAATGAAGATGACACGCTAACTGTCCGGCAATGATACGAAATCCTTCAGGTCTCAGATGGCAATGAGGAATTTAGGAATAGATAGAATTTATTACTTTTTATCGAAATGTAAGTTTTTTATGGGCTATGGCGTTAATTTGTAGTAAAAATCGTTGGCCGGTCAATGGAATTTATTTACTTTTGCTCCCAAGTGATGTCACAGCCCTGCTTGTTGAAGGGGTGGCGTCATATTACCAAAAAGCAAGAACGCATGAAAGTATTAAAATTCGGCGGAACATCTGTAGGTTCCGTAGAAAGTATCCTTAGTTTGAAACATATCGTGGAGAGCGAGGCACGCCGTCAGCCCGTTGTCGTTGTCGTCAGTGCCCTTGGTGGAATCACCGACCAGCTCCTCTCCACTTCTCAATTGGCTGTGAAAGGCGACGACGGCTGGAAAGAGTCGTTCGAGCAGATGGTCGACCGCCATCATAAGATGATCGACACGATCATCACCGATACCCACTCCCGCGAGCAGTTATTCAATACGGTGGACACGCTGCTTGAGCAGTTGCGCTCCATCTTCTTCGGCGTCTATCTGATACACGATCTGAGCAAGAAGACCGAGGATGTCATCGTCTCGTATGGAGAGCGTCTGAGCAGCAATATAGTATCCACACTGATCCGCGGCTCCAAATGGATGGACAGCCGTACGATGATCAAGACCGAACGGATCAACGGCAAGAACACGCTCGACAGCGATCTCACCACGCGTCTCGTCCGTGAGGCGTTTGCGGAGATACCCCGCGTGACTGTCCTGCCGGGATTCATCTCGGCCGACCGCGACACGAATGAGACCACCAACCTTGGACGGGGAGGATCCGACTACACCGCCGCCATCATCGCCGCCGCCTTGGATGCCGACATCCTGGAGATATGGACCGACGTGGACGGCTTCATGACCGCCGACCCCCGCGTGATCCATTCTGCCTACACCATCGAGGAACTGAGCTACATCGAGGCGATGGAGCTCTGCAACTTCGGCGCAAAGGTGATCTATCCGCCGACGATCTATCCCGTCTGCATGAAGAACATCCCCATACGGGTGAAAAACACGTTCAACCCCGACGGCCCCGGCACTATCATCAAGAATGAGGTGGAGGACGACCGAAAGCCCATCAAGGGCATCTCGTCCATCAGTGGCACGTCGCTGATCACCGTCTCCGGTCTCTCGATGGTGGGTGTCATCGGCGTCAACCGACGCATCTTCACGGCACTGGCCGACAACGGCATCAGCGTCTTCCTCGTCTCACAGGCTTCTTCGGAGAACTCCACCTCCATTGGTGTGCGCGACGAGGATGCCTATCACGCCGTGAACGTGCTCAATACGGAGTTCGCCTCGGAGATTCAGGACGGTGCGATGTTCCCCATGCACGTCGAGACCCATCTGGCCACCATCGCCATCGTGGGTGAGAACATGAAGCACACGCCGGGCATCGCCGGCAAGCTGTTCGGCACGCTGGGACGAAGCGGCATCTCCGTCATAGCCTGCGCACAGGGTGCCTCCGAGACAAACATCTCGTTCGTGGTCGACTCGCAATACCTGCGTAAGTCGCTCAACGTGCTCCACGACTCGTTCTTCCTCTCCGAATACAAGGTGCTCAACCTTTTCATCTGCGGCGTCGGCACGGTGGGCGGCAAGCTCATCGAACAGATTCGCAACCAATACGAAGAGCTGAAGGAGCACTCGCGTCTGAAGCTCAACGTGGTAGGCATCGCTTCCTCACACAATGCCATTTACAACCGCAACGGCATAGACCTCGACCACTATGCGGAGGTGCTGAGAAAGTCGGAGCCCAGCAATCCCCAGAAGCTCTGTGAGAACATCCTGGGCATGAACATCTTCAACTCCGTATTCGTCGACTGTACGGCATCAAAGGACATCTCTGCCCTCTATCAGACCCTCCTCGACAACAACGTGAGCGTCGTGGCGGCCAACAAAATCGCCGTTTCATCGAAATATGAGGACTATATGCGTCTCAAGGAGACAGCCCTCACACGTGGGGTGAAGTTCCGCTATGAGACCAACGTGGGTGCCGGACTGCCCATCATCGGCACGATCAACGACCTCCGCAACTCGGGAGACCGCATCCTCAAGATCGAGGCCGTGCTGAGCGGTACGCTCAACTTCATCTTCAACGAGCTGTCTGCCGACGTTCCTTTCTCGGAGACGGTGCGTCGTGCCAAGGAGGGTGGATACAGCGAGCCCGATCCTCGCATCGACCTGAGTGGTGTCGATGTCATCCGCAAGCTCGTCATCCTCACCCGCGAGGCCGGCTACCGCATCGAGCAAGAAGATGTGGAGAAGCATCTGTTCGTTCCCGACAATTATTTCCAGGGATCGGTAGACGACTTTTGGCAGCGGCTGCCGGAGCTGGATGCCGAATTTGAACGTCGCCGTCAGCATCTCGAGAAAGAGGGAAAGCGCTGGCGCTTCGTCGCTACGATGGAAGGCGGGAAGGCTAAGGTATCACTTCAGGAGATAGACCGTAACCACCCGTTCTACAATCTCGGAGGTACTTCCAACATCGTACTGCTCACCACCGAGCGCTATCGCGAATATCCCATGCTCATCCAGGGTTATGGAGCCGGAGCCAGCGTGACGGCAGCCGGCGTCTTTGCCAATGTGATGTCCATTGCCAACATTTAACAGCAACATCATGAAACACATTATCATATTAGGTGACGGTATGACCGACCATGCCGTCAGCCGTCTCGGTGGCAAGACGCTATTGCAATATGCCGATACTCCCTATATGGATTTGCTGGCCCGGCGAGGACGCACGGGCCGCCTGATGACCATTCCCGACGGATTCCTGCCGGGATCGGAGGTGGCCAATACGGCCATCCTCGGATACGACCTGAATAAGGTGTACGAGGGACGCGGACCGCTCGAGGCGGCCAGCATCGGCTACGACATGCGCCCCGACGACCTGGCCCTGCGCTGCAATATCTGCACGCTGGCCAATGGCGTGATCGTCAACCATCATGGCGGACACCTCACCACAGAGCAGGGCGACCTGCTCATTAAGTATCTGGATAAGGAGCTGGGAGACGAGCGCGTGCATTTCATCACCGGCATTCAATACCGTCATCTGCTCATCATACGGGGCGGCAACAAGCACATTGTCTGTGCGCCGCCTCACGATCATCCTAACGAGAACTGGCGCGAGCTGCTCGTCAGGCCGGAGGAAGGCTGGGAAGACAAGGTCGACGACCATGTCGGCGCCGACGGGAAGGCCGATGACGCTCCCACGCTGCTCACCGCCCGACAGACGGCCGACCTGCTCAATTCCCTCATCCTGAAGAGCCAGGAGCTGCTCCTCAAGCATCCCTTCAACCGGCAACGCGAGGTGAAGGCCGACAGCATCTGGCCATGGAGTGGGGGATATCGTCCTTCCATGAAGACCCTGCAGGAGCTTTATCCGCAGATCAAGACGGGTAGCTGCATCTCTGCCGTCGACCTCATCCGCGGCATCGGCCATTATGCCGGACTCGACATCGTGAAGGTGCCAGGAGCCACAGGCCTGGCCGACACCAATTATGAGGGCAAGGCACAGGCGGCTCTCGAGGCACTGCGCCATCAGGATTTCGTCTTCCTTCATCTGGAAGCGAGCGACGAGGCCGGACACGACGGCGATCTGGAACTGAAGCTGCGCACCATCGACCATCTCGAGCACCGCATCGTAGAACCGATCTACCGCGAGGTGCGCACATGGAAAGAACCCGTCTGCATCGCCGTGCTGCCCGATCATCCCACGCCCGTGGAGATCCGCACGCATGTCAAGGAGCCTGTACCCTTCCTCATCTGGTATCCGGGCATCACCCCCGACAGTGTCAACGAGTACGACGAGGTGGCATGCGTAGGGGGAAGCTATGGCCTCCTGCACCTCAGCGAGTTCATGCAGACCTTCATGAGCATATAAGACTCTCCGATTTTTCACTTAGCTGAACGAGATACGCCATATAAACCATCAGTGAAGAGTATCTTGATCAACTTACTTAAAACCATTATATTATGAGATATTACAGCACTAATCATACAGCTCCCTTGGCATCTCTCCACGATGCCGTAGTAGGCGGACTGGCTCCCGACCGGGGACTCTATATGCCTGAGAGAATCCAACGGTTACCTGCGGAATTCTTCGATTCCATCGATAAGCTGACCTTTCAGGAACTGTCGTTCGAGGTGGCCAAGGCCTTCTTCGGAGAAGACGTTCCCGAAGAGGATCTGAAGAAGATCGTGACCGATACCCTTGCCTTCGACACGCCTGTCGTGAAGGTGAAGGACAGCATCTACGCCCTTGAGCTCTTCCATGGTCCCACGCTGGCATTCAAAGATGTCGGTGCCCGCTTCATGGCCCGTCTGTTGCGCTATCTCGTGGGAAAGGATAGGGCGGTCTCCCACGACGATGCCCATACGTCCAAGGAGGTGAATGTGCTCGTAGCCACATCGGGCGACACCGGCTCTGCCGTGGCCAACGGCTTCCTCGGGGTGGAAGGCATCCATGTCTACGTGCTGTATCCTAAGGGAAAGGTCAGTCCGCTCCAAGAATGTCAGTTTACGACGCTTGGACAGAATATCACGGCCATAGAAGTTGACGGCGTGTTCGACGACTGTCAGGCTCTCGTGAAGCAGGCTTTCATGGACGACGATCTTAAGGCACATGCTCTGTACACCTCGGCCAACTCCATCAATGTGGCCCGCTTCCTGCCACAGGCCTTCTATTATTTCAATGCCTACGCACAGGCAAAGCGCCAGGGACTGCTGGACGGTGGACGGGAGCTCACGGTATGCGTACCTAGCGGTAACTTCGGAAACATCACGGCCGGCCTGTTCGCCAAGCGGATGGGACTGCCCGTCAGCCATTTCATAGCTGCCAACAACGCCAACGACGTGTTCTATCAATATCTGCTCACCGGTGAGTATCATCCCATGGCCAGCATCCAGACCCTGGCCAATGCCATGGACGTGGGCGCACCGAGCAACTTTGCCCGCATCCTGGATCTCTACGGCAACAGCGTGGAGGCCATCCGGAAGGATATCAGCGGGGCCACCTACAGCGACGACCGCATCCGCGAGACACTGAAGCAGTGCTACAGTGAGACAGGGTATATCCTTGATCCTCACGGCGCTTGTGGGTATCAGGCCTTGCAGGAGCAGCTTCCTAAGGAAGGTGTGGGCATCTTCTTGGAGACGGCTCATCCCGCCAAGTTCAAGGATCGCGTCGATCCTATTCTGGGCATCGACATCCCCGTGCCTGATCGTCTGCAGGCCTTCACCTTGGGACAGAAAAAGAAGGAGCCGCTTTCCAAGAGCTTTGAAGAGTTTAAGCAATTCCTGCTAAAGCGGTAAGTCTCTGTAAAGCGAATTGCAATAAGAGCCATGTCTTGAATGTCCCTCTTTGTAAGAAGCAAGGTAAATGGAGACTCGTGTAGAAGTAGTCACGTAAGGGCGCATACTTGACCGGCAAGTCTTCACAGTGCAAGTCTTCATTGTAAGTGATTCACTTGAACTCTCCATATCGTATAAGATCCGTATGGCACGGACTATAGGACGATGAGCAGTCGCATCACTTTGACCGATTGATGATTCTCAAGATACAATAAGTCCGGGGCAAGATGCCTTCTAAAATGCATCAGGCTCCGGACTTGTTCTTATGATAAAGGATGATTTTCTTATCATAAGGTGGAATGTCTCTTATAACGATTTATGACGATGATGGAAGTCCTTATCTATAAAATAAGATGATGGAAACCTTATATATAATAATAGGTATGAAAGGCATGGTGGGGACGATAGATCAGCATCTCATAATTATCAATTTATCATAACGCTGATTATTCGGGATAAATATCAGAACCTCAGGACATCATGATTACGACCATTGATGACCTTAGACACGTGCCATCATAATAATGAAAGGAAGCACGGTGACTCATGTGAAATGCGCAATTATCATCCATTTCATCAATCCTTTATTCCGTTCTCAAATAGTTTTATGTCATCGTAATTTAGAATTACAGAACATTCATCATAACGAAACAGCGAACCCAAATAGTTTATATCTTTGTAATTTAGAATGATGGATCGCAGACGAATGTTTCTTGTCGGTTGGGATTCCATTTTTTACGATGGCTTTCTGCAAGGTGTTTACCGTTCCAGTTTATAAAGGAAAGCCGCCCGGACAAATCAGGAAAGATCATGTTTACTATTATTTGCCCAAGCAGCCATACACGCTCTCCAGCTGTCCTTGCTTCTGTCATCAAGTCAGCATGGACCGTCTGTCTGGTAATCTTACAAAAGCATGGTATGAGCGATCAAACTTCTTAAGCAATCCTATAAGGTATGACAAGGCTTGGATACATATCCTAAGAATATGGCTAAGATGTCCTATGTCATTCTCTATCCATGCTAACAAGAGTAAACGATGAGCGCCTTGTTCCTTTAAGAATTCAGTGATTGAAATCGTACGGATATATGTTCAAGCGAATGTATTTCAACACACTATGCCATTTCACTTGCAATTGACTTGAAGCATCTATAAGACAAATCGTCTGAAAACCGGGAGTTGTAAGGTCAGGCAGACCAACCTCTTTCGGTTTTCAGACGATTTTATGCGGTTAAATCTAAGTGCTCAGCTATATTAGCCCTGGTGAGCGTCACGCAGCAAGTCGTTGACCGACTTCACCGGGTTGAAGGTCTCCAAGGGTACCTCTACGAAGATAGTGTTCCAGTCGCTCATGGCTCCGTTCCACAGTCCGGGCAGCTCCAGGGCCTTCAGCTCCTTGCCATCCTTACTCTTGTTGGAGATGAAGCCGGTGGCAGGGTCCACATAGTCAGGCAGATGGAAAGGCTGACCCATGTAGTCTTTCGTGGCGCATACGAGGTCTACGGGATTGAAGTGTGTTCCCTTGGTGAACATCTCCTTATAGGTCTCGTTGCTCATGTCGATCTGTGAGCTCTCCAGGATCTGCAGGTCCACGGAGCCGTCAGCATGCTGTACGAGGAACGGACCGCCACCGGGCTCACCGACGTTCTTCACGACGCCGCACACGCGCATCGGACGGTTGAGCTTCTTCTTGAGGTATTCCACCAGCTCGGCATCTTCCAGTTCCTTGATGTCCTCCTTGACGCAGCACAGATCGTGCTTCACGAAGCGGATCATCTCCTCGATGTCAGCGTGCTGGTAAACGCCTGAGTCGAGCTTCTTCAGATATTCGAAGGTCTTCTGCTGCTTCTCGACGAGAATGCCGGCAATCACCTGCTTCCATCTTACGGTAGGATCTTTCAAGCGATCGGGCACCACATTGTCGATGTTCTTCACGAAGATCACGTCGGCGTCGATGTCATTCAGGTTCTCGATCAGGGCACCGTGACCTCCGGGACGGAACAGCAGCGTGCCGTCAGTCTGGCGGAACGGCGTACCGTCAGGGTTGGCGGCGATGGTGTCGGTGCTGGGCTTCTGCTCTGAGAAGCTGACATCATAGCTCACGCCGAATTTCTCGGCATAGAAGTTGGCCTTCTCCTCCACCCGCTTCTCAAACAGGGGCAGATGCTGGTGCGAAACAGTGAAGTGGATATGGGCTTTTCCATTGGAGGAAGCATAGAGGGCAGCCTCTACGAGGTGCTCCTCCATGGGGGTGCGGGCACCCTCTGGATAGCTGTGGAAGAGCAGCAGGCCCTTGGGCAGCTGGCCATAATTCAGGCCGTCGGCGTGCAGCATATTGGCTACGACCGACTTATAGTCACCCTCTTTTACAAGTTCCTTAATGTCTTTCTTGGTGTTCTTCTTGCAGGTCTCATTCAGGGCATCATAGAAAGCAAACTTCTCAATCTCATTGAAGAATGTCTTTTCGTAGTCTGTCGTCGGCTCGTTGTAGGGAGCGTCAAGGAAGGCGAACATATTCTTGAACATACGGCTGGCGGCACCGGAGGCGGGCACGAACTTTACCACCTTATGGCCGGCAGTCTTATAGGCGTCCCATGTCTTGATTGCTTCGTCTTGTTCTTCGGTTGTGGGTACTACGATGCCTCTTTCTACAGAGGCGGCACTAACGATGTGCAGGAAGGGGAATCCGTCGTGGATCTGCTGGAGCTGATGCTCTACCTGTTCCACGGTCATTCCTCTTCCCTCAATTTGTTTCTTGTCAGTTTCTGTCATATTTCGGTTTGCTAATTGGTTTTACTGTTTCACATAGGCAAAAATAGGAAAAATCAACGGGAAACCCAAAAGATTATGCGAAAAAAATCAAGATTGTAACCAAAATAAAATATGTGGGGGCTAACAGCAGACTATCTGTAGTCGCAGCATGTCCCTTGTCTTGTCTCCTATCGACACGGGGGCAGCGGTGCGCAGGCCCACCACCCAGACAATGTGTCCGCGGGCATCGCAGACCACCAGTTGCCGGCGCTTGCGGTAGAGCGAGAGATGCCGGTCGGTCAGGAAGTCGCTGACCAGACGCTGTCCCTTCATGCCAAAGGGCACGAAGCGGTCGCCCTCGCCCACCGGACGGATGGTCAGGGGGAACGTCACGCTGTCGGCATCCAACGTGGCGAGATAGGGATCGCGGGAGATCTGATCCTTAGAGCGATAGGACTCACGGCTGATCCGTATCTTTATCGATGAAACGGGCGATTCCTGAGTATTTTCCTCATACACGTAGGTGCCTTCCATCGGGAGGCGACGCGTGGGCCACGCACTCTCCCACTCTGCACGGGGCACCACCAACAGCTTGCCCTGATGGCTGAGCACCACCGTCGACGCACTCTTCCAGATGCGTCCCGACTGTGTCTCCCTCATCATCTCGTCCACCTGTGCCGGCTTGAAGCCCTTGGCACCGAACAGGTGCCAGAAGGTGGGCTGTGCCATCTTCGCTCCGAGCAGGGCGTCACGGCTGTAGGTCGTCACCCGGCCCTCTCCATAGAGATCCATGCCTGAGGGAGGAGTGACGGCAGGGACGACGGCCCTGTCAATGTCGGCCTGCATGTCGGCCTCCATCACGCTCGTCACCTCGCCGACACGCTCGGCCAACTCGGCCACCTTGTTGTCGAAGGCGGGGTTGAGCTGTCGCAGGATGGGGATCACCTCGTGGCGGAGCACGTTCCGCTTGGTGTCGTCCTCCAGGTTCGTGCTGTCCACTACGTATTTTTGTCCGATCTCATCGAGATAGTCGAGGATCTGCTGCCGGGTGCAGCCGAGCATCGGACGGAGGATATGTCCGTTCCGCGGACGGATGCCCTGCAGGCCACGGATGCCCGTGCCCCGCACGAGGTTGAGCAGCACCGTCTCCACCTGGTCGTCCTGGTGATGGGCGATGACGATGCCGTCCGCGTCTATGTCACGTCGCAGCTGCTCGAAGTAGCGGTAGCGCAGCTCGCGTGCCGCCATCTCTATCGACACATGGTGAAGGGCGGCATAGCTCTCCGTGTCGAAGTGGATGCGGTGAAGGGGCACGTGGAGATGCTCGCAGAGCGCCACGCAGAACTGCTCGTCGCGCTCGCTCTCCTCCCCGCGCAGATGGAAGTTGCAGTGCATGGCCTCCGTGCGGTAGCCGAGCGTGAGCAGGGCGCGGAGCAGGGCCACGCTGTCGGGACCGCCTGAAAGCCCCAATAAATAAAGACCGTCGGCACGAAGCAGGTCGTGCCGACGGATATAGGATGCTATGTTATGAACGAGAGTCATGTTTATTCGACATAGAGGACCAGTCCCTTCAGGTATTCGCCTTCCGGGTGATAGATGTTGATCGGATGGTCGGCAGGCTGATGCAGCTGGTGGAGGATGCGCACCTTGCGTCCTGTCTGTGCGGCGGCGGTGAAGACGGCGTTGCGGAAATTGTCTTTCGTCACCACCTGCGAGCAGCTGAACGTGAAGAGGATGCCGCCCTTGCGGATGCGTTCCAGACCTTTCACATTGAGACGGGTATAGCCCTTCAGCGCATTGTGCAGCGCTCCCCGGTGCTTGGCGAAGGCCGGCGGATCGAGGATGATCAGGTCGTATTTGTCGTTGTTGTTGTCGAGGTACTTAAAGGCATCCTCGCAGAATGCCTCGTGACGGCTGTCGTCGGGGAAGTTGAGGGCCACGTTGGCATTGGTCAGCTCGATGGCCTTGGCCGACGAGTCGACCGAGTGGACGAGCTTCGCACCGCCTCGCATGGCATACACCGAGAAGCCGCCCGTGTAGCAGAACATGTTGAGCACGCTCTTGCCCATCGCATACTTCTCGAGCAGCGAGCGGTTCTCACGCTGGTCGACGAAGAAGCCGGTCTTCTGTCCGCGCAGCCAGTCGACGCGGAACTTCAGTCCGTTCTCCACGGCCACGTTGTCGTCGGTCCGTCCGTGGATGAATCCGTCCTCCTCACCCAAATGGGCCTTGTAGGGCAGCGTCGTCTCGCTCTTGTAGTAGACGTTCTTGATGCGTCCGCCCATGACGTCGATGAGCGCGTCGCAGATCTCCTGTCGGCAGTAGTGCATGCCCACGCTGTGTGCCTGCATCACGGCCGTCTCGCCATAGCAGTCGATGATCAGGCCGGGCAGGTTGTCGCCCTCGCCGTGAACCAGTCGGAAGGTGTTGTTGCTCGGATTGTCTGCTATTCCGATGCGCTGACGCATCAGGAGGGCTGCCTCGAGCCGCGAACGCCAGAAGGCGCCGTCAATGGTGATGTCGCGGAACGACAGCACACGCACGGCGATGGAGCCTATCTGATAATGTCCCACGGCAATGAACTGGCCCTCGTGGGTGATGACGCGCACCACCTCGCCCTCCTCGATGCCGTCGTCCATGCCGGCGAGGGCTCCCGAGAAGATCCAGGGATGAAAGCGCAGGAGCGACTCCTGCTTACGCGGTTTGAGATATACTTGTTTGTACATAGTATGTCGATGAAATGGTCGGAAAATGTGAGTCGATGGTTATTTTGTCGATGCGGGCTCCTCGACGAGCGCCTCTTCCTTCACCTTTGCCTCGGGCTCGGGCACCTTCACGAGCTGGTAGTCGCCCGTCTCGCGGAGACGGTTGATCTCCTCATAGAGATGGATGCAGCTCCAGGCGTCGATGGCGGCATACTGGCGCTGCTTCTCCGAGAGGATGGGAGCCTCCCAGTTGGACAGCTGCTGGCGCTTGGCGATCTTCTTGTGGAAGAGGTTCGCATAGAGCTTCTGCAGGCTCAGGTCCTCGATGCCTATCGTCCCCACCATGTTCTGAAGATCGATGAAGTTGCCGGGGACGAAGTGCTCACGTGCCTCGAGCTGGTGAAGATCATCGTGCCATGAGAGACCGATCTTTTTCACGGTCTCGTCCTCCAGGAAGCGCTTGATGGCAGGGGTGATGCCCGTCAGGCAGAGACGGAAGAGGAAGGCGGTGTCGCGGTTGGCCACCTGCAGCAGGGCCACCTCGTGGTGCTCGCCCCGATGGAATGTCGGTTTTGTCTCTGTATCCACGCCAAGGATGTCGCTGGACAGCAGATAGTCCACGGCCTTCTCGGTCTCACCCGGAGAGATGATCGATATGATGCGTCCCGGAAAGACTACCTGCGGTAAGGTAGAAATCGTCTTTTTGTCAAATTTGTTATATATGATCTTCATCGTCTGTAATTGCGCTTTATGCAAGGCATCAAAGAATGAATGATGGGTGAATCTGAAAATTACACGATTCACCTATCGTCTGCAAAATTACAACAATCGGCCGGAATAAGCAAGAAAAGAGGGGCGAAATAGCAAACAGGAGCTTACAAAAAGTCAACTTTCTTCACTTTTGCAACTGAAATTCAGGAATTCTTCGTAACTTTGCACACAAAAGAAAATAACCATATTTAATAGGTATTATCAATAATGATCACACTCAACAACCTCGCCATTCAGTTTGGCAAGCGTGTTTTGTACAAGGATGTAAACATCAAGTTTACTTACGGCAATATTTACGGAGTCATTGGTGCCAACGGTGCCGGTAAGTCCACCTTGCTGCGTGCCATCAGTGGCGAACTGGAGCCCAACAAGGGTTCCGTGGAGATGGGTCCGGGCGAGCGCCTCTCCGTCCTGGAGCAGGACCACTTCAAGTATGATGATTGCAAGGTGATGGACACCGTGCTCATGGGTCACCAGCAGCTTTGGGACAACATGCGCGAGCGCGACCGTCTCTATAGCAAGCCTGAGATGACGGAGGAGGACGGCAACCGCGCTGCCGAGCTCGAGGAGAAGTTTGCCGAGATGAACGGATGGGAGGCTGAGAGCGATGCTGCCCAGCTGCTGCAGAACCTCGGCGTGCCCGACGAGTTCCACCAGAAGCAGATGAGCGAGCTGTCCAACAATCAGAAGGTGCGTGTGATGCTGGCCAAGGCCCTCTTCGGCAAGCCCGACAACCTGCTGCTCGACGAGCCCACCAACGACCTCGACCTGGAGACCGTGGAGTGGCTGGAGGACTACCTCAGCGAGATCGACGATCATCAGACCGTCCTCGTCGTGAGCCACGACCGTCACTTCCTCGACGCCGTCAGCACGCAGACCATCGATATCGACTTCGGCAAGGTGACCGTCTTTGCCGGTAACTATAGCTTCTGGTACGAGTCCTCACAGCTCGCCCTCCGCCAGGCACAGAATCAGAAGATGAAGGCCGACGAGAAGCGCAAGCAGCTCGAGGAGTTCATCCGCCGCTTCTCGGCCAACGTGGCCAAGAGCCGCCAGACCACCTCGCGCAAGAAGATGCTCGAGAAGCTCAACGTGGAGGAGATCCGCCCGTCAAGCCGCAAGTATCCCGGCATCATCTTCCAGATGGACCGCGAGCCGGGCAACCAGATCCTCGAGGTAGAGGGCTTGAAGGCTGTCGACGAGGATGGAAGCATCATCTTCGACAACGTGAGCTTCACCGTCGAGAAGGGTCAGAAAGTGGTGTTCCTCTCCCATAACCCCAAGGCCATGACCGCTCTCTTCGAGATCATCAACGGCAACCGTCAGGCCGACGCCGGCACGTACAAGTGGGGCGTCACCATCACAACGGCCTACCTGCCCCTCGACAACACCAAGTTCTTCCAGAGCGACAAGAACCTCGTGGAGTGGCTCTCACAGTACGGCACCGGCAACGAGGTGGCCATGAAGGGCTATCTCGGACGCATGCTCTTCTCCGGCGAGGATGTGCAGAAGACCGTCAACGTGCTCTCCGGAGGTGAGAAGATGCGTTGCATGATCGCGCGCATGCAGCTGCAGAACGCCAACTGCCTGATCCTCGACACGCCGACCAACCACCTCGACTTGGAGTCCATCCAGGCTTTCAACAACAACCTCGTCACGTTCAAGGGCAACGTACTCTTCTCTTCCCACGACCACGAGTTCATCGAGACAGTGGCCAACCGCATCATTGAGCTGACGCCGAAGGGAACGATCGACAAGCTCATGCCTTACGACGAGTATATCCACGACGAGCAGATCAAGGCGCAGAAGGCCCAGATGTACGAATAAGGACAGACGTCACGACGGAGGACAGGGCCCTACCCCTCTTCCGCCTGACAAATATTATATGGAAACTGACAGAAAGTGTGCCGTGGCACACTTTTTGTTTGCTAGCTATCTAAACGAAAATCAACGACTATGGAAGAAAATAAGAACAAAGAGACAGAGCAGGCCGCACAGCAGGAAGCTAAGGATGCTCAGAACGACCAGAAGGTTGATAAGACTCAGGACGCCGCCAACGACACGAAGGCTCAGGACGCTGCGGCAGAAGAGCAGCCGGAGAAGGATCCTCTGGCAGAGGCTCAGCAGCAGATCGCCGACCTGAAGGACAAGTATCTGCGTTGCGCCGCCGAGTTCGACAATTACAAGAAGCGCACGCTGAAGGAGAAGGCCGAGCTCATCCTCAACGGAAGTGAGCGCACCGTCACCGCCGTCCTCCCCGTGCTGGACGACTTCGAGCGTGCCCTCGCCGACAAGAGCGACGACGTGGAGGCCATCCGCAAGGGCGTGGAGATGATCTACAACAAGTTCCTCAAGGCCCTCGAGGGCATCGGCGTGAAGAAGATCGACACGACCGACAAGGACTTCGACACCGACATGCACGAGGCCGTTGCCATGGTGCCCGGACAGCCCGACGAGAAGAAAGGTAAGGTGATCGACTGCCTGCAGGCCGGATACACCCTCAACGATAAAGTGATCCGTCACGCCAAGGTGGCCGTGGCTCAGTAACTTATAGATATGGCGCAGAAAAGAGACTATTATGAGGTGCTTGGCGTAGACAAGAACGCCTCTGAAGATGAGATCAAGAAGGCCTACCGTAAGCTGGCCATCAAATATCACCCCGACCGTAACCCCGGCAACAAGGAGGCCGAGGAGAAATTCAAGGAGGCTGCCGAGGCCTATGACGTGCTTCACGACCCTGACAAGCGTCGCCAGTACGACCAGTTCGGATTCGATGGCCCGCAGGGCGGCTTCGGTGGCTTTGGTGGCGGTGCCGGCATGAACATGGACGACATCTTCTCCATGTTCGGCGACATCTTCGGCGGCCATGGCGGCTTCGGCGGCTTTGGCAGAAGAGGAGGCCCTGCCCACCGTCAGTATCGCGGCAGCGACCTTCGTCTCAAGGTGAGCCTGACGCTTCAGGAGATTGCCAAGGGCACCACCAAGAAGTTCAAGATCCATAAGGACGTCACCTGCTCCCACTGCCACGGCACGGGCGCCGAGGGCGACTCTAAGCCGGAGACCTGCCCCACCTGCGGCGGCAGCGGCTACGTGACACGCACCGTCCGCTCGATGTTCGGCATGATGCAGACACAGGAGGAGTGCTCCACCTGTCACGGTGAGGGAACGGTCATCAAGAACAAGTGCAAGCACTGCAACGGCACGGGTGTCGAGCAGGGCGAGGAGGTCGTCGAGATCAATATCCCCGCCGGCGTGGAGGAAGGCATGGTGGTCAACGTGCAGGGCAAGGGCAATGCCGGTCCCCACAATGGTGTCAGCGGCGACATCCAGGTGATCATCGCCGAGGCGCCCAACGACATCTTCGTGCGCGATCATCAGAACGTCATCTACAGCCTGTTGCTCGACGTGCCGACAGCCGTCCTGGGCGGCGAGGTGGAGGTGCCCACGATCGACGGAACGAAGGTCAAGCTGAAGATCGATCCCGGCACGCAGCCCGGCAAGAGCGTACGCCTGCGCGGCAAGGGACTGCCCGCCGTACAGGGCTACGGACGCGGTACCGGCGACGAGATCGTCAACATCAGCGTCTACATCCCCAAGACGCTCACCAAGGACGAGAAGAAGCTCTTCGAGAAGCTGCGCGACAGCGAGAGCGACAACCTTCAGGGCGACAAGGCCACGAAGAAAAGCATCTTCGAGAAGATCATGAACCACTTCAGTGCATGACTGCACCTCGGCAGGGCCTGAGCCCCTCCGACAACTGAGGACACAGGTTTCTTCCCACACATATATAGTCTCTTAATATTCTAAGGGGCAACCGGTTACATGCCGGAACAAATCAAGGACTTTAACCGTCGCGGGTCAGCATTGCGTGTACGACGCTGCTGGCCCGCGACTTACGATTTACGAGCGGCGCTCCGTTCCCGTCCTGCGGGCGGACGCCTGCTTTCACACCATATACCTTTTATTATATATGACCATTGACGAGAAATACCGAGCCACCGTACAATATCTTTTTAATGTCACCCCCGTCTTCGAGCATGTAGGTGCCTCGGCCTACAAGAGCGGTCTGGACAACACGCTGGCTCTCGACGAGCATTTCCATCACCCCCATCGTTCCTATCCTACGATCCATGTGGCCGGCACCAACGGCAAGGGCTCCTGCTCCCACTCCATCGCTGCCGTGCTGCAGGCGGCAGGCTATCGCGTCGGCCTCTACACCTCACCCCATCTGGTCGACTTCCGCGAGCGCATCCGCGTCAACGGCGAGCCCATCTCCCGCGAGCGCGTCATCGACTTCGTGGAGAAGGAACGCTCCTTCTTCGAGCCCCTCCATCCCTCTTTCTTTGAGCTCACCACGGCCATGGCCTTCCTCTATTTCCAGGAGCAGAAGGTCGATGTCGCCGTCATCGAGGTGGGACTCGGCGGACGGCTCGACTGCACCAACATCATCCGTCCGCTGCTGAGCGTCGTCACCAACATCAGCTTCGACCACACGGGCTTCCTCGGCGACACGCTGGCGAAGATCGCGGGTGAGAAGGCCGGCATCATCAAGGCCGGCGTCCCCGTGGTCGTGGGTGAGACGGTGCCGGAGACACGCCCCGTCTTCCAGCATAAGGCCGATGAGGAGAAGGCGCCCGTCGTCTTTGCCGAGGACCGGCCCGAGGTGCTCTCCATCGTCCACTGTGCCGACGGTGGCATGGACTATGACACCGTCCATTTCGGGACGCTCTATGGCGATCTCAGCGGTGAGTACCAGAAGAAGAACATGAACACCGTGCTCACCGCACTCCACGTGCTGATGACACTGCCGCCGTCCGCCGGCTGCCCCCTCACCGTCTCGATGGACGATGTCCGCAAGGGCCTTGCCCGGGTATGCCCGTCCACGGGACTCATGGGCCGTTGGCAGACCCTGCGCCACGACCCGCTCGTCATCTGCGACACGGGCCACAACCTCGGAGGATGGCAGTACCTGGCGCCTCAGATCAAGGCGGTCGACTGTGCCGTGCGCCGCATCGTCTTCGGCATGGTCGACGACAAGGACATCGACGGCGTGATGGCGCTGCTGCCCCGCGATGCCGTCTATTATTGGTGCCAGGCCGCCAGCAAGCGCGCCATATCCTCCGCCACCGTGGCCGCGAAGGGACAGGCCCACGGACTCACCGGCACCGACTGCGGCAGCGTGTCCGATGCCTATGCGGCAGCGATGGACGAGGCGACGCCCGCCGACTTCATCTTCGTAGGTGGCTCGAGCTATGTCGTTGCCGACCTGCTCGCCTCCCTGTCCGTCTGACCACGATTTTTCTCCCAGCCATTTCCGTGCCATGATCCCTTTCGGATGCAGGCGGCCACCGGCCGTTCCTTCCCGGAGGGATCATGGCACGTCGTTTTTTCTAGGTTCCCTTTCTCCTCCTGTCTGGCGGCCTAAACCCGAAAACCATCCGCCCAAAGGCGTTTACGATGGTTGCGATAGCTAATTTTAAAAGGTTTTTAACGCACAAATAATACATTTTCATAATATAAACTTGTTTTTTTGATTTTAATTTTGTTACTTTGCATTATACAATGCGACAGAGACATAAGAATAATCACTAAAAACTTATCCGATATGACGAACACAGCCGAGACAAGTAATATCTGTGGCCTGAAGCGCGAAGACTTTCAGACCACTGTGAACGGAAAAAAGACAGATCTTTTTATCCTCAAGAATAGTTTAGGCAATGAGGTGGCCATCACCAACTATGGTGGAGCAGTCGTTGCCATCATGGTTCCCGATAAGGACGGAAAGCGTGCCAATGTCATTCAGGGACACGACAACATTCAGGACGTCATCAATTCGCCCGAGCCTTATCTTTCTACCCTCATCGGCCGCTATGGCAACCGCATTGCCGACGGTAAGTTCTACCTGCACGGCAAGGAATATCAGGTGCCTCTCAACGACGGTGACAACCACAACTCCCTCCATGGCGGCAAGAAGGGCTTCAATGCCCGCGTGTGGACGCCTGAGCAGATGAACGACCACACCCTCGTGCTCCATTATGTGTCGGCCTATGGTGAGGAAGGCTTCTCCGGCGAGTTGAAGACCACGGTCATCTTCAGCTGGACCGATGAGAATGCGCTCGTCATCGAGTATCTCGCCTGCACCAACAAGAAGACCGTCCTTAACCTCACCCACCATGGCTTCTTCTCCCTGGCAGGCATCGCCGATCCCACGCCCTCCATTGAGAATCTTATCTGCGAGATCAATGCCGATTTCTATCTCCCCATCGACAACCGCTCCATCCCCACAGGAGAGATCCTGAAGGTAGAGGGCACTCCCTTCGATTTTCGCAAGCCCAAGACCGTCGGCCAGGACATCGACGCCGACAACGAGCAGATCAAGAACGGTGCCGGCTACGACCACTGCTACGTCCTCAACAAGAAGGAGGAGGGCGAGCTCAGCTTCGCCGCCAAGGTGATCGATCCCGTCAGCGGACGCAACATGGAGGTGTACACCACCGAGCCCGGCGTCCAGCTCTACACCGACAACTGGGCAACGGGCTACAAAGGCCAGAACGGAGCCACCTTCCCCCGCCGCTCCGCCATCTGCTTCGAGTGCCAGCACTTCCCCGACAGCCCCAACCATCCCTACTTCCCCTCTGTGGTGCTCAACGTAGGCGATCAGTATAAGCAGAAGACAGTATATCGCTTCGGCGTGGAAAAATAAACGAAAACCCATTTTCTCGTGCTCTTCGACCTCGGTCAAGGAGCGCGAGATTTTTTATCACCTTAATAACCCAACTTAAACTAACAAAAACTGTATGGATATAGAATTTGTAAGAAGCCGCTTCATTAAGCATTTCGATGGTAAGACCGGAAATATTTATCATTCTCCCGGACGCATCAACCTCATCGGTGAGCACACCGACTACAATGGTGGATTCGTGTTCCCGGGAGCTGTAGAGCAGGGCATCATGGCCGAGGTACGTCCCAACGGCCTGAACACCGCCATTGTCTATTCCATCGACCTCAAGGACAAGGTAGAGTTCAAGATAGACGATCCCAACGGACCGCGTACCACCTGGGCACGCTACATCTACGGCATGGTACAGGAGATGCGCAAGCTCGGCGTCGATGTCAAGGGCTTCAATGCCGCCTTCGCCGGCGATGTGCCCCTGGGTGCCGGCATGTCTTCCAGCGCAGCGCTGGAGAGCTGCTTCGCCTATGCCCTCAACGACCTGTTCGGCGACAACCGCGTGAGCAAGTGGGACATGGCACTGGCAGGCCAGGCCACCGAGCACAAGTACATCGGTGTCAACTGTGGCATCATGGACCAGTTCGCCTCCGTCTTCGGCAAGAAGGGCAAGCTGATGCGCCTCGACTGCCGCTCCCGCGAGTTCGAGTATTTCCCCTGGGAGCCAAAGGGTTACCGCCTTGTGCTGCTCAACTCCAAGGTGAAGCATGAGCTGAAGGGCTCACCCTACAACGACCGCCGCAACTCCTGCGAGAATGTCGTGAAGGCCCTCGCACAGAAGTTCCCCGACCGTCAGTTCGACACCCTCCGCGATGCCGACTGGGACGACCTGGAGGCTGTGAAGGACGCTGTCAGTGCCGAGGACTACACCCGCGCCCACTTCGTATTGGGAGAGAAGGACCGTGTGCTCGCTGTCTGCGACGCACTCGAGAAGGGCGACTACGAGACTGTCGGCAAGAAGATGTACGAGACCCACGAGGGCCTGAGCAAGGAGTACGAGGTGTCGTGCGAGGAGCTCGACTATCTCAACGAGCTGGCCAAGGAGAACGGCGTCACCGGTTCGCGCATCATGGGCGGCGGCTTCGGCGGCTGCACCATCAACCTGGTGAAGGACGATCTCTACGACAAGTTCATCGCCGATGCCAAGGAGAAGTTCTGTGCCAAGTACGGCCACGAGCCTCAGGTCATCGACGTTGTGATCGGCGACGGCTCACGCCGTATCTGCTGATCCCCCGCCCCGCTTCGGGGCAGGCCTTAAGATGGAACGACGCGTTCAGCGAAATCCACGCAATTATACTTTATGGAAGGTGTCCCCCAACGGGACACCTTTTTTCGTGCCTTCCCGCCTGTCCCCAGTCCTTCCCACGCCATCGGAACAGCACCGTATCGCCGACAGCACCTTCAGATCCTCACCGATCAGCCCTGTCCACGAATATTTTATTTTTGATTAACTCTTTTTTGAGAAAAAATCACTATCTTTGAGGCTGGTTTAAAAAACATAATTCTAAGATGAGACAAATCATAACGCATTTCACCGACGACGACCTCTACAAGCTCTCCATGTGCTGCGCCGTCATCGACAATTTCCCGCGCGCCCAGGTGAAGTACAGCTTTGTCGACCGCAACCACTTCGCCTATCCCGAGGGATTCGACAAGTTGGTGATGGAGCAGGTGGCCATGCTCGAGAACGTGGTCATCACCGATGAGGAGATCGCCTTCATGAAGCGCAAGTGCAATTACATCCCCGAGTGGTTCTTCCCCTATCTCAAGGGATTCCGCTATTCGCGTGAGTGGGTGAAATGCTGGCAGGACGAGGAGCGCCACCTGCATATCGAGATCGAGGGTGCCTGGTCGGACACCATCCTTCTCGAGGTGAAGATCCTTGCCATCGTGTCCGAGCTCTACTATATGGTCACCGGACAGGACAACGTCGACTATGAGGCCTACTACCGTAAGAGCTACGAGAAGGCCCGCCGCCTCCTTGAGGCAGGCTGCACCTACAGCGACTTCGGCACGCGCCGCCGCCTCTCCTTCGAGTCCGAGGATGTCCTCGTGCGTGCGATGAAGGACTGCTACGAGTCCAGGCAGTGGCCCGGCAAGTTCGTAGGCACCAGCAATGTCTACCTCGCCATGAAGTACAATCTGACGCCCGTCGGCACGATGGCCCACGAGTTCATCTGTGCCATCGGTGGCATGTACGGCCCGCAGATGGCCAACAACCTGGCCATGGAGGCCTGGCGCCACACCTTCCGCGGCGCACTGGGCACCTATCTCTACGACTCCTTCGGATGGGACATCTTCGCGCTCAACTTCTCCGAGGACTTCGCCATGCTGTTCAAGGGCCTGCGCGTCGACAGCGGCGACAACCATGAGGAGCTGATGAAGATCGTCAACAAGTACAAGTCGCTGGGCATCGACCCGAAGACCAAGCAGGTGATCTTCTCCAACGCCCTCGACACCGACACGGCCATCGCCGTACAGCGCGACGCCGAACGCTACGTACAGCCCTCGTTCGGCATCGGCACCCACTTCACCAACGACTTCAGCCACATCGAGCCGATGAACATCGTCATCAAGCTCGTAGGCGTCAAGATCACGGAGGCATGGCCCTACTACAACGACACGTGTAAGCTGAGCGACGAGAACGCCAAGCACATCGGAAAGCCCGAGGTCATCCGCCGCTTCCAGGAGGCCATCCATTGGAACCACGCCAACGACTGATAAGGACGTGCTCGAGGCAACGATCATAAGTTGCTTCCTGCAAGACGATTACATACTTTCCCTTCCAGTGGGGCCAAGTCCCGCGACGACAGTCTGCGGCCTTGGCTCCACATTTTTTTTATTTCCCTTCCGCTCCTCCGCCATTTTCCTCTTCCTCGCCCTTCCGCCTTTTGTCGCACATCCGGTCCTCCCCTCCGTTTCCTCTTCTCCATTCCCTTCTTCTCCGTTTCCGTTCCCTCCCTTTACCCTCCCTTTGCCCTCCGACTGTCCCGTTTCTTCTCCGTCCTCCCTTCCTCGCCCGTCCTTTCCCCGTCGGACGAAAAAATATTGCCGCCCCCATATACACCTTATCCGATTTTTTACTATCTTCGTAGCGTCATCCCCTTCCGCCGTCCGGTCGCGTCAGCATCGTACCCCGGAGAGGATACGGACATCCGATAAAAACCTTTTAACCGAACAATTCTATGAAAATTGGTATCCCAAAAGAAATCAAGAACAACGAGAACCGCGTGGGCATGACCCCGTCGGGAGTGTACGAACTCATTCAGCACGGCCACACCGTCTATGTGCAGGCCACTGCCGGTGAAGGCAGCGGTTTCTCCGATGCCGACTATCAACAGGTGGGTGCCGAGATCCTGCCGTCGATCGCCGACGTGTACGCAGCCTCGGAGATGATCATCAAGGTGAAGGAGCCCATCGAACCCGAATATGCACTCGTGAGGCCCGGCCAGCTTCTCTTCACCTATTTCCATTTCGCCTCCGACCGTGAGCTGACCGAGGCCATGGTCAAGAGCGGTGCCGTCTGCCTGGCCTATGAGACCGTGGAGACTCCCGACCGCCGTCTGCCGCTCCTCATCCCGATGAGCGAGGTGGCCGGACGCATGGCGGCGATGTGCGGCGCCTACTATCTCCAGAAGACCAAGGGCGGCAAGGGCAAGCTCATCAGCGGCGTGCCCGGCGTCAAGCCGGCCAAGGTGCTCGTCCTCGGTGGCGGCACCGTCGGAGAGGCGTCTGCCCGTCTGGCTGCCGGCCTGGGTGCCGATGTCTACATCTACGATATCTCCCTTCCCCGTCTGCGCCAGCTGGGCATGGAGTTGCCGGCCAACGTGCATCCCCTCTACTCCTCACCCCACAACATCATCACCGAGCTCGCCGATGCCGACATCATCGTGGGCAGCGCGCTGATCCCCGGAGCGAAGACGCCCCACCTCATCACGCGCGAGATGCTCAAGGACATGCAGCCCGGCACGGTCCTCGTCGACGTGGCCATCGACCAGGGCGGTTGCTTCGAGACCTCCCATCCCACCACGCACGACCATCCCGTCTACACCGTCGACGGCATCCTCCACTATGCCGTGGCCAACATGCCGGGCGCCGTGCCCAACACCTCGACGACGGCCCTCTGCAATGCCACGCTGCGCTATGCCCTCGCCCTGGCCGACAAGGGCTGGCGGCAGGCCTGCAAGGACGACCACGCCCTCTTCCTCGGACTCAATGTCGTCAACGGCAAGATCACCTATCAGCCTGTCGCCGAGGCGTGGGACATGGAGTATGAGCCGCTCGAGCTGTAAGCCCTGACGGCAACCGCAGCCGGCAAGGCACAGGCAGCCGCAAGACTTAGGGACGCACCACACGGTGCGTCCCTCTTTATATATATAAAAGGTACGCGAGGACTCCTACTGGCCCATCCACCATCCCACATCCTATGTGAAATGTGACTTTATCGCGTCAATCCCAAAAAATGTTTCTTTTTGTTTGTTTTTGTATTCACATTTCACTATATTTGTCCTTGAATGTGGACACGCACCCTCCCATTGTCAGTGTGCCGGTATCCGTTTTCTTATGACATCAACCCTAAACCCGAAATATGAAAATCGATAAGCAGAATGTAACCGTTGCCACGATGAGGCGCCTCTGGCTGAGGGTCCTGGTCGTGTTGAGAAAGTATTTCAATGTCATGCCCGACAAGGAGGACGAGGAGTCCATCGCCCAGGAGATACGCAAGGGCGTGTCGTTCCACGGAGCGAACCTCTGGATCTTGGTGTTCGCCATCTTCATCGCCTCCCTCGGCCTGAATGTCAATTCCACTGCCGTCATCATCGGTGCGATGCTCATATCGCCCCTCATGGGCCCCATCATCGGAATGGGCTTCTCGGTGGGCGTCAATGACTTCGAGCTGCTGAAGCGGTCCGTGAAAAACTATCTTGTGGCCACGCTCATCAGCGTCGTCACGGCCACCATCTATTTCCTCCTCACCCCGCTCAGCGAGGCCCAGTCGGAGCTGCTCGCCCGCACGTCGCCGACGCTCTACGATGTGTTCATTGCCCTGTGTGGCGGTGCGGCAGGCATCGTCGCCCTCTGCTGTAAGGGCAAGGGCAACGTGCTGCCCGGAGTGGCCATCGCCACCGCGCTCATGCCGCCCCTCTGCACGGCAGGATTTGGCCTGGCTTCCGGCAACATCTACTACTTCCTCGGCGCCTTCTATCTGTTTTTCATCAACACCGTCTTCATCAGCCTTGCCACCTACCTGGGTGTCAGGATGATGAAGTTCAAGCAGAAGACGTTCCTCGACCATGCGCAGTATGTCCGCGTGAGGCGTTACATCATCATCGCCGTGGTCGTGACGATGGTGCCGGCGGCATTCATGACCTACGGCATCGTCCGCACCAGCATCTTCAACAACAATGTGAGCCGCTTCGTGAGCGAACGGCTCGACAGCAGCGGCACACGCATCATCTCGTACGACGTCAACAAGGACAGCCTCACCCTGCGCGTGGTGGCGGTCGGACGCGAGATCTCCGACAGCATGATCGTGCGTGCCGAGCGGGGAATGTCCGACTATAAGATGGCCCACTACAAGCTGCAGGTGATACAAGGCTCACAGTCCGACTCGGTGATGATGCTCAACAGCAAGCTCAGCAACATACGCACCACGAGCAACAACTACGAGGCGATGTTCCGCACCGAGGCCACCAAGGCGGCTGCCACGCAGCAAAAGCTCGATGAGTACACGCGCTATGAGGACATGACCCCGGCCGTGTCGAAGGAGATGAAGGCCCTGTTCCCGTCCGTGAAGGAGGTGAGCGTGGCACTGACCGCGACGGCGACGCCCGACACCACGGCCGTCGTGCACAATCCCACCGTCCTGGTAGGACTGTCGTCGAAGGCCCGGCTCGGCACCGACGAGCTCCGCAAGATGAAGGAATGGCTTGCCGTGCGTGTGGGTGCCAACAATGTCCGGCTGATCACCTATCCCGAAAGCAAATAATCGACCGGCCGTTTCCATCCCAAAGGATGGATCGGCCCACAAGATGTTCTATCGTACATGACGCAATGCGGCCACGGCTTGTAAGCCGTGGCCGCATTGCGTTAATAGCGCGGAAGGTAGGAGGCGTAGAGGAGTATCGTGTTCTGAGGCTTGCATCAGCCCGTATTGAAACGCCTTAATGCAGCCTCATTGAGGCAACCGGGGCAGTCCTCTACCCAAAACTGGGTACGGAATCCGTCACAATGGAAATGATTTCTTGGAAAGTATTTGACATATTATGACGGTCTGGATGCCATTTCCTTGGCTTGTCCGACGCCTTCAGCTCCCTTGCCGGACCCGCCCGTCACCCTGTTTTGATACCGTCCGCTGCGCTTCCTCCGTTGAGGGTCCGACTATCATACGGAGATCCTCGATCATTTGACGTTCGATCTGGTCTTTCTGCCGTCACATCCACGACCCCGACCGGGCCGGCATCCTTGGCAATCCGCCCCTCCGTGTGCTCCTGTCTTTATCGGTCGATAGGCATCATCGCCAATCTTCCCGTTGTATCGAGTGTAAATAAAAATCCATCCGTTTCCTTTACCGTCCACCTTTTCGGATGACTCTCATCCGGTTGCCAGTCGCCTTCTTCTCCCCTCTTTTCGGCATCTAACCCGGAAAGAATACTGGTGCTCGAAAAAGTTAGTACTGGTTCTAAGGAAAGTTAGTACTGGTTCTAAGGAAAGTTAGTACTGGTTCTAGAGAAAGTTAGTACTGGTTCTAGGAAATATTTCCATTGGTTCTAAAATCAAGTAAATACTGGTCAAAAACGGTACTTATTCGGGCTTTTACAGCAGATTTCAGGCAAGAAGCCCCATTCGGTACTTTTGCCTCACGAAAGTCGTACCTTCTCCATCGGGTGTTCCCTATCCTACCCGGCAACGTGTGTAGGCTCCTGCGTTCCCGAACCATTGTGTGTTAAATAAAAATACTTCCGTTTCCCTTTTGCTCCCAGCCTTCCCCGGCATCATCATCCCAATGTCCTCTTCCTCCCTTACGCGTTCGGCCAGCCACCGGACGCACCCGGATGACAGGTGTCAACAGAAGGCTTTCAGACGGCAGGCAAGGATGCCTTTTCAAGTAGCCATATACTACTTTGCCAATGAGTATTATGCTCCTTTGCCATCGAGTATTATGCTACTTTGCCATCGAGTATTATGCTCCTTTGCCAATGAGCATTATGCTACTTTGCCATCGAATATATATTCCTGTGTTCCCCTGATCTTGCCAACCGGTTTCCCGCCTCATAAACTGAAGCAATAGACACCTTTCAAGACGCCGTCCTAAAGAAGTAGACAATTATGAAAAAATCGTACTGTTTCCCTTGACAGCCAACACCCAAATGGGAATGCCCTCGTCCATGCCCGGACAGGGCGTGGAATGTAGTTATGAAGGAAAACAGAAAAAGAAGTCCATACGCATTTTTTGAGTGTTGATGGATAGGCAAAGTGTCACAACAGGAAACAAACTACATTTGTCTTCCAGAAAACTCATTTGTCACTGAGATGTGCTTTAGCCAACATACGACGCAACTTTGCGAAGCCCCTTTCAAGAGCCTCCGCATCTGCCTTTTTCTCTTCCTCCGAGCGGTTGAGATACCGTTGGTAGTTTTCCTGTGCCTCTGCTTCAAATCGCTGAGCCACTTCACCAGTCAGTACTGGTATGGATGCTATCGGTAGTGCCATATATTTATATTTTTACTATTCAACTTTATACTTTATCTTGTAAAGATACTCAGAAAATCTGAGACTAAGTCGTATTTTTCGATTTTTTGCTATACAATGTGATTTTCTACTTTTTGAATTGATATTTGCAAAAAATAGACAAGCCAAAGAGCCGTTATAGATACATTTTGGTAACCATTTTATTTTCAAACTCGAAAATCCATATTGTGTATCAATGACTTATGAGGATATCGTGCATCCCAAGAAGAGCGGTAAAAGAGGTTCATACGCATTTTTTGAGTGTTGATGGAGTACAACTATCCATTGTCTTTTAGGATGTGATTGACTATCATACAAAAAGGGTCGTACCATTACTCAATACAGAGCTTGATACGACCCCTTTTGTAGTCTTTTAGGATGCGCAAATTTCAAATTATCAGTTCATCATTTTCAAGAAATGAGTTTTACCCCCGGATATCTTTTGGCTGTCAGTGTAGGAGCTGCCATCTTATAGAAGAACGGCCCTTCTGCAAAGCCCGTGTTGTCGACCGGATAAATAATAATGACTTTGACATAAGATTTAAATTATCCATTAACTTTGCATCATCACTCCTAAGACAGACTTGATTCAGACACACTCTGTGAAACACTACCCGGGACGGCCGTTGTCCTGACAATACAAAGATTGAAAAGCTGACTCAAATTTTCCCCAGTCTATTTTGTCGGCCAACCGGTAAAGCGGGTATGATTGGTTCAGCATGTCAGACAGGTTGCTGAATAAGGAAGGGCTGTTATTCGTATTTTTAATCATAAAATCTGCAAGTTTCTCAGCCTAAAGGTAAGAAAACTTGCAGAGTTATCAAAGACTTTTATAAATTAAATTACTGAATACCAGTAAATAAGTACATTTTTAAGGGACGACTAAATACTTCTTTCCAAAGTGTAGTATCTTTATAAGTCATCATAATTTATTTGATAAAAATTGATTTTGTATATTCAGGCTACCCCACCATACCGTTGACTGATATAATTAAATACAGCATCGCGATAATAAGCAATACTTTCATCTGAATAACTTTCAGGTAGTTCTTGCCATAGTAAATCTCTTATTGCAATAACAATAGAAGCTTTTGTTTCCTGTTTATCAAATGGATGGTTCATAGTCTTTAGCATAAGCTTTATTTTACCCAATAAATCTTTAGCTACATTCTTCAGCCTTTTGATATCTTCTTTTGACAAATCATCTTTAAACAATACGTCGTACAAAGAAAGCTGTTCATCATTTTCAAATCCCTCTCTAATATAACGCTTTTCTTCTTCCGACAATTCTTCTGTAAGATGTATCAAATCTTCAAAAGTCTTTTCGATGCTTGCCCTATTCTGTTCAGCATTATAGTTATGAATGATTTCCTGGTACTTTTCGTAGAAATTGATTCTGGAAGGATTAGCTGTCATCATCTGAGCAATACGTTCCTGTAGTAATTCTTGGATATCCTTCATTATCAGATTTTTTTCTCTTTTTTTTGCAAACTCTCGCCTGAGTAAATCAAAGTCGATTTTACTGATATCAAAACGACGACTCGAACCACTTTCTGCTACCATGTCGTCAGAATCCAGTTCTAAATGCTCATCAACAATGGCATTAATTGCTACGCTTAGATTAGTGATGTCTGCATGTTTGCGTTTTTTCTGCAGTTCTTTGTAGATTGCCTCAAGTGCATCCTTACTCTGTTTCATTTCCCGTGTGATATCATCACGATCGAGAAACTTCCATAATTTCAGCAAAGTAGTGATGTATGTGTTGTAACTTTTACGTATTTCAATTGGTTCACATACTGCGTCTGCCCCTGTTTTCAGCAACGACAGTTTTAAAAATGCGTCGGCATCAATCAGCTTCTGCAATTCGAAATTATGTTCCTTAAGAAAAGTAGTAGCCGCAGAAATCGTTTCTGCCACATGCCTAATCAGTTCCTGTTTGTCAATTGTCGGATTATTGCCACCGACTTCACCTTCCGGACTGGCCGTATAATCTGCCAATGCTTTACGAAGAGCCTTTACAATTCCTATATAATCTATAATCAATCCATTGTCTTTACCGTCAGCCACACGATTTGCACGTGCAATGGTCTGCATCAGTGTATGAGCTTTCATTGGTTTGTCGATATAAAGACACGAAAGCGACTTGACATCAAATCCGGTCAGCCACATTGCACAGACAAATACCACACGCAATGGATTTTCTGTGTTTTTAAACTCTTTGTCAAGTTCACGTTTTTCCATTTTTTCGCGATGCGGCAAAATATCGAGTCCCCATTTTCTGAATGTCTGTATTTCGTTCTGCTCTTGCGAAACTACAACAGCCATTTCCGTTTGTTGCATCCATTCCAGTTTACGTTTTAATTCCTGTACTTCCTGCTGATACGTGGATTTGGATATCTGTTTTTCCAAAGTTTCTATTTCTTTCTGCCAATATTCCTGGACATAGTTATACATGCGTACGCAAGTCACCTTGTTATAGCACACTACCATTGCCTTTCCCGAAGTCCACAAGTCACTGTAATGACGCACAAAATCCTGCGCTACAATTCTGAGTCGTTTCGGTGCCGTAAGCAAATGTACCTCTTTGGCAAATTCATGTTCAAGTTTTACCTGTTGCGAAGCATCAATTTCGCCAGCCTGTTCCAGAACAGCAGCAATTTCTTCATTGATCTCCGGGTTCTTCAATTCCTTCAGACGTTCGCCGCGATTCTCGTAGTATAACGGCACCGTAGCCTTATCGTCAACGGCACGTTTGAAATCATATATACTAACATATCCACCAAAAGTTCTGGCAGTAATATTGTCGTCACGTAAAAGAGGCGTTCCAGTAAATCCTATTCTGTTGGCGGTTGGCAACAAGTGCATAAGATTTTCAGCAAACACACCGTTTTGTGTCCGATGTGCTTCATCACTCATAACTATAATGTCATGGTCGGGATAAATTGGTTCGGCATCAGGCTTGTTGAATTTCTGAATCAAGGAGAATATGAAAGAAGGATTGCCTTTCAGCTTCGTTATCAGATCATCCCCACTGCTTGCAATGAAACTTTTGGCTTTCACATTTCCAAGTACACCGCAATTCTCAAATGTGTCACTGATTTGTTTGTTTAATTCTTCTCGGTCGGTCAGGATTACGATAGTTGGCGAGCCCTCAAATTTTCGTCTGATTTTTCGGGCTAGAAACACCATTGAATAGCTTTTACCGCTACCCTGCGTGTGCCAGAACACCCCTAATTTACCATTAACATATTCACGGTTTTTGTACATTTCTACAGCCTGGTTCACTCCTAGAAATTGGTGGTTTCGCGCCATAATTTTCACCGTTTTTCCGTCAGAATGGTCATAAAGAATGAAGTTTTCCAGAAGGTCAAGGAAATTTTCTTTTTTACAGATACCGCGCAGCATCGTCGGCAGTTCAATATTTCCTTTGTCCAACTCAGTCAGACGTTTCCACTCATGAAAAAATTCCCACTTAGAATCAATCGTACCCACACGAGCCTCCAATCCATTGCTGAACATAATGAACGTATTGTAATAAAACAATTGCGGTATGGTGTCCAGATAGTCCCGGTAATTCTCGTTAAAAGCATTCTCCACTTCCACATTGTGGTTCTTCAGTTCGACAAACAGCAACGGTATGCCGTTGACAAATCCCACAATATCCGCTCTGCGCCTATATAGCGCACCGTAAACCCAAAGTTCCCTTACACATAGAAAGTCATTATTATCGGTATTTTCGAAATCTATGACTACAGCTTTTATTTCTTCCGATGTGCCATCCTGTTTTATGCGTGTTACGGGTATACCATCACGGATATACTGATATTTCTGCTCGTTTATCTGCATCAGAGTCTGACTGCTCATACGTTCTGTCATTCGCTCTATAGCTTCCGCAATCTGCTTGTCGTTTATCCATGGATTCAGTTTTTTCAAGGCTCTTCGGAATCGCTGTGTAAGCAAAACTTCATGGTAACTGTTGCGACCAAGTGTACCATTTTCTCCCAATACTTCCTTGTCGTATGCATAAATGGAAGTCCAGCCAAGTTCTGTTTCCATTAACTCGGCGGCACTTTTCTGTATGAGTCGGTCTTCGCTGTAGTCTGTTGACATAGTTACATTATTTCGTTATATAACAGTAGGTAAAGGTATCTCTATCTTATAGAAATGGGATAATCCTTTTACCTTCTTATTGCAAACATCCATTAATTTATTTCCTTTGAAAGGATTAAAAAAGCCATTACCTTCAATTGGATAAACAATCACACATGGTACTGACGGAATGAAAGAATCTTCTTCTATATTTTTATATCCTAATTTCCTTAATATGAGCAAGTCCCTACTATAACCACTTAACTGCCGCACAACATTTGTGTCCAATGTTTCATCTTCATACTTCGGTATATATTTGGTATCAAGTATAGCTTTGAAATTTTCTGAAATATACAAAAAATCTGGATATCCTGTTATACCCTTATACTGATATACTATTTTATTTCCATATGCCTCATAAAGTAAACCATATACATAGTGTTCATATAGTAAAGACATATCAATCACAAATGGGGGAACCGTTCCTTCTGTATTGTCTGCTTTAGCTATATTATAGTCAAAATGGCGCAATATGATTTTTGCCAATCGTATAGCTTCTTGATAATCATTAAAAAGCTTATGTCCCTTTATTTGTTTAATTTCCCGAATCTCCACATCACAGGAAACATTTTCAAATAAAGCAAGATTCCTATTTAACACCTGACATATCGCATCATATAAATTACAAGTGTACAGCAGATGTTTTGAAAACAATAAAGCTTTTTTAATCAAACGATTTTCCGGAATATCGATAGAATACTCATCATAATCACAATATATTCTGTCATAACGTTTCCCTAAGATATTCTTTCTCTCATTCTTTAGAAGCGAAATATGACCTTTTACCTTTTTCAAGTTCTCTGTATAATGCACATAACCCCTCTTCAAACTTTTTATTCTATCTACCACACTAAGAAAGTGAACCACAATCAGCAGACTAACTATGCTTCTAAATGCAGGAACTTTAATTACAGGTTTGTCATAATCAATGGAATATATCTTAGAAAAGGATTCCAATTCAAGATTTGACGAAAAACAGGTCATAAACATCTTAAGGAAGTCTATATTTTCCATTTTTCGCTTTGTAGTCACAACAATAGACTCCTTTTCATCTATCCATTCTGCTCCAATCTTGTAGGACGCATAATATCCCCACATACTACTTTCTGTTGGCTTGCACCATTGAATCAATTGAAGATCATTGTATCTTTCATCATATTCAAATGGAAACTGCTCATGTTCTTGTTTTTGAATCATGATTCTGCTGTTGTTTCTTTTCCAATAATCTTCAAGCCCTCCCATACCTGAAAAGCTTTTCTCTTCTCATCTGCTTTTACATTTAATACCCCATCATTTATATATTCATTTACAAGAGGTATCACTTCATACTTCATTTTATAAAAAAGCTCTTGCTCTGTTGTCGCCATAAAAAAGCTATGTCCCACCATCAGATCATCAACATCAAGCTCGCTACTTAAATGCTGCGGGTTTTCAATAAATGCTTTTATATCATTGAACAATGCTACGGCAACAGACTTTAATTCTTGATTTGGAATACCATCATAATATTTCTCTATAACCTCTACATTCGATTTCAATGTAACAAATGCAAATCTCCTCCGTAATGCATAATCAAGACTTCCGGTACTTCGGTCTGTTGTATTCATCGTTCCTATGATATACAAATTTGACGGCACACTAAAAGGGAGCTTTGAATACGGCAATGTAATTTGAATAGGATGGCTACTACCTTCCCGTTTATCTGCTTCCAACAAAGTTATTAATTCACCAAAAATTTTAGAAATATTCCCTCTATTTATCTCATCCAAAATTAGTACTACCGGCAATTCATTTGATTCATCCGTTTGCACGGCCCGACACGCACGTTTAAATATTCCGTCTTCCGGTTCATAAGTAACACCGATACTCTGTCCGGTTTCGTCTGTCTGCACATGGGGTTTCAACCCTTCTACAAAATCTTCATAATCAAGAGACTGATGAAAAGTCGTAAAAAATATCTGATTGTCTTGTAATGATTTATAACGTTCCATTACTTTCTCATGATTAGTTAAATCTATATCTGTAATCCCTAACACAGACAAGGCTATAGCAGCTGTGTTGTAGGTCTTTCCTGTACCAGGGGCACCTTGCAATATTATATTATGCTTATATTTTAATAACTCCACTACTTCATTTATCAATTCCATATCTTTCTTTTTTAATTCCTGCTGATAAACCATTTTATTTTTTTGACTAAATACATCTTGATAAATATCGAATAAACTTCCCTTGAAATCAGACAACATCTGATTATAAAAATCATCGTTCAACGTATTGTTTTCAAGACTTATACTTTTACCAAAAAGTGCATATGCACCATCTTCTGGATTTCTCAACATTTCTTCATCTCCTTCAATCCACCCAAATCCTAGCGACTCCCATTGGGGTTTATTCTTTTCAAGCAAAGTCAAAAATGCATCACCATAAGGTTTCATCCAATCTATCGGCGTTTTACCATTAGCGAAAGGAACATATTGAGTATTAAAACCCAACCCATATCCCAACTCTCCATTTGTTAAATAAATATGATATTGTATTTCAACTCCTCCACCTTCGTTTATAGCCCAATCTCTATCTTCGTCTTCATATTTAAATAGAATAGACCTATTAGGTGCTTTTCCTAAATTTGCCAATTCTTTTCTTGTGTAGGCAAATTTTCTACAAAAATCACCTAAGTCATTGTTTATCTTATTAATGAGATTCTTAAATGATGAAATTATAATTGCCATTTCTTTATCAAATTTTACTGAATAAAAAATTATAAAAATTCTCCGTTCATCAGTTTAGGAAGCAAGCGGTCACGAGCTTCGAAGAGTTTATGGATTTGTTTTTGTAACGAAGATATCAAATCAAAATAATATGATATCTTAGACTCAAAACTATCAAGAATATCGTTGTGTGGGCAGCACAGTGCTAATGCATTTATATCTTTAGGATATACATGTGGCTGAGCTGCTCCTTTTTGCAAGTTATCAATTGCAATTTTATTTGCAATAAGATGACAATAAACAAAATGAAAATAGTTCGTCATAGAGCAATCAATAAAAGAACAATCTGATGCCCAAATTTTTTCAAAATACATACGTGTATATCCTGCATTTGCGCCTGATGCACTAATTGTTATGACACGATTTCCTGTATTCGATTTATTGCAATAATATGCAGGTTCAGTACCACCTGCAACAACAGGTATATTACCTTCAATTATTTCTTTTTTTGTTATTGTTTTGCCTCGCTTAAAACATACAAGTTCACCTAAACATATCTTCTCCCATCGTTCCGGCACCCCATCCACAATCTTAGTATTCTCATACCCTGGAAAACGTAAATCAACAAACCATTCTTTATAAAGACGTTGTGCTGATTCTTCCAATAACTTAATCTGTTTTTGGTAGTTTTCTATTAAGGAATCATATCTGGAAAGGATTTCTGCAATACGATTTTGTGTATTAATTGATGGCAAATCTATTGGTACATTTTGAAGAATATTGGTATTCAAATTCAACATTGTAGCTCCAATAGCATGATTGATTATCCAGCCAATCTGTTTTGGTAATTGTAGTTCATAATATATAAATTTTGATTTTGCTAGACTTTTATCAATACTAATTTTTAAACAACCAGTACCACAAAGCCATCCTTTTTGATTTTTATCAACAATTGCACATTTAGAAATATCACCTCTACGAGGATAAATAATATCTTCAAATTCCACCTGATATTTAAGTAATTTACAACTTAGGTCAGAAGAAATTCTTGCTATAGTATCGTCACATATCTTTCCATTTATTATATCTTTAGGCATAATAACAGGTACTCCTGTATCCACATAATCAGACTGATGTAATTGAGACCCAAAAGGACCAGTTTGAATATTTAGAGAAATTTCTCCCAACTTCACCTTCTTCCATTCACTCATACCTTCCCCTCCTTTCTATCCTTCAAACTTATCACTTCCCAATATCCGCTCTTATTACTACCCACACGCACAATCATCCCAGCTTTCCTCAACTCACCCAAACGGCGTTTGATAGTTGCTTCCGACACGCTCAACAACGCTCCATATTCAGCATAATTCAGTTTATTATTCTTTAGAATAGCCTGATACAAGCGTTCTGTTATCGGGTCAGATATATTTTTTATCGGGTCAGATACAGGTTTTATCAGGTCAGCAGCCTGTGACTTCTTGTATGCTTCAATCTCTTTACTTATGTTCCGAATATGTTCGTCGAACATAAATTCATAGAAAGGAAAAAGCGTTTCCTGTTCTCGTGCATCAATAAGCGACTGGATATATTCTGCCTTATCATCCTTGACTACTTTCGAAGGAATCAGACCGAATTCATATTGCAGAAGATTCATCACCAGCCTTGACATGCGTCCGTTTCCGTCCACCCAAGGATGAATGGTGACAAGCTGGTAATGAGCTTCAAAACTAAGCCTATATTTGGAGATTACATCGTCTGTATTCAGCAGTTCCTTTCGCTGACTGTTTATATATTGGCAAAACTCCTCCAATTTGGCAGGAACTTTCCGGAAATTCATATAGGAACTTCCTCCTACACCGGCTGTAACACCAAGCAAACGCAACTCTCCCTTCGATGAGTCAAAACTACCGCTTGCTGTGTTATATTCTCCACCCGTGTTTTTCATCACCAAAGCAGACAAGCCTTTTAACATATCGACAGAAAAATCAGCATGCACCTTGGCAAGCTTCATTGACTGTTCGTATGCCGCTTTCAAATCCAGATTCATCATCTGCTCCTGCAGGCTACGGCCTTTTGCCGTGATACCTTCATCGAAAAGCAACTGGTTTTCTATTTCAGTGACTGTGCTGCCCTCAATGGCTGTGGAATGGGTAATAAGGGAATACAGATAGAACTTGTTGTAGTCTATCTGCTCCTCAATACCCAATGCTTTATATTCATCCAGCAGGGAAAGCAATGTTTCCGTCTTATTGTTCATGCTCATTTCAGCGTCTCCCAGCCGTTTAATATTTCCTTCATAAGCACATTTGCTTCTTCATGAAGTTTTGCCAGTTCCGCATGGATTTCATTCATACGTTCGTGAAAATCCACACCGTCGTCTTCTGCTTCCGGAACACCAACGTAGGCACCCGGTGTGAGAGAATAGTTCTTTTCCTCGATTTCGTCCAAAGTGGCAATCTTACATAGACCGGCAATGTCGTTATACTTGCCTTTACCGAATTTTCCGGTCAGCCATTCGTGTTCTCCTATAATCGTCAGAATTTCCTCAAGCACTTTGCAGAATTTATCTCCTGCCAGCCTCATGGATTTCAGTTCACGCTTTTTCAGCCTTTTTTCTGCCAGCTTGACGCAGCTCTTGGTCTGCTCTATCTGTCCATTTAAGTTCCTGGATAATTCACCATAGCCATTCCACGAACAGTTAAGCCATACCAATGAACTATTAAACTGACCGGCAGTTTCGTCATCAAGGAAAGACACAAATGAAAGTGCTTCTTCCGAAATAGAATTTACCGCCTCGCTTATATCATGATTATATTTTTCCAATAATGCCTGATATTTATCTGTTTCTCCACGGTAAAGATGGACGATTGCCTGCAAATTGAGCAGCTGCCATTCAGTCCATTCGTTCAAGGTGCGGTCAATAACTGTATAATATTTACGGGCATCGATAAACAGCACCTTGTCGCGGTTTTCTTCCCGTTTGGCCTTGTCGAAAAACCAAAGGGAACAAGGCAATGACAATGTGTAGAAAAAATTGTTTCCTACACTGACCATTACATCCACATGCCCGGTTTTTACCAACTGTTCCCTGATGTCTCGGTCTCTGTTGGAACTGTCGGTAGCTGAACTTGCCATAACAAAACCTGCACGTCCTCGCTCATTCAGATAAGCGTAAAAATAATTAATCCAAAGATAATTGGCATTGCCTATTTCTTTTGTCTTTGCATTTACACCGGGCAATCCGAACGGCAGTCGTCCTGCACTTAAAGCCGACTCCGATTTCACCTTATTCACATTAAAAGGAGGATTAGCTATCACATAATCGCACTTGCCTGCGAGATTGAATGCGTCATGATAAAAAGAATTAGCCTCATCACCTGAAACAATGAATCCATTTAGCCCATGCACAGCCATGTTCATCAGACAGAGCTGAGCATTGTATTCCACTTTTTCCTGACCATAGAATGTCATCTGCGTATTTGCATTCATTCCTGCCGCATTGACAAAATCTCCTGTCTGTACAAACATACCACCAGAACCGCAGGCAGGGTCTAGCATAATACCCTGTTCTGGTTCCAAAACGTTGACAAGCATTTTCACTAACGATTTTGGTGTGAAAAATACTCCATCATCGCTGGCTACAGCCTTTGCAAATTTAGAAAGGAAATATTCATAAATACGTCCGATAATGTCACCGCCAATTTCGTCAATAGTTTTATTATTGAAAATTCGAAGCAGTTCACGCAACAAATCATCGGCAAATATTGTGTACGTCTTTGGCAATACACCCGTAAGCTGTTCGCTTTGCTCTTCCACCAATTGCATGGCATTATTTACAGCTTCGCCTAATGAATTCACAGGTTGCCCATCCTTATTTTTCAAACCGACGGACGTTATATCATCCGGCAAATTAACAAGAAAATCAAATTGTGCCTCTCGTGGGAGATAAAGTGCACTTTTTGCCTCAAAATCACTTGGTTCTACAGGCATTACCCGTCCTCCACGTGAAGGACGGTTTTTCAATATTTCAGCTTCAACTAATTTAAATCTACTATAGGCATAGCGCAAAAACAGTAAAGCCAAAACCGGCATACAATATTGATTGCTTGTAAGTTTGCTGCCTTGCCGCAATAAGTCGGCAGATTCCCAAAGTTCTACCTCAAGTTTTCGTATATTTATCATATATAATTTACTTTTAACGCTGTTCTTTTTTCTTTCTCAATTCACTTAATACCTTACCTTATAACTGAAATATTTAGGACCTTAGTATGCTCCCGATGTGTTCTGCTTTCTTCTGTCAGGAAATTGGCTGTAATACAGAAAGACTATACAGAGGACCTTCATATTCTACATCATCAGATAAAGCTATATTGAAAATTCGCGATTTTACCATTATACACAAATCTGTCAGACGGTTAATCTTTCTCAACCTTAGCATCCTTCATTGTCTTAAGCATTACATAGAACTCAAAAGGTAAAAGTACAACTGCATTATCAAGTTCTTTGCTCCTAACATCTAGGAAGTCCTTTCTTCTGAAGGGTTTCCATAGCTTAATATAAATCGCTTAATCGTGACATATTATAATCTTATTGAAATTTATTTCTATAAAATTACTCCTTACCTTCATATCTGACAGAAGGCCATACCTTCTAGTCCTGCAGGCGCGTATATCTTACTGATATGCTTGCAGTTATGAGGATCGCCATAAAAAGTTCGGGACTTGTTCCTAGCATTGTCCTTTTCTTCATTCGATGCCGTTTAAGGCTCTTGCTCCGCTCCCGAAGACATCACCTTGCATAGGTAAGCGGCGCAGCCCTCCACAAAAGGGCCGCTTTTAACTACAAATATAAACATAATAATCGAGAAAAGGGAGAAGGGACACGAGGAAAAATAAAGGAAAGATACAGAAAAAACAAGGAAGGGAGGCACAAGGAAAAACAAAGGCCGACATTCTGCCGGCCAACGAGACACGCCGTAGCGACGGCACGAAACTTGACATACACCGCCAGCCGGTGAAGAGCCATTTGGTGGAAACCATCGTCATTCTTCCCCGCAATATGTTGTATTCTACCGACATCAGTGTGACACTCCGGATATCAGCAGGCAACCAACAGAACGGCAAGACGGTGAAACAGCGTAATCGGAAGGCACAGCAAGAGACTATCTATGCAAATTCTGCACATACCAAGAATGATGTGTCAAGTTTGAAAAATCCAACTATGTATCCACAACATAACACAGACACATACAATTCTTTCCGTTCCCTGATTCTCAGAAAAACTAAAATTTAATTACTGAAGAATTGCTTTTCTATAGAGCTAGTTTCATCAGCTGGATAAAGAAATAATAATTCTGACATAAAATATTCGTTGACGGAATTAATTTAGTGCATGCTCAATTCTATCAATGGACTTGTTGTTGATAAGGTTTACATATTTCAGGATGGTAAATACACTAATTTTCTTAGCAATATTCTTGCGTATTTCTTCACACAAGCCTGCGATTTTTCCTATGAACATTAAAATGTCTCCTGGATATGGAATTTAAGATCTTGAATTTGTACTCAAACAACCATTTCTCGATATCAATGCTCTCTGTTTCAGCTGTCAAAGACAAAGCTGTCACTTCCAAATCCAAAAACTTATAAACTGGGCCGCGACGAGGTATATTACTATGTTCATTGACGAGATACCTAAAGTATTATTTGCATATTTCAAGTATTTTTACGACCTTTGTATAAAGGTTGTATATGCGATGATTGATACTTAATGTTTTTAAATCACTAAGTTATTAAGAATCAACAATAAATACAACTCTCCACTCATATTTATCAACGTACATTAATTTCACCAATAAGTAATATTTTGTAAAATTATGAATATATTATATATTATAGGAAATGGTTTTGATGAAGCTCAAGGAATGAACACATCATATCCAGATTTTTATAAATACCTTAAGACCTTGCCGACAAATGACAATCCTTTATTAGGGAAGTTAATTAATAGTATTTCAGATAAAAATGAGTTGTGGTCTGATATGGAAAAAGGCTTGGGCTTATTTACTAAGGAAATAGTAAATAGTGAAGATTTTGACACATTATATTTTGATTTAAGTGATAAACTTCAGGAATATTTGAAAACAGAAGAAGATCATTTTGCACCATCAGAACACTCGAAAAAGAAATTTCAGAAAGATATTTTCTCTATTAGAGAGAATCTAGCTGATTCTGATAAATTAAGGTATGATGCTTTTTTAAATAATATTCATATGAGTGCAAGTTTAAAAGAAGTTTCTGTCATGACGTTGAATTATACCAATACACTAGAAGAACTCTTTTCCGTAGCAAACAGGAACTTTCCATTAGTGTATTTTAGCAATTATAATATCTTGCGTAAAATAATACATATTCACGGCATTTTGGATGATACCATAATATTGGGTGTTGACAACGAAGACCAAATAGGCAATGAAAATTTTAAGAATAATTTAAAGATAAAAGACTACTTAATTAAAAGACAATCTTATGAAAGTATAAAAACAACTAAACATATAATATGTAAAAATTTAATCGAAAACGCTAACATTATAGTATTGTATGGAGTTTCATTGGGCGATACGGACAAATCATGGTGGAGAATAATTGGAGATAATCTTATTAAAAGGAATAATCTAGCATTAATTCAATATTTATATGCACCTAATACAATTCCTCAAACAAGAAAACAGAAAATAGCTCAACTTGAAAGAGAGCAACAATATAATATTATGAGAAAAATGGATATAGATCCTTCCTTGTTTAATGAATCTATAAAAGAAAGGTTATTCTTTGTCGTAAATTCTAAAGCATTTATTGATAAATAATTAATGGTACAATTAATTGGGCCAAAGGCATAAATAAAACCTGATCATATAAATGGTTCACCTAATATTTCGTATGATGTTGTCATCATTTAGTGCAAACAGTCTAAGTTTAAAGTATTGTAGTACACTCGACAAGACATAAGGACAGCGGACCTGTCGGCGGCGGGCTGCCCTACCGGGACGCCTGCGCCGTGATCGTCCTCACTACCTCCAGATCGGCCGGGAGCCAGTGGACGGCGTAGAGCTGACCGGTATCCAGCCAGGCGGCATTCTCATGCTCCTTCAGCACCAGCCTGCCGGAGACGACGGTACACCGATAGCAGTGCATCGTGAGATGGAAGGACGGGTAGTCGCACTCCACCGTGGTGAGGAAGGCATCCACACGGATGTCGGTGTCGAGCTCCTCGCGTATCTCACGCATCAGGCCCTCCTCCCTACTCTCGCCCGGCTCCACCTTGCCTCCGGGGAACTCCCAATAGTCCTTGAACTCACCATAGCCGCGCTGCGTGGCGAAATACTTGCCGTCGCGGACGATCACCGCTGCCACCACCTCGATGCGCTTCCTCACCTCACGGCTCTCGCCCTCCCTGGAGATGCACCAGAAGGGCACGGACTTCTCATCGGCGAACTCCTTCATACGCCAGGCCGAGCGGAAGCCGACGGTCACGAAGTGCATGGGGACGAAAAGGCCGACCTGGAACCTGTCGAGGAACTGGCGGGCTCCACGCGTGTAGCCGTTGCCGATGCGCCCGTCCACGGGGAACATCGCCACGTCGAAACGGCCGGTCAGCTTGCGGATGTCCTTTAGCTCGCCCAGGAAGCGCTTCTCCTCCTTGACGGGATCGACGTCGATGCCGAAGTCGGGACTGTACACCAGTCCGCCCTGATAGTCGTCGGTAAGGAAACGGGCATACCAGTTGTTCAGGTCGCCGGCGTGGAACAGGCGCATGCCGCCGGTCTCCACCACCCATGACACGCCGCTGTCGTTGCTACCCGTCGCCGTCACGCGGACGAGTGCGTCCTCCCACGTGGCACCCTTGCCCAGCCATGCGTCGGCGTCTTCCTTCCGGGCCCGGCGATGCCTCAGGATGTCCTTGGACAGGAGATAGCGGATGTTGTCCTTGCGCTCCCTCCACGTGAGGATCTCCGGCGTGAAATGATCCTCGTGGAAATGGCTGGCAAAGACATACATCGGCTTGGACGACTCCAGATAGCGGGGCAGGACGCCCGCCGGATCCATCAAATAGTCGAACACGAGGATGCACTGGTCGGTCTCGAACACGAAACCGCTATGGAAGATATAGGTGAGTTGCATGAGCGACAAGATGATTGCGGTCCTTTAGCGTTATTTCTCACAAAGGTACAAAAGATATGTCAACCGACCGTGCAAATGTCCTGATAATTTCGGCACAGGCACGCACGTAGCCCGTCCGTCGGCACTCCTAACGACGACACAGGGCCATACGGGTACAATACTCGGAAATCATCTGCAAGTAAAACCATAAGCAAGGGGACAAAAACAGATGAGGTTGATCAGGCACATCATCGGCATGATTCCATCAATCATCCATGACCATTTGAAGGACTTACCTTGTAGAACCTGTCCATCGGCGACAAAAAAGTGAAATCCAGAGATGGCAATCTCACTATTTTCCTTTCCAAAGGAAACTGTCTTGAGGCAAAGAGCAGGGGACTTTTACCGCCGGCCTATTTTCCTTCATCCGTTCTCCCTTGACATACAGATAGGATATAAAGCGTCGCTTCGCATGGATAAGGTCGTGACCAATAAAAAAAGAAGAAGAACCTCTATCTTTTCAATCTCTTTTTATATCTTTGCACATAGCTGACAGTGCGGTCCTGCAGATAGTGAATAAAGAAAACTCGCTGTGCAGTTACCTCTGCCTTATTGTCGTCTGACCTTTGGATAGCGTGATCTATCTTGTCCAATGGCTTTTCTTATGGCATCCCGATTGGAATCTGGGATTCGATGGGCGGACACTGTTCATTATTGAGGAATTAAGATCGTAGAAAATGATAGAGCAAGTTCTGATAAAGAATTATAAGTCCATAAGAGACTTGACGCTACCCCTGCACAGCCTGAATGTGCTGATCGGTTCGAACGGAGCTGGTAAAAGCAATTTTATCTCGTTCTTTGAACTGGTCAAATCCATCTATGAGCAACGGCTGGGCAGCTATACCTTGGCTAAGGGAGGCATCGACAACTTGTTATACCAGGGAAGGAAGGTGTCGGATTCCATAAAAGGCCTGCTGGATTTTGATGATACCAATGCCTTTTTCTTTGAGATCCGCCCGTCCCAGTCCAGTAAAGGCTATCTTGAATATACAGGCGATTATTTTAACAACTTTCATAAGTCTGGAAAGAAATACTCAGAGTGGAACAGGACGCTATGGGACTCCGCCGTGGACGAATCCTCATTAGCCGACAACAAGCGCTGGAGAGCCGATTATCTGAAGAGATATTTGAGCAGCTTCACGGTCTATCATTTTCACGACACCAGCGCGAGCTCCACGATGCGTGGTGCTTGCAATATCAATGACAATGCCTACCTGCGCGATAACGGTTCCAATCTGGCGGCATACTTATACCTGCTGATGCAGACCGATGAGAAGTCTTTCCGCCTGATCGAGGGAGTCGTCCGTTCCGTGGCTCCTTATTTCAAGAGGTTCAAGCTGCATCCCGACGCCAACGACAACAACAGAATCCGTCTCGAGTGGGAGGAGAAAGATACGGATATGTATCTGGACGGCTATAGCTTTTCCGACGGCACATTGCGTTTCATTGCCTTGACAACATTATTGTTGCAGTCGAAGAGACCGGAGGTGATCATCATTGATGAACCGGAAATTGGATTGCACCCTGCCGCCATCAACAAGCTGGCAGAGCTTGTCAAGACGGCTTCCCGCAAGAGTCAGATCATCCTGTCCACGCAGTCCACCAATCTCGTCAATTGTTTTGATGTCAAGGATGTAATCGTCGTGGATCGTGCCGACCATCAGTCAGTGTTCCGCCATTTGTCGGGCGATGAGCTGGAACGGTGGATGGCCGATTATGACCTTACCATCAGCGATCTGTGGGAAAAGAACATGATAGGAGGACAGCTATGAAGCGGTTATATATCGTTGTGGAAGGACAGACGGAGCAAGAGTTCGTCAACGAACTGATGGCTCCCTATCTGCAAGAGTCGGGCATCTATAGTGTCACCCCTGTGCTGATACACACAAGCAGGAGTGGACGGGGTGGCATGGTCAATTATCAGTATTTGTACAACACGATAAAGATATTGCTCTGCTCCGCGAATACCGATTTCGTAGTCACCACCTTCATTGATTTCTTCAGGTTGCCGAACACGATACCGGACTATGCTCAGTGCATGGCCATTACGGACAAGATCCAGTGTGTGGAGGCACTGGAGGAGTCATTGAATAAGCATATCGACGACCGACGCTTCTTTTCCTACATACAGTTGCATGAGTTTGAGGCACTTTTGTTTTCAAGCAATAAGGGCTTCGAGTATTATTTCTCTGAGGCATATGCCCAAAAGACGGCGGCCATCATCTCTTCTTACGCCAATCCAGAGGACATAAATACTTCTCCTCAAGGTGCCCCATCAAAAAGGATCCTGGCTATTAAGCCGGATTATAACAAGGTGATCGAAGGCAATCTCATCGCGTTGGAAATAGGCATCAACACCATCCTAGACAAATGCCCTCGGTTTGCAGCCTGGGTCAGCCGTATAGTAGACAGCTGTAAGGATTAGGCTGATGAATCATTTAATATTAAAGGTATAATGAAAAATAGATTTTCCATAGATGATGTTTATCGGGCTTATCAAAAATTCAAGTCCTATATTCATTAAGAATCATTTTTCAATAAAATATCGGTCACAAAGCCTGAAGAAGATATATATCATTTCCGAATTATATCCCGTTTCCTGCTTTCTTATTTGGGAAAGGGCATTTATCCTAAGTCATATAAAAACAAGAACATAAAGGCTTATATTGGACCAACCTATATCCGGAGGCACCATAGTGCGTCCCTACAAATCGTGCACCACTCCTACCAGTCACACAGGGCGTAGAAGGATGTAGTGGCTCGCCCGATGAATATAGGGGATTGTTTAGCTTGGGTCCGAAAAAGACATCAAGACCGAACGACAAGTCTGAGATGACGCTGAAGATGTGTCCACAGGCACAGGCATAAAAAAAGGATGCTCCCGACATGCCTCTATCGGCAAGTCGGGAACACAAGGCTATAATGATTAAAGAGAAAATAGAAGTCGGGATCAGGATCAGAACGGCAGGCCGATGGCGAAATGGAGGCTCTGACTGTCCTTGAAGTTGTCGAAATTGTAGAAGCCGGGCTTATAGGGCAGGTGCAGACCGATACCCCAGTCGACACGGATCATGAAGAAGTTGAGGTCGTAGCGCAGTCCGACACCCGTGCCAAGGGCCATCTCCTTCAGCACGTTCTTGAACTCGAACTTAGCTCCCTCGCGTCCGTCATCGCGCATGCGCCATACGTTGCCCGCATCGAGGAACACGGCTCCATAGAGATTGCCGAAGAGACGCGGACGATATTCGAGATTGGCCACAAACTTCAGGTCGCCCGTCCGGCCGAGGTTATACACATCGGCCGAGCCGGCATTGTCGTAGCTTCCCGGACCGACACCACGGATGGAGAAGGCACGGATGCTGTTGGCACCACCCACATAGAACTGCTCGCTGTAAGGCGCCTCCTCGGAATTGCCATAGGTCCACACGGCACCCACATTGACATGGCCTACCAGGGAGGTGTGCGTGCTCAGCGACCAGGTCTTCACCAGGTTGACCTCCAGCTTGAGGAACTGTGCGTAGGGATTCTTCAGCAGGGTCTTGTCCTTCGTGTTCCAGCCTTTTCCCGCCGCCAGATAGCCCAGCGAGAGGATGTTGCCCGCCTCGCTGGCCGTCACCTGCAGACGGATGGGGTTGAGGTAGGAGGCCGGCGAGGAATAGGAGAAGACATATTGCATCTTCGGGATGAACTGATCCTGCATCGTCATCAGCAGATAGGGATTGGCCGCTACGATGGAGTCGTAGGTGGCGGACGAATTCACCGTGTACTCGTAGGACAGCGTGAGCGGTGAGAACTGGTGGCGGATGGTGGCCTTCGGCTGATAGGTGTACATCCATTTCGCCGACACGATGTGGCGCTTGAAGTACTTGGCACGGTTGACCACATCGCTTGAGATCTTCAAGGTAGTGGACGGGGTGGCATAGTTGCGACGATGGCGGCGGAACCGGGGCGCCCACGGCATCACGAGCCGCGGGAACTCCACCGAGGCGGAGAAGCCATACTCGTAGCTGTTGAGATGGTCGCTGCTGCCATCCGCGTTGTGGCCCGTCTGCCACTCATAGCTGCCATAGGCCGACAGGTCCAGCGTCTCGCCTCCCCGGAACGCATTGCGCTTGGTGAGGCCGACCTCCGCACCGGGACCGAAATAATTGTTTGACTTGCCCGTCAGGTTGGCGGAGACATAGAAGTCGTAGGGCTTCTGAAACACGCAGTTGACCGTCACGTCGAGCGTGTCGCACGTGGCCGTGGTGTCACGGGGCGTGAACTTGAAGTCGACCATGCTGAACAGTCCCGTCGAGGAGAACAGGTTGGCCGTCTCCTGATAGTTGGCATAGTTGAAGAGCTGTCCAGGTCGGAACCTCATTCCCGACATCACGACACGGGGACTGATCGGCATGCGCTTTCCGTTGAACCGGAAGATGTAGGGACGGGCCTTGCCCGTGCGCCGGTTGTGGCGCTGGATGGAATCGGTGAGCGGCTCCATGATGGTGCGGCGGAACTGCAAGGCCACATTGCCGATGTACCACTTGCGTCCCACCTGCGGCGGCAGATTGTCGGGCACCTGCAGATGGAGCTGCACCTTACCGGCCACGGAGAACGTGTCGGCCACATAAGAGGCGTATGACGGCTGGTAATAATAGTAACCGTTATCGCGGAAGAGCGTGGAGAGACGCTGACGCTCACCGTCGAGGGTGGACACGTCGAAGGCACTGCCCGACGTGATCAGCGCCTCGTCCTTGTGGGCCTCCATCAGGCTGTCGGCCGAGGGAGGGAACCCGACATACTTCAGCGTGTCGATCGTGAACAGATGGCCCATATTGACCGTATAGGCGATCTTCGCCTTCTTGGGATTGCGCTGGGGGATCACGTCGTAGGTCACCGTTCCCCGCATGTAGCCGTGCTGGCGAAGCACCTCCTTGGCCACTGAGGCACGCAACGCCGGATTGACACGTGACATGAGCACCGGACGCGAGCCGAAACTCTTGACCAGCCAGCGGCTGACGGCATTGCTGTCGTTGGCAAAGGCGTTCCATATCCACAGGCCCACCTGCAACGGGTTGCGGAAAGTGCTCGATCCGAAGAGGGAGCCGTTGGGAGCCGTGGCAAGGGCCGCATCGAGCTCCTCCACTACCTTGTCGTAGTGGGCACTCTTTTCCGGCGCATTGTACTGCGTCTTCTTCATGCCGATATAGAGCTGGTCGCCATCGGGTATGCCGCTGGTCGTCGAGCAGCCCACAAGCAAGGCCACGACCAGCACCGTCAGGGGGATTATATAGAGTCGTCTGTTCATCATATCATGCTTATTATCGTTCGGCCGGCAGTCCGTGCGGCACCTGCCGGCGCCTCTTGTAACGGGAGGGCCTTACTCCTTCTTGTCCTCCCCACCCTTCGTCGCCGTCGTGTCGGGCTTCACCACTGGGAGCTGATCCTCGGGATCCTTGCCCCAGCGGAAGATGTCCTTGAGACGACGGACGCTCTTCTTCCACGTGAAGCCGACACCGTACTTGGTGATGTTGCCTTCCAGCCAGTCGTAGGCATTACGCTCGTAGAAGAGGTTAAGATACTTGGAAGAGGTGTCGCTCAGGCGGTATTCGAAATTGACATTGTCGAAGAAGGTCTGATCCTGTATCGTCACATTCTCGCCCGACGAGAACTTTCCGCCCACGACAATGCGCAACCGGTTGTTCCAGAAACGCTTGGCGAACTTGAAGTTGTAATCGGTCTGCATGCCCGTGGCGGTACGCGTGTTCTCCATGCCGAAGCTCAGATCGAGCGAGCGCAAGGCGGAATTGGAGATCGAGTTGATCTGACTGTTGAGGAAGGCGCTGAGCGCCGAGTTCATCGAGAAGGAGGACATCGAGCCGTCGGCCAGCCACATGCCCGTGGTGAGCATGGTCACGGCGAGCTTGCCGCGCGCCTCCTTCGACATGGCCATCAGCTGATTGTGAAGGCTCAGATCCTCCGGCGCGTCGATCGTGAACTCAAGACCCATGTCGTCGAGCGTCTGGGTCACCACGACACCGCAGAGGAACTCCACCGACCGCTGGTTGGCACCCTTGCCGACGGTGGACTTGGTCTTCTCGTTGGCGGTGATGTTCAGCGTCGGATTCATCGGATCGCCCTTGAACTCGATGTAACTGCCATTCTCGATCGTGAAGGTCTTCAACGGGATGACGGGCAGCGAATACTTCATCTCTCCATTGTCGATGGTGTAACGGCCACGGAGCGTCAGATTGTCGGTGGCATTGTACTGCAGGCGCATGGTGCCGCCGCCCACCACATTGAGGTAGTTGGTGTGGTCGGTATTGAGGAAGCACTCTATGCTGGCGCCCTCGTCGATGTTCACGCTCATGTCGACATCGAAGCCCGTAAGAGGCGGACGGGTGACGGCCGTCGTTGCGGAATCGCGGAAATCGGTGAACTGTACCAGCTCGTCGAGCTGATTGTCCGTCGACAACGGCGAGTCCTTCAGATTGTATTTTAAAGAGGTGGAGCCGAGCACGTCGACACGTCCGCGCATCTGCAGGTTGTCGAGCTCGCCACGCATCATGCCGAAGACATTGACATACGCCTTGCCGTAGGCCTCGCTGCGCACGTTCTCCTTGGAGTCGATGAGCAGGAAGTTCTCGGCCTGCATGCGGGTGTCGAGGGTGATATGGTCGAGATCGGAGAAATCGCAGGAGCCGGAGATGTCGAGCGACTGGTCGTTGTGGGCGAACATCTCGAAGTTCTCGAAGAGCAGCTTGCTGTTGGAGATCGTCACGGGATCGTTGGCGAAACGCATCTCCACGCCGTAGGGTGCGCTGAAGACATAGGCCGAGTCGAGATAGAGCTCACCGTTGACCACCGGCTGCGACAACGATCCCTTCACGCTCAGCGTGCCGTCGCCCTGGCCGCGGAAGCCGATGATCCGTCCGGGGATGAATCCGTTGACCAGCTGGAGCGGCGTCTCGTTCAGGTCGAGCGAGGCGTCGAGATTGCCTCCATCCTCATCCGAATAGGTGCCGGAGAACTGTGCCACCTCCCTGTCGTTGTTGGCCAGCGTGCCATAGAGGTAGTGGCGGCCGTTGTTGAACGGCATATAGGTGAAGTCGGCGGCCACGTCGCCCATCTTCCAGCCCTCATAAGTCATGTCGCTCACATTGATCGACGAGGCGACGCTGAGATCCTCGGGGGTCTTGATCACGTGGAAGTCACCGTCAAGCACGCCCGTCAGCCGGGGCGCATAGGGCAAGAGCGACAGCACCTCGCCGATGGAGAACTGATGGAGCGAGAGCGTCAGGTTCTGAAGGGCCGTGGTGTCGGCATCGTTGGAAAGCAACTGGAGCGCCATACCGTCGCTGGAGCGCAGCTTCATGTTCGCGCTGACACGCCGGTCGTTGCGCATATAGATGTAGTTGCTGTCGTTGACCTCGAACTCCTTGTAACCCAGAATAGGATTGTCGTCGAAGAGATGGATGCTGATGCCACGAGGCCACATATCGGCCGAAAGGTTGACACGGATGCCGAGACGGTCGTTCTTGTCAAAGACCTGCGTCTTGAGGAAGGTGCCGTGGGGCTGCAAGGCTCCCTCAAAGAGGACATTGAAGGTGTGCTGCGGATTCATCTTGTTGTTGCGCACCTGGGCATAATAGCGCGTCGTCGTGGAATCGCTCGCCAGCTTCATGCGAATGGTGTCGAGCAGCATGCTGTCGGCCACCAGTGAGTCGATCTCCATCGTTCCGTTAAGGCCGTACACCGGCGAGGACGACAGGTCCATCGAGAAATTCTTGACTGTATAGCGATAGCGCTGCAGGAACTGGAACAACATGTTGTCGTGTCCGCTGCGGAAGGTGATGCGCATCTCGGGCAGACGCTCGCGCAGGCGGGCCTGGTCGATCGTCTTTTTGGTCATCTGCTGACGGGCCTCGGCCATCACACGGTCGAAGCTCGACAACAGCTGCTCGTAGCCACCCTGGGCATCCATGTTGAGATAGAGGTCACCGCTCGACACGATGGCATGGGTCGTATCGCGACGGGAGATGACATCCATCCGGACATCGTCGGGACGGTAGGTGCGATGGGCATCGGCAAGGGTGATGTCGCCCACGTCGCCCATGATGGCATGGCTATGCTTCAGGTCGGAATTGATATCGACATGCGCACACATGCCGACGACGAGGGGGGCGTCGACCAGACGCAGGTTGTACAGATCGACATGGTTGACATCGGCCGACACCGTGGCACGGATGCCGTGGCGCTGGGCCAGCGCGTTGAAGTCCACTATGCCCTTGAAAAGCTTGTTGTCGCTCTTCACATGAGCGCTGATACGTCCGTCGGCAATATTGGCGGCGGCCGTGAGACGGTCGAGATTGTAGGCACCATACTGGAACTGCGTGACCTGCGCCTTCGCCTGCAGGCGCGTACGGGGCGAGAAGATGTCGGTGCCCTTGCCCCGGGCCTCGACCAGTCCGGAGAAGGGATGCAGGTCCATGCCCTTCACAAAATGCTGGACAGGGAAGCGGGTAGCCAGCAACTTGGCATCGTAGGCCATCCGGCTGACGTCGATGGAGGCCCTGCCCGTCAGGGAGCCGCGGCCCTGGGTGGCGCGGAAGTCGGACGCATACTTCTGACCGTCAATCCTCACGCTGCCGTCGAAGCCGATATCCTGCGGGATCGCGATGGTGCGACGCATCTCCTTATCGAGCATGGCGGTGATGAAGCCGAGATCATAGGTCTTGGCATTGACTTTCAGCTCGGCCTTCATCTTATCGGGATTCATCACGCCGGCAACCCAGCCGCTGGCCTTCACGTCGAAGGTGTGCGGAATGCGCACGCGGACGGCACGGAGGCGGGCACGCTTCAGATTGCCACGCAACGTGGCATCGACATAAAGGGGCTGACGCGGCCAGTTCCTGACAAGCGCCTGCGGAGCGGCTCCGGCCAGGAACACCATCAGGTCAGCGCGGCCTATCTGTCCGCGGAGCGTGGCATTGAGGGCTCCGGGATGACGGTCGTCAAAGGCGTTAAGGTCCATATCGACATCGGCACCGAGGGTCGTCGTGGGTGTGGTCAGGACCATCTGCCGCAGATGAAGGCTCGTGGAGTCCATCGAGAACGGACCCTCGAGACGCGTCACCTGCAGACCGCTCTTCTCGAGGAAGCGGGCCTGCCGGATGTTGATCTTCAAAAGATTATCGCAATAATAGAAGGAGTCGGCCTTCAGGGTGAGGCCGGACAAGGCGAGATGGGAAGGATCGAAGCCCGACTTGGCACGTGCCACAAAGTTCTGGTCGTAGGACACCCCACCCTTCTGCCAGTCGAGATGCTGCACCTGATAAAGTCCCTTATAAAGGTCGAGATAGACTTTCTCGGCCCGCGCGTCGTCCAACAGGGCCGCCACGCTCATCGTGTCGCCCGGCATGTGGAGCGTGAAATGCGTCCGCCGGATGTCGAGCCGCTGCGCATGGATCTTCCAGAAATTCTTCGAAGGAGCCGTGTCGGGTGGTACGGTGTCGCTCAAGGCCAGGTCGAGCCGGGCATCGTACAGCTTCAGGCTGGGCACTCGCACGATCTCATGCTTCCAGTTGACGATGCCCTGCTGGTCGAGGAACAGATGTCCCACGCTGCCGCTGATGCGGGCCGCAGGGATCAGGCCGTCGGTGTTGACCTTCATGCCCCGGAAATCCAAGGAAGCGATATCCACCTGACTGTGCAGCAACGGCCACAGCTTGACATTGACGATGATGTGGCGGGCGTCAATGATCGTGTCCGTACGCGTCTTGATGGAATCGTTAGGCTTCAGGACCTTCACCCCATCCACGGAAAGATCGAGGGGGAAGGACAGGGACACCTGACGGATCGATATGTCCATACCCGTCTGCTCCGATGCATACGCCGTCGCCTTTTCCACCAGCCAACGTTGCACGGGTGGAAAATAAATCAAAAGAGCCAGGATCACAAGAAGCGCCGCAAGAATCCCGACACCGTTTCTTATCCATCGGAAAACCTTATTCATGAAGCAGTGTACACATTATTAATGCAAAGAAAAGAAAAAAAATCGAGAATAAAAAGGATATTCAGGGGAAAATTGAGAAAGCACCGGCCATCGGACCGCTATTTACCATTATTTCATAGGCTTGTCCGACATTCTACATCCTCCTGCCGGCATCCGCCTACCCTTTTCCCCCGATATGGTCCCGTCAAGTCCGCGACAAAAATGGCAGGGCAACGATCCGGAAACAACACGACATTTCCTCAGGTCTAATAATAAGGAATTGAGGATAAGGCATAAGGAATTAAGGGTAAGGCATAAGGTAAAGGTAAGGTTTCCCGTATGCATGCTGGCCATGCAGGAATAAAAATAGGAATAAGGAAAGGGCGATGATCCGTGTCAGTCCCTTAACAGCTGAGCCGCCGGAATATCCAGCGAGCCGCGCCCTACGGAGAGAAGTCCGTCGGCAGCGAGTGCCCGCAACGTGTTGGAGACGGTCAGGCGGGAGGTGTGCAGTTCCTCGGCCAGACGCTCCATCCGGATCTTGAATACCTTATGGCCCGCGGGATATTCAAAATGGGAAAGGAGAAAATGCGCCAGACGGTCGCGCATGTCCTTGGGCGCGTTGGCCCATACGGCCATCTTCGACTTCTGCAAGGACGTGGAGAGGATATTGAGCAGATTGATGCGGAAGATCAGTGAGTCGCTGCAAAGCTGCTGGAGCTCCGTCTTGCTGATGGTCATCAGGTTGCACGGCGTCTCCGCCTTATAAGTGCGCGTGAACCGCTGCTGCCATCCGAAAGCACACTCTATCTGGAGCAAGGCCGGGGAATGGAGATACTCGGTGACGCTATAGTCATAATCGGCGGAATAGGCCGTCGTCGTAAAAGTGCCGCCCACGACCATCCACAGACTGCCACTCCGGTCGCCCTGCGAGACGATCGGCTCACCGGGTCTCACCTTACGGTAGAGGCACTTGACACGGGCGAGGATCTCCTTCAGCTCCATGTCGCTCATGCCCATGAAGAGAGGCAGCTGCCTCAGTGTGGATACGATCGCCAAATCTGTACTGACTGCTGTCATCGGCTACTTTCTATTATCCCTTTCGGAACGGATCAGATCTCTATCTTGTCCTTCAATGAGGGCGAATACCATACGGCATACTTGCCCTGCTTATCTGTATAGATAAGGTAGACCATCAGCTCGGGATGCTTCTTGAGCACCTGCTGCGCTCCCTCCATGCCCATCACCATGAAGGAGGTGGCATAGGCATCGGCGGTGGCGCAGTCGTTGGCGAGCACCGTGGCGGAGAGGATGTTATGCTGGACAGGATAGCCCGTCTTCGGATCGATGGTGTGGGCATACTTCCGGCCTGCCTTATAATAGAAGTTGCGGTAGTTGCCACTCGTCGCCATCGCCTTGTCGGTGACGTTGAGGATGGTCTGCAGCTCGTTCTCGCTCTGGGTGGGATCATCATTGGGCTTGGTGATGCCGATCTTCCAGGGCGTGCGTTTCTCGCTGATGCCGCTGGTGACCACCTCACCGCCGATCTCCACCATGAAGTTGGACACTCCACGGCTACGCAGATAGTTGGCCACCACATCGCAGCCGTAGCCCTTGGCAATGGCCGCAAAATCGAGCATGACATGCGGATTGGCCTTCACGATGCGGCGGTTTTCCATTCTCACCTTGTCGAATCCGATGAACGGCATGATGCTGTCCACGGCATGCTTGTTGGGCTGTTGGCCCTGCTTGAAGCCGAAGCCCCAGAGATTGACCAGGGGAGCCACCGTGACGTCGAACGCGCCGTGGGTCTCCTTCGACACTTTCTCTGCCAGATTATAGACATAGACAAAGGAATCGCTCACCCGGAAATCCTCATTCTTGTTGATACGGCTGATCTCCGACTTGGGATCGAAGGTGGAGAAGACACTGTTCACATGATTCATCTGCTCCTCGATCTCCTTCTGCAGGTCCTCGTCGCTCTGGTAGGTGATATGATACTCCGTACCGAAGATCAGTCCCGTATTCTTCTGATAGGGCATATTGCGCTGCTGCGAGACGATGATAACCGTCCCGACGATGAGCACGAGCAGGAAGGGCACTTGCCAGATGAGCTTTTTCTTCTTCTGATCCATAGACTAAATTTCTATCATTACATTAAACGTACCGCCCAGACGGGAATTACCCTGCTTGCCGTATCCGGGCACGTACCATACATTGCCCATCGTACCGTCATCGTGGAGGAGACGGCGGCGATAGCGGAACGACCAGCCCAAGTGGACCGGCCCCCATATCTTCGCGTCAAGACCGAAGACACCTTCCAGCCAACTGTAGTAGGCCGGCACGCCATACGCGGAAAACGGGGTCGTGCCTCCATAGACCGGATCGGTGACATCGGGATGCTCGTAGTCGACTTTGAAAGAGGTATAGGCAAAACGGACGCCGCCATAGAGGCGATAGATGTCGTGCTTGTTCTTCATCACGTTGAAGTCGATGCCGATCTTGCCATAGGGCGCGCTTGTCTTGTAATGATTGCCGGTGGTAATCTCATTGTTGTCGGCCTGGCCGATACCCAGCTCCAAGACCGGGAAATAGCGATCCTTCAGGTTCACACGCACGCCTACCTCATACTGTCCGTAGTTGCTGAACGCCAGCTGCCCCAGTCCGATGAGGTCGGCCATCACCTGAACGCCTCTGAACAGAGGAATGGAATCGTCCTTCACAGGCTGATCGACCATTGTCCGCTCCTGCTGGGCATGCGTGGAGAGACCGTAGGTCAGGAAGAGGGCCAGGACAGCGCACCTGACAAGCAGACGGCTAATAGCGGTACTCCTTGAAGTAGATATAGACATGATTTCGCGATACATCATAATTCACTGAAGGATAGTTGATAGTGAGCGAATCGATATAGTGATGGGTGGAGCGTATCCCAGTGAGCTCATGGAAATAGTTGACACCACAATCGACCGACTCGAAGTGGGGCTGGTTGGTCTTCTGCACCCACACCGTGTCCCGGTTGCCCTTGAGCTCAAAATAGAAGACATCCTCCTCTCCTCCGTAGCTTACCGGCAACGAGAAACTGTCCGTCGGGGTCTGACGGTTGATGATCACCGAGTCCGTGCCATCGTGCCGGACGGTGGAGATCGTCAGCGTGTCGGTGAGCGAGGTGACTGTTCCCATCAGCTTCCACTTCATATACACGGTGTTGTTCAACGGGCAGTCGATGCTGGAGCAGGCTGCAAAGACACCGAGCACGCAAAGGGCTATGAACACTGTCCTGAGTCTCATATCTCCGTCTCTATCTGATAGTTGTTGCGGTTGGGATCCTCACGGCTGACGAGATCGCCGATGAAGCCGGCGAGGAAGAACTGCGAGCCGAGCATCATGGCTGTCAGTGCGATGTAGAACCACGCCGAGTCGGCCACCATGTGACCATAGTCGCCATTCTTCAGCTCGATGATCTTCTCCACGCCTAAGACACAGAGAGCGATAAAGCCGATGAGGAAGACCACACTGCCGAGCAAGCCGAAGACGTGCATCGGCTTCTTGCCGAAGTTGGTGAGGAACCAGAGCGTCAGCAGGTCGAGATAGCCATTGGTGAAACGGTTGAGGCCGAACTTGGACTTTCCATACTTGCGTGCCTGATGGTGCACCACCTTCTCACCGATCTTATTGAATCCGGCATTCTTGGCCAGATAAGGAATATAACGGTGCATCTCGCCATACACCTCGATATTCTTCACCACATCTTTCTTGTAAGCCTTCAGGCCGCAGTTGAAATCGTGCAGGTTGTGCACGCCGCTGATCCGGCGTGCCGTAGCGTTGAAGAGCTTGGTGGGAATGGTCTTCGACAACGGGTCGTAGCGCTTCTGCTTATAGCCGCTGACGAGGTCGTAGCCTTCCTCGGTGATCATCTTATAGAGGCCGGGGATCTCGTCGGGCGAGTCCTGAAGATCGGCGTCCATGGTGATCACCACGTCGCCTTCCGCCCGCTTGAACCCACAATAGAGCGCAGGACTCTTGCCGTAGTTGCGACGGAACTTGATGCCCTTCACATTGGGATCTTTCTGCTGAAGTCCTTCGATGATCTCCCACGAACGGTCGGTGGAGCCATCGTTGACAAAAATGATCTCATAACTGAAATTGTTGGCCTTCATCACGCGCTCAATCCAGGCATGAAGCTCCGGCAGTGACTCGGCCTCATTGTAAAGAGGAACGACAACGGATATATCCATATTCTATAATTTTCTGCTTGATTAATTGCTGTTGAGATATAAAACGATAAAGTTGAATGTCATACACGACGGACGGGCGGCACGCTGCGGCGAAAGATGAGAGCCACGACAAGTCCCAGTACCCATCCCACGAAGATCGTCTGCATCATGAATGCGAAGACCAGCTCTATGACCGGCATGCCCGCAATGAGGTTAAACGCTTGTGTCAGCTCCTTCACGGAGACGCCCTGCTGCTCGTAGAGCGGCGCGATCATCGACAGGCTGTCCTGCATCACACCAAAGAAGCGGCCTCCATCGATGAACTGGAAATAAACATACTGGATGACGGCAAAAAGCAAGGCCGCATAGAACACGACATAGACCTCGAAGGCAAAAGCCCGCCGAAAAGAGATCACTCCTTCGAGCGCCCCATCACGAAAACGAATGAGCACCCACGCCATCATGATCGGCGTACAGAGTGCCAACAGTCCTCCAACCGAAGAGGCCGGCAACGCCACAACACCAATAAAACTGACAGTCCAAAGGGCCGCCAGCCACAAGGCATACATACGTGCGAAAGCCTTCAGCTGCACCAATGCATTAATACTGCGATTATTCTTCATATTCCCTGCAAAGGTACACAATAAATTGATAGAAGCGGAAAAAGGACTTACTTTTTTTGACACGAGAAACAAAAAAAAGAGCCGCTTCCTGATTAGAAGCGGCTCCGTTGTGGTACCTCTTGGAGTTGAACCAAGGACACATGGATTTTCAGTCCATTGCTCTACCACCTGAGCTAAGGCACCATACTTTTGTAAAGCGAGTGCAAAGGTAGAGAATAAAACTCAAACCACCAAACAATCCTTGATATTTTTTATTTCGTTAACAAAAACGAGGGTGTCTGCACCAAGAAGGCTGATGACCGCGACACCGGCTGCTCCCCTACTTTTTCAGGGGATTCCAGCCTTGTGCGATGATGTCGAACTCCTTGCCGTCGCGCGAGATGAGACGGGCACCGAGCTTCTCCTCGGTGATGTAGCCGATCTGCTTGATGCCCTGGCTCTCGAGGGCCGCCACCTTCTCGTGGTCGCCGATGGGAACGGTGAACAGCAGCTCGTAGTCCTCACCGCCGTTGAGGGCACAGGTGGTGAGGTTCATGTTGAACTCCTCCGCCTGCACGGCCGTCTGATAGTCGATAGGTATGTTCTTCTCGTAGACACGGCAGCCGCAATGGCTCTGCTTACAGATGTGGAGCAGCTCGGAGCTCAGGCCGTCGGAGATGTCCATCATCGCCGTCGGGTGGATGCCACTCCGTCGCAGCAGCTCTATGACGTCGCCACGGGCCTCGGGCTTCAGCTGCCGCTCGAGGAGATACTCCTTGCCCGCGAAGTCGGGCTGGAAGTCCTCAGCACGACGCAGCTGCTGCTGCAGATGGGCCACGGCCTTCTCATCGCCGGCCTTCTTGGCCTCGTTGAGCTTCTTCTGGACGTCGTTGAGCTGGGTGTAGTAGATGCCCTTCTCGCGCTCCAGCAGCTGCAGTCCCATATAGGCACCGCCAAGGTCGCCGCTGACACAGATGATGTCGGTGGCATTGGCCCCGGAGCGATAGACGATGTCTTCCTTGCGTGCCTCGCCGATGCAGGTGATGCTGATGGCCAGGCCGGTGAACGACGACGTCGTGTCGCCTCCCACCACGTCGACATGCCACTTGTCACAAGCCAGGCGCAGTCCACGGTAGAAGTCCTCAAGGTCTTCCACCTTGAAGCGTTTGCTCAGGGCGATGGACACCATCAGCTGGCGCGGCGTGCCGTTCATGGCGAAGATGTCGGAAAGATTCACCATGGCCGACTTGTAGCCCAGATGCTCCATGTCGATATAGGTCAGGTCGAAATGGACCCCCTCCATGAGCATGTCGGTAGTCACGAGCACCTCCGTATCGGGATAGTGCATTACTGCGCAGTCATCGCCGACACCCTTGACCGTTGACGGCTGCTGCATCCTTATGTCCTTCGTAAGCCGGTCGATCAGACCGAACTCACCCAATTCCTTTATTTCCATTAACTTCTTCTAATCATTTCACGCATGATCTCCGTCATCTTCGGCTGTGCCGCATTGGCAGCTATCTGTACCTCCTCGTGGCTTACCTCAACGGGCACGTCGAAGCCGCCGAGGTCGGTGATGATGGAGATGCCGAAGACGCGGATGCCACAATGACGGGCCACGATCACCTCGGGCACCGTCGACATTCCGACGGCGTCACCGCCGAGGAGATGATACATGCGATACTCGGCCGGCGTCTCGAACGTCGGGCCCTGCACGCCCACATAGACGCCATGCTGCAGCTTGATGCCCTTCTCCTCCGCGATGGCATCGGCCAGCTCTATCAGCGTGTGGTCGTAGGCCTCGTGCATGTCCGGGAAACGGGGACCGGTGGGGAAGTTCTTGCCACGCAGCGGATGCTCGGGGAAGAGGTTGAGATGGTCGCGGATCACCATCAGGTCGCCCACCTTGAACTCAGGATTCATGCCTCCCGAGGCGTTGCTGACGAACAGCGTCTGGATGCCCAGCTCGTACATCACGCGGATGGGGAAGGTCACCTCCTTCATCGAATAGCCCTCATAGAAGTGGAAACGGCCCTCCATCGCCATGATGTCCTTGCCGCCCAGCTTGCCGAAGATCAGCTTGCCGGCATGGCCCTCCACGGTAGAGACGGGGAAATTAGGAATGTCTTTATAGGCGAACTCATAAGAGTCAGTTATTTCTGAAGCTAATTGTCCGAGACCCGTGCCCAGAATGATGGCTGTTTTCGGTGCGGTGGTCATCCTTGTCTTTAACCAGGATGCTGTTTCTTGAATTTTTGTGTACATAACTGATAATATTACGATTAAAGGCTTCTTCCCGACCCAGCAGGAAATGCACGGTGATGGGAAGGGCGTAAGTAGCTTCTTTCACCTCGTCGGACAGGCCCTCGGCTGCCAGCAGCCGCGAGGCGTCCTTCTCCGTCGTCACGATCTTGCGAGGTTGGGGCAGGGCCGCAAGGGCCGCGTTGATGCGTTCGGCGTCCCTCCTGCTGAAGGCATGGTGATCGCCAAACCTCAGGCACTGCAACGAGTGGCAATAGGGACGCAGGTCGTTCTCCATCTGCTGTGGAGAGGCGATGCCCGTCAGCAGCAGTACGTGCTGGCCTGCAAGATCCTTGGGATCGAAGGCGGCCAGACCGGGCTGCTCGTAGGAATCCGCAGATGCACTCTTCCCCTTCCGCGACGGCGTGTCGTCCGAGGCCGGCCCCTTGCCCTTTACGAAGATCGGCACCAGCTTCAGGTAGTCAATGCACGTGAAGTACAGACGCTGGTAAGGGAACAGGTCCAATGCTTTAGTGAGGACGCGAAACTCCATGGGCTTCAAGTCCTTGGGACACTTCGTGACGATCACCACGTCGGCCCTGTTCTTGCCACTGAGCGGCTCGCGCAGGCGGCCTGCGGGGAGCAGCTTGTCGTAGATGATGAGTCGGTGATAATCGACCAACAGGATATTGACGCCAGGCTTCACGTAGCGGTGCTGGAAAGCGTCGTCGAGAAGGATCACATCCACGTCCTTCGTCTCCGCATCGCTCGTCATGCGGTTGATGCCCTCGCAACGGTTGCGGTCGACGGCCACATAGGCATCGGGAAACTTCCGCTTCATCTGGTAAGGCTCATCGCCGATCTCGTGCATGGGCGTGTCGGACTTGGCCAGCACATAGCCACGGCTCTTCCGCTTGTAGCCTCGGGAGAGCACGCCCACCTGCACCCGCTGCTGGAGCAGCCGGATGAGATACTCCACGTGAGGGGTCTTGCCCGAGCCACCTACGGTGATATTGCCCACGGAGATGACCGGTATGTCAAAAGCCTGCTGGCGAAGCACGCCAAGCTCAAACAGCTGGTTGCGAAGACGCACTCCCAGACCATAGATCCAGCTCAGCGGCAACAGCCACTCATTGATTTTGATGAGGTCGCCCTCTGTTCTCAGTTTCTTCGACAATGTTGCTTCCTTTATCTAATTGATTAATAACTATATAAAATGGAATTTTTCTGCAAATATAACGCTTATTTTCTGAACTCGCAACAAATCGAGCATCCTATTTTCCCGATTGCCCTCAAAGCGATTCACCTTTCACGCCTAAAATCCTGAGGTGCTCCGACCCTACCAAACCGTCTCACCGGCATCATCGCATGAGAAGAAGCCGTCACGTCGGCATTACGATCCCCCCGGTCCGCCACAAAGGAAGATTCAAGGATGGACCGGCCGACGGTCGTCCGTCCCGCCCCATCTCCCCTACCCATCCACGGGCAAGGATACGCGCTCAAGCCCTTGATCCATCCGAAAGGAATCATCCATATAGGAATCAATGACTTACGATACCGATACGGAGAAGGATCGCATACTCGTGAGGCCGGCGACCGTGCCAACCGCATCATCGCCAACCTCACGGGCTTAAGGTGCCTCCCTGGGAAGCCGGTGACCTGGCGAGCCATGAGCTCATTGGGCGTGCCATCCCTGTGGCCCATTGTCCATAGGCCCGTGCCAGAGACCACGATGACGACCTGCCGCAGCGTTACGGCTTGGAAGGGATGCTCCGCATGCCACTTGCCGTCCATGCGGCGAACGACACAACCGTTCGTGGACTCGCCGACAACCTCGACACAAAGGTCCTGCGAGAGACGCGGCCATCACCCGTTGATCCTGATCCAGCCGGCATCTCCGCCTTCCATGGCAGGCTCAAGACATCAAAAAGGACCATTCATCGAACATATACGGCCTTTATATAATAAAATTCTCCTTAAAACTGCGATATTTCCAAAAGATTCACTTACTTTTGCAAAAAAGAAAGTAACCAAATCATTAAAATAATGACAAACGACATCAATCTCATGAACCGCGCAGCCGACAACATCCGCATCTTGGCTGCCTCAATGGTAGAGAAAGCCAACTCCGGACATCCCGGTGGCGCCATGGGTGGAGCCGACTTCATCAATGTGCTCTTCTCAGAATTCCTGGTTTATGATCCCGCCGATCCCTCATGGACGGGCCGTGACCGTTTCTTCCTCGATCCCGGCCACATGAGTCCCATGCTCTACGCCGGACTCACCCTGCGCGGATATTTCACCCTCGACGATATCCAGCAGTTCCGTCAGTGGGGCTCGATCACCCCCGGCCACCCCGAGCTTGACGTGGCTCATGGCATCGAGAACTCATCAGGTCCCCTCGGTCAGGGCCACGCACTCGCAGCAGGTGCCGCCATCGCCGAGAAATTCCTGGAGGCACGTCTCGGCCATACGATGATGCAGCACAAGATCTATGCCTATATCTCCGATGGTGCCGTAGAGGAGGAGATCTCGCAGGGTGTAGGTCGCATCGCCGGTACGCTCGGCCTCGACAACCTCATCATGTTCTATGATGCCAACAAGGTCCAGCTCTCTACGGACGTGTCGACCGTCATGACTGAAGATACAGCCAAGAAATACGAGGCGTGGGGTTGGAACGTGATCTCGATCAACGGTAATGATGTCGCAGAGATCCGCGAGGCCCTGACCAAGGCCAATGCAGAGACTGAGCGTCCTACCATCATCATTGGCGACACGATCATGGCCAAGGGTGCCCTGAAGGCCGACGGCTCGAGCTACGAGGCCGACGTGAAGACCCACGGCGCTCCCCTCGGCAACGGCGCCTACATCAATACCATCAAGCATCTGGGCGGTGATCCCGAGCATCCCTTCCAGATCTTCCCCGAGGTGGCCGAGATCTATGCCAAGCGTCGTGAGGAACTGACGAAGATCGTCGCCGAGCGCCGTAAGGCCGAGGACGAGTGGCGCAAGGCCAATCCCGAGAAGGCCGCCCAGATGGACGAGTGGTTCTCCGGCAAGGCCCCAAAAGTCGACTGGAGCAATGTCAAGCAGAAGAGAGACGTTGCCACCCGCGTTGCCTCTGCCGCTTGCCTGAGCGCGCTCGCCGACCAGGTGCCCAACATGATTTGCGCATCCGCCGACCTCTCCAACTCCGACAAGACCGACGGCTTCCTCAACAAGACCCACTCCTTCACTCGTGGCGACTTCTCCGGTGCCTTCTTCCAGGCCGGTGTGTCCGAGCTCACGATGGTCGACGTCTGCATCGGCATGATGCTCCACGGAGGCGTCATTGCCGCCATGGGTACCTTCTTCGTATTCTCTGACTATATGAAGCCCGCCATCCGTCTCGCCGCCCTCATGCAGGTGCCCGTGAAGTTCATCTGGACGCACGATGCCTTCCGCGTAGGCGAGGATGGTCCTACCCACCAGCCCGTGGAGCAGGAGGCACAGATCCGCCTGATGGAGAAGCTGCAGAATCATGCCGGCCTCGACAGCGTGCGCGTATTCCGTCCCGCCGATGCTGACGAGACGACCGTATGCTGGGCCATGGCCATGGAGAACACCGAGACGCCGACGGCCCTCATCCTCTCCCGCCAGGGCGTTGCCTCCCTGCCCGAGGGCAACGACTACGAGCAGGCACGCAAGGGTGCCTACATCGTCGCCGGATCGGATGAGAATCCCGACGTGATCCTCGTTGCCAGCGGTTCAGAGGTGTCTACCCTTGAGGCAGGCTGCGACGCCCTTCGCGCCGACGGCATCAAGGTACGTGTCGTATCCGCTCCCTCAGAGGGCCTCTTCCACCGTCAGAGCGCCGAGTATCAGGAGAGCATTCTGCCCTACGACGTAAAGAAGTTCGGCATGACGGCCGGACTGCCCTGCACCCTCGAGGGCCTCGTAGGCATCGGCCCCAACAGCAAGGTCTTCGGACTGAAGAGCTTCGGATTCTCCGCTCCCTACAAGGTGCTTGACGAGAAGCTCGGCTACACCGGCGAGAACGTGTATCGGCAGGTGAAGGCCTTCCTGGGCAAGTAGTCCGCACAGGCTCAGGACCTGCGAGCAGCCGCGGGCCTCTCTCCCGCGCCGCGGCCTTGGGCCTTCCTCCACGAACGTCAATGATCCCGGAGAGGATCTTACACCCTTAACAGCCGCGGACCGGAAGCCGGCAATGCCCGGCCTCCAGCCTGCGGACATAACGTAAAATCCGGCGTCCCGCCTCCCACGAGGATCGTACAGTCGTCCGGTATAACACTAAATCTATGGAAATAAAGACAGTAGGACTGGCCAGCGATCATGCCGGCTACGCTTTAAAACAGTTTGTAAAGCAATATCTCGACGAGAAGGGCATCGCATGGAAAGATTACGGCACATACTCTGAGGAGAGCTGCGACTATCCCGACTTCGGACATGCCCTCGCCCGTGGCATTGAGAATAAGGAGGTCTATCCCGGCATCGCCATCTGCGGCAGTGGCGAAGGCATTGCCATCACCCTCAACAAGCATCAGCAGATCCGTGCCGGCCTCTGCTGGATACCCGAAATCGCCCACCTCATCCGTCAGCATAACGACGCCAACGTACTGGTCATGCCGGGCCGCTTCATCGACACCGACATGGCCCGCAAGATCATGGATGAGTTCTTCGCTACCGATTTTGAAGGAGGACGCCACCAGCGCCGTATCGACAAGATCGCCATCAAATAAAAAAATCCCGCTCAGAAAGCGGGATTTTTTATTTCCATCTCATGTCGCCGAAGCCCTTCATCAGGTTGCGGCAGCCTTTGTCATGCCGTTAGCGCAACTTGATCTGGCAGTTGTCGAGACTATCCACGATGGCTAGGCTCTCAATATGCTTCACGCCCAGCTCCTCGATGGCCTCGCGTCCATGCTGGAAGGCTTTCTCAATGATGAAGCCCATGCCCACGATCTTGGCACCGGCCTGGTTGCAAAGGTCGATGATGCCCTTTGCCGCATTGCCGTAGGCGAGGAAGTCGTCGATGAAGAGCACGCGGTCCTCGGGAGTGAGATATTCCTTAGAGATCACCACATTGTATTCGCGCTGCTTGGTAAAGGAGTGCACCGTCGTCTGCAAGATTCCCTTCATCGTGCTCGGTGCCTTCTTCTTTGCGAACACCACGGGCAACTCCATGAAATAGCCCAGCATGATGGCCGGGGCAATGCCCGACGCCTCAATGGTGATGATCTTATTAATGTCTTCCTGGGCAAAACGGCGGATCCACTCCACGGCCAGCTGCTTCATCAGATAGGGATCCATCTGGTGATTAATGAACTTGTCCACCTTCAGGATGCCGCCTTCGTAGCAACGGCCATCCTTCATGATTCTGTCTTTCAGTACCTGCATAATATCCTTGTATGATTCTTGTTCCTTACTCTTGGGCGATTCCCCTCTCCGCCCTCTCCTTGATCTTATCGGCATAGGGACGGGTCCAATCGTACAACTGCCTCAGCGTCTCCGCGTCGATGGTGGCTTCCACCAGCCGTTGCGCATAGTCCGCCATCCCCTTCGCCTCCGGCGTACGGAGATAGCGCACGTCCAGCATCCAGGGACCGAGACGCAGGCGGTCGAGGGCATCGGCGTCCTTGAAGTCACGATACACCTCAAGCCAACCCTCCGTATCGTCCCATGCGGCAGGAGAGTCGGAGCCGTCCGCTCCCTGGGTGTCCGGGCCCAGCGAGTGCTTTCTCGCCTCCTGACGGATGTAGGCCTCGCCCAGCTTGTCGTCACGGTCGTGAAACTTGATCGTGGCATACACCTCGGGAAGATACTTTATCCCGTGCTCCTTGCAGAAGTCACGATAGTAGTCGGCGGCACGGTCGCCATGCCCCACGTCGAGATAGTTGTCCTTCCGGCGCGTGTCGTGGAAGATGCTGGCATGACAGAGGGCGATCATGGAGCGCAGCCTCAACTGCCGCGCCGCTCCTATCTTCAAGGCAAGCAGCAACACGCGGCCGCAATGTCCCTGGGAATGCACTTCCGCATTCCCCTCCGTCTTCCAGAAGCTTACCTCGCGGTCCATGAAATCCCACCAGTAGCTCACCATGCTCTGCACCTGGGGAGCCTCTTCCCTTATCAAATCCTGCGGTATGTTCATAGTCTTTCAATCTTAAATACAAAGGTAACAAAACTGATTAGATTACGGATGGATTTATAAGAAATTAATGATGACACTTTCAGGAAAAGATACTATTCCCGAAACAAAATGGATCCCCCATCCCTTTCGTTGCCTGAGGGGGATACCTGCCATCAGAATACAGATCTCATGCAACGATCAGATAAGCCTGGCCACCCAGGACGAGATGAACACGGCAGGGACGATCAGGACAATGACCATCGAATGACGACGCCTACGCCAGTCTCATTCCACACCTTGATGATGTTGAAGCCTTATGCAAAGGTACGACATTCAATGCCTGCGAAAGCGTCTCATGAGTCCGGCAGACGACACGCCAAGCCCGGCCGGCTGCGGGCCCTTCAAATACGCTATCCGCCCATACGCTCGTCGGCAGCGACGTTCTCCGTATGCCGGAGACATCACTGCCGACCTGATAAATTCCCATGTCATGGAGTCTCGCTATTCCTTCATTACCTCATCGACCCATTCCTGGACACTATTCCGGCTAGTCCCGTTCAACAGCTTGCCATCCTTCCATTCCAGATCGGGATATGCCTTTCTCAACTCGCTCACGCTATTGCCGATCCCGCTTCCTCCGGAGGTGGCAAACGGCACGAGCGTCTTGCCTCTCAGGTCATGGCTCTCAATGAAGGTGTTGACGATGCGTGGCGCCTGGTTCCACCAGATGGGATAACCGATGAAGATGACCCCATAGTCACTGACACTCGTCTTTGTCGCCTTCAACGCCGGACGGGCCTGCGGATCGTTCATCTCCACCGAGCTGCGCGACTGACTGTCGTTCCAGTCCAGGTCCTTGGAGGTGTAGGCCTGTTGCGGGACGATCTCGCACGGCATGCCGCCCGTAGCGTCCGCTATCATCCGGGCAGCCCTGGCCGTCGTACCCGTGGCGGAGAAATACACGACCAACGGCTTGTTCTCAGATTCCGTCTTCCTTTCTCCCTTGTCTTGGGCGCAGGCAGCAAGACCCATGGTCATTACCGCCGCCAATGTCATGATGATTTTGTTCATAATCCGTTTATTATAATAAGGTTATTTGATTTTCAGTCCCGGTATCAGCGGCTTCACGTCCACCAGTTCCAATTCCTTCACCATCGCGAGCGTGCCCTGCTTGTACTTCTTGAAGTGCGGCGTTTTCAGATGACTCTCGTAGGCCGCACGGTCGGCATAGATTTCCAGGATGGTCACCTTGTTCGGCGTGTCCTTCTCGGCGGTGGCATAGAGCGTCAATACGCCCGGCTCCAACCGCATCGACGCCTCGATCTCCTCTTTCAGGAAGGCATTGTAGGCTTCCAGCCGCGCCGGGTCGACGGTGATCTTGGACAGGCGCACCAGGTTGTCTTCGGCAGGAACGCGCTTGGCGTATTCTTCCTTGATGATGCGCAACGCCTTGATGGCAGCCGGGAAGCCAATATAAGGCAGACACTGGATGACGGCAGCCGTCAGTGTCTCGGGCGTGTTGCCCACGTTGATGTTGCCGTGATAGTGCGAATGGAGCTGGCTCTCCGCCTCCATGGCCGTCAGCACACAGTAGCCCAGCAATTCACGTGTCGGCAAGTCCAGGGCCCCGCGACTGTAAATGTCTCCGAAGAAATTGTCGGTAAGAAACTGCTCCACGTCCTTGCCCATGTCGGCGGGCAATCCCTTCATCACCGAGGCGATACCGCCGGGATAGAGCTTGTCCTGAATGGCCTTGCCCGTCGCGTGACGCGTCTCCTCCGTCACCGTTCCCTGTCTGTCCAACGGCAAGGAGATGCCCCGCTCCTTAAACATCTCATTCACCGTGGCCACGGCATTCAGCATCTTAGGAAAGCCAATGAACGGAGCGGTGAGGTACATCACCTCGCGCAGCTCATCGGGAGTAACTCCCACATTGAGCGCTGCCCCGGCGTGAGCCTTCAGTTGCGGAAGCGTCTGCAGGGTGGCAAGGGTGATGCACGTGATCATCTCGCGTTGCCGCACGGTCAGGTCGCCCGTCCGGAACACCTCGCCGAAGATGAACTTCTGCAGGATGTCCATCATCTCAGGATCCGTACCCTGCCCTGTCAGGGCCTCGCCGCCGAACAACGTGCGGTAGTTCTGTCTGCATTCTTCCATTCTGTTCATGTCGTCTGTTGTCTGTGCCATCGTGGACAAGCAACCTGCCAGCACGAAGGCAATCATACTTATTATCTTTCTCATGTTTCCAATAATGAATTATAAGCCCTTACCTAACTGACCGCCGTACCTACGACCACAGCGGGCGTGGGGTACAACGCCAATACATTTCCTATATTCTTCTTCATGATCTTGTCCTTTTTTCCTTTTTCAATCATGCATGGCCTCAACCAATCCTTTCAGTATCTCCCTTTCGTTTGGCTCCAAGGATATGACCGTCCTCACCGGGTCTTCAACTCTTGAAGCCATCCCGCCGGAAAGGAAATTACGCAAGAGTTGTCGTGGCGTGACATGGTGGCGGTCCGCAATGAAGCACACCGCCTCATCCATGCACAAATCTTCAAATGATCCTGTTTCCTGTTCCATTATTTTCCTGTTGATTATCTGATGCAAAATTACATCACGATGAGGAAGAGCCCTGTAACCATAAGTCGGCAAACCCTACCCATTTTACGGAATTTACCCATCGACATGATTCATTGTACGCTAAATGCCTTATCTTTGTATCTGTTTAATGGAAAGAATGATGAGCAAGATTCTGAAAGTAAGGAACGTCAGTGACTACGGTCGCTATCTCGGACACGCCGACCAACACCCGTTGGTCAGCGTCATCGACTATGCCGAGGTATCCCCCATACGTCACAGCCTGAACGACTACAGCGTGTACGGACTGTTCCTCCGCGACGATGCCGACGTGGACCTGGACTATGGCTGCGGCAAATACGACTACAACAAGGGTACGCTGCTGTGCGTGGCCCCCGGACAGGTGGGAGGCAAGGAGGATAATGGCGAACGGGTGGCCATTACAGGCTGGGCACTCCTGTTCCATCCCGACCTGCTGCATGGGTCCCCCCTTGAGAAGCGCATCAAGGAATATACATTCTTCGACTACCACGTCAATGAGGCCCTGCACATGACGGATGAGGAGCACGACATGCTCGTCTCCCTCATGCGCCAGATAGAGGACGAGCTATGCAAGAAGCCGGACGGGCTCCAGAACGCCATCCTCGTAGGCTATATCGAACTGATGCTCAACTTCTGCCAACGGTTCTACAACCGCCAGTTCCTGACCCGCAAGATCGAGAACTCCGACATCCTTGTCCGTTTCGATCGTCTGCTTCGTGATTATTTCGACGACAAGCTGCAGCTCACCCTCGGTCTGCCCACCGTGCAGTATTGTGCCGATCAGCTGTGCCTGTCACCCAACTATTTCGGCGACGTCATCAAGAAGACCACCGGTGACACGGCCAGCAATCACATCCGTCGGTTCGTCATCCGCCTCGCCAAGAACGGGCTGGCTGCCGGTGAGACTGTGTCACAGGTATCCGACAAGCTCGGTTTCGAATATCCCCAGCACTTCAGCCGCATGTTCAAGAAACAGGAGGGCATCACTCCGTCGGCATACTGTCAGGGACTGCACTCTTGACAAACAGGCTTTCAGCATTCTTCCACAGAAACATATCGGCATATCCATCCTTATGCCGCCATATCATCACTTATCTATCTGACTTTCCGTGAACGGGTCGGCACGATGTCCCATCAGATCGATCTTGGCATAAGCAGCATCGAACTCCTCCATCTCGTAGGGAGTCAGCCGTACAGTGGCGGCACCGAGAAAGTCATCCAGATGAGTAGGATTAGTCGTACCGGGAATAGGCACAATCCAAGACTTGCGCGAAAGCATCCATATTAAGGCAAACTGTGCCGGGGTCACCCCCTTTCGTCTCGCCCATTCCTCGACGAGATAGACCAACGGCATATTGTGTTTCAACGCTTCCGGCTGGAACTGTGGCAAGTTATACCGTCTGTCTCCCTTCTGGAAACGGCTGTCCGCGTTGATCGTTCCCGTCAGGAACGCTCGTCCGAGTGGACAATAAGGCACAAAACCGATACCCAGTTCTTGAAGGGTGGGAAAGATCTTTGTCTCCGGCTCACGCCACCAGATGGCATATTCGCTCTGTACCGCCGAAAGCGGGCATACGGCATGCGCACGACGTATGGAACGGGCACTTGCCTCAGACAATCCCCAATGCAATACCTTGCCTTCCTGCATCAGGTCCTTTACCACACCAGCCACATCTTCCATGGGCACATTCGGATCCACACGATGCTGGTAAAGCAGATCGATGTGGTCCGTGCGCAACCGACGCAATGAGCCTTCCACAGCCCGCCGGATATGGTCAGGCCGGCTATTCAAAGCTGTCGGCTGACCTTCTTCCACACCGAACCCGAATTTCGTCTCAATCTTGACCTTGTTACGGAACGGTGCGACAGCTTCGCCCACCCACTCCTCACTGGTATAAGGTCCGTACACCTCCGCTGTATCAAACAGTGTAACTCCCTGATCGTATGCCCGCCGGATGAGGGCAATCATATCCTTCCTGTCATATCTGCCACCGTAATAGCCTACCATCGGCAGACACCCCAAACCAATGGCAGACACATTCATCCCACCCAGATTGCGGTGTTCCATATCTTTTCTTTGTCCAAGATTGTCCGAGAGCTTATCAGTCTTACCCTCCTTGACAGACATCGGTCCGGCAAAGATCCGTCCCATGCCCGTCATTGCTCCGACTGCAACCAAAGCACAGCCGGAAGCCCGTTTCAGAAAATTTCTTCTATTCATAATTCTTCTGTTTTTAATCCTTATGCAAAGATAGCGGAGAACAGACAAAAGGTCTGTAACGATAACTCGGAGGTGTGTACCCGTTTCACTGAAAGTGGCATCCTTATATAGGATAATCCCCTCAAGAAGTCATCATTTACAGGGATATTATGACTTTTTGTATTACATATTGCCCGATTCAAAATCTTTTAGACATCTTACAATTTTAATACATGACAATATGTAAGCATATTGCTTTATTTTCATGACAATATATCACTTTCTTGGATATATAGGTTAACAACTGTAAGTGTGCGGGAAAATAAATACAAAAAGTTAGCCTATAATTATATTTTAATTCCTATTTTCTATAATTTTGCACACGAAGATGACAAAACGTCACAATATTCATCATTTAAACGCCAAAAAGACAATATTGTATAGTATATGATAAACATCTTATTAAACTATCATCCTGATAATGCCGCCTCTCCTTGGGCAATGATGGAGACCGGTCGTCACTTGAAGCCTATTCGGGGCCTGCCGGGAACCGGCAGTGAGCCTGTAGCTGTCCGAAAGGATGCCCCTACCCGGATATCCTTCAGATCGGAACACTCCCATCATCAAAGCGCAAACGTAAACAACTGAATATTTTTCAGATATACAGATTAACACATAAACCACATCATTATGAAAAAAATTGAGGCAATTATCCGAAGGACCCGATTCGATGATGTCAAGGAGGCCTTGCTCGAGGCTGACATTGAATGGTTCTCGTATTATGAAGTGAGAGGCGTCGGGAAGACCCGTGAGGCCCGCATTTATCGTGGAGTGGCTTACGACACAAGTTCTATCGAACGCATCCTTATCTCCATCATCGTACGGGAGATCAACGTAGAGAAGACCATCCAGGCTGTCATGAAAGCCGCCTACACCGGCGAGATTGGTGACGGACGCATCTTTGTGATCCCCGTCGAAGATGCCATACGCATCCGTACCGGTGAGAGAGGTGACATCGCGCTCTATAATGCCGAGCACGAGAAATAGAAAACGCAAGAGAGAACGAGTAGAAAAAATCATTAAAAGCAAATATATTATGACGCCAGCAACAATATCCCTCAATTCAGGAAACACGGCTTGGATGATCGTTGCCACCATCTTGGTACTGTTGATGACCATTCCCGGCATCGCCTTATTCTATGGAGGTCTGGTACGCCGGAAGAACATGCTTAGCGTGATCATGCAAAGCCTTACCATCGTCATTGTGGTAAGTCTTATCTGGGTGATCTTCGGCTATAGTCTTGTTTTCGGTTCCGGTTTTCAGGGCAATCTGTTCAAATACGGCATTGGTGGTTTTGACAAGGTGATGCTCAAGGGCATCACGCTCGACACCCTCACCACAGGCGGCATACCCGAACTGATCTTCGTCATGTTCCAGTGTATGTTTGCCATCATCACGCCGGCGCTCATCCTGGGTGCCTTTGCCGAGCGCGTGAAATTCTCAGGATTCCTCCTCTTCACGGTTCTGTGGAGCATCCTCGTCTATCTGCCTGTGGCTCACTGGGTATGGGGCGGCGGCTTCCTGATGGACATGGGAGCTATCGACTTTGCCGGCGGCACGGTGGTGCATATCAATGCCGGAGTGTCTGCCTTCATCATGGCACTGCTCGTAGGCCGGCGTAAGGACTACCGTCCGGGCAAGCCCTTCACTCCCCACAACATTCCGTTCGTATTCATCGGCACCGCTCTCCTCTGGCTCGGATGGTTCGGATTCAACGCCGGCAGCGGACTGGCAGCCGACGGACTGGCAGCCAACGCCTTCCTCGTGACCCATATCTCCACCTGTGCGGCAGCCCTCACCTGGATGGTCATCGACTGGATCGTCAACAAGAAGCCGACTACCGTAGGTGCCTGTACGGGTGCCGTGGCAGGTCTTGTAGCCATCACTCCGGCAGCCGGCTCTACCGACATCCCCGGTGCCCTGTGCATAGGTGCCATCACCTCTCTCGTATGCTTCTGGATGGTGGCCGTCGTTAAGCCTAAGTTCGGATACGACGATGCCCTTGACGCATTCGGCGTACATGGCATCGGTGGCATCATCGGTTCCATCCTCACGGGTGTCTTCGCCACACGATTGGTCACCGGCGCCGACGGCGCACAGGGCGCGCTCTATGGCGACTGGCACCAGCTGTGGATACAGATCGTCGCAACCCTCATATCAATCGTCTTCAGCGCAGTGATGACATTCATCCTATTCAAGATCGTCGATGCCGTATGCGGCATTAGAGTCGGAAAACGCGTCGAGGAAGAGGGTCTTGACATCTATGAGCATGGTGAGGCCGCATACGATATGTAACGACAAGTCTTTCACGCATTATCTAGTAAGGTTATATAGACAACAACACAATTACAAGCCGATAGAACCTACATTCTGAAAAGAAGTTAGGCTGAGAATGTTAAAAGCTCTAATCTTGTTTGCCGTGCCGCCCGATAATAGAACAAGCATTTCGGACGGCACGGATTTTTTTATCCCGGATCGATTATCAGAAGTCGAAAGATCTCGTACCATTCCAGGCGGGCCTATCACAGTCCTTATCAGTAACGGACTACGGCGAGGCGAAATGACGGATGGGAGGATGACAGGAGAACGAAAGGGCGCCGGCAAATCATGACATGATACCAAACAGTTTGATGACGCTTGGGAAAGCCTGACTAAATCAGTACGAGCCGTCCGCCCGGAAAGGGAGCATTATGCTACTTTGCCATTGAGTATTATGCTCCCTTGCCATCGAGCATTATGCTACTTTGCCATTGAGTATTATGCTCCCTTGCCATTGAGCATAATGCTCCCTTGCCATTGAGTATTATGCTCCCTTGCCAATGAGTATTATGCTCCCTTGCCATTGAGCATTATGCTCCCTTGCCAACGAGTATTATGCTCCCTTGCCAACGAGTATTATGCTCCCTTGCCATTGAGCATTATGCTCCCTTGCCATCGAGTATTATGCTCCCTCGCCATCGAGCATCATGCTACTTTGCCATTGAGTATTATGCTCCCTTGCCATTGAGTATTATGCTCCCTCGCCATCGAGTATTATGCTCCCTTGCCAACGAGTATTATGCTACTTGCCCAACGAGTATTATGCTCCCTTGCCAATGAGTATTATGCTCCCTTGCCAATGAGTATTATGCTCCCTTGCCAATGAGTATTATGCTCCCTTGCCATCGAGCATCATGCTACTTTGCCAGGGCATATTCAAGATACAGAACCTTATCATAGATACCGATCTGTTGGTAGCTCAGGACGGAAGCAGCCGGCGCCCGGCCGAACGCGTTCTCCTGAATGGGAAAGTCAGACGAATCCGTGCTGATATCCCCGGCTATCAGGTGTCCACGGCTCAGACCTGCCACCATGCTTATCCGCATGAGTCCGGACAAGGATGACCACAGCCATTTCTTCTCATCCCAGTCCTTTTCCCCCTCTATTCATGGCCATGAAGGAAGAAGGGTCTTGCGCAAGCACTCACCGCCTTTGCGCAAGACCCTTCTTATATGGTGTCAGCAACAAGAGACCTTATTTCTTCTTGCTTGCCTTCTCCGTTTTCTGTTCCTGCAGATTCTCCTGCTTGATGATCGAGTAGGCATCGAACAGGCCCAGCTCGCCGGCCTTCGACAGATCCTGCAGACCCGCATCGCGCTTGCCCGCAAAGATACGGACCAGACCGCGGTTGTAGTATGCCTCTGCCAGGCTATTGTCGAGTTGCAGCGCACGTGTATAGTCCTCTATGGCACGGTCGTAATTCTTTTCCTGGGCGAAGAGGTTGGCACGGTCGTAATAGAGATACGCATTCTTCGGCAACAGTTTCAGAGCCTCGGCGAAGTCGCCTTCCGCCTGAGCGGCTCCCAGATGGATGTTCTGTCCGCGTGAGGCCTCATAGCTGTTGAGGAGCGTCTGGAAGACAGCCCGCTGCCAGTAGGCCAAGGACAGGGCGTAGTCTGAGGAAGTGCCGGCATGCGAGGCCTGCATGACATAGTCATTCAGGTCGGCTATCGCATCGTCATAGTTCTGTGCCTCGGCATATGCCACGGCACGCTGAAGCTGCAGGGCAGCCCGCACTTTCGGATCCTTCTCCTCGCCCAGACCGGACGACAGCGCGTCGATCAGCTGGAAGATCTGCTTCGACTGCGTATCGGAGAGCTTTTCCTTCTTCCTGTTACACGTCAGGTAGACCTTGCGCAATGGCTGCTGGGTGCGGTTGAACTGGTCCACCTGCGTATCATAAGCCTCCGTCGAGGTCACGCCGTTGTCGTAGACATAGTAAGACAGCTGGAACATCGGCAGGATGGCGATCTCCACGTCGCGGTTCTGCACCGTTCCGCGATACTCGCTCTTGTACTCGTGCTGTATCTGCTCCGGCTTGTCCTCCACGACAATATTGTTGTATTTATTGGGATCTATCTCCGAGCGCTTACGCACGGCTTTCAGCTTTGCCTTGCTCCACCGCTGCTGGATGCCGATGTGCTTGTTCATCTGGGCCTTGAAGATGCGGAACTCATCCATCTCCGCCTTCGCCGTCATGCCCAGCTTGCGGTAAGCCGCCGCACGGTATTGCAAGCCTGTCCAGAAGTTGGGGAACTCGTTGATGACGAGCGTGTAGTCGCGGATGGCTGCCCGCAGGTTGCCCACCTTGTCATTGAGCAGGCCTCGGTTGAAGATGGCCATGAAGTTTTGCGGTTCCTTCTTGACGATGAAGTCGAAGTCCTCGATGGCACGGTTGTCGTCACCCAGCTGTACGCGCAGCAGGCCTCGGTTATAGTGGGCCAGGAAATTCTCCGGATCAAACTCGATGGCACGGTCATAGTCATCCATGGCCCCGCTCAGATTGTTAATGTTCAGTCGGGCAAGGGCACGATTGATGTAATTGTTCGCCACCTTGGGGCGCAGGTGGATCACCTTGGTCAGGCAGGAGTCGGCCGTCCGCCATTGCTTTCTGTTGAGGGCGATGTAAGAGCGTGCCGTCCAGGCGTCGACATTATAGGGATCGAGCGCCAGCGTCTTGGCCAGATAGCGGTCGGCCTGTGTGGTGTCGGCCTTCTGCAGATAGATCTCGGCCTTTATCGAATAGGCCGCAGGCTGTTTCGACCACCGCTGTATCAATGTGTCCGCGTCGGCAAGTGCCTGGTCATAGTCCTGCAGGTTCATGCGGCAGACAGTACGGTTGAGCCAATAGTTCATCACCGTCGGCTTCAGGTGGATGGCACGGTCATAGTCGCTGATCGCCTCCTGATACTTCTGCTGGCGGATGCGTGATATGGCGCGAAGGTCGAAGATGTCCTCGATGTAAGGATTGAGATTGATGGCTTCCGAGGCATCCTCCTCCGCTCCGACATAGTCCTCAAGATAGAACTTTGCCACGGCACGGTCGAACCACGGTTGCCAGAGATATGGCTTCAGCGCCAACGCCTTGCTGAAGTATTGTATTGACAACACATAATCCTCATAGTGCAGCGCCACCTCGCCCGACGTGATCAGCCGGTCGACATTGTACTGGGCACGCGCCACAAGGGAAGTAAGGAACAATGTAAGGAAAAACAAGGGGCGGAGAGCCCGGGAACGAAGAGTATGCCTCATAAACATAGTCTTAATGAAAAAAACAGGTATTGGGAACGATGTCCCAATACCTTTATTTCTTAGCCGGCTTCGTGCGATAGCTACACCGGAATTTGCCTTGTGTGATCGCTTTCAGTTTCGAGCGGATCATCTGCTTGCGGAGCGGCGTGACGCGATCGACAAACATCTTGCCTTCCAGATGGTCGAACTCATGCTGCATGACACGGGAGAGATATCCCTCTACCCACTCGTCATGAGGCTGGAACTGCTCGTCGAGATAGGTGACATGGATGCGTGTGCTTCGTTTCACATTCTCATGAATGGCGGGAATGGAGAGGCAGCCCTCCTCCATCGTCTCCTTCTTCGCATCCTCGTCAATCTCTACGATGTGCGGGTTGATATAGGCGTGACGAAAGCCCTTGTATTCGGACAGATCGTCGGAGAGGACATCAAGGTCGATCACCACGAGACGGATCGACAGACCGACCTGCGGAGCAGCCAGACCGATGCCGTCGCTGGCCTTCAATGTCTCCCACATATTGTCGATGAGCTCCTTCAACTCGGGATAATCAGGAGTGATATCCTGTGCAACCTTTCTTAATACGGGTTGACCGTAAGTATAAATCGGTAAAATCATATGCTATTTTTTACTTCTCATCCAGTCTTCCAGGATGATCGTGGCGCTGACCTGATCGACAAGCCCTTTATCCTCGCGCCGCGTCTTTTTCTTCACGCCTCCGTCGATGATTGCCCGGTGGGCCAATACGGAGGTGAAGCGTTCGTCATAATACTCGATGGGGACCGACGGACAAGCATTGCGCCATCGTCCCACGAAATTCTCCACGCGTGCCAGATTCTCAGAGGGCTTCCCGTTAGGCTGTATGGGATGACCAATAATGATCCGCTCGACTTTCTCACGCTCTACATATTGCTTGAGGAAGTCGAACAGATTCTTCGTCTCCACCGTCCCCAGTCCGCTGCCTATGATCTGCAGCGGATCGGTGACGGCCAAGCCGGTACGTCGTTTGCCATAATCAATGGCGAGAACCCGTGCCATTATTTACTTCTTGTACAGCAGCCAGGCGTCGCCCTTCGTGTTATACTTGCTGGTACGGATGGCGTCACGGCTCTGCACTGCCGATGTCTTATCGTCAAAGGTCGTGGCGATGACACGATACATGTTCACCTGTGAGTTATAGGCGATCTGTGCGTCATAACCTCCCTGCTTGAGCGTCTGCTGCAGACCTTCTGCGTTGGCCTTCAGGGAGAAGCTGCCTACGACGACAGAGTAAGCCTTCAAGCCACTACCGTCAACGAGCGTCACGTCCTCAGAACGGACGGTGGCGTTGTTCACGTGCTGTACATCAGCATCATCAGCCTGCTTCTCTACAAGAGGAGTGACAACGGGCTCCGTGGTCTGGGCAGGCTCCGTCTGGTTTTGTGCCTCCTGTGCCATGGCTTTCTCGTATGCTTTCTTGTAAGCACTCTCTTTGGAAGATCCACAGCTGGTCATGGACAGCACCATGCAAGCGGTGGCACACAATAACAGATATTTCTTCATAATTCCGTTTATTATAATATGGTGTATTAATTATTTCATCATTTCCTTAGTGTGCGAAATTACAAAATATATCAGAAGCAACACACATCCTCCCACATAAACTTTGTTAATTCAAGGAAAAAGGACACATTTAACAAAAAATATAAGGACATAAGGCACACATTTGACGTTTTTGTCGTATATTTGCTTAAAATAATTTTTTACCAACAACAAAAGAAAGGAACAACTATGAAAGCAATTGGTTACATTGGCGCCATTCTCGGTGGTGCTGTTGCCGGTGCGGTAGCCGGCCTGCTGCTGGCCCCGGAGAAGGGTACTGACACACGTTCAAAGATCTCGAAGGCTGTTGACGACTTCTGCAAGCGTCACGATCTGAAGCTTTCGCGCAAGGAAATGGACGATCTGGTTGACGACATTCAGGACGCCGCTCCTGAGACGGCAGAATAACGAATTCCTGCAATGTTTTCATCCGATCAGAACATTGAGACCATTGCGCAGCTCGTCGAAGCGATACGCCGTTACGTAAAGACACAAGGCGAGTATGCAAGACTAAGCGTCATGGAGAAGACGGTGAGAATCATCACCGTCCTCGCCATGATGGTTATCTTCAGCGTATTGTTCCTGGGAACCGGTATCTTCCTCAGCTTTGCCGTTGTATTCGCCCTCGAGCCTCTCGTCGGACTCGTATCGGCTTTTCTCATCGTAGCAGCCACCTATCTTCTGCTCTTATTACTTATCTATACTTTCCGCAAGAAATGGATAGTGCGTCCGCTGGTCCGTTTTCTTTTATCAAACGATTGACGACATGAAGACAACCACAAACTTTCAAACGCTCGAAGAGATCCACCAGCAAAAGACATTGTTGCGTGATGAGATCCATAAGGAAGAGGAGCAGATCAAGCGGCAGTGGAACTCGCTCATTCAAAAGCCCGAGGCATTGTCGGCGGCGGCCAAGCCTTCACGGCGGATCCAAAGCGCCCTGTCGATAGGTGCCAACGCCTTCGACGCCTTCCTCCTCGGCTATAAGCTGTGGCGCAGATTCCGGCGCTGAATCCCTCCCCTATTTCCGCTAATTGCGTGGCAGAGATGAACAAAAACATCTGTCACGCTATTTTTTTATTATTTTTTATCCCATCTAAAATATTTGTATTACTTTTGCTCCCAATTAAGCAAAACTAATTTGTAGCATGGTTAAAATCACTTTTCCCGACGGATCTGTCCGTGAATACGAACAGGGCGTCACTGGTCTTCAAATCGCCGAGAGCATCTCACCGGCTCTCGCCCGCAACGTTGTATCTTGCGGTGTAAATGGTGAGACTGTGGAATTGAACCGTCCTATCAACGAAGATGCCACCGTTGAGCTATATAAGTTTGACGACGAACAGGGTAAGCACACCTTCTGGCACACCTCAGCCCACTTGCTGGCAGAGGCTCTCCAAGAGCTATATCCCGGCATCCAGTTCGGATTCGGTCCCGCTATCGATAACGGATTCTTCTACGATGTCATGCCTGCCAAGGGTCAGGTCATCTCGGAGAACGATTTCCCCAAGATTGAGAAGAAGATGATGGAACTGGCCAAGAAAGACGAGCCCGTTGTACGCCGCGACGTTTCCAAGGCCGATGCAGTAGAGGAATTCAAGGCTGCCGGTCAGACATATAAGGTGGAGCACATCGAGCAGGATCTGGAGGACGGCACCATCTCTACATACACGCAGGGCAACTTCACCGACCTCTGCCGTGGCCCTCACCTCATGTCGACAGGTGCCATCAAGGCCATCAAGATCACCAGCGCCGCCGGTGCCTTCTGGCGCGGCGATGCCAAGCGCGAGCAGATGACACGTATCTACGGCATCACCTTCCCGAAGAAGAAGATGCTTGACGAGTATCTCGCCATGCTCGAGGAGGCCAAGAAGCGCGACCACCGTAAGATCGGCAAGGAGATGGAACTGTTCATGTTCTCCGAGCGTGTCGGCAAGGGACTGCCTATCTGGCTGCCGAAGGGCACCCAGCTCCGTCTGCGTCTCGAGGGACTGCTCCGCTCCATCCAGATGAAGTACAACTATCAGGAAGTGATCTGCCCGGGCATCGGTTCCAAGGATCTGTATGTCACCTCCGGCCACTATGCCCACTACGGCAAGGACAGCTTCCAGCCCATCCATACGCCCGAAGACGATGAGGAGTACATGCTCAAGCCGATGAACTGCCCCCACCACTGTGAGGTGTATGCACGCAAGCCCCGTTCGTACAAGGACCTGCCTCTGCGTATCTCTGAGTTCGGACGCGTGTTCCGCTATGAGAAGAGCGGTGAGCTGCACGGACTGACCCGTGTGCGCAACTTCACACAGGACGACGCTCACATCTTCGTGCGTCCTGACCAGGTGAAGGCTGAGTTTGAGATCGTGATGGACATCATCAAGAAGGTGTTCACCATCTTCGGATTCAAGGACTATGAGGCACAGATCTCACTCCGCGATCCTAACGACAAGGAGAAGTATATCGGTTCGGATGAGGTATGGGCCGAGAGCGAGCAGGCCATCAAGGATGCCTGCAAGGAGAAAGGCATCAATGCGCACGAGGAGCTCGGAGAGGCCGCATTCTATGGTCCTAAGCTCGACTTCATGGTAAAGGACGCCATCGGCCGTAAATGGCAGCTCGGCACCATCCAGGTGGACTACAACCTTCCCGTACGCTTCCACCTCGAATATACCGCTGAGGACAACACGAAGAAGACACCTGTGATGATCCACCGTGCACCCTTCGGAAGTCTTGAGCGCTTCACCGCCGTGCTGATCGAGCACACTGCCGGCCACTTCCCACTCTGGCTGACACCCGACCAGGTAGCCATCCTCCCCATCTCGGAGAAATACAACGACTATGCTGCCAAGGTGAAGGCTTACTTCGACCAGCACGAGGTGCGTTCCTACATTGATGACCGCAACGAGAAGATCGGCCGCAAGATCCGTGACAACGAGCTCAAGCGTGTTCCCTACATGCTCGTCGTCGGAGAGAAGGAGGCTGCCGACGGCACCGTTGCCATGCGTAAGCAGGGTGGCGGCGAGCAGTCCACTATGAAGATCGAGGAGTTCGCACAGCGCATCAATGATGAGGTGGCTGAGCAACTCAAGGCTGCAAAAGAATAAGTAGGCACATATACCTTATTATATTATAAAGACCGGCCAGACTGTCATGCAGTCTGGCCGGTTTTGTATCTGTCTGTCAAGAATTGACCTGCGTCAAATGGCAACTGACACGATTTGACGCAAGTCAAAGATTCTGCATGTTTCTGGTATTTATCATGCACAAATAGCTCATCTTTAGAAAAATGGCCTTATCTTTGCAACGTATTCAAGCGATAACAAGATAATAAACAACAACACAAAATGGTCACAATGAGTGGCCACGTAAACATTTGAGAAAGGAAAAAGATTATGGTAACATTAATGATCGTACTTGCAGTTGTTGTTGCTATTGCAGCACAGCTGAAAAATGCAAACAAGAACATTCAGATGGGCAAATAAGTCCGCTGAGGCTGTCGCACACATTTAGAGAGAACATTAAACGCCGGCTCCTCGTGAGCAGGCAATTATTAAACAATTAAAAAACATTTAACCATGAAAATGATTTGGGATAACATTAAGAATGCTTTTCGTCAGTTCGCTAATACGTACGTTAACTGCATGAAGGCTTACGGAGATGCCTTCCTTAAGAGTGGATATGGCATCTAAACAAAAATGACTTTTACTTCGTTCCCCACACGGGCATAAAACCGGAAGAGGAACATCATTCAATAATACAAGGGGCGGATGGAATTTTCCATTCGCCCCTTTGTCGTCCTATATGAACCGGTCGGTGAAGCAATGCAGGTGTTTCATCGGTTTACCTCATTTTTATATTATTCTTTTCTCCTTATTAAAATGCAGCCCACTGACCTTACGGTAGCGGGCCCTTTGCGGAAGGCTCAGCCTGCCTTCTACCGGGACGGCATTGTCTTTCACCGGCTCGTCCGTCTGCGGAAAGGGTACCCGTATCTCGAAGGAACTGCCCTCTCCCAAACTGCTGGATACGGAAATCTCTCCTTTGAGCAGGCTGACAAGCCCTTTGGTTATTGCCAGGCCAAGCCCGAATCCTTCAGCGTCCATTTCCGGTGCCGCGCGTTCAAAAGGTCGGAATATACGCTCCAAGGATTTTTCATCCATGCCTATGCCGGTATCTTGTACCCGGATTGACAAAATTTCTTTTTCATACGAGGCAGAAAAACGGATTGAGCCGGACTTCGTAAACTTGATTGCGTTTGACAGCAGATTGTCAATGACCTGCTCCATGCGGTCAGCGTCACCGGAAACCGTGATGTCCGGAACATTTATATTCTTGGAAAAGAGCAGCCCCTTGTCATTAGCGAGCCGCGTATATTCGTCTATGCCTTCAAGGAAGGACACGAGACGGAATGGGACGGGATTCAGGGTTTCCTTGGCTTCATCCAGACGCGACAGGTCGAGCAGGCTGTTGGCAAGCCGGAGAATATGCCGTGAGGAATTGAGTATATTCTCAATGTATGCATTGCGCCGTTTCCTGTCCTTGGTGTCCAAAGCCAGTTCCGCGCTGCCGCTGATGGCGTTCAGAGGACCGCGTATGTCATGCGAGAGGGTCATTATGATTTTCTTGCGTATGTCGGACAGATTCCGGTTCTGGGACAAGGCATCCTCCAGACTTTTCCTGTCCCGTTCCCTGCATTGGATATCACGCATGATTTTGATGTGCGAGACAATGAGCAGGACGATGGCAGCACCTACGAGTCCGGCTATGAGGCGAAAGGAATGCCTTTGCGCCTCGGCAATCTTCTGCTCCCGGTACTGGAAAGCGGTCTGTGCCTGTCCGTCCAGCATGGCTATGAACGAGTACAGCTTGATGTTCAGTTCGCGGTTGTAGAAGCGGAGGCTATCGGTATAGGTGTCAAGGTCGCGGATACGCTTCTCCTGCAGGGATATGAGCCGCTCGTTTAGGGAATGAAGAGGTGCGGCGGGAACTGGAATTGTCACCGTGTCCTTCTTGCCGAACCATCCGGGGATGCCTTTCTTCTTCCGGATGACCGTTCTGGTACGGGTGGCCTGTGATGTTACTTTCGGCAACTGCTCCGCTATTAGGCTGTCGGCTATTTCCTGACGGTGGAACGCTTTCATGATGCGGTACAGGTGATGTTCTTTGTCGGAGAGCAGCATCCGCAGGGTGTCCACCTGTTCCGGCAGGACAAATCCAGGACAGTTCTGTTTCAGGTCTGCCAACAGGGTATCGACCGACATGCGTTTCTCGTGATACAGATGGTACTCTGTAGTGTCCCATGCCATGACCGACTCACCGAGGGTTGCAAGCTCTGTGATTCAGCGGTGTACGGTGTTAATATCCCGGCGGACAGACCGTATCTCCGCACTCTCTTCCTTGATTTCCCTTATCCTGGCACGGTCAAAGAGCAATATGGCAGTCATACTGCCGATGACTGCCATAAGGATGACATAGCCGAAAATTATTTTATGCTGTAATGATACTTCCATTGATTTGGATTATCGTTTACTAAAATGGCGGCCATATTGATAGTGACCGCCATTTGAAAATACAGCCAGTATTTTATACAATACAGATGTACAGGCCATTGACAACAGTTATTCTTGGATGTCCTTTAATGGCTGCTTCCATTGAACTCGCTGTCGTAGCATTCCCTGAATCCGGATCATAGCAAGTAAAACTTGTTGTTTCATTTTTTACGGCAATCCAATGACAATCATTTACTAATACTAATACATACGACTGGTCTATTGTTGGTAAATCTCCATCAAATACTTCTACATGTATTCCCAATGCTGTTATTCTGCCACTTTCTTCTCCTATTAAAGCTCCGAACATTGGGCTGGAGCCAAACTCTGTTGTATAATAAACAACAACCTTTTTGCCTGTTGGATATGAGTTAAATGCAGCACAGATTCCTGATGGCAAAGACATAAGTGTACCATTCACTATAAATCGGGTGTCATGTAAAAACCTATATCCATTACCAGCTACATTATATGTCTGATATTCCTGTATTTTGCAGTATACTTCCATGGGATTATTAAATCCAGTTCCAGTTCTAAGTTCTGCCAGGACCGCATTCAAAGCGAACCCTCCGCAGAAATTATTTGGGTTAGGATACTTACAATTTTCCGGTTTATTCTGACTTAAACTATTTCCAAAAGCCATAATATTTCATTTTTAATGGTTAATACTAATTCTGTTGTTCGGTATTATTCTTCTGTTTTTTATTAATCAGAAGTTCTTTATAGTCGTTTACAAACTGTGATACAGTTACAAATCCTGCAGAAGCTTCTCTAAAGGAAATATCATCGATGACAGTACTTTTATCAGGCAGTGTTGTCTCTATGTAATAGCCGATAATCTGTGGCGTTGAGAATCTAATTGTAATACTGTTTTCAGTTGAATTTGCCGTTGCGCCTGAAGAAGATGACATCGTAGTCGAACTTTTTGCACCAGTAAAAATCAAGAAACCACCTCCGTGTGACGCGTGTTCTTCTGACGCTTTTGCAAAAGATGAAAACTTTTGACTGGAGGATGTGAATTGAATGGAAATGTCACGTGCTATAATCATCGACACCGGATAACATGGAAGTATATATCCCTTGCCCATCTCTTCAAGTCGACCATCAGTTATGCTATCATAAGATATATCAGGAGATATTCGGACTGTTGATACATTAAACATATCCTTCGTAAGGGCAAACAGGCCAGGATTAAACCATTCACGTTCTATACCTACTTTAGCCACATTCATCCCTATGCGGATTGTTGAATCCTGCTCTTGAGATAAATCTTCAAAAAAGGAGTTACTAACTTCTTTCTTTTCAGAAAATCCGGCAAACCAAAGGCTTATTCCATTAGAGCGATTTGATGCGCTTGACTTTTTGGTAGTATTTTTATTCATAGAACTGGAACTTGCCTCAATTAATATTTGGGTAAATCCTGCTGGTACTGTCGGAGGAGTCACCTTCATTATTTCGTCACCTTTCTCTGAAGCATCTGCCGCATTTGACAGTTTGATTTTCAATTTGAGTTCATCTATCTCGGCATTCACTTTTGTCAATTGCTCCTGTATCGGTGACAGTTGATTACGCAAGAAATCCATGGCTTTCAGTTCCTCTGCCTCTGCTAATGTATCGGCAAGTTTTTGAGAACTATTTATGTACTTCTGTTGTGACTCAAATGTATTTTTAGCTGTTTCGAAAAATTTTTTAAAATCTTTGTCATCATCAGGTTTTTTGAATCCTGCTGTCAACTTATTAATAATAGCCTGGGGAATCTTATTCTCAGGGAAAAGCGATGCTATATCTATAGCTGTATTGAATACAGCTATTGCACCCTCTCCGTATTTGCCAATCAGTTCATTTTGATCACTATTAACACTATCTCTTGCTGTCTTGACCTCCTCTTGTATTTTTTTTAAACTGTCCTTATTTGGCAACATCTCCGATAATTCATTGATGCGTGCTGTCAAAGCTATCCTTCTATTAGAAAAATTATGCAGTTTCATAGACAATGCTGCCGGGGACTCCAACAAATCTGAAGGGATAAATGAAGTATCAAGGTACTCAAACCAGTTGGTCGGATTGAATTTCACGGGAAAAACAATTCCGCCGTCAGGAGTCTGTCTTTGGATATTTTCCAGAATCATCCTTGCCTGCTCCAGTTCCGAGCCGGCACCACTGTCAAGGACACCATTAAGGATATCCATATCACCGGGGGCAAACACGCTGAGTACTTTTGCCCTTTTTTCATTCAAAGCTGCCAGTTCGCTTTTTGAAACCGTCTCATACCATTCCAGATAGGCATTGTTATAGGCATTGTTCTCAGCGTATTGTTTGCGCAGTTCTTCCTTTTTCTTATTCTGCTTATTCGCCCAAGCTTCCTCTGCCGAGATATACTCATCATAAAGACGGTAAAAAACTTCTTGCAGGGTATATTCTTTGGCATTCCCATCACCAAAATCGTATTCATAGGAAGACAATAACAATTCGCGAAGCTGATTCTTTGCCTCGGCTATTTTTGCATTCAGTTTCGGAGTCAATGTATTCAAAGCTGAACGATACTGATAAACCAGACTCATGCCATTGTCAGATCCTGTAATTCTGCACGGATCGAACAACTTGTTTGCCAGTTTCGATTCATTTGCTGCAACAACAAGGCTTTTCTCTGCATTGCTTTTGTAGTCAAATGCAAAATCCTCGGCAGTCAAAGCCTGCCCGGGAATTGTCAGACAAAGGAACTGATTAGGATTTTCTCCTCCGATGGCACCATCTATCTTGTTATACAGCAAATCTAAAAATGAACTGTCCGCAAGGCTGGTGCCGACACTATTGTTTTGTGTATCCGACTTGGGATTGTCCTTGGTACCGGGCTGAGGGTCATCCTTGGTACCAGGCTGAGGGTCATCCTTGGTACCAGGCTGAGGGTCAGTATCACCTTTGGAGCCGGTATCATCCTTAAACTTAGGAGGAGAATCATTCTTGATTTCTTGAGAATTATTTGAAGTAGCAGGAACAGCAGTGTCCTTTACTTTATTTTTAGTATTCTCGTTCAAATTCTGTTCGTTCATAGTTTTTACTTTTAATTATTGATAAATACTACTCTAAGAATCATCCAATTGACTATCAATTGAATGTACGAATTTAGTCTGTGCCTGGCAAAATTTTGCAGACACAACCTCTCTCACTGGTGGATTCTCCGTGTGTTCCATCACGTCCTCCTTTCTTTATTGGGGTTATACTTCGGTTATTTTCCGTTTCGGGCGGAATTTTTCCCGCCCGACGGTTCACTGTTTCTTCAATGTAGGCAATGCTCCGGTGAGTTCGTAACGCCACTCTGAGCCTGCGTTCTGCAAGGCGGTGTTCATGGCATCAACGGCCTCCTTCCAGTTGACGGTCGTGCCGTCCACCTTGATGGGTGTGCCTATGCTGGCGTTGTCCTTACCGATACCATTGCCATCATAGTCGCTCCAATAGCAGGCGGTTAGGACACCACCAGTATTCTGTCCTATAGCACCTCCGATGTTGCCTTGTCCGGTAATGGTACCGGAGGCATGGTAACAGGCAGTGATAGTGCCGGTGGTGCTATTTCCTACAGCACCGCCGGCATTTGCTGCATATTCTGTTCTTGTTGCCACCACGTCGCTTGTGGAATAGCAGGCGGTAATGAAGCCGTCAGTTATAACGCCTAATACACCACCAACACTACTTTCTCCTTGGACGGTGGCTGAAGATGAGCAACCAATGATGTCGCCATGTTCTCCAGTTCCAAGTGATCGAGAATATCCAACTACTCCACCTGCCACTGTAAGAGAGGCCGTCACGCTGCCGCCCTCAACCGAGCATCCAATAACGGTACCCAGACTGGCTCCTGCTATGGCACCAACTTCGCTTTCTCCAGATATATTCACATCCTTCAGCTGCACATTCTTCACCGTGCCACCTTTATCTATACAACCAATCAATCCTACAGCAAATCTTGCTTGATTGATCGTAAGTCCGGAGATGGTATGGCCTTGACCGTCGAATGTGCCGGTGTATCCGGTATAGACATAGTTTATATTGCTGCCTATCGGCGTCCACTCTTTGCCTGTAAGGTCGATGTCGTCGGTCAGGGTGCAGTTCAGCGAGAGGTTGCCCTGTACGGCTTTGTTCCATGCCAGCAGCCCGTTGGCGTTGTAAACCTCGTAAGTCCTGCCGTCAGCAGACAGGTTATATCCCTTGTCATAATTCAGTGTGATATTGTAGAACTTGCCCGCCTCGGGGGTGAAGGCGGCGGAGAGGTTGCGTTCCTCGGTGCCGTTTGCCCTCAGTTTCTTGATTTCGTAGCCGGGCACCACGTTCGCCTCCCAGCAGGTGATGGTTGCGCCGTTCTCGGTGTATTCGCACTTCTTCATCTTTATCCAGCCCTCGTCCGTGCCCTGCACGACTTTGCCTTTTTCGTAGGTACACTGTGTATAGGTATAGAGCTGGAGGGAGGTTACCTCGCCGAGTGCATCGTCGGTGGGTGTGATGCGCACCTTCGCCAGAGCGTGGGTGAAGGTCAGCTCGACAGGACTCTCGTAGTCGCCCGTGCCCGTGCCGCTCAGCAGATAGGCAAGACTTTGGCTCTGGTCGCTGAGATTGAGGGGGCCCTCCGTGTCGGGGTACCAGGCGTTGACGGTGTGTTCGTCGGTGTCGCTCCAGTACAGGGGTACCTCGGCTTCGACGGTGTTGTTGTCCCGCACGGTGTAGGTGCCGACCTCTCCCTTGTCGTCTATCTGTACGGCGAACTTGTCGTCCGCGTCAAACTTGCTGCTGTTGCCGTCCTCTTTCTCGCTGACGCGCGTCTGCGGTGCGCCCCACGGCTGTGCCTCGCCGCCCTCCACACTGAGGGTGATGCGGGCTATCTCCAGCGGGTATTGTCCTTCGGGCAGACGGTCGCCGTCCGCCAGTTCGTCCTTCGTACAGGCAGCAAGGAGAAGGAGCAGGGCGACAAAGCCTATATGATATGAATATCTTATACTCATGTATTTCAGGTTTAATGGATAATTCACTTAAAGGTCTGCGCTCACGTTGCCACCGGTTACCGGATTCCAATCGGTAATCTTGGCAGATTCGATGCTCAGGTCCTTGTTGCGGACGGTGACGGTGTAGGCGTAGTTGTTGCCGGCTTTCAGTGCGCCGTCGGGAATGGTGAGCGTGGCGGTGTAGGGCTGGCTGTTGTAGTACACGCTCAGTCCGATGCTTGCCTTGGTCTGCGGGAAAAGGATGACCGACGAGGTGAGTGCGCCGTTCGTCAGCTTCATGTCGAGGTTTTGCGCCGCTGTGGCATCATCCGTTTCTGCCGTGCCGGTGGTGGTGTCGAAGCTGCCCGTCAGCATCAGTCCGGAGAGTGTGTAGCCGGTGGGTTGGATGGTAGAGAAGTCCACACCGCTACCCTCCTTGAAAGTGAGCGTAATCTGGCTCATGCAGTGGTGGAAGGAACAGTCCGTGCCGCCTGCATCAGTGTCGTCGGTAAAATTCACTTCAGGATTGTGCGTACTGGCAGTGGCACCGGTGGCATAGAGGAAGTCGATGGCGGGCTGGTTCTGCTGCGCCGTGGCATCGGTGGTGGCGGTCAGTGTCCCGCCGTCCGCATCGTAAGGATAGTAAGCGGAGAAGGTGGTCGGGTCGTCATCTTGGAAGAAGATAATGGTTCCTGCCGGTGTGAACTTCCCGTTTTCCCACCGGTAGAGCACGTTGGTGTAGCCGAAGCGGCTTTCGGAGATGCCTATCTTGTCACGTTCCGCCCAGGCGGTTCCGCTGGCGCGGGTGGATACGGCATCGGAGATTTCGGCATTAATCACTGCGGCCACGGAACCATCGTTCAGGTTCTCGTTGTCGTTGGTGCAGGCGACCGCACAGAGGGCGAGCGCCGCAAATGCAAGGTGTCTTATCTTCATCATTGCTTATAAGTGTTAAAGTTGTTAATAATCAGTTCTTATAAGCGTTCCTTGGCATAAAGGGAAAAACGAACGTCCCGCCATATTCCACAAAAGGAACATGGTGGGACGGGAAACCTTAGACATATAAAGCGGTCTTAAAGCATGGCGGCGCGCTTGCGTACCTCCTTGAGCCGCTCCATGAACGATGGGTTGTCAGCAGCCTGCCGCATGTTGTATTTCATCTGCAGACGCATCAGCGAATCTGCCGGTATATTGAGAACCGCCTCGAAGAGCATGGCCGTCTGAGCCGTAACAGGGCGGCGACAGTTGAAAATATCGTTCAGCATCTTGTATGAGATGCCCATCTGCTCTGCCAGCCTGCGCTGCGACAGTTTACGGTACTCAACTTCTTCTTTCAGCACTTCACCCGGGTGAGTAGGATATGCCGCCTTAAGGTTGTTGGCAATCATATTCGGATCTGTTCCTTGTATCTCAATCATAATCTGTCACTTATTTATAATGGTTCGACAAATCTGTTATATTGCATATTGTAGCTATGGTTTCGCCTTCCTTTGTCCGTTCCTCAAACTCGATGCGGTACTGGTCGTTGACCCTTACTGACGAAAGTCCGGCCTTGTCGCCTTTCAGCTTCTCATAATTCAGCGAATTATATCTCATAAGCCCTTGTACGTTGGATGTCTCCATCATTACATCGATTACGCGGATATATTTGCGCACCACCTGCGGTTGATAGCGGTGTTTTTTGTCAGTATGTCCTGTAACATACATTTCTTGCAAATATTTTTCGTTGAATATGATTTCCATACTATTCTGGCTAGTCCACGTGGTAAAGATAGTGAAAGGCGAGAGCAGAGGCAAATGGAAAACAAAGTTTTCAACGTTTGACTATGCCGAGCCGCATCCTATCTTCTACAAAGATAGTGAAAGGCGAGAGCAGAGGCAAATGGAAAACAAAGTTTTCAACGTTTGACTATGCCGAGCCGCATCCTATCTTCTACAAAGATAGT